>Ga0065711_1036838_pt1 | contig 20513 bp, 10 predicted proteins | sample Hoacrofraction12_FD_59098 | JGI IMG/M metagenome (GOLD analysis project Ga0065711, IMG submission 59098) | Hoatzin crop microbial communities from Cojedes, Venezuela - Epithelial fraction 12 v2 (version 2) | ecosystem: Host-associated > Birds > Digestive system > Esophagus > Crop | place...
GGGGGGGGAGGAAAACACACAGTGCTGCAACACCGAGTCCATCTACAGGGAAGTGCAGCCCTCCCACACAGCAGTCAACAGGCAAGCCAGCTTTATTGTTTTTCAACTGTATGAATGGGTAATATGGGTCTTCTATACATTCCATTAATAGGAAATTCTGTACATTATTAACATAATAAATAACATTTACTCAGCTGTGCAAGTCAGTGCAAAATGAATTGCACCACTACCCAAGTAGATAGCTCAAAGCACGTATTTCAAGTTAAAAGCAAGATGCCAGGACTGAAGGGAATTATTGTGGCACTTGCGGTATAAAACACTCGTGGGTTATCTCACTCCTTTACCACCCAAAGCTGTAAACTAGGACACGGGATATTATCCCCTATCCTACAGCTTTTTCATAAAGTAGGATTTCCGTAGAAAAAAATTCACTCTTCAGACTTAAAAAGAATTAAATGAATCATTATGCAAAATAATTTGTAAAAGTTATTTTGCTCCTTTTTTGAGTACTCAAACATCTGCTGCCATCAGTGCTGACTAATGCAACGCAGCAGAACAGGAACAGGGAAAGCTTTCTGAGTAGAGCTACACAGAACACCTTTCAAGGGTTTACCTGTTCTCCCTGAGACACCCCGAGTCCCCGCAGCTGCGCAGAGAGCAGAACTGACGACAGCCCTTAGGGCTTCGGGCCACAGTGCCGTTCTCTAACAAGACGCACCTCGAGCGGCCTCCAACGCACAGCTCAACGGCAGCGTGAAACAGCACTGACATTTCACACGCCCCAAGCCTCAGGAGCGTGCGGTGCTTGGTGTGCTGAGAGAAAACAGAGGGACTGCTGGAACCGCAACGCAGAGCTGGCAGAGACCGACAGTTAGGTTCGGTGGCTTGGTACCTTAGGAATGGAATGTGTTTTAAGCTAGACCACAATGCATACAATCAAACCCAGGGATGGAGAATGAAGGGCCCATATTTTGAAAGTGCACCTAGCATAGAGTAGCCTCTTTCTTGCGGTGTGAAAGGCAGCTGCTGTATATCCAGAATGTGAGCATGTTTGACCGGGATGGTTCATGAACATCTCCTGCAGCACCGTCAGTAGTCCCAGCTGATATCATCTTTCTGTAGCGATGTCTGTATGGTCTGCATGTCTCTCAACAACTGAAGATTCTTCCGACTCTTCTCTCCAGGCTTCACTTTGATGGGACCGGCATTCTTTCCTTTCGTGGTTACTGTAGTTGTTACTTTAACCTCACTGACAGGGAACCTGCCGTCTTTTATTTGTTTAGCAGAAGTCTTTTTGGACTTGGATTCTCTCTTAAGTCTCTCTAGCTGAAAGAGAAGCCCAAAGACAAACATTCAGTGGTCACCTTGTTTCAGTTTATGTTGGGCAGCTCTTCCAGACAGCTGAAACAGCTGAAGTATCCTACCTCTCACCTCAAACGAAGCACATGGATGCTGCCAAGTCACCCTGAATAATAAATATTTTATTTTCCTTACACAGCATTGCTATATTTGCATCTCTAGAACTGTGTTTAACTTATAGTCTGAACTACTAGGTTATCTCTTTAAAAACTGACAAGTTCATTATGGGGGAACATCCCCATTATGAATGTAACAGAAAAAGTTATACATGACACAAAGTTGCTTTGATACTGTTCCCATCCAGTGATTAAAAAACACAAACAGAAAACAATTTTTTTTTCTACATACACACTAGTGACTTTAATAGCTAACCATTGTCAGAGATGTAGCTTTAAAGAGAATACCAAAACTCTGCTGAGGTGAGGAGCTGGCACCCACACAGAGCACTCCAAACCATGGCTCACACAACTCGGTGCTCAGCGACACGGACTGCGCCGGCATCGGCCTGAACAGGGGAGTAGGTGGTCTGGGATGCAGGCAGTTTCACACTCTCTAACTGCAAAACGGGGGGCTTCTATAGCTCCCCTCTCTTCGGGTCATGGTGCTGCTCCCCCCTCCTAGTTCACAGCATGCAGCAATTTTCCTCAATCTTGACTCCTAAAAGCTTTTGTCAACAGCTAGCCAGAAGCCTCAGTATACGCAGAATCGTTACGACCGGGAACTACTACACATCTGTTTCTCTGCAACAGTTCCTCTGAAGATCGTAAGAGATCAAAGGTGAGCAGTGCTTCTAACTGAAAACATTCACATGTCCATTTTGGATGTCAGCAACAGTGCTATCAGTGAGTATGCTGTGTATAAGTTATGTCAGGGGAGAGCGACTCTTGGTTCACGTGAACTGAACCAGATTAAACAACTGGGGTTAAGCTCTTTGGAAGAAATTCACTAAAAGGAATGAAGATTAGAGAAAAGAGGGAATCAATAGGTTTTACAGCTCTGAATGAACAGACTACACTACTCAAAACATTTTGAAAGTTGTTTTAAACAGAAACAGCTATTTCAGGTTCTATAAAATGCAGATCAAAACTTGAATAGGCCATTTACTCCAAGCAAAGGAGAACTGTTAAAATATTCAGGGGATGAGAGGAGTGTAAATGCAATGCAAGAACAGATGTGAAAGCTCTGCCCAGGACAGGATGACAAGCAGGTACAAGGGTGACATGGTAAGACTGAAAGGATGCTTCTGCAGAAATACTGGGATAGAAAGATGGAGGTGTGCAGACTAACTTTGGAACATCAAAGCTACAGCTAGGCACTACTGCTCTGCAGTAGTTATTCCTGCTTTTTCCAGTTGCTGCTAGCTTAGGATGTAACATAAAAAACCCACACCTTCAGACAGCAACTCTACAGAACCATGAACACAGTCAAAAGCACCTCACCTGCAACCGATGCCTCCGGACTTTGCTGATCTGGTCTGCCTTCGCTTCCATCTTTTCCACCAGCGCCTCAAGTTCCCTCTCCAGATCTTCCCTCACTGCAACGGTTGGAGCTTCCTGGACAAGCTTTGACAGCTGCTGGTGATCACTAGCACAGAATTCAGACAGAACAAAGCTTGCATCAGACTCCCTTGGCTTCTAGTGCTTGTACACCCAGTCCAGAAATAACACTTCTGGGAAACCGTAGCATCAGCCGCCAGACATGTTTCACATGCCGTAATGAACCAGGCAGAACAGTTTTGCTGGTTAGCAGCCTTATTACAGTAGCACATCCTGGTGGCAGGCTGCTGTAACATTAAGTCTCAATAACAAAAGTAGCTTCAAACTTTAAATCACATATTCAAAACGACCAAGTAACTCCCGAGGGCATGACATCAGCACTCCTTCAGTTACTCCTTTGCTTATCTGTATCGACTGCAGTTGTGCAGTAGGAGAACAATTCATGTCCTGCTAACGAGCACAAGCAAATTGACCAGTAAAGCTGTCCTTTAATGGACTATTTGTCCATTCCATCAGGGGCTGTTACCACACTTCTTCCCTTCCCCCTTACAGATTCAGTGCTACTGCATATAAACACAGGTATGGAGTCCAGACTGTTTCTGAGACACTCTCTTCAACGGCAAGGAGAAACGACAGCCTCCACAGCCAGTAGAAAAAAGACTTCCTATGCTAAAGACTTCCTAAAACTCTCTCCTTCCTCAGGCAAAACCTTCTAACTTTAAAGCAACAGGTAAAAATATAAAGCATTCACATTCATAATCTGCAGTGGAGACTACACCAAACTCACAAACTCATCTGTCCAAATTCATCTTGTAAAGTCAGCAACACTTCTGAGAGCTCTTCCTGGGATGAAGAGGAGTCCTTTGGCAGAGATGACTTTCTGCTTTTGCTGGCAGGGTGACTGGCACTGATGGGTTTTGCTAGCGGAGTATCATTCACCACCCGACTGTTACACAAAGCTTTCGTGTGTTGTTTCATCAGGTGTAGGACATGTTGCACGTTGGCACCAACTGAATGACTGGGACTGGTAGACTGTCAGGAAAAGTGAAAGAGACTTCTTCTAAATGGCATCATCAATCTACTTGATAATAATGGAGAGCATTTAAAAGCAATAACATTTTTGATTTGCTGCCAAGAATGTATTTTTTGTTCGAAGGAATATGCACTAACAAGAACAGCTTGACAAGCAGCCCAGAGATGACCCATTTTTGGAAATGCCAGTTCAGCAAGTTATCGACACCCAACAAACCTTCTGAAGACAAACTGGAAGAAAAAAGTCAAAGAAAATTAAATGATCTGACCGCTGGGTGTCAGGAGTGCACCACGCCAAAGCCCCTTGGAGGGCAGCAGCTGCTGAGCACTCAGCTTTGGCAGTAAGGAGCTCACCTTCCCAGCCACGAAGGGCACATCACCCAGACACAGTCTGTAATGGGGTTGCGCAGCGAGGCAGCTTGTAAGAGAGCATTTCTGGAAAGAAAGGAGAGAGAAATGTTTATCAAAGATGACACTTACAGCAAACCCATTTTCCTGTTGCTTTGTAATAGAAGAGGCAACCTACTTCCCGACTGCATGCACACCCCCTTATTTAACTCCTCAGTAACCGCCCTTCTCTTCCCCCCACGTTACCTTCTCTGGCTGCTTAGTTTTCCTGGGTTTTCTTGGTTTTGGAGAGAGCAACGGTGATGCTGCTTGAATCAGCAGTCTGTTGGTTTCCAGGCCTGTCTGCAGCTTTAATTGAGGGAATAAGGGGAGTTACTGGAATTATATTAATAGATAATCAGAGACAGAGTAAGCTGAGAATTGCAAAGCAAGAATTTTTAAAATACAGGCTCTCTGAAAGCAAGGGCTACAAGTTTTTAGGATGCTTTTGCAGCCCAAGGTCAATTTTAAACATTAAGTAAAAATACCTCCTCTGGCAGCACTACTCATCACTAATCTTAGTAAGTTAGAGAATTAGTCTCACTGCGTTACTCCCATACAGGCAAGCGCCCAAACATCAGCTGTGCTTTACACTACACAAAATATTAGGGAAGTTAAGCCACCCAACCCTGCTCAACTGATGCTGTGGCATGAGTCAACTATTCCTTCTGTCCTATTAAATTCGATAGTAAAAAAAAACAAAACCTAAATCATCTATTGGAAGAGTTAAGGTTAGGATTCTCCCTGTCAAAAGTGAGCTCTACATGCTTCGCTGTTCCTTCCAAGAGGAAGCTATGCCATGGCTTTAGATACCATCTCCTAACTAATCTCAGCTAGAAGCATTCACAGAACAGTTATTCATGACGAATTTGAGACACACTTTCCCCCCCACAAACTCATGGCAAAGGTTAATGCCAGAGCCTAACATGTTAACTACGCACTTCATTAGCACACTATGAACACTTCAAGGTTAGGAGAAGACCAGTGCCCTTATGGGCTCGTAACTGATAGTGTGTTGCCGCTTTTTTGCCTCCTTCTACAGTATTTCTAGTCACAACTACGAACAAGGGAGCACACTTGTTGACCTTGATCCATTTAAAGCCGAGATCCTCATACAACCTCAACTATGAATGAGTCTGAATTTCTATTCCTCTTTTATTGAAGACATCAAGCTTCAGTGCACAGGTGCTGTTAGAAAAAGGTTTCCACAAAGCTCAGAGAACTTCAGAGCATTTGGCACCTCAGACAGGAGAGGAAAAGGGAAAAAAAAAACCCCAAACACAACACTGAACAACCCTAAAACAAGGTTTTCATTATTCTGTATATGGGGGGCACTTTCACCAAGTTTAGGTGAAAAGTTGACGGAAAGGAAGAGCTAATTACAGTGCGTACCAGTACAAAAGAAACTTCCTGTTGGTTACCTCAGCTGCTTTTTCCTGAACAAGCTTCCTCGCGTGTTCTTCCTCCTGAAGCTTCTGTTCCAGCTCTTTCATTTTTTTCTAGTCAAGGTTGAATAAAAATAATAGCATTACTAACGAAACAACTCTTTTTTCCCCCCGAAGCCTACAATACTAAGAGCTTGAGCAAAAGTGTATCAGTTCAACTTGAAGCTAAGTGAAGACTTCAGCATTAGCATGACTGCTGACATTTCGCCTGTAGAGGCATAAATACCGCAGTCAAGTGCCTATGCTTCAAACTTAATTCATTTTTCTATTTTTACTTCCACAACTGGTATCTGAATTTAAGTCGCAGCCTACAGGGAGAGCAATACACAAGGCTGTCCTCTTCAGTTGTAAAAAATACCTCGACAATAAGTTGTTCTGTGTACATTACCTGAAAGATGTTGTACTATAAAAGGGCTAACAAAGGTGTACCATGTATCGTTACAAGCTAAGAGAAGACTTGCTTTATTTAGATCATTAAATGTATTTTTGCTAATATCTGTAACTTAAAGACCAGAACTTTTGAACATCTAGCCACCTTCTTCATAAAGAAGAGGGAGGAAAGCTTATATGATGCCTCTGAGATAGCTTTAAGCAAAAAGTGATTTAGTCTTTTTATGGTTAAAAACATCTAAGAACTCTTTTGAAAGACCTTTTCAAAGAATAGGGTAAGGGGAAAGGCACACATTACTTTCTAAACCGTCCAACAAGATGAAAACCTTGTTTAAGCAGGATACACTTACTTAAACTCCCAATGTGGAAGTTATCAACTAAGTTCCTGATTTTATACCGGAGAGAGAAAAAACGATCTAGAGCTCCATGGCACAAAACAACTTTCCTTCTCTGTCGCCAAAGACTGATTATTCACAGCGCCACTGATCAAACTTCAGTCAGAAAAGCATGCAATTCAATGGAACGGCTATATTTGTACACTTCTGTTTGTTTGTAAATCCACTATATTAAGATAGTAAATATTTCAGTTCTGCTTTAATTAAGCATTAACTGCAAAATTCTTGTAACCAGCTGTTATACAAAGGTGCTAAAAGGCAAAACCCTGAATAAACCTTGAGGACAAAGGCACTATATAAAAGAACCAACTTTTTCTGTTGAATGACAGAACCCTTTTCACCAATTTTATCTTCTTCATTCAAATCAGATACATTCCAGGCAACTTAAAATTATCTTCAGCCCTTTACAGCATACTGCACAATTCTTGATTTCAGTGGTCAGTTGCACAAAGATCTTTGTTTGACCTGTTAGGTATGACAGAATTTTTAATACGGAAAAACTAAAGCAAGGCTGCTTGAACTGAACATTGACATGAAGCTGGGCCAATGCTTTTGTACTGAAATGAACTGAGTATTCATTCAGCCAGCTGTTTAGCTGCAGCGTGCAGCTCAAACTGCACAGCCAGAGGGCAAGGGTGTATCTTACTGGGTCTTCAGACCCTGTCGGAAGTTATCTAGCCAAGTTAACTTCCCCCTCTTTTTTTATTTCTTGCTTATAGAAAGAAGTATCATGCAATCCATCTTCCAGACTCAGCTCTCCCTCTGGCAGACACAGATTACTGGTCCGTCAGCGAGAGGGTGCACATCCAAAGGGCTGGCTAAGAGCAAACGCAGATGCTCCCAGGCCACGCTGCCCATCTCATAAGGTAGCACCGCACAAAAGGGCACTGCAGGTCAGCCCTGGGCTGCCTAAAACACTCTGCTCAGTCACCAGTAGCCACTGCCGCAAAAAATGTCAATGAAAAAATAGAAATTAAATATTTCAGTACCTGTTTTCGCTCATTTTCTAAGGGAAATTAAGTTTCACGCAACCACTTCACTCACCCTTCCAGTTGTCACTGAAATAAATTTCAAACAACTTTAACCAAAGGTGACACAAAACTACGAGACCTCAAAGATACAGAACACCTAAATCTTCAAAAACTGGCTGCTGGGACTAACATTCAAATTAGTTCCACCAGAGAGGAATTGTCTCCAGTGTGAAGCTGGGTCTTAACCTCTGTGCTTCCCTGCCTTGCAAATTAGCACCTGCTTGACAGCTGAGCAGTCAGGGGACGCCCAGCTGGAAGGGGGCAGGTGGTGCTTCTCACCACCCGGCAATTAGAGGGTAGAGGACAAATGAGAGGGGTGGGGAGTGTACAGCCATCACAGGATGTGAGGGTTCATTACTTCTGTTGTCCACAGAATGGTGGGGTTTTATTAAGTCTCATTGTTAGCATTAAGATTGATTACTACCAACTACAGTTCTTCAAAATGTGTCATCTACACACACATTCAAATTCTGGCCACACACAAGACCAGAGCCCAAACTGCACTTCTAGGGTACAACCCCCATCCCCTAACTCCGTCCTCAGACATAGGCATGCTCAGACCCTCTCCGTCAGCTATGCAGAGGCTGCACTGCAGGACTACAGTTGCGATAAACATACATCAGAAAAGGCTTCTGAGGCAAGTACTCCAATTACGAGTACTGCACATGAAAGTCTCAGCATATCCTTTTTACAACCAGCATTAACATTGGCAAATTGCTTGAAGGTAATACTCACAGGGCCACGTAGTGGCTCTGAAGAGACTAAAAGCTCTCAGCAAGACCCACACACACAACTTGTGCTCCAACAGAGTCTGAAATCAGAGGCAGTTAAACCACTGCTCACTGAGGGAAGTGGGGCTGTTTAGTCTGGAGAAGAGGAGGCTGAGGGGAGACCTTAACGCTCTCTAGAGCTACCTGAAAGGAGCTTGTAGTGAGGTGGGTGTTGCTCTCTTCTCCCAAGTCACTAGCAATAAGATGAGAGGAAACGGCCTCAGGTTGCATCAGGGGAGGTTTAGATTACATATTAGGAAAAATTTATTTACTGAAAGAGTGGTCAGGCATTGGAACAGGCTGCCCAGGGAGGTGGTGGAGTCCCCATCCCTGGAGGTGTTCCAAAAACGTGTAGATGTGGCACTTTGGTACATGGTTTAGTAGGCACTGTGGTGTTGGGTTGATGGTTGGACTTGGTAACCTTAGGGGTCTTTTCCAACCTTAATGACTCTATGATTCACTTTCCATACATTTCAGCACACCATGTATAGAAATAGTCTTTCTTATCTATTTCTTGTTTCAAATTCAACTCGGAAACGTTCCCATGGTCTTGCCACAACTACAGCAGAGATCAAAGAGGCAGCAGACTCAACTCTTGTGAGCAGAGAGTGCAGTCACTCTTCCAGGACTGTAAGGTAACACTTAGCACGTGGATCCTCACATAGGAACAAGGCCTGCAAGTACAGAGGCAGACAGAGCTGTCAATTGGAAAGTGGCTCACAACAGCATAATGATCACAAGGAAAATGACCTTTGGTCACACCTAAATCCAGATCTCTCTCAGTTCCCAAACTTGATTCAAAGTTGTGCGAATTTAACACCCAACTTCACTAAAACAGATATAACTCTGACAGCCACTAATTCCTAAAGATATCAAGTTATCAAAGGCATCTAGTTTGATCCAGGGAAAAAAAGAAAACAAACCACAAAAAACACACCTTGGTAAAAGAGCTGTTAGGCTGAAATTATTTTCACTAGCCAGGCACAAAAAGACAAACAACACAACCCCACCAAACTCCAGCTGCTACCGGTCAAAAACTTGGTAAAAGCCCTTCAGAGAGGTATTCTGGTTGCTAAACCAGTTATTTCAACTCTGATCCTGGAGGAACCTACTGCTACTTTTAGCCAATGAGGCCCAGGAGACACTCACCTCTCTTTGCAAGAGTTTGGCCCAGGTGAACAACGCAGGCACTTGTTCTCCACAACCGCAGCTCACCACAGTGGGGTGTCAAGATCTGAGAACCGCTTGTTACAGCTGCCTTCGGCCAGGGACTTCCAAGAATAGTTGTAGCATCTAAAGGTCTTGCAGCAAACCACTGAGCTAAAGATTTACTGTCAAACACCTCCTTATGTACTCCCTGAAAAACACCACCTACTTCTGCACCTGGTAAGGGCTGGTGTGCAGAGTGGCAAGCTGACAATTCCGATAGAGTCCAGAGCTGTCCTCAATGCTGCAATCTAATCACGTGCTGTCTGCTCCTTTTGGGGGAGCAGGGAAGAAATTTGCAGGTGGAAGCCTCTGCCTGGTTAAGCCCTCTGCAGTTCCCAGGCTTTGCAGTCTTGTGGTCTCTCCACAGCACAGAAAGCAGTATGCGGACCGGACTTCAGAAGCCAACACCACAGATGGTACACAGGAAGAATATGATCAAACACAGTCATGCTCTACTTTTAAAAGCTCCTGAATCAAAAGGAATCCTGAAGAGGCAGGCTGGTTCAAACCCACTGACAGCCAGCGCTACAGACCTAACAATGCTATGGTCCAGAATTCCACAGGCAAAATAACTAGTAACAATTTAGTTTCCTAAGGAGGATGGCAAGTGCCTAAAATTGAAAACAAAACACAAACCCACACAAGTCAAATCTGGGTCATAACAGAATATAACTGCTAGCATTCAGCAGCACGCAAGGCAACTCAGAAGCTGGGAGTTTAGCAATGCCCAGTCCTGCACGCCTATGCACCAATGAGGCACAAAAAAGGAATACCAACAGATGCCATCAAGGCTAAGCCAAGCGTAGTGACCTAAAGCCTACCTGGCCATGCAGACTTCCAGAAACACCTGCAACTTTTTACAACACTTCGGCTTTAAAAAGATGTTTAGTTGCTCTTTTTCTCTACAGCACAAAGTTTTGCTCAGCTATATTACTGATATACAGCTATAAGTGCTGATAACAATAAATAAGAGAAACTGGATAGAGTATCGAGTACAAATGACACACCTCTGCTATGGATTGCATCGTAGTAAGTCTGCTGTACTCTTTTTCCAGCATATCCAGCTTTTCCAATTTAGACTGAACATGTGAATGATCAAGAAGCCGATCCCTCTCCAATGAACCCTTGAAGCAAGAAGTGAAAAGCAAAACAATTACAAACACAATGAAACAAGACCATCTGTAGCAAGTCTTGTGTCTACAGCACAAAGGAGGCCCCATAAACAGTCCAAAGAAACTACGACTTTGTGCAATTTTAGATGGTGCTACGGCCAGAGCACAAAGTGCACCACTGATCCACCAGTGTTGGGAACCTCACACTCAGCCAGACTCAGATGAGAGAGAATTCTGCAAAGTCTCTCCTCCCTCTGAACCCAATGCGGTAAAAAACCCTCATTACTCAGCTATTAGAGATAGCTTGCTTAATTTTTGTTCTTCAGTAAATACTTAATCAACTGAAACAGGACAGACACAGTGACCAATGAACAGAGAGCCCCAGGTGATCCAAACTCCTATACAATAAAATTCAAACTCGTTTCAGATATAGGCCAAATCTCACAATCCCTGATAATGGGAAATAGAAATTTTACTATCATTTCTAGAGAATCGGTATTTCAGCCCCAGTTTAGCAAAAGTAGTACTCAAAGAAAATTCCCAAACATCTGAAGAGTGTAAAAGGGAGGGTTTTTTTTTTCCAGTGGCACATGGATGTAACACTGAGGGATAAGGATGAGCTACTGTAGCAAGCCAATCACGCAGAAGCAAACAATTCTTATTGATATCAGAGCCTAATATTGCCTTAGAGGCAGGTGCACAGACAGAAAATACCAGGGTCCTGATAAGACTAGGAAGTTTAAGTAGAGAAATTATCCATACCTAAGTATATAAAGGGCAGCTGAAATAGACCTCCACATTTAAAGATATTAAAATTACACTAGCTACAAAAAATCATGACATAGCTCATGACTTTTATAATTTCACCCCGAGATCATCTTGAGAACACACCTGTTTCTCCAAGAGATGCGACTTCTCATTTTCTGCATGCTGGATCATTTTTCTCATGTAGTCCAGCTGTTTCTCTAAAAGGCTGCACCGCGACTCAGCAGCTGCCAGCTGAGAAGCCAGTTCTGAAGATAATAGAAGGCAGAAAAGTGAAATCATGCTCTGCTTGTTCCTGGGATTTTTTTCTGTGCTCTGGACAGTTCCAAAACAAACAAGAAAAGGACCATCTAAAACTCACAGATTAAGCCTAATGAACTTTTGTATGTATGCAAATCCCTAAAACAAAGTATGCTTTTAAAAATATTTCTTCATAACTCCATGTGTCACTGCAAAGGAACAGATACTGAACAAAATACACTGAAACAGTTTTATGCATTGATAAAAATCAAGTTTCATCCACATTAGTGTTCCGTAGTATCTACATAAAGTTTGCAAACAACCTTGATTTTTCTTTGACACTTCAGTCTTGTCACGCTCTTTGTGTTGCATTTGTTCACTCAGGACGTTTTTATAGTCTGCTGTTTCCCTGCTGAGGTGTTTTACATTCTCCTCTGCCTGAAGCCGTTCCAACTCCAGCCGACTAATTTTTTCCTGGAGATTCTTCAGAGCAGAAAATATTGCTGCAACGGAACACGTACCTTTTGTTAGACACCATTAAATCACCACCTCAAGGTAACATTGAACTGGAAAAGTTTTTATTGAAGCACATTATGTAAGAAAGTCAGAGTGTTCCTTACCAGCAACCATGACTCCTTACAGGAATTTAGACCTGCTTCCCTTTAGACATTAACTGATTTTAAAACCAATCTCAAATAGATGCCCTTGCCACATGCCTTCATCTGAAACATCTGGAAAAGATGCACCCATCTTCCAGAACAAGCCACATAAATATTCTGTAGGTTAAGTGCAAACAGTGCATCTTCTGACTCTTTATCAAAAGATAATGAAAGAGGCAGTTCCCTATGCTATTATTGCTCCACGACTGCTAGCACAACAGATACACAAACACAACACTCCTATTAATGATCACAAAGCAGAATAATTAGATGAGCTATAAAGATGTTTATTTCTCCAAGCAGCAGCTCTTCTTTGATTCTTCTGCTTTCGCACTTGTGTTCCCCTCCTCCTCAAGACATGCATCTCCTTTGTGCTGAACAACTTTCTCTCTTTCTGTTCCAATTCTGTTCTGTTTGACAATCATTCAACAAAACCTTTATATATTCATCACCACAAAAAGAAAAGCAGTTGTAACAGAACTCACATCACCTTCAATTAGACCATCTGCTGGTAATCTGATGTATTACGTCCTTTAGCTGTATTGTTTAATTCTGCAAAGGGAACCATAATGATAAGCCCTCTCCCCCATACAGTCCCACTCAAGTAAAACACAGGAACATCTGTACAGACAGCTCGTATAGCAGACTAATCCGCGAGGTCACATTAACCCACTCCTTTGTGCTTAAACCCACTCTAGAGAAAGAAAGCACCATCTCTATTACTGAATGCACACACACAGAGAAGTTGGGACTGTGTATTTGTTTGAGCATCACATTACAAAAAAGAAAGAGAAAATAATTATCAGGATGAGTTTTCCAGAGGAAAAACTCATCACATCACTAAAAGCTATCTGCTTTAAAGTACCCGTTCAGTAAACAGGAAGTGGGCGACGGCAGTCACAGTTAAGAAGAAAGCCATAGATAACTTGGCCCTGTGTGCAAGATCAGAGTCACCAACTGTACCCTCTATTTATGTTCCTGTTATCACGATCCAGCTGAAATGTGCATAGCTGAAACTATGAACAGCTTTGTTACTATTACCCCTAGAGCTAATTGAAATCTCTGTATATTTACAATAACGACTAACAAAATACAGCAATGAAGCATTTCAAGCAATGAACAGATAAAGGTGAAACCCAACAGGGTGCCACGTACCATTCAGTCATCCTTGTGAGAGTATTAAAACCAAGTGGGTATGCTGAGACACACACATCCCATCCCACCCCCCCAAAGAAATTCAAAACAAAACAAGCAGAATTTACTACACTCAATTTCAGGATTTTTCTATATGATTTTTTTTTAAATTGGAGGGTGGGAGGAGCAGTAAGGACCTCCAAGAACAATCAAATCTATTTTCCCATCTGAAGTTAATTAGCTTATCCTTAAACTTACTGAAATACATACTCCAGAACATTTCTGCATTTTGAAAAGCTATGCAAAAAGAGTAAGATATTGGACCATTTGCCTGTTGGATTTAATTTTCAGTACATATTCATATTCTACACTTTTTGAAAATGAAGACATTTCATAATTTTTAAAAAGGGATATAATCTTATCAGATTGCCTCCCTCCACCCGTATTTATTTCAGAGCTGGCAAATTCCCAGCTTGAAAAAAGTCACCAAGTGAAAACTTGCAAGTCAAAAGTTTGTCACTAATGCAGCATAACCTACAAAAATATGCCTGCATGAGTAATTCATAAGGAAGCTCTTTCCTGCACATCCCATTTTTTTATCCATTGCAAGGTTCCCTTAGATTTGTGTCAACAGCACTCAAAACTGATGGCATTGAGCATATGGGAGCACACACTGCATTTCAAACAGCATTTCAAGAATTGAGATTTCATCTACTAGGTCATTAACACAGCAGTCTCTAGGACTTCAGACATGAATTATGTTATTGGAACAGGAACTTGAGGCTACCATGCCTATTTTTAACTTAGTTTGAGTAATATTAGGATTCATCCTAAATCTTTCTCACTTTTCTCTCCTATAAGGACCAAAATATCAATTTTTTTGTACCCTTAAGTCTCCAAGCAACTCCAGTCTTGAAGGTAGTATTTTTGCAAGGACCCTGAGCCAAACACATCCAATTAAAGGATCAGTCCTGCTCTCGCCTCCCAGCCCCCGTGCCACCTCCTGCACTTACCCCACAGCAGCTCTTGAGCACACCTCCCTGCATGACAAGCCAGCTCACCAACACAACAGAAAACTAACCAAGAATGGTTTTGTTCATGCCAAGTCAAGCAAGACAGATCTGTTTATCTGGAGATGGACACCAGGACTAGAGTGGGAAAGAAGGGAGAAAGAATAGCCTAGAAACAAGGAAGAATAAATGGAAATAACATCTCCTTTTTTGGCATTGTGATGTCGGTTCAGCACTGTACTGCAGAACACTCTTTTCTCTATGTTCTGTCTTCACTGATGTGACAAATATTCTCACCACACCCTTTGTCCATGACAAGACTTCCCATTTCAACAGCACCAATCCTCTTCCTTTGCACCAAACCATTTATGGGACTAAAGTGTCCTTATTTCAACTTCAGCTGTGAACTCAGGAAAGGAAAGACTGAAGGAGAGGAGGACTGGAGAAGGGGCAAATAAAAACATCAGGACAATTTCACAGAGTACTCATCCAATTTTACAGCTCTCTACTACTCAAGAGAAGCATCTTTCTACAGCTGTAAGATTTACCTTTTCCGTTATGTATTCTTCAGAAAGAGAAGTGCAAAGGACCTACAAAGCTGGCGACCTGCACATCACTGGGAAGTAACAAAAGGATAAAAAGACTGCAACTTTTGTAGATGTCGACATACAGTGCTTCACCACATGATTTGGAAATAGGTAAGAATACAACTTTGCTGAACTATTACCTCTGCTGTTGCTTTCAGGATATGGAATTACTGGTTTCTGTGGGGAACGCAGCAAATCTGAATTAATAAATGGCTTGTTCTTTGGATATTCTATAAATGAAGTTGCAGAAAGTTCATCTGTGGCTGATGCAGAGTTCTGAGTTTCATGTAGATCATCCTGAAAACAAAACAAAGCCGTTATTCAGCACATTTGTTTCTCTGTCACAAGAAGAAAAAAGTAAAATCCAATTAGACGACGTGTAGAAGTACTGCTGCAGAGATGGTAATACCTCAAAAGCTGTATTTCCTTCCCTACAGCCTTAGGCTGTGTCATTTTTACATCCAGCTCCTCCCCACTAAAAATAGTATCAGAAAGAAAATGTATTTTCCATACGAGTTTCCAATTTCCACTTTTGTTTTCTACTTACTTATACTGTCTCTTACTTATTGTGGGATGGTAACACACCAGTCAGTTGGAAAACAGCTGCCTCCTTAACTACTGATTATACTTTCTGCACACGAGATACGGTACAAAGGTGGCCAAACCCGATAAAGCACCCAGGGCCACAATTCTACATCCACTCATCTCACGTTAACAGCTCACTGACTGTGGATGGGGCAGAGGACATGCTCTCTTCTCACCTCACCCTCCCAGCTGCATAGTCCTGACCCCTCTTTCCCACTGGCTTCAATTCATCTTTCCTATCCTTCCACAGACAGACTGAACCTCACCAGCAGACATATCCAGATGACTTCATGCTACATCTGATTAGTGGTATCAGCACAAGGAAAGCAGCAGCAGATCACAGCCAGGAAGGTACCTCTGCCTCTGAGCAGCAACGTGCTGTTAGACCAGCTTGAGACTGTTCTCAAAAACATAGCCACGGAGACCATGAATTCCCAACAGTCTACATCAGCTTTCCAAACGTTTGCTGTTTTGGATGTTGCAGTGACCAGATGAGAACACCTCCCTGTGAACACGCTGTGCAGTCAAGATACCCTTAAACCACATGCTTTCTAACAAGATTCTACTAAGCAAAAGGGCCAGAGCACTTCCATACAGTGTTTACAGTTTTGACTCAAACTGGCTAGCTGGCCTAAGCCTTCCGATTTGAGTATATGAATTAAATAAAACATGAATGCTTATTTTTAACACGCGAGAGTCATTTCTGTCAACTGCACCCACCATTAAACAGTTCAGTAACAGAATCTGAAGGTAATTTCAGAGATAAGCGGGCTGCAGGCAGATGCAATGTTCCTACAGCTTTCCACAGAGCATTTACTTCACTAATTTGACAACTGAGCAATTACTGAACTTGGCAGAGGTTTAAGCTTTTGCAAATACCAATTATTGAGAGCATATTGTGACATAAATTAAAATACAGAAATCATTTGTGCAAGTTTCTCATAGCAAATTAGATAACAGCTCAAAATGCATTACGAGTAAGAAAAATAATGCAGGGAAAAAAAATAAGAAAATGCCTAAAGTTATTGAAAGCCTATACACAGCAAATTTTCTCTTATAAACAAATCGAATCATTGTAGACAAGAAAATTTGGACCCTAAGTACTCCGGATGTATCAATCAGTGTTTCTAAGCACTGTTACATGAATGCTTTGCACTTTGTGTTTATTACATTTGCCTACACAACATAAGTGCTTTTCTTGGAATAACTGTATTTGCATAAGAACTTTTTCTACCACAGAAGGCCAATTAGAACACTAATCCCTAACTAAGAACATATGAACAAAACTATATTGAACAGATATTTGTATGAGTGCATATACACACCATTTTATGCTCAGCACCCATACTGGTCTAACTTTGCAGAACGTGTAATGTTAAAACCTAGTGAAAGCCTGGTGGGTGCCAACATTAAGACCTAAACCTCACTCCTGCAAAAACACCATCAGCATTACAGGATGCTGAATTGCTGAACGCAGACTAACAAGCAAGAGCAAATAACAAAGTAAAAACACACCAAGTGAAACACGGTACTTTATGCAGCAGGCAAAAGAGCAACAGGAGCAACACAAATCTCAGCAGCCCAAACAGCAGAAATGACTCAAATATCAATCTGCTGTTTTTATCTGATACTGATTCAAACCAAAGGCACCCCACGAGCCAGTCAAAAGAAAAAGGGAGTAACTCTGAAATCAAAGTAGGGCTACCAGCATCACAATTTCTCTAGGTGTCTTTATTTTCCACCTGTAAAATCTTGTTCATGAATTACAAAGAATTACATTAAAAAAAACAAACTACAGGAGTTTTTTTGTTTGTTTTTACTGGCATAAGTAACACTAATCTAGCCAACCACAGACTAAGCAAACAAAAAAGCTAGTGTACTCAAACACTTGAACATCAAGTTACACAAAGCAAAACAAATACAGACTTTCAACTAGTTGCACTACTTCTAAATTTCACCCGGATGCAGGGTCCAGCCACTGATTTGAACAGTATAACGGCCAGTACAGACACCTGTTTGAAATAAATACTGAAAAAATTGTGCTGAAATATGGCCTATTGTATAAGCAAGTCTAAATAATCACTTTCTAACAGATATATTCTCCTTATACGTTTAAGAAAAAATAAAATCTGTTTTATACTCTGTTTCTCAAACCGTGACTTCTAAATACATCTGAGTGAGAAACTGAGAAAGCTTACAAAAAAGCATCAAGGAATTTCCCATCACAAATCTTAGACCCAAATCTGACACCAATTCTTTGCTCCTCTCTTCGCTTTCTCTCAAGTCATTAAAAATCATTTCAGTCTGTTTCTGCTCTTGGAAATTCTAACGGGAAGCATCACACTGTGATCCTCAGGAAAATCCTGAAAAACAAAAAAATACATATGAAAACCAGGGAACTCTATACATTCGTTCCGAATCTCAGCTAGGCCGCATTTGCTAACTACATCTCCTCTCTTTCTGGGTATTCCCTGTAGTCTTTCCTTCCTTAAGTCACACTAAAGCCTCATAATAGTAAACAAAGCAGCTTAGCAAGCTAAGCACATTTAACCTTCACAGGTCTGAGAACACTACCTTCCAAAATCTACTGCTGCTACCACTGTGTAACACCTGCCTACTCAAGCATGCAAAAAGGAATATTAAAAACACAGAGCAGCGATCGCTTAACACACCAGTAGCTTACAGTGACCTCCTGAAGCTCCCAAAGGCTAAGCATGGGGAGGGGGGGAGGGAAGACACAACCTCATGTCTAGAATTTTAAAATAAGAATCAGCAGCTTGGTGCAGAGGGACACTTTTCACACCAACCAACTTGTGTAGATGCTAAAAATGACTCACCATAACATTGTTACTTCTCTGATGCAGTGAAGAGATACAGCACACCATGAAAAACTATCCAGAAGACAACTAATCGCAGTGGTAGACCAAATGTTTCAGTAAGACAAAGGAAAAAATTCTCTACGCTTTTCTCATTACCATACACAATTTGACTAGATCCACAGATAACAAAAATAACAACGATTTACAAATTAACTGTAGAACCAAAGAGGCAGAAAAACGCAGAAAGTCTCTTGGGCAATAACTGCAGCAAGAAGGCATGAGGGCACCAAGACAGCGCCTTTGGTACTAGGACTTCGGCATTGGGAAAAGGGACTAAATTCGAGGGGGTGCTATTGCAAGTTCTTATGTGGGTGCTCAGAACAGAAAAAAAATTAACAGAAAAAAAACCCTGATGCTTGGTAATGCTCTAAGTGACACACAGTAGCCCTCATACTCAGTCAAGATAGAACAAAGGCAGAAACAGGGGAAAATTATGTAGGGACTGGGAAAGAACAGAAGAACCAGGTATTGAGTTCACAGAGCATAAAATATCCAAGTACTCTATCACCAAAGCTTTCAAAATGGCCATTTTGGAGGGGCAATCTCAGTTAGTTGCCTGCCCTCACCCCTCAGTAAAGGCATTACTGGGAGGGTGGGGAATGTGGAACAGCCCCAACCACCTAGAGGCCAACCTAAGTGCCACCTGGGTCTCCCCCGATACAGGCCAAGTCAGGAGCGCTCTAAATTTAAGTAACATCTCTAGCTAAAAGCAGACATTAAAACGTTAACTTAGTCAAGCTATTACATCAAATGGGGGGGTGGGGGGCAAGTTGGCACAAAATAGTATTATTTAGTTAAGTTTCTGCTGGAGAGTGCCAGAAGTACTAAAAGCAACTATTTTCAAAGTGTAAAGTTTGCTTTTCTCCTTTTATTCAACACATATAAAGAGTCTTCGGTGGGCAACTTTTTCCCCAAAAGTTTTGTTTTAATAACTAAATTCATTAAGCCACCTACATTCATGTACTTAAAACTAGTTTTCTGACATCGCTCTCCATGCACGCTAGAAAAACACCGGCCAGAGGAAGGGTACAGCAGTCCTCAAATCCCTCTGCCACCACTCTTGCTGCTGCAAGTGCCAATAGAGGACCACACGGCAGCAGAGGAGGAGACACGCAATAGAGAACACAGAGCTGGGCGCTCGCCGGGCAGCCAGTGAGACCCTGAACCACAAACCCTCACAAGACAAATCTTGCGCACTGCCACGCTGCATCCTTTTCGCTCTCTCTACTCCTCCGAAGCATTACGCCAGACATGGGCACTTACAAAGGAAAAAAAAAGGCAACCAAAAAAACCCCCTTGTCTTCAGAGAGCTACAGGCGTCAAGCCAAAACGTTGAAGAAGAAACCCAACTGGGAGCTTCTGCTTCAGGTGACGCTCTGGTGGGGGCAGGCAGCCTCCATCCACCCAGCTGCGCTGGCTCCAGCCAAGCCCCCGTTTCTTCATCCGTCACTGGCAGAGCCGCGGTCCCGCTCCTTCCCACGCTCAGCACCCCGAGAGGAAGGCGGACGAGGAAACCCCAGTCCCCTGCGCTCAGCCGCCTGCGCACGCCACGGTTACTCTGAGGTTCAAGGCAATGCTTCCCTCCCGCAGGAGGGAGGGAGCAGGCGCTAAACCCATCACCCACAGAATCGCAGAATGGTTTGGGTTGGCAGGGACCTTACAGCTCATCTGGTTCCACCCCCCTGCCATGAGCAGGGGGCGGCAGCTCTGCGCCAGCCTCAGGGACCGCCACCGCACGGCCAAGCGCTTAGCGGGGCCTCTTCTGCCTTCGCAAGAAGCGTCTTCAAAGCCGCGACCCCGGATTATTTCTGAAAATAAACAGAACTGCGGCATTTTACCCCGTTCGCTTACAGACACGCTGCCCAGGCAGGGGCACGGCGGCAGGCAGAGGGCTGGCTGCGGCAGCGGAGCGGCCTCCTCCCTCGCTGTCCCGCCCGCGACGGGCACGAACACGGCGGTGGCTGTCACCGCCCGCGCTGCTCCCGGCACGCCGGGGCCAGCCAGGCCGCTGCCCCGCACCCCGCCCGG
>Ga0065711_1036839_pt1 | contig 20512 bp, 8 predicted proteins | sample Hoacrofraction12_FD_59098 | JGI IMG/M metagenome (GOLD analysis project Ga0065711, IMG submission 59098) | Hoatzin crop microbial communities from Cojedes, Venezuela - Epithelial fraction 12 v2 (version 2) | ecosystem: Host-associated > Birds > Digestive system > Esophagus > Crop | place...
ATGGTAGGGGTTGGAAGGGACCTCTGTGGGTCATCTAGTCCAACCCCCCTGCTGAAGCAGGGTCACCTACAGCAGGCTGCACAGGACCTTGTCCAGGCGGGTCTTGAATATCTCCAGAGAAGGAGACTCATCAAATTCACTTTTATAAAGGACACTATTTTCATAGAGAGAAGTATCAGGATTTTCTTATACAAAACAACGCATGTGCCTTTTGCTGTCCTGTGCCTCCCCGTGTCCCTTTTCCTCCCATCTGTGGAGCTCAGGAACCAAGCTCTTTCAGACTCACACAACTGAATACTGCTGCAGAGGCAAGGCACACTACACCGACAGCAAATAAAATTACAGGCAAAAACCAGCTGTAATTGCAGTCTGACACAGGAAAAGCAAAATTACTTCTAACGAAAGTTTGTGCGTGAAGACATGGAAATAATAACAGTTCTTTGGGTGGCATTTAGAAATTTGGTTTCAGGCTGAAGTCGTAGCCGTATGCTGGCTATATTAGATGTTGTTATCACCTCCAGTTCTGAGTTAACGTACGGAAGGGAGCTCAACAGCATACAGATTGGCACAAAATCCATAAAAAGATGATGTTGCTTCCCAAGGATGCTGGGGGAATGTTTTGCTATAGATGAGGTACACCTTTAAGCACTCCACTGAAAATTAGCCATACTGTTTTACATTCATGATATTGCTTCACGTATAAAGAATTGGTTAAAAGTAAGGTGTAAATCATAGGCTGGTTTGGATCGTTTTATCTAATCCTTTACACGTATATTAGTCACATTGTAAAATAGAGATGAAATTTTCTTTCTCGAACCCTAACTCAATCTTAACATTATGTAAATAGACATCTGCTCTTTAAGACACAGCTAGAAAACAACCCACATTTACTACAGGATAACGTAGGATTAAAGGAGATTGTAACATAATTTTGCTTCTACTTTATTTGCTTCAGCAACATCAAGGTCTATAAGCACTGAATTTCACTGTGACTAATGTTGCAATTTATACATTTCTTCAGAGCATAGGTACCACAGCAAGAACCAATGTACAGCAAATTGCCACCATTTATAGATAGCATGTTTAAGGCAGCTAGTCCCTTTAAAAGAATAGCCCCCAATGCGATCTGATTACATAGATTATAATACAGAAATGTAAGGACAAAGGAAAAATCTAGTTGCACAAGACCACTCGACTGCAGTCCAGCTATCTAAATCCGGGACTGGGGAAACACGCCTCTCTAAGCACGCATCTGCGGGTGTACGTTCTCTGTGCTCATATCTGGTTGTCTTACTACAGTTGTTTTCCAGTGGAATGAAATCTTTCCATTTTTTGTTTTTATTTTTTGCTAGGAGTTTGCTAAGATGTGGAGTTGGCATTCACCTACTTCAGTAATGTCAAGAAAAGATAGGAGAAAAGGAAAATGTCCAAGAAAGGAAAATGTCCAAGTATTTCAGACAGCGTTTCTGAAGGATTAATGAAACTCCACCCACTAAATATTATAGAAATAGCTGAAACAAATTAAGTAGGAATTCAGCAGCTGTAAGGTTTGAAATACTTGACTGGCCAATAAATATTTCTTAAATTATATGGCTGTGGTAAAACGAATGTTGGTAGTTGTCCATCGCAAATCAAAATCCAAGATTATACTTCCAAATAGACAATCATTCTAGCATCCGATCTTGTGTTTCACTCATTGTAACTGAGGACAGCAAATATCTTAAGCTGCTCATGTGGGTGGTATTTGCTTCCAGCATAAGGCACAGAAATTTGTACAGGCTTACATTACGGAAAATGATACTCCTAAGCCGTGAACCTCTAAACAACAGTCACAGATCTGCTGGTGGTGTTACATGCAGACCTGATAACAGAAGCAGTCTTTTAGAGATTATGATGACAGACAAGAAATATAAAGTTCCCAAAGAGAACAAAACACAAATTCAGGCAGATTCTGATGTTCTTAATCATGGGCAAAGTGCAAACTATTTTAAGCGTGACTCCTCTCTGGCTGAAGATGATTGTAAATCGCTGTGAAAATCTACAGATATCTCTAACAGTTGTATTTCAAAATGCTGCAGAAATGGTATTAAGGCTTCTAAACCCAAGACCAACAAAATATTATCACAGTTTGAAGGTTCCATGCAACAACAGAAAACAATGCTGCTTGTTTCATTACAATACAGTTTTCTGATACATTTGGGATCATAGGGAACATAAAAGAAAAACAGAAACTGCTCGTAATCCTTGACATTATCATGCATATGCAGCAAACCAGCTCTCCGGTCTATTCTTTATTTCACTTTTCCCTGGACAGAATGGAGACCATGTAGCTTTCCAAACACAGCAATATTGCATGATAGACAGAAAAAAACAGTTTTTATCTTCTCCTTTGAAGAGATGGGACTTTAACCTAATATGCAAGGGGTTGATTCAACTGAATATGAGATTTTCTTTATTGTATCCCGAAAAGCTACTTGCTTGTTCTGAGGATAGCTCAAAATTGTTTGAAATCCCTCAAGGGGCTTTAGATTTTTGAATGCTATGTCCAGGAATACAAATCAAGATAGATCTTGAAATAACCATGTTTTTAATTTGCATTTCATATGGGAAGAGTAAGCAGCGTAAGGCCAAGTATAGACATCTTTTATGAAGGGTTTGTCAATACTATAGCATACCCTTTATGGAGTGGCTATTTCTGACAAGAAACCAGATGCGAAGTCACATAGCCAAAAAAAATCCCCACCTTAAGCATAAAGCAAGAAGGCAGATAAGTCATCAATTTTTAAAACAGTATGTAACAGTTGTACCTCTGTCTCAAAGAGTTTTCTATGATTTATCCTGGGCTTCGGTGCATTTAGCACATTTCTTTGAGTTCTAGGGCAGTATCTTTCAAGCTTTCTTTGACTTAAAACCCCCAGACGTTTAATGAGAAAGGTAGCGTCCTTGTTTATCTACTAGCTGGATTTATATATTCTTAAAATAGCTCTGTTTTTCTTTCTTACCTATTATATTATTGACAATAAGAAACAGAAAGCACTTAGTACATTTTTTCTTACATCAGTTAAGGATATAATTTCTGCTTATGGCCTCAAGTCTTGCTATGAGGATCTTGCACTTCTTTGTATGCTAAAATACCTGAAATTGACTTCATTGAAAATACAGCATGCGTTGTAACAGAAATTCACAGCCTCTTTTGAAGTTGTTTCCCAGCCACTGTCCTTTCATACAGCCTTTACTTCTAAAATACATACCAAAAACCTAGACCAGAACATAGTAAATCTACACCATCTACAGGTTGTCTCTAACAGGGACACAACGGGAATACACTTCTTTTTCTGTAAATACAGTAGCATCAGTGTATTTCATGAATGGCTACTTGATTCCAGGTCTGAGTGAAATAAATGCTGTGTTTCACAATTACTAAAAGCATTTCTTCGGTGAGCAGAAGTAGTACAGTGTAGCTCTACCATCCTCCAGGATCTTGCTCTTTTAATTCCTTTACTGAGAGCAGGTTTTTAGAGAGCAGAGGACAACTGTTGCATGAAAACAGTTTTGGTCTTAGCCATATTTTAAAAAGTAAAATCCACAAAATGAACCCCTCCTCCACTCCACCTTGAAAGATCCTTCAAAAAAACTCAGATGAAAATAGTTTTGGTCTTAGCCGTATTTCAAAAAGTAAAATCCACAAAATGAACCCCTCCTCCACCCCACCTTGAAAGATCCTTCAAAAAAGCTCAAATTAGAAGCCCAAAAATGGAGCTTTACTGAGTGCTACTCATTGGCACTGCGCAGCTGGCACCAGTGAGGGAATTGCAAGTGCACTCCCAAAGGCAAGGCTGAAAAATTCTCACTCCCCATAGTGTAATTATTAACACCAGCCAGTTACTCTAATGATAATCACCACGCTAAAAGTGACACATAAAAAGACTTTATGCTTTGATACAAATCACAAAATACAAATTAAAGTGGATGCTGACAGGAGTTTCCTTTCTTTATGGTTGTACAGCAGTCAGAAAATTGTGGCTACTACTTTCAGCGGAACAGCAAACAAACTCCCGTAAACCATCATTCAGTTGCCACTGGGAACACAACACCTTGCAGTATGTCCAGTGACTGACGCAGGTTATGGTGTAGCATATAACTGGCAATAACGTCTGGCATATCCTGAACCTACAAAATTAAATATTCTTAGTTCTATTGTATGGATCTGTCTTTCTTGACAAGCTATTTTGAATAACTTTTGGTGAAATGTGTCTAAATTCTGTTCACTTTTTCTCTTTATAAATTGATTTTCCATGTAGCAGAACACAGCATACCTACTGTGCTTAGTTAATAGGTAACAGCCATTCAAGCATAGCCTGAAGTGACTCGCAGCTACTTCCCGTGCTGTATCTCCATCTGCAAACCCCTAAGGCAATTGTCCAGCCTGAGAGAAAACAGACCCCTTGTATCTCTGATAGGAGAGCAGAATATAAGTCCCAATAGATTAGAGAAGAATAAAAAATTCTCGAATCTTACCCATCATAACCGTATCGCTCCCTTCTCTCCGCTTCCTGTCTTCCTTGCCAAAAGCCCCAAATTCCAAACCAAACGAAACTGGGTTTATTTGAAAACTCATGAAATAATTTTGCTAGCAGTGATCCACTCCAAGCCTAAAAATCCAAGGGAACAACATTTCTCTGCCTAATTCTGAACAACGTATCCACACAAGCTTGAAACAGCGATTAATGGACAGAAGCTTATTAATTTTATGAAAATTGCAAATTCTTAAGGGAACTACATAGATCTCCCAAACATGTCACTGGAGCCAATACTTCAAAGGTCAAAAACCAGCTTGACGGCCGCCACAAAGCCATTCCAGCTTCACAATACTATCACCCAGCCTTGTTTCAAATGCTGCTAGCCTGAATGGTTTCCCAGGCAGAACTAAAAGAAAGAGGTTTTGGTGGGAAGTACAGGAGACCTGTGGGGCACAGAGACACACGGAGATGATGGAGCTGTAGCAGGATACAGGAAAGCCTCCATTGGAAATCTTTTCTGGAGGTAATTCTAATCATGAGAAACTTGTATCAGATATTAGACTTTTAAGTTATAAGCAATCAAAATCATTGGAAAGTGCTGCAAATAAAAACAAAGGATCATGTCCAAATTTCCAAAGAGTAGGATTATGCATGCTTCAGTAAGAGGACTTTTAATATGGAGATGATATTTTGATGGATGTAAAGTTATTTCATATTTTTAATAGACACTATTGCACTAGGTAACTGATACTTAATTGTCTTCTGTACGTTATCCACTACATTTGCCTTGTGTTTTCCATATTTATTGCATTTTAACAGCTTATAGAAAGGTAGAGCAGTGGAAAGGACAACCTGGTATTTTCAATGGCTTCCACACTGCTTCCAAATACAATTTAAGCAATGAATTTCAGTCCCTAAGGTGTTAAATGTTTTGTACTCCTAGGATCTTGGTGACCACCTGTTTCCGCCTGCTTACAGAACTACTTTCACGTAACAACCCTTCCGCTTGAAGCTGAGATTGCTTAAAGCAATGTATTCGCAGCAAGGGGGTTTTAACTTTGTAATTTACTTCCTTTTTCCAAAGTCTCCAAAAGTTTGCCAGTGTTTGTGTCTGCTTTTTTTCCAATCTGCAGGTCTGGAGGTAAGCATGAAAATAAGCAATACATAGCATTATATTGATAGGGATACTAGAAACATTTGTTTCTTTATGGGCCCAATTTATCTATTATGCAGGTTTTTATTGTATGCCAAACTTTGTAAATACGATGCATTTTGAAGTGACCGAGTACTGAATTTTCTAAAAATGTTTTAGGTGCAAAAATTAAAGTATAAAATACATTTTTAATATTTCACAACTGAAGCACAGGATTCGCAAGTGAGAGACACTGATATTCCCGACTTCCCTCACTTGCAACAGCACAGCAAGGACTCCAGCTGCGGAGCTATGCAGGCACCAAGAACCGGAGGCCCTGGCCTCCAGGCAGGAACCCAGAGAGCCTCTGGCCACTTCCCAATTCACTAAAACACAGGCTCTCTAAGGACTTCTCCTTCCGAAGCCAAGGCCTTGCTGATCATTCCCTTTCACCAATTAAATCAACAGAACCACTCAGAAACACACCAAAGAGATTTCTACAAGACGCAAATGGAATTTGTGTTTCACAGCATGAGCAGTAAATCTAAGGAAACAATGAAGACAGTAGAACTAGTAGGAACAGGTTATTCTTTCACAGACAGGGTGCACACAGTTCAGGAAACTGCAGGAGAATGTATTATTTTCTATAGTTTAACAGAAACTCAAAAGAAATGAAAGGGACGCTTACAGCCTTCACTTTCTGGTCCTGGCTTTGCGTGGAGACAAGAGTCACTGCACTGCGCAATACAGCTCGCATCCCTATCAGCAGTAGATTCCAGGTTTCAACCGCTTCTTTTTTCAGCTGTTGAAACAAATATCACCTTAAAGATCAGGACATCAACGCAGTATTTTAATTTACGAGACCGAGGGAGGAAGGAAGGAAAGTTTGATTTAGCTTAGTGAGATCCTCCTTACACCAACGAGTACCAAACGCTGAAACAAATAGAACTATTTCATTTAAAGGAAAGTTTAGACTCCAAACTTGCCAAACTGTTAGAAGGGTCAGAAAAATGAATTATATATTCATTTTGAATACAATCTCTTACTTATTATGAAGTATCTAGAAAGATTAAGCGGGGTAACTTTGAGGAAAATATAAACCTGTTCTGACATTTATCTCAACATAAAAAGGCATTATTATGGTGGCAGGCAAAGCATTCTTTTATTTGACAAAAAATTCCATTAAATAGATATTTTATACATGGTCTAATTGCTTTAGCATGGCAATATGATGTCCTATGCTTTAGCAAGCTATTATATTATTTATTATTAAATTTGCAAAGGGTAATATTAAAAAAGGAGTTTAAATTCACAGCTTCTGGTAAATAGAAAACTTAAGATGGAAATTCAGTGAGTCTGTGAATTATGCACAGAGGTTTTCAAAGCATTGCTCAGTAATTGTAAAAACTGTCGAAGTGACCATAAATAAGTAAACTCCATAGTTCTCCTAATCCCTTTTCTGTGGTACACAAATAACCACCTCTCTCTTATCTGTTGAAGGAAAGTAGGAATCAAAACAAAAAGTAGGAGCAATATCGATCAAATCATAAAGGCTTCCTTATTTCAAGTATTTATTAATACCTGTTACAGGACTAATTTGTCTGCTGTATATATATAATAAAAGCTAGCATTAATAAAAAAATCAGTTAAAGGAAGGAAAAAATTAGCAATATTGTTTCACAGTTTTCTTTGTCATCACCATAATCTTATTATAGTTGGTTAAAACTTTTAATTAAAATCATGATTAGCCTAGGCCTGTATGACAGATGGACTGTACTGAAATTTTCTGCTGCTTTCTTCCAAAATTTTGCACAGGACTGAAAGAATCATGTGAGCCTTGCTCTCTGGAACTGGAAAGTTCATGACACAAGTTGCTACAAATTTGTCCAAATGTCTGACCTCATAAGATTCCAGTCCCACAGTGACTGAAAAACCGCTCTGTTTCATTCACAATCTGATCAAACTCTTCAAAATGTTCGAGATGTGATGGCATGGCAGTCTAGGGTTAGGCTTATTACTCTGTTTTCTTGCACATTATGCCCTGTCTCATCTTTATTTCTGTTAATACTTACCCTAGCAATGATGGTCATCTGTGAAAGTTTTTGTGTGGAGTTTAATGCTAGAATTGCTTTAAAAGAGACCATGACAGAGCTTCCCTGCTATTTCATGCTTTGCTTTATTTTCGCTGATAAATAAGAGAAATAGTGATGAGGCAGTGAGTGAGCACAAACAACTGCTGGCTTAAGGGAAGTAACAGTCAATGTTTGCTGCTTTCAAGAATTTGCAGGCTGCACTATAACGTAGCACAGTAATGGAACACCTTGTTTTGAAGCAAAGTGGTAGAAGTAATTCCAACATAAAAAAGATCTATGGAATTTACAGAACACGTGGAAGACAGCAAAAAAGTGACATAAAATTACAGATGTTATATAAGTCTACAGATTTTCAGTAGTATTATTTCATATTTAAAAACAATATACGGAGTACTGGAAACTGCAGTAGAGATTGCCCATTAATGTGTCCACATCGGAAACAGAAAAGCCAGATTTTTATTCTGCTGAAACTCTCTATTTTCATAGCAGCTGCTGCCTTTACAACACCTACAGTGATGAAGTAGGATCTGGATCTTTTCCCTTGTTCTTTAAGGAGATTAGATTAACATAATCCATTTTGTCTGAAACTCTTGTAAAGCTACCACATGCATTCAGAGCAAACAAGAAGTGAGATTTGCAAACTCTCTTAGTGCTGGGAAGGCACATTTGGAAGCTTTAAGTGCCCAGTGGACACCCAGGAATGCAGTTTGTGCTCCTACAAATCTGGAGGCTTTGGCTTTAAGAAAGGTAGAAATATTGCCTGATTTTTTTGAGAGCTGGAAGTCATTTTTTGGCCAAAATCCCAGAACTATTCTTATTATTGGTTTGTTAGAAAAAAACTATGCAAGACAGGAACAGAAGAGCATGAAGCTCTAACTCATCGAGCCAAACAGATAGCAAGTTGGAAGGCAGAGCTCAGGTCAAAAGCCTAAGAGGAATGGAAGCTGTGGCTGAAATGAGAGTCCATCAGAAGATTCAGCACTGCTTTTAGATCCCATGTTGAAAAAAAAGAACTCTTCTGTGGGGTCATGTGGGGGACACCTTGTGAAAAGACTGCATTAAGTTGGGATGTGAACAAATCTTTAATGCATCACCTACAGTAATGGTAGAAATGTTTGCAACCTAAAGTACTCCTAGTTCCTTTCAGAATCTACAAAGTGTAATATAGTAGAAACTAAGTATGTCTTATATGTCTCAGAGTAGTCTTCCGTGCCACGCTTTCAGTGAGAGCTTTTAAAAGGAGTATAACAGGCTTTTTATAAATACACGTGCAAAATTGGAAGTAAACCCTAGATCAATGTAACTGAATATACACTGCACCTTTTGGAAATCTGGAAAGGTTTGCAACGCAGTTTCTTCACAGGGTGTTTATGCGACTAGCAAAGCTGGGTTTTGATATCCCTAGTACCTGTAGGACTGACAATTCTAATTCTGGGATCAGAATTGGTTATGCTCTAAGGTGGCATCTAAACTGCAGGTCCAGTGGTTTCTAATCCACGCAAACACAAAACAATTGTCCCTAAATCCACCCAAATGTTATGCAGTTTACCTACGTTATTCCACATTCCTGAACAGACTCAAATTTAGTGTCTTTTTCTTAGCACCTTAATAACTTTATGGAAAGACATAACTAAACCCCAGTATCTTTAATCTCTGAAAAGTCATTAAATTGATATGCAAAGAGTTCTTCAAATTTAGCCTAAATTTTAAGCAACATAACAATTATACAACAATTTACCCCTAACCTCAAACAGGAAGATTTCCAAGTGATTTAGCCATGAACATAAAATAGTATGGATCTAAAAATACACGAAATCTATACGTGACACAGATGTGAAGAAGGAAAGAAACGTATGTTGATTTACGTACATTTCCTAGGCCAGGGCGAAGTATGGAATTCACTATTCCCAACTTTAAGTTAATTTCAGTAACGATTAAGAATAAAAAATAAATTCATTATTTTATGTCAATAAGCTCAATATCGTTTAACCAGTGAAGTGACAAAGATATGAGAAGAGGAAATGACATTTTCACTAACAAAAGCCAGCATTTTTAAACTGAGATGTCTAGATTTAATACATGGTACTGAAAGATATGGCACAACAGATCAAATTAGGCTAGCATTTGTTTCTACCTTAGCTTTCAAACCTGAGAGTATGGCTAAATTACTTAAAAGGACCAGCTTTCACCACACAATTGGATTAAAGTTCTGCGTTGCAACACAAAAAAGAAAAACTGGGTTTTTTTTCTAGTTACTATATTTTGCTATACTTATTACAAATGACTGTATAAATAATCTTTGGTTTATGCTCATGAGAATATAAAATAAATTAGACAAATAAATAAAATAGATTTATAGATACCCTATTAAGTTTGACTTGTATTGTGAAAACTGAACAGAAAAAAATTGTACACTGCTCTTACACACACTTCAACCGATGTTGCTATCCCATCTAAACAGCAGATTCAGAAGCTCCTTTAAGAAAATATTGTGTCTTTAAAAATACATTGCAAAGCTCTTGCCACTAAAATATATGTATTATGCTCTATTACTGCCAGCATTAGGACATGCATGTGATTTGCTGACCTGGATAGAGTGTTTTTGCACAGCTAGGCAATTCCATGTTGCAAGAAACATTGTGATTTTTTAATTAAATAATTTTATTGTGGCCACCGCTCCTTTTTTATTTACTTTCTATCCATGTTCTGGCAAACAACAACTGCTCTTAATGGGGTAAAGAATACTACTGGGGGATGGGGAGGAAGCCCTCAATTTAAAGACAAAATTCACATTCTATTCTAAGACTTTGTCGCAAAGTTGTGAGAATAGAAGCCTAATATATGCAAAATCCTTTTCTCAAAACTGATATGAAAACTATCAACCTCAGCTGACAGTTCTCAAGAAAGGTTACAGCTTGAGTAATTGGCAAAGAAATTCACAAATGTTATTTAGCATACAGTCAAAAATAAGGAACTCACTTTAAGAAAATTCTAAATTGATCACGGATCATTCCTAAAAAAGTCTCTTGGTTAATGACTTACTGTTTTGCTACAGAACATTGGATGAGACTGTGTCAATATGTATTGAATAATAAGCTATGCAGCACTTCTGCCATTATTTAATTGATAAAACGAGCACTCGGGAAATGATCACTCTTTTTACGTCAAAGTGCTCAGAGTAAGTGATGGCAGTGATGACAAAGGAGACAGATATTTTTCTCCCTTTGTAATTTTAGTTTGATAATACCAGAATTCCCTAGATTTATGAACTCTGACATCATTAAAATCGCAACATTTTATCATAAATGCCTTAATTTAGAATAGATTCAGAAATTGTTTATGTCTTTCTACCAAGGGGCTTAGAAATAAAAAACACTGAAATTGATATATGAACTTCACCAAAGGCTTCCTGGCAGAGGCAGGAATCCAAAGTCAATGCAGCAATGTCTGAAGAATCAATATCAGCTGTTGTTTCCAAAAATCTCCCCAACTCAACTGCTCATGGTCCCTGCTATCCTGCACACCTGTTGTTGACCTCTTTAGCCTGGGCTCAGATCATCTGTGCTTAGGAAGAGATGAATTCACAGTCAGCAGACCGAATTTTGGAGTGGTTTATCATTATATGTGTCCTGCCTAGAGCACGTGATCACCCTTTATTTAACAAGTTGTGGGAGCTCTACCTTCAACCCTTCCCAACTTGCAGGAGCTTTCTGGGCTCAAAGATGTAAGGCTTTTCTTGGTATGGGTATTCTCTATGAAGTTCTGTAACTTCATAGAATCATAGAATGCTTTGGGTTGGAAGGGAACTTTAGAGGTCATCTAGCCCAAAACTCCGCAGTGTAAAAAAAAACCAAAAAAACCACCACATCTTCACTGAGGCAGAAATAACCTAACTCAGTTTTCTATGTAGGCACTCAAGAGAGATGAAAGCCAGGCTGTAGTATCTGCACTCCAAAAAGCTACTCTTTTATTTTTACATTGGCCAGTGTGGGCACAAGGACTAAGGTAGTTACCATGAAGCTTTGCAGGTCTTCTCTGTGACTCAGATAAAATTCCCCATCTCCAAGGGGAAATGGTGGAGGACCCAGGATTAGAGCTTGCTACGATATCCACTGGAGCACTCTTTTTCCCTAAGCTGCGTGCTGACGAGTTACTCAGCCTGACATGGACATAGACTGGGCCAAATAATACTTGTTCCTAAGTCAATTATTTGAAAACAGAACCGGTAATGTGAGATTTACTGTGATACTGTTAACTTTGTAGTGAACTGAAGTGTTTGTAGCATCTGTAAAACTGATGGATTGTTTCTCATAGAGCTAGCAGTTCAATAGCAAATATGGCTTTTATGTGCAGGAAAACAGCAAGGTCAAACAGCTGTGAAGGGTACACTGGAAACACAACTGATTTCTAGGGAAACAATGCATGCCCCAGAACTTGCCACTTGTTTCTCTGAAATGAGAACAGATGTGAAAATATCCATAAACATCATCCATTCTTTCTTGCCAGCTTTATGCACCTAAGATGAACAGAATGGCTGAAAAAAAATTGCTAGGTTTTGGGTTTACTTTTAAAGAGGATTCAACAGAGAGAAATCCTTCTTCGGTAGGATTTAACAACCTAAAATATATGCTTAGATCTTCCCAAATGTAGAAAGAATACCTAGTGTATCTGTGTTACCACCGCCAGATCTCAGAAATGACAAAAAGAACTGCTCTTTTGTTTTTCTACTCAAGCATAAAAAAACATCAATGTGAGAAAAAGCAACGGTCATTTGAGTTTTACTTTTTATTCCCTTCCCTCTATGTCTTCAGTTCACACTTCTGTCTTGAATTGAGAGGGGAGAAGGCCAATATAACTCTTCAGAGAATGTATTTCTCCATTGTATTGAAACTTATCTTAAGTTATTCAAAGTCCATTGAAAAATTTACTGGGAAAAAAATGCATGACAAAATATAACTTTTGATTTTAAAACTACATCAAATAACATTTGATCAGATCCTGTAAAAAAACAAGGCACTGTGAAAAGCATGTGAGTTTATGACACAGTCTGGTTTAAGATCATCTTTGGCTCTGACTGCAGCTTGTCATCGCTGAAGAAACATTCACTGTTAACGGTAACTGTAAAACATAGGTATCTTGTCAAGCTGGGAAAGCTGGCATGACTTTGGCTATTGCCCAACCAAACAGCCCTAACTGAAATGCTAGGAAATTGTGTTAAATAAATATGAAACTAGACAATTATCACAGAACTCTGTTTATTTCCTGGCTTTGTTAGTCTACCTGTGTGACCTTCAATGAAGCATTTAATCTCTTTCTGCATCAAACTGTAAATAGTTGTCTGAGAATGACTATGGGATACTAGAAGGCATATAAACAGCTAGCAGAAAAAGAGCAACATAAATTATTCATCTGTTTTATGAAAAGCTTGCCTCCGATTGAGTAAATAGAGCTTTTCAATCTGAATTACAGTGTATGTGTAATCTTTTCTTTACAATGAATTCATTTTATTCACTAACTACGTTATTTTCCTCAAATACCAGGAAAATGGTGTCAACCATACCTTTCATCATTTATTATGAAATTGCAGTCCCACTTATTAGACTTAGAGCTTTAATATTCTTCCTAACAGCTCCTTAATGTAGACTGGACTCGTCAAGGTAGAGAGTTACCAGACACCTTGCCCTGACAAAAAATGTGCTAAAAAGTCAAGAGCACTAAGTCACTTATTTAAAACCATTTGGCATCTACCTGAAACCAAGTTTCACAGATTTATCTTTTTACTTCAACAACATTGCTCCAGTTATTTCATACTGGCCAGTCGGTCTAGCCTTCTTCCAATACAAATGAAGGTATGAGTTCCCACAGCAACGCGTCTTCTGCAAGCACTCATGATTGCGTGGTGTGGAAGGCAGAAATTAAAAAGCTGATTATACACACATCCAGTAACAGAACAGCAGTGCAATAACAGTAAAGTATTTCCCCCTCATTAAAATGCATATCATTAATTTCAAAATCGTGCATGTCTAATATGATGCCTTGCTATTTAAAGAATCTTAATTCTGCTGTGATGTCATGAAAATAAATTCATAAAACTTCCTTCCTATCTCATTTAACAACAAGATGCAAATGTAACTAATGTTTCCTTGAAAATTGAGAAAAATATCAGCACAGTGCCTAATCAACTTCAGTAACGTTATGTCATTTATCACCAACCGCAAGTGTAAAATTGCTTCAGGAAAATAACTAAGCACTTCTTTCAGTTTGCATTGCACTTTAAGATAACTTTCAAACTGAGAAACATTTTAGCTATGAGATGATGAACAACAGACTCAGATTTTACTTTAATCTTTCATCACACACTCCTGGGCCTGATTCTTACACAAGCTCAGTAGAAGAAATTTATGGAAGTAGCTTCAGTGAGTTAAGGGCATATGTCAAATATTTATGATTAAAGAAAATACACAATCATCTATAACAGATATGATTCAATGTTCCTGAATCCAAAGCATTTGTGGAAATTTGGAGTAAGAGTATTAACAGGAAAAGCTCTACCTTACTGCTTGGTTTTAGTAGAATAAGATATCAGTTCCTTCAATGAGTATCTTACACACACCCAAAGCCTAACAGAAGATTAGAGACAAAAATTCCCACTGCTTACACTTCTGTTACAGATAACCTTTGTGAAATAACTCCATATCTGATAAGAAATTCCCCTGGTCCAAGTCAAAAGTAATCCTCCACAGCAATAATTATTAACATGTAATAAATGAGGAACAAAAAGAAATGCAAATTGATAAAATACAATTTATCTCACTGTGAATTTGATACTGAACATCAGCAGAACATCCTAATTATCTTTCAGTTTCTATTAAGCTCTTTTAAATAGAAAAAAAATATTCATACTGATAATTCTTGATGATGTTTAGCAATCCCTCCTACACCCTGCAAAAGTCCCCAAACACCAAAACAACAAATAGAAGATGTGGGAGTTTCTTTTGGATGTTCTAATAGGAAATTAAACCAATTATTTGTCAAAAAGAAAGAGTGAGAAGTTAAAATAACTATATTGAAGTCTTTATGATGACAGTATGTTTGAAAACAGTGGAGAATGTAAATACTATCTCTTTGTAATTCAAATCTATGGCAATATCTTACATGTAGGCTCAAGCAATGTGATTCTGTACTTTGTAAGATTAATTTTACTTGTGAGGTTCCCCCTCACCCCATTCTCAAATATTCCCACTTATGGGTCCACCTTCTATGAGAGCAGCCTGAGCATCATAATGGTTCTATGTTGTACTTCTTGATGATATGGCATACATTTAACATCCAGTTCCACTCAAAAGCTAATGTCATATGGAGAGGCGTAAGGGTTTTGACAGGCTGGGCAGTACGGTTCTTCCTAAAAGAAATAAGATTATATTTCTGGACCAGAATCCTGAAAGGCCCCTCCAACCAGCACAATTCATTTTTATCCAAGCAGTTTCACTGGAATTAACATCAATACATACATCAACCATCATACCTTAACATTTTAAATGAATTCAGAAGTTTGGCTCCTTGTTTCTACCAGATACAAGTCCGTCTACAACTAAATTTCTTGTACAAAGCACAAAACAGCTTGAAAAAATAAGCCCTGGCGCTGAAAGCAACCTCAGTGAAGCTGAAGTAACCCACAAGACTTTTTTATACGAAATCCTCAAATGAGGTGAGAATTCATATCTTCCTGCCACTACCAGAGTCAGTACTGGAAAGGTGCGATCACTAAGTTGCTTGGTTGAAAAAGAACTTTCTGATGGACATAAAACTCCAAGGCATCAATCAAAAATAAAAGCCATGGTGCATAACAGTTTTATTTCCATATATTTTCAAATATATAATTTAGCACTACATTACAAAACTTTTTTCTATTGCGACACTATTGGAAACGTGTTACTTGCACTGAAACACAATTGCTTGAAAGATATGGACAGATAGATCAATGTTCTGAAAAACTTGCTGCTATTGTATTCCCAACAACACTTCAACAGGAAGCCGTTCAACGCTTCACCACTTCTTAGCCACATGCAAGTGTTCCTGCCCTTGTTCTGCTACACCTTTTATGACCCTGATTTCACCCAACTTCATCATTCCTTGTAGTTAAGTCTCGTCAGCTGCTGCACACCAACTTCAAGTCTCAAAGCATGAATGATCCCAATGTCTGGTAAAGATTTTTAACTTCACTGTGCCATGGGAGTTACAGAATTCCAAAACAATGCTCTCCAATTCCATTATTTTATCAAAAAAGTTTCACTGGACTTGCAACTTATCTGCCTTCTCAGCTTAACCCTACTCAATAAACTACCTTGTCAGATTCTTATTACTCTGATTAATTGATCAAAGGCAATGACAGCCATAAACGTGCAAATGGAATGAACTCTGGTACCCTCATATTTCTTTGCAACATATATTTGCCTGGGCTACTAAACATATGTGAAGCAATAAATCTCAAAAAATTTTTTATCAGAAGGTGTTGTAGAGATCAACCTGGAAGTTAAGCAAGCATCATTTATCTTTAGATAGAAAATTGCCACTAAGCTCTTAATAAAGAATGGTTTGCACCTTTTGCTGTGGTATCTTTGTGAGTTTACCAATGTTAATGAAATCCAGCTCCTACTCTAAAATGACACCCTACCTACCTTAAATCTAAAGGCAAAAAGTTTTTTATTCATTTAACAGACAATAGAGATGAAGGCTTTAACAGTATATTTTAGCATCAACAAACAGTATGCCAGTTCTTCAACTTGGTTATCTTGGTATTAGTCAGTATACTCCAAATCTAACTGCAGGTCATTATCCAGCCAAGTATCTTTTATTTGTTGCTCTTTCCACGCACAGCAGGAAAGCATAGCTGGCGCCCACACAATGGAACAGAGTGGGAACCTGGCTTGGTTCAACAATATTATAAAGCCAGCTTGTATTTTTTGAAAAAAGAGAGGGGGGAGAGAGAGGAGAAGAGAAAACAAGGGTGGGCGTAAAGCGAAAAAGAGGTAAAAGAGTGAGATAAAAGATAGCTAAGGAGGTATGCCTTTCATCCAGTACCAGCTGGAACACGTCGATATCTGATGGCTTTCCAGACCTAATGCAAACTCCAAAGCCGAAAAAGCTATTTAAGTTTCCTAATATCCAGCTCAATGCAGTCACACTGTTATTTTAGGCAGACTGAATTGCACCAGTTTAGGCTGCCTAGAAATCACTATGCCTTTGCAGCAGGCAACATAACGGTCCTTTCGGGAAGAAATTCAGACTGTCTCATCTGGCCAGTGTTGCTAATATGAACACATTAAGCCAGCATTTAGAAGAGACAGTTAGCAAAAACACAAATAAGCTCCAGTAGACACACAGATGTCTTCACAAGGAACACAGCATTACAATATTGTTCCAAAATTCAAACTCATCCCACTGCTGCTTTCTTACTGTCTTCAGAGAGTTGTTCTATTAAATCTCCAGCTCAGCTATGTCCTTTATTATCGCACTATTGACAATCTAATGTCAAGGAACTTGATCGTTCCCTGTCTTTTAACTCTCTGGTCTCCAGGTTTATCCAGAGTAAGATATTCTCCAAAGACTGTGAGTTTTTGTAGTCTACGAAGTAGCTTACTAGAATCAGTGCTAAGGCTTCTATTGACTTCTGAGGACTTCAGATCGGATCTTTGGTTAACCTGCAACTCATTGGTACAAAGATGTCAAATTTCATGAAGTCTGGGATTTAAGTTATTCAGTTTTGAAAGGCACTCTATTATTTGGCATTTAGATATAATGTGAATATCTGTACCAATCACAGAGAATTTCAGTTTGAATCAGAGAGTTTCAGCTCTGTGTTATCATTTAACCTGAATTCCATTTATCTGCTCAATGTCTGGTAGTCTGCAGACTAAAGATTCAGAGTTCACATTCTATGGCACTAGTATTTTCTAGTCAGGCAAATAAGTAAATATTTAAGAGATCGTATTTATGCACACTTTGACCCTTCAAAGGCAAGAGTAAAAAGAAAAGAGGCTTTATATATATATGTATATTTATAATGTGCACATAACTGTGTTGCATATATATTCTTTTGGGAATAAGGAAATTTGAAAGGAATTGTCCCTAAGCAGCTGGTGTGATGGCAGCCATAGGAAAAAGATGTGAGTACCACTATGCGGTGTGTCATTGCCATTTCTACTTTCACAAATGCGATCACATGGACTTGGTTAGCATAAGAAATTCTAACAAACTAAACAGAGGGGCAGAGACCCTTACCTACAGAGTGGCCAATGCACCTGTCTGCATCTAATGACATTTGGGTTATATGACATTTTTCTTGTTAGATATATAAATCATAAAGTTTATCTTCCTTTAGAACAAGACAGAGCTAGGTAGGAAGTTGCTAAACAGGACAATTTCCCCATGAGTTTCTGCCATTTATCTAGTGCTGTTCAGAAATATCGGAGCACCAAGAAATCATAAGATGACTAGTGCTTAAGGATTTGTCTCTGCTTGCAAAGATTTTTGAGTGTAGCTGTTCAAACAGCTTTAAACAGATACCACATTTTAAGAAATCAAGAGCATAAGTTCTCGTGGAAGCTTTTGCTCAAGTAATCAATTGACGAATCTCAGAATTAGTCTGAAGAGCTTTCACCACTGGCAGAGAACTGCATAGCAACTGACAAATCCTACACTGCAAAAATACGCTTAAAAATACAGAGCAGACTCAGTACCACCACATGGAGGGTCAGGAAGTCCCTCTGTCTCCTTTGTTGGGTCTCTATTGGCTTAAAAGCAAAGAAGAACTCCCAAACAATTAAGTACTCACAATATCAGGTTAACTTAATTACGGATGCACATTAAAAGACTACCTATACTTCAGCTAAAAAGTGAAGATTTAATGCCCTGGCGGGAGGAGAAACAGAAAAATCTAATTCAAGTGCTTTTATTTATCAGTTTAGAACTATAACTTAAGAAATAAAAAATGTTTGTCATAAAAGTAGCTGCCGTGTTATCTTTGTGACAGACCATTTAAGACATACAATGGTAATATCTGTGCCCTTATTCCCTGAATTAGGATCATCAATTCCTTCAGCAATTGTCTAGAGTTCTTCTGAAAGTAGAGGACTTTATTTTCCCATTACAATTTTATACCAATTTTTATGGACTGATAGAAAGCATGTTTTAAATCTGGGATGTTTGTCTCAGATTCAGTTTCAGATTTATTTTTTTTTTTTAATGCTGAACAAGTGTTGCATCACAGAGACCACATTTTAAGATAAACTGGAAATTGCTGGATGGTGGACTCTGTGAAGAGGTCAATGTTTTCAGGAAGGTGCGAGCACATCTTCTAATATTAAAAGAAAATTGAAATAAAATAGATTAAGTCATGATCTTCCAGAAGTTTCAATTCTATGCAAAAAATCAAAGCTAGCGTCCAGTACAGGGTACTATGGTATTACAAGAGGGTACAAGTGTTCAGTCAACTTCATTACAGTCAAATTCTGATAGGGCCATATTTGATTCAAAATAACCTCCTCCTCCTAAAAAGTAAACACCAGAATGATAAAGAATTTACTTACCATATTAGGGTTTTGACTCACAGAACAAATTACACTGAACACAGAAATATACAGTTCCTGCAAATGATACCCAAATCCTCACAGACAACCCTAAATCTGAAATGGATTTATTTTGAAACACTTCCTAGAGCAATCTGAATCTTAAATCTTTTCATTTTGTTGAACACTGTACATCCAAAGTTCTGGTACAAAACAATGGAGACATTACACTATCAAGCTCTCTGTAATAAGTTATCATCTTTGGAGAAGGCTGAGGAACAGCATCCATTCACATTTGATGGTGGACGCCAACTACAACATTGCAAAGTAACACTTCATATCTTGATCCAATTCAGCTAACAAAAAAATGTACAGCCTTTACTTGCTTTCCCTGCTATTTCTTTGTCAAGCACTTCTTGTTCTCAGATTTGCACTGTGATGAAGACGATTCTGAAAGTGAAATCCAAATTAACCACCCACATTATCTTGCATCTCAGTCTAGTTCTATACTGGCATCTTAAGCTTGCTCTTAGTTCAGATATAGACCGAATTATTTTGAATACACTAATAAATCTGCTGGTTTTCTAGACACCTATTTTGCTGGAACATTGTGATCTGTGAAGCAAGTAATTTTGTCTATCAGCTTACTGCAAACACCCAGCACAACTGTAAATGGCAGAAGCTTGATCAACCACCGCTCCCAACCAATTTGTTAAATTTCATGCCATATTTGGGCTACATCCTAATGCTTTACTCCTCAGGCTCAGCTTCATTTTGTGGCTGTTTTCACTTTAATGGTTTTCAGGACATCAGTGCAGGATGCGGCTGTACCAGCCAAAGCTGAGCCACGACAATCTCTTTTAAAATGTGGAGGGTTTTGCTGTAAAAGGATTCTCACATGGAAGGACTTCAGTGCACACTTTTTTCTGAGAGTACTTTGCATTATCTAGGAATAAATTCACTAGCACATTTATGACCCACTAGATTCTAATGAAGGCAGAATTATTATCTAGCACTGGAACAGGCTGCCCAGGGAGGTTGTGGAGTCTCCTTCTCTGGAGATATTCAAGACCAGCCTGGACAAGGTCCTCTGCAGCCTGCTCTGGGTGACCCTGCTTCGGCAGGAGGGTTGGACTAGATGACCCACAGAGGTCCCTTCCAACCCCGACCATTCTGTGATTCTGTGATCTCCCATATGAT
>Ga0065711_1005342_pt1 | contig 20510 bp, 7 predicted proteins | sample Hoacrofraction12_FD_59098 | JGI IMG/M metagenome (GOLD analysis project Ga0065711, IMG submission 59098) | Hoatzin crop microbial communities from Cojedes, Venezuela - Epithelial fraction 12 v2 (version 2) | ecosystem: Host-associated > Birds > Digestive system > Esophagus > Crop | place...
TGTGCAGCCTGCTGTAGGTGACCCTGCTTCGGCAGGAGGGTTGGACTAGATGACCCACAGAGGTCCCTTCCAACCCCTACTATTCTGTGATTCTGTGATTCTGTGAATGCAATATTACTGGGTATGTAACTCAAACCTTCCCCTCATCGCAGAATCTAAATGCCTAAAACCTGCTTCATTTTAAAATGCCTGCTCTGTGAATGCTGTATCTTTTTTTCTATGTACGGCTCATACAGTTGTTAGAACATAATAATAATAATTGGTTTTTAGTCATTCATCTGAAATTGTCTAAGCACCTTTACAAAGCCGAGCAAACCTTATCATCCGGGTGTTACAGAACAGGAGGAAACTGCACCTTATATAGAGAAATCTGGTGGCTTGCTCAGAATGCATATCACATAAAAGAGCAGTTGAAAGCGAGATATCCAATTGGGCAAGAAAATAAAAGGTGTAGCATAAATCATGGTTTTGTGCTACAGAAGTCAAATTCGTCTTTTTCAGATCCCAGATGACTCTAATGCATGGATTCAACCACTACTGTCTGATTTAGTTGTCCACGTATAAATGGTGGGGAAGCTTTCATAATGAAAGCAGAAGCAATTAGACACTTTCATGTCTTTATGATATGCTACAAAATCAGAACTCAGCTGAGGTTTGCCCAAGTTTGTAAACTTTTCAGTGAAGCTAAATAGCCAGAGAATATTAGAAAACAGATAATTTCAGGTAGAAATGCTGCCAAGATTGCGTGGTTTTTGTTTTCATCTTGAAGAAAGCAGCATCTTGGTAACTTGATTGGTATTGTTTTGAGTATTATTTTTTTCATCCCATAGCCCAAAGTAAAATTCAAGGGTGCAAACTCAGGAGGAACTGAAACCTTATAAGGATTCACAGACCCTCCAAATGAAAACCACCAACTTTCACATTTCTGGCTGTATGCAAGTACATGAATTCTCTCTCTCTCTTTAATATTGAACGCACACTCTGTAGAAGGATTTTTTTTTTTTTCCCATCCACATTTTAGGGAAGTTTCCCATGTTCTGTGACGGGTAGTCTTCTCTATTGCACTTCTTAATAGGACTTTTTAGACCCCGATAGAAAAATGGGTATTTGGATGTCCATGGTTCAGTCTCTTCTAGTTAAAAAGCATGTCTTTCCAGAGATGCTTTCTTTCCATAGTCCTGCACAACATGAAATATGGCTGACAGCTATATTACTACACTGCAGATTGCAAAGCAATTCACATTCACACTTCTAAGTGCCTCTCCTTTCAAGACTTATGGATGTATGCCAAATTACTTGCATTGTGGTATATGGCCTTCTATATGTACTTTATAGAATAGGTCTTTGGTTTCCATTAAAATCAATGAAGTAGAGCCCAAAAGAGATTTTCTGAAGTGTGTACTAGATGTCAGGCAAGGTTAATAATAAAATACTTCATGTATAACATGCATCTTCAACATATTTCAGTGTTTATCTTTAAGATAGTATTTTCTGTATTTAGGATGGAAACTCCACTGCTAAATTTAACTGTTGAGTAGGGTTAAGTTCAGCTTTCATTTTTTGCCCTCATTAGTGTCTCTATAAAAAATGAATATATGATTTCATACCCTATTTAGGCAGTGTTTCCAAATGTAATGGACCAGCAGCCATTTAAAGAGCCTGAGGTCCTGTGTTAACAAAGCCATCATTGTTACCTCAAATGAAATGGGAAAGACACAAGATACCCTGCAATGCCATTTCATCGAGAGAAATTAGTGACTAAACCTCATAATGCCTCATCTTAGTCACTAAGTTCCCATTTTTCATTAGAGAACTTCTATGACAGACAAGTTAAAATTGATGATCTGCAAGGATGCTAGAATAATGTAATTAATTTATTATTCTTGATTATTAAAATATTAGTATGATTACTTTGAGTCATATCACTGATAAATGAAGTAAACTGACAGATTTTTAAAATATGGACAAACTTTTTAGTGACAAACCTATTTTTTGGGGAGAGGAGAGAAGAGACAGATGCTTTAAAGACATCTGAGTAAAATATAGACTCTAGTGAATTTAGTGCGTCTTGTGCAAGATTGACTTGAAGAGGGAGAGGAATCGAAAAGGCATCAGAATGAGCATGCGAAGGAAGAGGGTACTTTGCATCTTTCTATTTCTTTACTTTTTCAATTAAGTTAGCAGTTTCCCTTAGGCCTACAGTACCTAGAAGACAGCAGCAATGCAGTTTTAAAATTGCCATGAAATTTAGAGAACCAAAAAAAGAAATGCATGGAGATCACCATCACTGGCTGTTGTCGGTAAACGCCGAATCCATGAAATTTTGTTCTTCTTAGAAGGATGTGGTTTACCAGAGTGGTGCAGGTGCAAAGTGGGTTGGTCGCTTGTGTTTCCATATAACATTATGTTTTTTGTAGCCCAGAGTCCCTGCAGGTTGCATTCTCAGGAGGGTGAATGAATTCTATACAGTGTTTTTCATTTTAATTGTAACACATGTGAAAGCTCCTGGTCTATGTCTCAAAGATGTTTTCTAAAATCACGTTCTGTGGTTAGCAAACATCAGTACGTCCATTTATCAAAGTAACTTGAAAGAAATTATAGGGAACAGGCAGCTAAACTCTGCACTGGTTGCATTAGATGATTCTCCACAAGTGAATTTTAAAATGAAGCAAACTGATGCCCTTTAGAAGAATGTTGGCCTAATTAGTAAGACAGAAAGTACACTGGTTAATTTCAAAATACAGAAAATAAATTTCTGGAGATTAAATATAGTTTGTAAGAATTGCTATACTGGGACACACTTCCTCTTACCTCTGAAAATAACCCATGAAGGGTACGAGTAGGTTATAGCAAACAGTGCAAGTACGGTATGGTCTTTCATTTGATATGTCCACGTACGCTCAGCAGTAGCTTCTGGTAGCCCAAACCTCCATGAGTTCTTGTAATCTCTTTCAAAATCTTAAAGATCAAATGTGTCAGAGCAAGAAAGTTTATCCACTGAAGTGGTGGAACAGAAAAACAGAATCTCATGAGTGAGAACTTTTTAATGGTTTCTTCAGCAAGCTGTAAGGAACCAGCCATGATTGCGTAAGCCTATTCTGCAGGGTTTTGGCAGCTCTAAAAGTCCTAAACTAAGGTGACAAAAGTCAGCTGAAGTACCTGAAGTGAGGCTGTAAGCAGCATAAAAACAAACACAAGGCAAAAAATCCAAACTTATTTAAAAAGTTGCAGCTATGCTTTATATTAAAATAACTCATAAATTTAGAAAACAGTTTAAAGGAGTCAGTAGTTCTTTGCCCAGGCTTTCACTTGCAGGCCACCCAGATGTTGGAGATGGGGAAAATGTGGGAAAATAAGATGCCTGAAGAAGTTTAGATCTTACTTTAAGGCAAGATGCATGGTGGAGTTTGTAGGAAATTACTTGGTAATAGCAGCATGCAGTGAACAGAGAAAATATGTTTCAGCTCAGTAATACTGATTCTAAAGTTGAATTCCACCCAGATTGCTGGAGAAACCCTCCAAAATAGAGACAATTATGGCATAACAGTGACTGCCACCTGCTGCAATTCTGAGATAAAATGTGGGTGCCACGATATTGTTTCCCAGACGTTATTAGCTCATTGGTGGCTCACTATAAATGTTCTCCAAGGGAACTGCTCTGGAGATTGCTAGCCAGATCTTCAGCTGCTGACAAGAAAAGAAGATATGACTGTGAGGAAAACATCAAATTCTCACTTAAAGTCCCTGGTGTCTTGCGCAAGGATCTCCTGTTAGAATTTGTTAGACTAGCTCTTTACTTTCTCTACATTTGTCCTCTGCTATTAGCCCCAAAGATCACAGCAAGTCCAGAACCGTGGTATATTAAAATTCAATGTCTCTTTAAAAAAGTTGATAAAGAACTTGTATACTTATCTAACCAAAACTTTGGAGAGAGCTCTTTGCTTTTTGGTTTGGCTTGAAAGCAGAGACCAAAGTTATGGTTGCTGGTCAGGTGCTGCAAAATGGTGAGGCCAGTATTCAAATGAATGTAGCTGGCAAAAGCTAAAAATGCTGAGATCTCTCCACAGTGTGCATGTAAGTATGGCCTAGTATGACACGAAGTATACCTCAGAGCTTCTCTTGCTTTTATGGCCCCAGAATTGTGAGGAAAATGAAGTATCTGCTATTGGCAAGTTAAATGTGAAACAGTCTTGAAATTTGATCTTGAAAAAATACTGGGAGCTGGTGGTTGTTTTACAGCGGAAAGGAAAAATCTCTTCAGAATACATAAAATATGATGTATTAGCATAATATTGTCATTGAGGATCAAGTGTTCTAATATTTTATATTTTTTTCATCTCTATTCCGTAAACATACAACAATAGCAGGTTAATATATCAAATGTACAGTGGGAAGACTTTATGTATACATAAGTGTTCCATATATTACTGTTATATCTTCTGAGATTAAGTAAACGCAGAATGTAATGTACTGTATATAAATATGGCAATACTGAATCATAATAAAAATTTAAAAATATCTGTTTACCATGAGAACTGTGTCAGAATCTCTCAGTGAAAATGTTGGTTAGCTGAAATGGGAAGGTTTTTTTCTTTTCGCAGACATGTACCAATTTCAACAAATCTTCTTCAGTTTCAAGAAGGATTTCTGGTCAAAACCAAATGAAACTAAGCATACCCAGCTGGCCAGTGGATGTGTGCGAATACAAGAGCACAAAGGTCAGTTTGTTCTTCTGTCTGCTTTTCATGACAGGCTTGAACCTGGATTTTCCACTTAGGTGAATGCCCTTGCTCTTGCTGTTAGTTTCAGTTTCCCCCCACTGAATGTCCCCCCCGTCTGTGTACATGGGTGAGTAAGTGACCATTTGGAAGATGGAGCCTCAGATCGGCTCTAGCACAGTGACCCAAGAACTCAAGGGGAATAAAAGATGTTCATGTTCTCAGAAAACTTTTGCATGTTTCCGAAATTGTCATTAGAAAACAAGTTCTGACAAATTTGAAAGCAACAAAACTGACAACATTTCAAAGATATTAATGTGTTCTTGAAATAGTAGGATTTCAATAGGTAACCACTGCAGCAGTAAACAACCTTTTTATTTACTGTAAGCGAAGCAATGGTGCATACCAGAATTCACATGACAGAGAGAGAAATGTTGCCCGTATGTGTAATCTATGGAGATGGTGACAACTTCTTGTTATAGCTAAAAATTCTTCTTACAGACTTCTGGAAGAGCACATCCCAGTAAGCCAGCTGCAGGTGGGGACTGGGTTGCAGTAGGGTCCACCTGTGCAGAGGCCAGCTGAGGGTGGGAGCTGGTTGCTAATCCACAAAAGTGACAGCGAAGAGCTCAGTCCTGCGTGTGCTGAAGCCAACACGAATGAAAAAAAATGAAGCCAAAACCTCACTACATCCACTTCTGTGGCCTTATATCTGCTTGTCTTAATACCTTCTTACCTTCATCTCGTTTCGCTATCAGGCAATCTCCTGAAACATAAATTCTTTGCTTGTCCCCTTGATATAAGATTTTACTTTACTTAGAAGGTTTGACTCTATTTGCAAAGGCAGGATAAAAGAAGCATTTTATTTGTGCTATGAAATGAGAGAGTGGAGCAAGCTCCTGCAGGCAGGCTGCTTTGTTGAGTCAAATTTATACTCTCATTTTGAGTGTGGAGCTGATACCATTCTTCGCTTCGCAGGAAAAGATATGCTTTACGCTAATACACAGTAATCTCTGTACAATCCCTACTCACTTTCTCTGCTTTCAGCCACGCCCTAGCGGGAAATTTCTCTGAGAAATTAACATGGGAATTGGCTCTTAACTGTGTTTTCAAATAGATTTATCGGTTAATTTCTTTGTACTGTTATGACAGAGATTTTGCTAATAATAGTAATAGATCTTTGATAACAGATAAAACCCAGACACTGAAAACTCCTACGTGAGGACCATTTACTTGCCTGGTACATGTTGAACATGAAATAAGTTAAATTACTGTTACTTTTAAAACACATTTTAAATTGGAAAAGTGATGAGGGAAAAAAAAATTTGGGTATTGTGTTCAAAAATCGAAAAGGTGACGTGTTATTTTCAACAAATATTAACTATTAAGAGCGAAGTTTGCTATAGAAGATCTCACACTATTTTTGTTTTCTGTGATCAGAATCATGGAGTAGCTGTATATAATAGATAATGCTAGCTATGTCAGTATGGGTGTCTTGCAAAAGCTAAATAAATAAAAAGTGACTTAGCTTCTATTTACCTTGCAGCAGGTGAACAAATAAGGTGACAGTGAAATAAATTATTTTTTCCTACTGGCTAAGCATGTCGTCAATCCTTCTTACTAAAGTAATGAAGCAGGGAAACAATATTTTGTTTGCTTTTCACTGTGGTGGAGGAGGTTCACATCAAAAAGGGAGACAACACTTCAAATTTAAGGAGAGCTGTGGCATGGCATTATGACCTGCCTGCTAAGTGATGTACTACTTTCTGTTTTAAAACCATCTGAGATGGCTCTAGACTATCCTGTCATGAATATTGCCTCCTTGAAATTGCTGACATAACTTGTAAAGAACACACATGAGCAACTTATTTGGATCTCATAGTCACTGTGTTGTGGAAATTTTATCTATGTACTGCACAGGATTTTTTCAAAGAAAATATATGTGTCTTCTGTTGATAATCAGATGCTCATAATTCTTACCTTCTTGCAAAGTGGGGCTGTAAATTGCTGGTGCAAAAGAAAAAAAACTATGTTTATTTGCTTCTAATTCACTCTTTCACTTGGGAGTCCAGGCTTCAGTTTAAATTTCAGGGGTGCCATTCAGAACAAACTATTTGTAGAATTTAAAAAATGGCCTTTTACCAAAGCAGCAGTGAAAACGGTGATCTGTTGTTTACTTCCCCTGACAGAGTTGGGGGGGGTGACTTTTCTTCATGGGCTCTTCGATGTTAAACTATGAAACCCAATTGCACTACCAGTCCTGGACTTCTGAAAACTTCTATAATGCATACATCTGACAGCTTTGAGAAGCAGTGGGAGGAAAGTGAAAGACTTTGCAAAACTGAATCCTGTGGCAACTGGGCAAATTGCCAGTAAATTCAATGAAGCTTTTCATTACATTCAGTGTGTTTTACATTAAAGCTGAATTTGGACCATTGTCTAAGGCTATTAAAGTTATAGAGTTTTTTAAAGTTACATGAAATTTTACCTACTTGCAAAAATTCAGTTTCATGTTGGATCTATTTTAAACCCACTTGAAAAATACTTTTAAATTGTCTCTTATGGAGTCGTATAGTGTATGGCTTCTCTATTTTCTGGCTAGATGGATCAGTTGAAGTTCATGGTGATGGATTCCCAGATAGTTTTATACACACACTTGGCAGCAGCAAATGAAAATATGTATACATGGTTCATTTGTATTTAAGAAAATTCTTCTGTTGATGTGTGATTTTTTTTTTATGGCTGTTCTAGAATGATGCAATGAAGATTGTTCTCACCTTTCCCCTTTAAATATGCATTACATTGATTTTTTAATAATGGCCAACTTCTTTCATCAGTAAATGTCCAGGAGTCATGGACTTTGAGAGTTCTACTGAGGAAGACATACTTTTATGTCCTAGAGGATGTGGAAAAATGGCATTCCTTTTCCGCCCACCCTAAGGAGGTATGAACAGAGAAGTTTGGATAAGACATATCTCATTTTTTTTTAAAAGAAACTTTGAGACATGTATGTAGCAACAAGGCCTGTTGAATTCTGCATAGGAGACTTTGATACTTGACAGAACATTGTCTTGCTTAAGTTTGCAGTAGTTTTATCTCGTCCAATAGGAGGCCTGGAGTGGACCCTACTGCCTGTAAAGTCCAGGAGAATTACTGCCATTGTTTCAAAATGCGTGCTGTTATCTTCTTTGTGTAGAAAAATGCTGATACCTTTGGTCCTCTCTAATCAGAAGTAACCTGTTTCTTCAGTTGTGAATTACACTATTGAACGGGAGAGGAGGTTAGAGAACTCAACAGAAGTTGCATCCAACAGCTTAAAGTTCACTGTGCTCTAAAATATGAGGGGAATTAAAAACTCTTTAAGACGTTGCAACCTCCTTTATCATTAAGACCAGATTGCTAAATAAGGGATTTAATATTGAAAAGAGCAGAAAGGAGAATGACTATATTTTGTTATTATCACTTCAGTTTGAGTGTAGACCCCATTCCTGTGGGTGCTCTTGGGACATTTGGAGTGGATACCTCACCTACCAAAAGTAAACCTGTTTAGGTGAGACCTACTTGCAGGATTGTGGCACTAGTTAAGATCCACACTTCTATTTTCACAACCACCGGCTCAAGCAATGAGAGATATTTGGAGACAGGGACTGTTATCAGTGAATTTTTGATGGAAGGTCTTTGGGAATATTCTAGACAGCAAAACCTATGGTGATATGTAAGGAGATACTGGAAGGAGATTGCAGCTACACTTTCTCTTCACATGCAAATAGCAGTATATATTTTACTTGCTTGAGCAAGTTCTGCTCATTAGCTCCTAAGTCTCCAAATAAACCTGGAGGGGGATGCAACTGAATGCACCAGGCAAGTACAAGGAAAAAAAGTGAATGGAAATGGTTTTCCATAATGGATGCTTTACAGCTGCAAAGCCTTAGGTCACACATTTGAATTACACACTATCCAGTTCCTAGATCAGAAGGCAAAATTCCTGACCAAAGGCTGTTTGCTGACCCTTTTGAAATAAGCAAATGTCATCAATTTATTCACTCGTGGCTGAGTGCAGTTGCACTAACTGGAAATATTGAGATCAGGAGCGGACTAGAGGTCCCTTGGTACAGAAGCCAAAGTTACATTCACTGATATTAGACTATTGCTATACCTTGTAAATTCATTCAGGGACACCAGTTTTGAGTGCTGTCAGGTTAACTTCTGTTGAAAATATGTCTGTGAGATGAAAAAGGGTCCCATGAAGAACATTAGCAGGATTTGGCTCATAACAAGACAGGTACTGAGTTGTCCCAAAACGCAAGAAGAGTTGACAATTACTTCGGGTGGAAGTCAGCGAAGGGTGCTCGCAGCACTGCTCAGGGGAGTTCAGCTGGTTTACTTTCAACAGACCTCCCCACCTCCTACCTCACTGGCCGTCTAGTGTGTGTAACAGGGTGGTTAGTCCTGCATGAAGCATGAGGTGGCTGGTTTTCCAGCAGCCGTCATAGTCCTCAACCCCAACAACAGCAGAAGCTACAACCCTTTCCGTAAGTCTTTGCTCCCTTTCTCTGTCAAAAGTTTTTCTCTCCATGTTTTGGACAACCTCCGTATATTTCCTTTTAAAAATATAATTTTCAAACGTTTTCACTGACTTAATTTTCTCTCCAAGGATTTCCATTCTGTACATTTCAAGTGCTCCTTTTAATTTCTGACATTGCTGCCAGTAAAGTGACCCCTGTCCTGTATTGGTTATGCCCCATCAAAGTGCTATTCAGGTTTGAAACGGCTCTCTAGTAATTATTCGCTATTTAGACTTATCCCTGCTTATTTAAGTAATAATACAGTAACCTCAAAAATGCTAGAAAGAGACAGGCAAGGACTTGTAATTCTTCATGTTTGTTTACTGTTATGTTCCCCTGTCACCACAAACAGTATCCCTTAATTACGTATTCGAATTATTGATGTTTCTCAGTAGTACAGAAGCCTATCGTCTAGGTGCCTTTTGTTCAAATTTCTAACTATCATTTTACTCTACCAAATCTATATAGAAAAATATGGCATCTCCTTTAGTTTACTGTATGTTGTCAGTCAACTTGCGTGAACAAAGGAAATAGTACTGCATCTTTCAGTGACATGAAACACTTTTGAAAGAAAAAAAATTGTACAATGACAGGAATAAATGTGAGCCAATCAGAATATAAAACGTCTTCACCTGCTTGTTATCTCACAGCATTTAGATGCTCGTAACAGTTTAGAAAGCATACCGCCCACACCACAGGATCTTGCTCCTCTTTAATTTTCTCTAATTTGTGTAGTGAATAACCAAATACTCATAATGCAATTAGAAGATAATCAGGCTTGTAATTATGTTAATTGCTGGAGACTTACATCAATCCTCCAGCAAAGTGATAGGATTTCAGGGGAACTATTAACATGGGAAGAGAGAGGAAGCGCACATGAGAGAGAAAGAGGTTGGGGGGGTGGGTAAATTGATGAACAGCTTAGACTTGTATCATTGAGCAACAATGAGAATACAATGGTGCAACAAATGAAAAGGGCCTCAAGGGGAGAAGCTCAGAAAATGAGGTTTTAGGTACCAGCAACTCAACTCCTTTTGTCTGTTTTCTTCCCATAAATAATCATGTTGTGCATCTATATTTATTGTAATAAGCCCAATTCAGAGAAATCGGATCCATAGCTGAACAGAGAACAAAGGGGAACTGTTCAGCTATGCAGCAGTTTGCCATGTCTCCCACACCGCTGAAAGAGCCACTGTATTACCTTCTGTCCTCAGCTCCTGGGGGTATTCTTTTCTCATGGTGATGTCCGATATTACATTTAAAGCCATAATACTGCAACGGCAATGACCCGTCTCAGGACTGTCATGGATCAGTCATAATCTGTGAAGAACTTACAATACATAGTGGACTGACAGAATTTATGAAATAATCCACAGTGGAGATGCTTTTTTTTTTATTTACCTTTTTGTCAGTACCTCATTGAGGTTGTAATGATTGTTTAAGCCTTTTGAAAGTGAGTTTTGTCAGCTGAAGTCTGATGTAAGTTGTAGGCTATGACTGTACTTTATTAGTGTGGCTATTTCTGAGTTTACAGAGCAGTTTTCTGTGTTTAGACTACTTGCCAGAAGATGCCTAGCTGGCTTAAAATAAAAATTAAAAAATGTATTGTTATTAAGTTACTTGTTTATAGTTTAAAAGATAGTTTATACATGGGAAGAGAAACTAGTAAGGATCAAGTAAGTCAGGCTCCCTTTAGCATCTGATCTCTTTGCCCACAGCTGCCATGATGAAGATAATGAAGAAAAAGATAATGAATGGAATCAGTTGTTTTCTCTTTTTGTCTCTATGTTTATACACGCAATTAAACTAAAGGGCATTTTGCAAGATTTGATTAACTCTAGGAATGTACTTGAATGTAAAAGTGCATTAGCTTTTGCAACTCCATGGAAAAGCACTTTTTTGTCATATCTTTTAAATGGGCGTTACACTGTTTACACTGTGTACATTCTCTCTTTATGAATGCTGAATAATGATCTAAAGAGCTGAGGGTTTTAATAAAAAATATCTAAAAATATTTAAATGCCCAGTTTTGAGATATTTCCTACAAATGGCTTGTTTCGTCCTTTTGGTTCAGGTTCAACTATCAAGTGTCATTGGTCATTCCTACCATATAATGTCTTTAAATTCCAATTAAGCTTGATTTCTCAGTTCTCAAAAAGCCTAGGAAGAGTCAAAAAAAACTCTCTCAAGGGCTGCATCTACTAGAGATTTCTCCCCTGTTGTTTCTTCTAACAGATGAGAGCTGCATACCTTGACTCCAGCCATGACAACACAATTCCCATGAAGCAGCCCTTAAAAATCACTCTGGAGCTCACACAGCAGGAGACTGGGGAGCATAAACCCAGTGCAAGCCCAGTCTTCCTTACACATAATTCCTCAGCTCTGTGGGGCTGCATGCCCCTTGTTGGCCCACCCCAGTGTACCCTTGTTGCAGGAGTTTCGCAAAGATGGGGGCTCTGAGAAGCTCCCCTATCTCTTCTGGGGCTCTGCAAATGTCTGAAGGAACTGCGGCTGTCTGACTAAAAGATCAAACATCTGATATGCACAGAGGACACCTTCAGATCCAAACAATCCAGGTGAAAAATTAACAAGGGGAACCGCACCACCTTCTTCCCTCTGAGTCCTGCCCACATAGCTGTACACAACACCCATCCTAGCAATGGGGGGTGGTTGTGCTATTCGGCAGTCCTCACCATCAAGGATGTAGCAATACTCAGCTTCATTTTATACAGACTGACACATTTAGGCCTTCATGGAGCTACAATTTCATTTTACCTCAATGACACTCCTGATATTCTGAAAATGAGGTTTCAAATGCCGGGAGTTTTCACCCATGAACAGACTTCCCAGAAAATTTGAACAAAACAAAACAAAAACCAACACTACACCTTTGCATTTGCTTCTTTTGACTTCTTTCATTAAAGGTATTTACTGACACCTCCCTCCGTTGTTGCTGAGCTTCACATTGTGGTGGTTGCCTGACACACAATGATCTTCACATGAATGTGGTTGTGAAGATATCATTACTTTATTGTTACTAGATTTAGGATAGACATTGTAGTCATTAATGAAGTATTATTTAGGTTAATTAAAAACAGTTGTAGATGTACAGAGAGTTTTAAAACACTTTTGCACCAACCTTATACGTGATGTAATTTTACTGTATTTTGTTGAGGTATGCCACAGATTCCCATCTAGTCTTAAGAGAGGAAGAAGTAGAAATGATGAATCAGGCAGAGCAACTCATAAGCAAGGAAAATACAGGTTAAAGAAGTGTATTTGAAGTTGAAATTTGAAAGAAAGAAAGGTTTGTTCAGTTATGACTTCCTTTCATGCTTCTCTTGGAATCTTCGTTGGATTTTACCTGTCAGGCGCAAGCTCCTTAAAATTGGGCATATGTGTGCTTGAAATTTGAGTTTGCTTGTGCAAGTGGGATAAGGGGTTGACTTATAAATCCCAGTGGCAGTATCAAGTGAAAAAGTCCCTTCAGGGCCTCTTGGCAATTTCTATTGGTAACACAATAACTGTATTTCATGACATTGTCCAGGATGCAGAGCACAAGCAAGAGAAGGTGTTATTATCCACAAGCCCCAAATGCTGCTTCAATACCCTATTTTTTTTTCACCACAAAATGTCTTTTCTCCTGGCTGTCAAATCTCAGGATTTTCCTACAGGTTAAATTCAAGATTTCTGAGATTCTTGCAGATTGCCTACCACTGTTCCTATAACTGTCTTTCTCAGTCATTCATTCACGGTGTGGCTGTGTAGTTTCTTATTAAAGGCCTTCGAAATTGCTGACTGACCTGATCAGGGTTCTCCAGCTTATTTAACACTTCACGAAGCATCCCAAGCCTGAAATAACTAAAATCAATGTAACAAGTGTTAACAGGCTCAGACTCTTTGTCCTGACACCCAACCTCCCCAAATGCAGCAGGTTCCAGTCTCTTTTAAACGAATTGCATCTACCACACTGCTTTGTAGGGTGATATCTGAGAAGGTTGCTGTACAGGGATGAGATAGAGGCACACCAAAGGAATAAAAGTATCAATGTCTGCCTTTGTCAAGATGAGGAGCTTAAGGAGGAAATTTTCTTTCTTCTGTAGAAGAAATGACTATACCTTTGGTAGGACATTCTGTCTAAGCCGATAATGTAGGGGAATAGTGGTCCAGGCAGAAAGAAATAAGAGAGTCACAAAAATATTCTGTGATTTAGATGAAGTTCAGACCACAGTTCTATGTATCAGAGTCAGGAGGAGCAGAAAAAGCAGAAGAAGGATTCCGTGACATCAATGAAAAACTATCAACTGCAAAAGAGCAAATCATTGCAAGCACGTAGTCTAATGACAATGCATACTGAATCAGAGCATAGCATCATTTTGCCCCATCAGAACATCACACATCTCCATGCTCATGGCTCGATAGTTCACTAAAGGAAATGTACTTAGTTCTTGTTTCCTGCCTTTAAACCTTGCCCCAGCAATGAGATGCTTGCTAAGTTGTTTTTTAACTTGGGGAAAGTGAACTAAGTTCATTATTCATAATTAAATCACATCAACAAGTGTCTTCAGTTCTCTGTTACCTCAATATTGACAGTTTGCTTGTCAGTGTAGAATTTGTTAGCTGCTGACTTGTAGTGGTTTGGAAGAGTTTTCTTCCAGATGTCGGTAGTCCCTAGCTTGTGAGTAGGTGCATATATCCTTGTGTATTCACATGCCAGTATGTTAGAGGATCAGAGCCAGCTGTGCACACAACTTCATTGAAATTGTCTCACAGCAGTTTTGGAGGCATTTCTTATTACTGCTTATTAGTCAAAACGAGGTTGTGATATCATCACACTGTTAATTGTCCTGCCTCAACTTTTTGCCGGCTAGCGAATAGAAAAGCTGCAGAGATTGCAATACACTCAGCTTTCTCAGCACTTAGTTTGCATAAGAGCCACACTCCTTGTGGAGGGTCTCTACTGGAATCTACTCCCATCTATCCCACATCGTTTTTCTACCACATATTTATCTGCTCCTGTGCACTTTTGCCCCATGCTGGGTGCATACCTTGGCATTCTTACACGAGAAGTGTCCAATGATAGTGACATAAATATATCCTCAGTGACAAGCAAGCTACTTCAAATTACTGTACATCTTCAATATGTATAAGCAAATATGCCACCACATTTCCTTTGCAATAGAAGTTGATGACTTGCACACGTGGATGCAGATGTACCACATGTAGGAGCAGCTGCTCCAGCTGCTGTAATTACTGCCAGTATAGGATCAATACAGTATAACACAATGCTCTTTCTGCGATAGCATTACCTGAGCAAATTAAGTTTGGAGTAGGTATTACTGCTTTTATAGAAAGGACATCAGCTTTTTCTACAACAGAGTGTTGAAAAATGATGCTCTAGCCATCCTACTACAGACATTAATTGCTAGTGCAGGTTACCACGTTGTTATAGGAGGAAAATACATAGAGACAAATCAAGCTGGTCTACAGCGTGGATGATCAGTTGTGCGTTTGGAAAACTGAACTGCTCATCAGTGACTGCCTTGGTCTAGGTAAGATTTGCAATGCAGAAAAGGTTAATTTTTCCGAATGTGGTTGTTATTCTGGAATTAGACGAAAATCTCAGTAAGGCTGAGCTACGGTACAGCCACTAGTTAGTCAGGAAAAATATAATTACATTTTGAGGGGGCAAGTAGATAAAATAATAGGAACATTGTCCCAAAACCCTGGCCACATGTAGGAAGGTGAAATGAGTGAGAAGAGTTTGGGATGAGAGACAGATGGGTGTAATTTCCTTTTTCCTGAGGGAGCTGTGTGCAGACAGGAAAAGGGTGATCTTCAGAAAGAGCCAAGCAAGAGTGTCTTTGGGTGAAACACTGTGCTAGGTAAATCTTAAGTGTGGATACTTGTTTTTGGTTTCATTTTAAAACAAAACACTGCATAGATTATTTGTCTAGACAAATAATTCTAGCTGGCAGACTCCATCAGCAATTCTCCTCCAATCTGCAAGACACTAATTTTAGCTAAGTGCTTTATTAAAAAAGAATAGTATTTTCCATTGATTTGTGAGACTACTTGCTGATTATAGTAAGACTTTACTTTGCCTTTGCATTGTAATTCATATACTCTCAGATATTTTAACTCATATTATTTGTACTCCATAAAAAGATGCTTGTAAAGTTAGTTTTAGGAGCATGTGTTAAAAGAAAGAGTTTGGAGAGAATTGTGCTTTCCTGCAGATTGGTGTCATGACATACAGCAGAATAGCTTGCTTACTTATTGGGATTTACAGCCTAGAATGAAAATAAAAGAAAGGCTATGTAGAACAGAAAGCAGAAAATAATTGCCTTCAACAAAACTGGAATGAAACTCCTGTAAATTTTGCCAGGTCCATTGTCTCAGCTGCCAGGTTTCTTCATCTTCTGCCAGGTTTTCTCTCTAGATGCTGGTTAATTTTTCCATACATCAAATGCTTCACACCTGATTAGACTGGCTTTTACACTGCTAGAAGGACAGGATATTGCTAACCCGCTATGACTAGAAGCCAGACTGTCTTTTGGAAATATTGGCTAAGTTTGGAGGCTCTCCTAGGGATACCTTGTGGAGGGTAATCAATTTCCATCAGGACATGAGTTCAGCCTCTCTCTTGCGACCATCATAATATAATTAAAAATTATCCTCAAGAAATTTTACTGTGTATTTCCACCAGCTGTGCCTGACTCTTTTCATTCTGCTCTTTCGACAGCAGTAGTTTTGCCCATCTCGGGTGGTCTACAGTAAGCTCCTGCATGTGGGAGCATGTTTTCTTTTGTTTTGAGTGGCCTACCAAAGCCTTGCTGCTAGTGTCCCAGTTCATTTTCCATACGCTCATACATTCATTAGGTTGGCTTCATCATGAAATGTTAATTATGAAACATTTATTTGTGGATTTTTTCTAGCATTTTTTTGTAACATAAAGAAGTTTCTTTTTCACTGTTCTTATAATGACATACAGTCTAAAAGTTGTGTGAAAGATTTATGCTTGAAGGGAAGTCACTGGGTCAGGAACACTGCACAAGATTTAAGTCATTATGGAATTCACCCATCTGATTGTGTTTTCATGGACTTTTTCACTAAAGAGAGCAGCTAAGGTAGCAACTGGAATGCATCATTTCCTGCAGCTCAGAGCTAGGTGCCTTTGTTCCTTTTGATTTCTAACACTTGTCACTGAATTGTGTCTTTTAACAAGGCAAATTTGCTTGCTCTTTATTTTTTCAGACAACTCATGGTGGTGGTGACTGCCTTTTATACAATTGCTTTGTGGTTCCAGTCCTTCCTTTACAAGGGTACAGGCTAGTGTTCCTTTATCCTTGCCCCTCACTTGGAAGGGTGACCTGTGGGAGTTCAGACTTTGCAATTAGTATCTCCTGGGCCATCAAAAAGGCAGTAGAGGTGAAAGGATAGTCTACCATATCTCTTTAGTCCAAATGGAAGACCTTCATCCAAAATTTAAGAGTTTCTGCCAAAACTGCAAGGTCCAAGAATCCAGCATTAGAATGCCCAGGGAATGTGCTGCTAAATCAGCAGTAAAGGCATCATTGGGATATAGCCTACATTTTAAGCAGATTAAATAAGAAATATCAGGATGTGAGGCAGATTTTGATATAAAATAGATTGCACCGCCACCACCATGCTATAAAGCAACATAAGTGGGTCCTTCCAGGAAAAGGAGACTTGGGGCTGGCAATGAGTCCCAATTTTATACAGCAGTTTTGATTCAGAGCTGCAGAGAGATGACTACTCTGCAAGATTTCAGACCCGCACATCCAGTCATTAGCATTTCCTCTTGGTTAGATAAGGCATCTGGTGTGGTTAGATAAATCCCATCTCTCGGCACCAAACCATCCTTATCCATCCAACAAGGAATCTGAGTGCCCCGCAGGCTCAGCAGCCTCCTCTGCAGGCGAGAGTCTGGCTGCCCGTGTGAGTACCAGCTCCCACTCCTGTATTCTGTGACCTGCAGCAGCCTGCTGGGAAACAGCCCTCAGAAACCTCCCCTGCTTTGCTCAGGAACTGCATTTAACTGCATTTAAACTCGGGCCCTGGACCATGGTACTCACCTTAGCTGTGCTGTGGCCATGTCTGTGCCTGGGCAGCGGCCTCAGACCCCTTGCTGACATGACTTCCCAGCTTCACCTTTGACCTGCCTCACCACCGCGGATTTATCGGGTGGTCTCCTGACCCCAGTCATCATCACTAGCCCTGCTCCGCTCTTCTCATTGGGCACAACTATAGGTTCTCCACTATACCCTCGCTTTTTCTTCCTTGCAGTTTACCGTGAAGTTCTTATTTGTTTTATAGTAGAAAACACATGAGATTCTGTGTGGAATGTAGCATATTTCTTCTTCCTTCAGTGCACTGCTTTTTTAAATTGATAAAGGCATGGAATCTTTATAAGCTGATGGGCATGAACAAAAGAGATGCAATTATATGCTGAGAAATGAAACTCATGGACAAAGTCTGAAACATGAAGTGTTCAATGCTTCTAAAGCACTGATAATGTAGAAATTTATCTGTCTCTTTTTTTATATCTCTACCCTTTTACCATGATTCCATGATTGCATGGTGTAAGTCCTATTTCAGGAAAGACCTCAAATGTGTCTTTCTATTCAGAAAAGTGCTTCAAAGTTTCAAGCTGAGGATATCCTTTAGTACCTTTTCTGCTTTGTTTGCTTTGCTGGGATTGATTTGATAAGTTTAAGTAGCCTGACTCTGAAAAAAGAGGGTCCATCCTAAGAACTTAAATCACTAGTAGATTGTTAAAGTCATCCAAAATGTATGCATAGTATTGAAATAATAAACACATTCCATAATATGTGGAGTTTTTTCTACAGATTGACACTTTAAAAGCATTCAAGTGTTTCAAAATAGTTAATTCAATTTTATTTTCTTGCTACAAAAGTCAAGAGCCTGTCAGTTGCTCTTTCCTGGAATACCAAACACCCACAGCTCCCTTCTGAGTCAAGCATCAGGCAAGGGAAGATGGAGATTAGACGAAAACATAGCTACATATTCTAGAAATTTTCAAGAAAAAAGCCTGCAACTGTTGAAAAGACATTCTTAGAGCTTGCTTCACTTTTGAATACTTACCTCCATGTGGAAGGCTGTGTCTACTGAATTATAACTTTGCTCTAAGGTGCAGAGTATGATGTACTCTGAAAAAATTTCAGATAGAAATCTCAGTACATTAAAACATTTATTTAAAATAAGTACTTCACTGGTGGATGACCTGTAGAAGTTTCATCAGGAGCTGCATCTACCATACCAGCATAAATCAATGTCCATCTTAGAACCATTTAGTACCTGCGAAATAGACCAGAAATTACATATACTCCCTCTACATAAACCGTATACTAATTGTGTATATTGTTTGAAATGGAGAACAGAGCAAAATCTTAGTCTAATGTTGTTGATTTGTTGAATGTGCTTAGTTATAATTGGGACTTGACAAGTTTCCCTTGAGGAAGCTTCTTCTGTTTAAAGAATGGCATGCTTACTAGCTCACTAGCTCCAAATCACAGCTCAGTCCTTGCATACACTTTCCTGCTGGATACTGTAACCAAGAGTCTATGTCCTTCTTGGAATAGTAAAATCCTGTCTTTTTAGACCAGATTACAAGTGGCTTCTGTGTTTCTGTGTTCCTCACTGTACGTTTTATGCAGCTATGCACATGGTCACACATAATTCCCCGTGCTCAGGGATGGTGTTTCCTTACTAGATTGAGATTTAAAAGACAGAGAGTTTCACTGTTCCCCAGTTTTCTGTTTTTAGCAAGCACCATTGTATACTGCTCTGCCCTGATAGATGCAGTTACTTTTCACAAAGCGCATGTGGCCCAAACTGGGGGTGTATCATATGCATATGCTGCACACCTGGCTGTGTGTAGGTGCGTGTGTAACACAAATCCCCCCTGCACAGGGGAAACTGGGACTGAAATTGGTGCTAGTGCTGTATCTGCTTCTGACTGACACTTTGAGAGGAGCCCTGATCTCCTTAGGGGACTGCTGTAATTGTCTGTTTATGGCAATTCGCTACATCTGGAGTTCCCTCCCTTCTCTTGACTTTTGAAATGTTTTAAATATATGATTTGGCTATGGTCCATTTGTGAGCTTTGGGAGGTGACTGATAGGGCCAGAACAGTTGATAAAGTTTGCTATAGATCAGTCCTGGCAGAAATTCATATTTTGGAGGCCTTCCAACTGTGACACTTCTTCTGGGTCTGTAATATTTTTAAAATGAGCTTTAGAAAAGAGAATTTAGCTTCATTTTTGTGCAGCCTGGGATACAGGGCAAGGCTGCAGAGAACTGAGCACAATGGTTCTGACCATGGCCTTTAGAGCCTTCCCTGTTACAAATGCCCCCAGCCGGTTTCATCAGACATGTTCCAGGGAAATGCCTTCACTCTGGCAGCCAACCTGCAGTACATTACACGTTCAGCAGTGTGCAGAAAGCTCTATAACTTGCATATGAAGACAGCAGTAAACCTTGCTGTAAAGTAAGTAGAAATAAGAAGAGAAGCAACAGGCAGACAGAGTTAAACTAGAGTTGCCCTAAGTACACAGAAAATTTCTTTATGAGCCAAGCACATTTTCTATTGTGCATTGAGAAAAAGGCTTGCAAATATAATATGGCATTTCAAAATGTAAACATGCCTAATACACATATTCAAGGACAATTAGCAGGCCAGATAGCTGTAAGAAGTTATTTTGTCTCTTATTGTATCTGCATATTGGTGGATAGTGGCAGATTACTTTTGTTAACCTTATATAATTTTATTGCAACATTAATGATATATAGCCTTTGTCATGGGAGAGGAGTTATAACTTAGTATCCTGTAAGAAGGGAAAGGCAAAGGCAAACCTCTTCTAACCTGTGGCTCATTGTTTTTCTGTCCAGTTCTGGGCTCCCCACTTCAAGAAAGATGAGGAGCTACTGGAGAGAGTCCAGCAGAGGGCTACGAGGACGATGAGGGGGCTGGAACATCTCTCCTATGAGGAGAGGCTGAGGGAGCTGGGCTTGTTCAGCCTGAAGAGGAGAAGGCTGAGAGGGGACCTAATAAATGTTTGTAAATATCTCAAGGGTGGGTGTCAGGAGGATGGGGCCAGACTCTTTTCAGTGGTGCCCAGTGACAGGACAAGGGGCAATGGGCACAAACTGAAGCAGAGGAAGTTCCGTCTGAACATGAGGA
>Ga0065711_1005343_pt1 | contig 20509 bp, 14 predicted proteins | sample Hoacrofraction12_FD_59098 | JGI IMG/M metagenome (GOLD analysis project Ga0065711, IMG submission 59098) | Hoatzin crop microbial communities from Cojedes, Venezuela - Epithelial fraction 12 v2 (version 2) | ecosystem: Host-associated > Birds > Digestive system > Esophagus > Crop | place...
CTTGAACTGGGGAGCCCAGAACTGGACAGAGTACTCCAGATGAGGCCTCACCAGGGCAGTGTAGAGGGGAAGGAGAACCTCCCTCGACCTGCTGGCCACACTCTTCTTGAAGCACCCCAGGATACCATTGGCTTTCTTGGCAGCCAGGGCAGCAGCTCACACGCATGCTCGCTCGCTCTCCCAACACCTTTTGGAACTGCTGCGCAAATTATTTCTCACTTCACCAGGGCTTTGTGTGTGCTTTAGCCAGAGACTCTGAGCTCTTGGACTTTCTTTTACATTTTCAGGCTCATTTTTCATAGGAAGAGTGAATGACCCCCACGCTCATTTTCCGTTTGTTTTTCCCTCAGCTCAGGTTGTCCTTTGTCCTGCCCAAGCTAGAAACAGAATCAACAAACATGCTGGAGCAAATTCCACCACCATTTCCTTAGTCCAGTCAAGCAGAGTTTAGTCCTACTGAGAATTACTGTAGCCAAGCTGCTTTAGACCTGTGCTGAAGGCATCAGTCGCTCCCAGACAAAGTGGTAAGCTCCTCAGTGCCAGCACGGCTGAAGTCCGATCTGCCACAGATTTGCACGCTATATCCTTTAGCCTTCCCTGCAATTTCCCCTGTGTCCCATCCTTGACCCTTCCTGGTCTTTTCCACGCCCCCCCCCTTCACAGCTGCGAGGGCAAGTCCTGGCAAGGGCAGGCTGGAGATGTCGGCCGTGCCGGCAGGCTGGCTGGCTGGGAGCTGCCTTTGGCATGGACCAGGGCTGAGCTACTGCTGCCAACCTGGCAGCAGCAGGCTTGCGAGCGGGTGCATGTGTATCTCTCCCGCCCACCCACATACCAGTGTCGTGAGTTATCCTTCACAGCTCTGAGACCTCTGCTCCCTCTCAAATTTGTTTAAAGTTAGCGTGTGGATGTAAAAGCTACGAGTGCTTGAGAGGGGCAGGGAGGGCAGGGCTGCAGAGACGTAGTTGTGTAAGCATACTTCACTTAGGAAAATAGGCTAAAAATAATAAAGCTACATCATCACATTCTTTCACAATGCTTCAGAAGAACTGGAGAGGTGCTTACAGCTGCGACAAATCCCTATTAAAGCCAAAGGGAAGTAGGTGAGGACGCAAAATCAACCTCTGTGCCCTGCTCACCCTGCCAGGTAACACTGGACCAGGGTGCTGGAGCCCCTCACCCCATCCTGCTCTGCATATCCCCACTTACGCTCAGGCTGCAGCATGGGTACTGAGCAACGTCCTCACCTCTCTGCTCCACTCTGAGTTAGCACGAAGAGACCTCGTTAAGACCTCCTCTCGGCTGAAGGGCTCCCCTGCCTCCTAAACAGGGTTTGAAGGCAGCTTATCAGCAGGGATGAAGGCAGGTATTAATCTGTGTTTCCCCCAAGCACGCTAACTAATTAACTAAGTTCACAGGCTGGTTTTCTGGGAGCTCTGTCTGCATCTGTGTGAAGGAGGAATATGAGCATTCAACAAAGGAAAGACTGTAGGAACAGTAGGCCTGTTCAGACCAAAGCTTTGCTAAAGTTTAGGGTAGCTGAATACAGAATTGTGTGCATATTCACCCCTATTTCTGTCTTTTTTAAACATTGCTGCCCTAAGATGACTATTCCCATTATTGCTAACTTTTAGTATTTTGTGGTTCGGGAGCCTTTGCCGTTGGTTGGCACGTACAAGGAAGGATGCTGCTGCAAGCAGCTGACATGCTGAGGATAAGATAGGAAGAAAATAAAGATACAGATAAGAAGGAGACCACAATGAACTGCTGAGGCTGCATCTGTCAGTACAGCAGGGGGTGGTCTTGGCACACCAGGAGCTGAATCACTGCAAATCACCACACAGTAGGGTGTAGATATAGGCTAAGCAGCATCTTCTTCAGCAGAGCCTGGAGAAAGACAAGAGAGAGGCTTTGGCCACAGGGACTCGGCGCAGTGGTATAGGGGAAAGCGCTTGGCTGAAAATATACCCAGAGGGCAGTGGCCAACGGCACAGTGGGCAGTTCAGAGGTGGGAGTCAAGCTCTCAATGAGTGATGAGCAGGAAAGGAAGGCCACTTATTTCTCTGCTCCTATTTCTGCCCCATTCCTGCCTATGGAAGCGCCCTGACAGTGCCGAAGGGGATGGGAGCAGGTCCGTGGCTGAGCTGCTCCGGCACCAGCCACGACACTTGTGTTTCAGCACTTTGTTTTCCCTGTTGAACTTTTGCTGTACCTAAGATGGGTAGACAATTTCAGGACATGTTACAGTTAATTCTTTTTCTGAAGCTATGTTTTTCTGTGGAGACACTCAGCTGATCCCATCCCCAAAGCAGTAAGGGATACTGCTGTAGCAGGGGCACTTATTTCCCTCATTTATATCCGCCTCCTGGGGGTGTCTTTATGGCAGGTTGGTTGGTGCAAAGGAATGGAACACCATGCTGCGTGCCTGTGCTGCATGGGACCTGAAGGAAAACAGGACAGATGCTTTCTGGTAAAGAGAGGAAGAAAAGGCTGACAATTCATGTGGTGGGATGCTGTGAGGGCTGCAATAAAAAAAGGAGTCAACATTTCTCTTTGACAGAGCCACGTTCCAATGGCTAAACAGGGTTTATAGTCAAGCAAAAGCCACATTTACACTGCAGTAGAAAATAGTGAGCATACACTTTTACTATCTCATTAACACCCTCTCCCTGCCTCCCCAGGATCATTTGGCTCCAAGTCTGGCAGCGCGGCACAGTAATGTTCCCAGCAGAAACATCTGGTACGGAGACGGGATATTGTTTGAAATGGCCTGGGAGACGTCCTCACCAGGTGGCATTTCTCAGCTGTATGCAAACCCCGCGTTTGGGTAAGGCAGTCGAAGAAAAGGTATACATTCGAAAAAATAAAAGTACGACTTAGCAAAGAGAGGATTTGTGGCTGAAACCTCCTTTTTGGTATAGATGGAAGGGGAGGGAGTAATAAACAGCCCTGTTAAGCTAGTCTGTTGGCTTTAAACCAAGGTAATGAGGCATGCGGGTGCTTTGACAAGGAGCCAGAAACTGCATTTTGCCACCGATTTGACTTCTACCTTTTTTGTCTCTCTTAAGCTGACAGTAAATTCCTCACAGTCCACTGAGCATATCAAAATGGGGCTCAGGCTAGGTCTAAAGCACTGTTAATTGGGGATATAACCTTTTAAAGTACCACTAGGAAAATAATTCACTTAATTAAATATTTCCAGTTGTGGAAACCACCTTCTAGGCAAATTGCACCACCTCTTCCCCTTTTGCACACACAAAATGTAGAATAAAAATGGATATGTTCACTTTTCTCCCACACACAGTGTTTCCCACACCCATTCCTTCTCAGCTGTCCTTCCTAGAGCTAATTCCACAGGAGGGAAGATTACTCCAGCGCTTGGGTCAGAGAAGTGGGAGGGTGAGCTCCTGGCTCTGCTGCCCACTTGTTTTGCAGCCCTGGACAGACTTCTAAACCACTCTTTGCAGCAGCTTCTGCATCTATTTGGCCTGGAGAAAAGCAGTGTCCTTCCACCCCACCACTCTGTTCATTGACTAAGTGCCCCCAGAGCAGCTTAGACCTCATTTTGTAGGACGTGTTAGAAGAGCATTAAGAGTTTGCTCAGGCCAGAGCCCTGCCGTTCTGTTCCTTGGCTGGGATATTGTTCGGCTCTAGGCACAGCAGGCAAACCCTGCCTTTGGGGAATTGCAAGCAGCATGACCCCACCACTTGATCGAAGGTGTGTGACCATACCAGGGAGCCACTGGTGGCCCGCATTAGCAGAGTCCATGTAGGAGGAAAGATGCACGCAGGAAAATAGGCCCAGTAATTTTGTACAAATCTGCCTGACATTTTAGAGAAACTCACCTAAAAGAAACCTTGAGGTTTTGCAGAGAGACAGGCCTCGTGAAAGGAGAACATCTAATCTTAAACTATCTTGCAGGAGGACTTTTTTCCTCCAGATGTAGTACCATCACAGCCAGACTGCAAATACCACCACTGGGCTTCTGGATCCCTTTCATGAGATGAACACAAAGTTACTACTGAAGAACAAAGCTGTGGTAGTGATCTTTTAACAACTACCTCTAACTAACTCGCAGTACTTGCCCTGCAGTAGATAGGCCCCTCATATCTCAAAGGTGCCCTGCAGCGAAAAGATTGAATCAAAACATACCTGTGTCTTTGTGCATGGTAGCTGTTCAGTGTATAACCCGTACCAGGTCCCCAAGCAGTTCCTAGTGGCTGTACTTTGGCCAAGGGTACGTCTACGCTACCATGGGTATCTGCTAATGTTTCTTCTTTGCAACTGAAAAAATTTCCCCATCTCTGCACAGTTTGCCTGCCTCCTGCTAGGCACCACCACAAATATTTACAAACGATGGCTTGTAAGTGAGGAAGGCACAGCAAGGCACACATTAGATTTGCTTGCACTGCTCGCAGACTTGTTAACTTGCTCCCTCCTTCAAACCCTTCAGAGGCCGGGAGATGCTTTCTCCAGCGTCTCCCACCACAGCAGCACCGGAGGCAGGTGATGGGAGCCCAGCTTGGGCTCGGGACATCAAGTGCACAGCACTGCTCTGGGGGCTGCTGTGCACGCCAGGTTGGAAGGTGCCACCAAAAGCACTTTGGGGCATCCCAGGCTGTCCAAGGATGGTGTTCCTCAGCTGGCAGGAGACGCTCGCCTTAGAGCTTGCTCACTCCTCGCAGCGAGAGAGCTGGCCAGCTGCAACACAGAAACTGTGTTTCAAACTGCTTCCTCAAATCCAAGGAAGAAAGGGATTCTTTCTTTTTTGGCCTGTAATGAAAACAAAGGGGAAGTGGGGAAGCCACTTTCATGATCTGGGTAGAAATCTTACTATCCACTCCAACAGGATGGGTGTTTTCTGACAGGCTCTTCAGGACGCCTGTTTTTCACCACAGTGCACCTCCCAGCAGTGCCAGCTCTATCGCTCGCTCGTGTGTTTTGACAAGGAGCTGCGTTCCTTCCGACGTTATAAACTCAGACGAAGGCAGGGTAATCTCTTTGCCTGACCTCCTGCCTCATGCAGGCCACAGAAGAGCCCGAGTTCATTATCATCTCAATTTATTCTACATGAAAATCCGTCTGGAATAACCACTGCAAAATTTATCTTTAACAGCCCTCAGAAATAAGAAGTCCTCAGAAAGACGATGTTCTGCTGTCTGAGAGTACAGTTATTATTTGATTATGTGGGACATTTCAGACCCCTTCATATGCAGCTATTATGAGTTGTCCTACCTGTGCCTGTTTCTGGGTGAGTTTTAAGTGCATGAATTGATGCCCCAAGCAGCCTCCGTAAGGAACGTGAGTGTCATTTGACAGATCACGTGAAGCGAGTTGGTGGGTCTCAGCCCAAGTCATAGTGGAGAGACGTCAACATCACGGGGCGCTCCCCAGTGCCCATCCTGCAGTCTAAATGGCTGGGGACCCCCCACTGTAAAGAAGACCCTCATTACAGAGGTTTACATAACATCTGGACAGATGTCTCTGGTCTCCGGCCCTGGCAGTGTGATATCTTTCATGGGCAATGAGCTGGAGCCGTTTTTAGGATTCCGTGGGGAAACAAACCTCCCAGTGGTCTCGTTGCTTAATTGCTCTCTATTGCCTGAAGTACAATGGCTAACAGGTAAAATGGACTTTGGGGTGTTACTTACAGAGCTCTGTAATCGTTTCCTGCTTTTTCTTTCTACTTGCAAGCTATTTTAAGTTGTTTTAACTTTCCTGGACTGCCCAAGAGGAGCTGTGTTGTGCACTTCCATCAGCTGATTCTGGGAAATGTCAGTTATGCTGTTCTTCTGTTAGTAATACGTTTCTTGAACGATTTAAAAATAGCACAGTATGAAACATTTCCATCTTCTCTCCTCTGGAGGAGAACTGAGGGGGAGCTAACTCTTTTCTGCTTTGGTGGAGCAAGAAGTCATAAAGTGTTCAGGTGCTCTGGGGCTAGAACCAGCTACCGGTGCTGGCAGAGGCAGCGCAATGAGGGCGCCCGGTCGGACCCTGAGCTGAACAAGGCCCTTGCCGTTGTCGGAGCCACCAGCAGTCCTGGCATGCATGGCAGCTGTGTCAGTGCAGGACAGAGCAAGGCTGGGCACCCGAATGCTGACCTGCCTCTCCACTGCTTTTACAGCTTGCTCAGAGGGCTTCCCAGCCAGTGCCCATAAGGCCACTGATGCTGATCACGTTAAAGCTCCTCTCTGTGAACTGCTCCAACACACGCTAACCTTAGGCTGGGAACTAGATCTCCCAGACATCCACATCAGTCATATAGCACCATCCCATTTTTAACCCTTGATGGAGCACCTCGTCTCTGGCTGCTTGGTCTGTGTCTTGTGTTCATTCGTGTCTGCGTCCTCAGCTGTTCTGTTTCTTGTTAACATCTTCTGCTGTTTTGTTTTCACCTTCCAGCACCTTTTTCCTTTCTTTTTTGGTCCTCCCCTCTCTGGCTTGTTTCTTTTTTGCTTCTCCATCTCCAACACCACCTTCAGGGACACCTTCTCCTACACTTCCCACCTGAGGGCAGCTTGAAGGAGCAGTCATCTACAGCACTCTCCCAGGGAGCTGCCAGGCAGCAGTCTGCTGTGATAAACTGGTACCTACGTATGTTAGAGGCAGTCAGAAAGCAGAGGGAGAAGAAAGATCCTTTTATCACCCTAGCAGCAGAAGCATCAGGCAGAGCTTCCCCTATCTGTTTGCACTTGCCACGCACTTTTCCTCTGGTCTGTGGCCCCTTTGGAACTGCTCTGGTAACCACAAGGTTGGGAAATACTGTTTCAACCACAAAATGCAGCTTCCTCTTTCAGATGACAATTAGCTTTTCCCCCCGTGCCTGCAGAAAGCCTAGAAACATTTAAACAACAGCTGGTCTTGGCCTGTGTGTGTGAGCACCTCCAACCTGCTGGCGTGGTCGTGCAGAGTTTTTCCTCGGTGGCTTTCCCTGGACACTTGTCTCCTCCAAACCTCCCCTGCTGAGCACAGCCCCTTCCAGCTTTCGCCCTTGCACACCCCCTCGGCCTGACCCACGTTTTGTAGATGCAAGCACTGAGTGCAGCCACACAAATGCAGACTGCCCACATCATCCGGAGCTGGAGGAACAGCAGAGGTCAGTAAGAGTTTACTGGCACATGGTGGTGGTGGAGGGGTGAAGAAGAGAAACAGTGATGCAGTTAATTACAGATGACTTGTCCCGATTTAGTGCTGCCTTCATTCCGTGCTGGAGGATGGGCTGCACTGGAGAGAGTTTACTTAGGAGCACGCCCCATTGAAAGGAATACAAATATCCCCCCAGCCTCATGAGTCTGGGGCTATGGGGCATCGCTTTCCAGATAGGTATCTCGAGGGACATCAGGGCCTCAAATTGCTTCCAGAATGGTGCTATCATCTCATTTTGTTTTCTTTTTTTTTTTTTCTCACGGGCCAGTATTACTTGCGGTAGGTCACCCTTGCTTTCTCTGCCTGCCCATAACTGCTTTGAAGCACTGATTAGAGGGTTATAAATCACAAGGGACCCATGGTATTTTGAATAGCTCTGAGCTTTGGCATTATAGCTGAGATCTTGAATGCAGTCTCCAGCAAATCCACTCAACATTGGTTTCTGTTTATTCAGCAATGATGTCATATCAAACTTTCTGGAGCACTCTGGTAGTGACTTAAGTTTATTAAAAGAAGTCTGGATAGCAGAGCCGAGCTCAGCTGCAGTCAAGTCATTCAACAAGACAGCAAGTTGGGCAGCAAAGCAGAAGGACAGCTCTCGCCTCCGTGCTGACGTCTGGCTTGAGAGCCTGCATCTACTCCGTCTGCAAATGCTGCCATGTGCAAGGATGCCTCCTGAACAGGAATTACTTGCACTCACAGTGACCCAGGGTTTCGACCTTAGCTCATGTGAAGACATCTGTGTGCTTTATTTGTCTCCACTTGAAAACAACATTGGCCAAGATGCATTTTCCACCAAATAAAGGCCCTACAGACATAGGGAGAAACAGTAGTAAATTTTGCAAGAAAATGTTTTCCAGTGGGAAAATACTAAGTTGCTAATAACTCTCAGAAACAACTTACTTGCCATGAATTTTCAAACAACATGAAGGAAGGTTTCCAAAGCTGCTTGGCAAGCAACACTGCATCAGTACCACGCATGGATTTTCCCACAAGTTTCCTTGCTGCTCAGGAACCCACCAATATTTGCCACACTTCCCCAGCCCTTCCCTGACAGAGATGCAATAAGATGGGAATGCAGGGCTTTTATACTCCTTGATAAAGTGTTTCCTGGGAGATATGGGCTCGGGAAGCCCTTGACAACTGCTGGCTAAAACTGGCATCGTCCTTGTCATCTCCACCACAATTTACAGCTGAATATCTGCACTCAAACCCCTCCGCTGTAAAGGCAGAGCTTGTGTCACTCTGCAGCAGCAGCTACCCCAGCTCTGTGAAGCGTGTTTCGACAAATGGGAAAAAAAAAAAAGGAGCTATGTCTGCTGTATGAATATCCTGTGCTTTCTGTTTCCTGAGAAACTCTGAAAAGAGTATGTTCGTTCTCATTTAAGCGTTGGAACAAAACCAAAGATGAGGGCTTCACACAAATGGCAAATCCCAAGTTTCGAGCAGCCCCTTACACATGCACGTTCCCAGCCACGCTTCCAGACCCCTGCACAGCCAGGCTAGAGGGGTCTTCTCAGTCCAGCTGAAACGCTGGCACTGCCTGAGGGCTGGGGGAGGTAGGCGGAGAGGGGTAGAAGTAAAATATTTTCAATGGCTTTTTGTAATGCACCTAAAACAAAGTTACCAGGACTAGCTGCAGCCACAGCTTTCTACGAGCACAAGTCCATTTCCCCAGCAGCAGCGAGCTGTGCTGCTCTAGCGGGTTGAACTATGTTTGAACGTGCTTCATACCTCCCCAAACTCCCCTGAGAATGCCATGCGCTGGTGGCCTTTCCGAGCGGCCGAGAGGGTTCCGGTGGCTGCTGCAGGGCCAGGGCGCAGAACCTGTGCCAGGGGCCCTGCTTTCCAAAGTTTGCTGCGCAGCCTTAGCTAGAGCGCTTTGATGCTGCCTGCCAGGCTCTCGGGCAGTGCATTAGCAATAGCACAAGCTGCCTCACACAGGGAAGCGGGGCAAAATTCCATGTTTATAAGGTACAAGCAGCATGTCCCAGGGCAGCATAAAATATTACCTTTTTTCTTTTATTGGCACGCACAGGAACAGTTAATGCTCGGTTTGGATAGAGCTGACAACTCTGCTGTTGTTCATCATTTATCATTTCTAGATTACTGTGGTTGCAAATCATTTGGCTGATTTCTCTTTTTTTCCTGTTTTGCAGATGGCAGTGTCCATGAAGCGTGACACCCTTGTAGGCATCTGAGTTTCTGCGAGGCAGGAAGCTCAAGGACCTTTGGGGATAAAATGACCCTCAACATTAATTGACCTCTCTAATGTTCATGGACTGATTTGCTGTGATTTGCAAGGTCCGCCCTGAGACAAACTCTCTCTGCCTGGGTCTCTGCGTGAAGACTGTGCTGCTTCCAAGAGGAGTCTGTGCTGGTGATGGGCCAACACACGCAAAAGTGTAATTTTATTGCTGTGCTACTTCACGTTCATGCTTAAGCTCCAGTTCAACCTTTTCCAGGGTGGGGCTCTAATGCACTTAAGCTGTAGCTAGACTAAGGCAGCACAGAATAAGCCCACCACTGTAATTTTACATGAAAGGAAAGGGGCAAAAGCAGCACTTCTCCAGCTGATGTCCTGTTTTTTTCCGGGGTGGACAGCTAACAGAGCTGAGCACCTCCTGCAGCTGCAAATGGAGGGTGTTTCCAGCCCCAAGACACACTGAATCAGTCAATGTGCTGTTCTCCCCTGCTGCATTATTAGCAGTTAAAAACTAAGAGAACACAATGTCTTCCATAAACATCTGCCTCATTTGCCTTCCTCTCAGCCTAGCAACAGCCCCCACCGCAGACTAGCCCTCATTACGGCAGCTTGGGGGGAAGCGTAGGTCAAATTCTTCTCGCATAACGAGCTGCAACCCTGTGATCTCTAATAGGATTATACTGAGGGGAAAGGACAGGACTCAGCCTTGTGACTGCAGAGCAGCTTATGATTCATGGACATCAGTGTAGTATCTGGGGACATCCTGGACACTGCCTCCTCCTCCTCCCATTAAGATCTTTTTGTGCAGAGACACAGGGTTTGTTCAGCTGTCCCCGACCCCAGTCCCTGACCCTATGCAGCCAGCACCGTCCAGCTGCTGGGGCTGGGCTGAGTCCAGAGTGGGATGGAGCTGCCTGATGAGCAACAGAAATGACCAGGCATGCTCTCTTGGGGTTTGTGCCTTGGGGCTGGATGGCTTTTGAAACGAATTGTAGTGCAATTCAGTCTTATCTCCTCCTATCCCCACAAGATACAGCTTCTTTTTGCCTTACAGCTCTCCCCTGGGAGAGTACTTTGGTGACAGCACGCAGGCTGGCACGTGCTGCAGCATTGGTGACCCTTGGAGGCAAACTTGGAAATGCTGCCTCCCCTCTCCTGCGTGCAACTTTTTTTGGTGAAACTTACAGGACCCTTGCTGGTTTTGCAGCCTCCTTAGGAAAATTTGGTTGAAATTGGCTAACAGGCTCCTTTAGGACTGCCCTCACAGCCAAACAGCCCATTCCCACCCTCAGTTAAAAGCTCTTTCCTCCACGTGTGATAGGCCTGTACTGAAGGGTAAAGACCTAGGCAACACTGAATCATGCATTTTCCACCTCCCACCATCACTAATGCACCATACACCACTTAAGAACGAAGGTTCAATTTTTCTAGAAATAGAGTGAAATAAAATACCATGTCATCTGCCTGAAGATTCAGCAGCCTACATGTTCTCCCACACGTGCTGCTGCGAAGGTACCACACCGGTGCTTTGGGAAGTTCTCCAACCGGTCCCTTGGTAGCAGATTAGATTCAAGCTCCAAACCCTGAGCAGGAGCGTGCTTCATAGGCAAGTGCTCACATCATCAGCTGTTACCAGGGGCAGTGGTCCTCCGTGCACCAGGGTGAAGCTTGTGTGAGTTCAGGAGAGAGGAGTGCTACCAGCAATATTATCAGGACAGCTGTCATTTTACTTTCGCAGGAAAGGGGTGATCTTACTGTAATCAAGTCTGAACACAAGCCCCTGTCTTCTCAGTTTAGCCCACCCCTTCACTGCAAAATACAACATTTGGTAAATAAAATTCCTGACGTATCCTAGCAGAGAGAAGAGTTTCTCCAGAAAGCGTCTATTTACATAATCTCTGCAGTGCTCAGATACCATGGAAATCAGTAAAGAATAATATCTTGGCGAGCCCGTTGTATTGCAGCTTTCTGCATCATTCACTGTTTGTTACCAACCTTAAACCTCTCTCAGGGTTTCTGCCTGCAGGCTTGCCCCACTGAGCAGCTACATGTTGGTATCACATTGCATTTTCCACAAATTCCACCATATTATTTCTAGCCATTTTTGCTTCTTCTGAGCCCACAGCTCCTCCCTGTCCGGCAGTCTCCAGGAACAGCAGTCAGGTGATGCGTATTCCTTCACCTGGCTCCTGCATGCGGATATTTCTGAATACAGATTGCAGACTATTTAACATTGCACATCTTGGTACCACCCCATGATTCTCTCGTGCTCTCCACAGATACCTTGCTGCCAGCTATCCTTTATTAGCAGTGCTTCGGGCAGTTTTTAAAATTAAGTCTTTGTCAGAGCCAAGGTAATCTGAATGATTTTTGAGGAACTCTTTTTAAATGTTTTACTGAGACCCAAATATATTCCACCTTATGACAAGCCCCCTGAATTGACTAAGGTTGCAATTCTAGCTGGTAGATTCATTTACAATTCATTTTGCTGGATGATACGTACATTTGTTAGACTGCTCATCCCATATTCTGAGGAAACTGTGTTTTAGGCAAGCTTCTATTGCTGTGAAGTCTAAAGACCAAAGTCCAAAATGTTTTAGTTCACATCCAGCCCCTGCAGTGGTTCACTCATTAAAAGAGATTTCATCTCTACCTACAGACTCCACGCTGCCTTCTGATGGGTCATGAGCTTGATAGAGACTCCTGTCTTCGGCTCATTTTATGTGATTGATTGTGACTGCGAGCTCCAAACCCTGATCTTCCCCTTGCCAGAGTCCTGCAGGAATATTTGATTTCTCCCTGTCCCTGGTGATTGCTGGGGAGCTCACAGCAGCTCAAGTCAGGCAGATGGGCAGCATCCAGAGGACCTGCCCTGGGGGATAAAGACTAGGCTACAGCTTTACATGGATGGTTTAGTAACATACTTATCTGACACCAGAGAGGTCACACATCCTTTTCTTTAAGGATCTAGGACATTCGGAAAAAGCTTTGGACTGTCTGTAAATATGTACAGAATATGAATTATTCAGCATCACTGAAGATAGCTCTGTTATTCAGAGAGCAGCCCAATTCAAAAAGCTCTCCAGGTGTAAAGAACTGCGAAAGAAATACCAGAATAGGCTATAAACAACCACGTTACTGAAACACGTGACAGGTCCGAGCCCTGGGTTTGCTGGCCCGCTGGCTGTGGGCACATGCATGTTGAAGTGACAGCTGCACACCCAGTGAGGAAGGAGGGATGTGTTTGCCTTGCACTTCCCAAGTGACACCACTGTGTTTGATCCCTGACCCTTGTAACTTAATCCATGCGCCAGGATCCACATTTACAGATTTTCTTGAAGCAGGTATCTTTGTACCCAGCAAGCTCACAGTTTGTCAGGCGTGCAGATGTCCTAGTTGGGAAGTGATAAAAAGACCCAGAGGACTGCAGAAGGGAAGGCATTTTGTTGGTAGAGAAGAGCAGATCACAAAATACTCGTATCCTGAGCACACTAGGGGTGGGCAATAAGCGACAAACGGAATCCGCCACCATGCAGACAGCGATTTTGGTGTACCACCATCAATTGTGGAAGATTACCTTTTAAATACCCCAAGTCCTCTGTCTGTTCCTCCCCTACAGCAGTTTGGGGGCTTCTGTTGGAATCAGTCGCTTTGTAGGTAAAGCCCAGCTCTCTCCGGCAGCTGCTTCAGCAAGCGGTTAGTGGGATGGCTCCGGCCTCTACACCCCCGCCGCGCTTCATACCTGCCCCAAGAAACAAGCCGCATTCAGCACTGCAGGGACGTGTCCTCCAACACATGCCAAATGCATTTCCTCGCAGTATTTACGATGATCTAGTGTGGCTTCTCAAACAATAAAAATGCAAAAGAAAGCTTTCATGCTGCAGGCAACAGCAAACACTAGATCATTTGGGCTATTAACCTGCTTACTTGTGGATACTGCAAACAGTTAAAGATCTGCCCAGCTAAGCACCCTTGCATTAGCTCATGTAGCTGGAAGTTAATGGACAGATATGAACAAACTAAACAGAATGCCATGAATGACTGCAAATAGGATCTGAGTGGACTGCTAAAAGCAAAGTAGTCTCATTTTCCAAATAGAACCAACATTTTTATTAAAAATTAATGTACACGTTGATTAAATATATTACTCCTCAAAAGGAAGTAAATTGCTCTATTCATGCAGACATTATTTTCCTCCCTCTTTTTCTTTTTTTACCAGACAGTGAATCAAAGAATAATTTTCACCACTTTCCCTATGAGGCAGGTTTGGAGATTTGCAGTGTTGCCTTCTAAGTCAATGGCAAAACTTTAATTGCTCGCAAGTGGAAAAAAATCTAGGCTCAAGATTTAATCCTTGTAGCACAGTAAAGTGATGACAGGAAAGACCTGAGAGGGTTTAAATACTATGAAGAGGAAGGAGCCAATTAGCAGAATGGACCAGGATAGAATTAGCATTCAAGGGTAAAGACAGGAAAGGAGAACTTCGAGTATCAGGAAGGACTTCATGTCAGCAAGATATGCAAAATTGTCTCCCAAGAGTAAAGTGGCAGAAGCTCCACATACATTTAAAGTGAAGTTGGCCAAAGCGATAGTGAATGAATGCAAGATAACAGTTCTGCTTCGGCAGGAAGACGGGCTCAAGTTATTTTCATCTTCAACTCCTTGGAGCTGGCTGCTAGCACGATCGTTTCTAAGAAGGAAGCTAAAAGTGTTTGCCCAATAGCAGGTAACGGAGAGCTATGTCTGTACCTACTACTAGCTCTGGCAATTTTCAGACATTTTGCCAGACAAATCTATGAAGAATAGGAAAAACCATGAGGGCTGAGACTGCTTTTCAACTATGCTAAATCAAGAAAAATCCAACACAAAATAGAATTCTAAAACAAATAGTGTGTCTGAGAGGTAGAAATAGATGGAAAAGAAAACAATAGGATATGTATACATATACAGTGATCTAATCAGTTTACTACAGAATAGACAGCTGTTACAGCATCCTAACTAGAATTTAGACCTCTGGACTATTGACGCTACTCCCCTAGTGTGCCATGTAAAAGAGATGTATCATCAATATTCTCTGGTCCCACACTAAATTAGGCATTTTGTACAGGAGCTGTTGCAAAAAAAAAAAAAGGTGTCTCTTGTGGCAACGGGGGCATCAGGGCTGGGCTGTGGTGGGTTCTGCTACTGATTTCCTGCACAACCCAAAATTGCCGCCTCCACCTTCGCCAGGGGTAACCCTGAGAACACGACGGTGGATGGAACTGTTTGCCAAGTATGCCTCATCTTACGCCTCGTGCTCAAATCCTTCTGAAGACAAAACTCTCCCAGCTGTAACTAAATATTAGTGTCACATGCAGAAACAGGGACTTCAGTGAAGTGCAGTTAGCAAAAATCACAGCCTACCATGGTGACAATTTAATATGAGTATTTAAATACCCAAAGGTTAAAACAGCTCCCGTGCACAGCAGCTGAGGCAGGTGCTGGGTTGCAGGCAGCCATAACATGGTGGTGAGTCAAGAAGCCGGGCGGAGGCAAGGGTCGAGGGCAGCGCTCTGCAACCACCCTCTGCAGCATCTGATTTATGGCACAGTGTGATACGCCGCGAATCTGGCTCTGTGCCTGTTTGCAGGTTTGGTGGAGGGGCTCTAGGACCTCTGATCCAGCATTGCAAGAGAGAGACAACCCTTAGGAAAAAAGGAAATTGTTGTGGAAAAAGCCTGCTATAACTCATGAAGGCAGCAGGCAGCTTTGAACTGGCACAGATCCTACACAATAAAAGCGACCTACTCGTTTAATGCGTTTCCTTCAACAGTAGCTGGGAACTATAAGGCCCAGCTGTGCAGCACAATACATCATCGCACAGCCAAGTGGATACCTATAGATCTGACTTTAGCAAATTAAGCAATCCATTTACTGCCTATTTTTGCTACTACTGAGACTTGCACGCAGGTAGTATACAAAGGGAGAGCAAAGACAGTGAGTTAGATCTGTGCTGCTGCCAGTGTCTGTTATCACAGCAGAGAGGAGCACTGTTTAGATACTAGTCTGGGTCTTGAGATCTTGGCCAAAGTCATCTCAAAGCTGTGGGATAACTTCAATCAGCAGCAGCTCCCGAGGAGCAGCTAGGCTGACAGCATCACCGGCTGTACAGGGGAATTTTTACACTTGGAAAATGTCACTATTAACAGTGATTGTGACCATTATTTCCTCAGTCCACATTTTCCGGTTTCAGGCTAACAGTCTGGTTGGTGCTTAGAAGGGAGAACCAGCCACAAGCCTCCTCCACGCCCCCCCTGAATTTTTCTGGAAAAATTCACAAGGATATAACAGGAAAAATGGGACAAAACTAAAACATTTCTCAGCTACAAGCCCTGGCCAAGCACGGAGAGTTGTTAAACTGTGGGATGATTTTCAGGCAGAAAGAACACAGCCCAGTCTCATACTCTAGTCCAAACTAGGCTACCAAGAGCATTGGAGAGTATGCTGTAGGCAACAGTCTTGCAGGGAGTCCAGAAGACAAGCAAACAGAAACTCAAAAATTAGCCATGAACCCCCCACTATTTCAATTTCCTAAAGCTCCACAAAACCATGCACAAGGAAAGCTGGCTTTCCTGGTAGGGGCAATTTTGTCTATACGGTATCTGTGCCTGTTGTCCTGGAAGACCGTCTGGAAGTAGCTGGTAGTATGTTCTCCATTGAGCTTTCATGGTTGAAAGATTAGAAGTATGTATTTGTCACATATAACAACATTCTCATTACTTCTGCCATTAATCTCATTACCTTTCCTGGCTAAGCTATTGCTTTCTTAAGCAGCTGACTGTACCCGGTTAAGAAGTAAGCTGCATACATCAAATCACATAGGTCGGAATTGCCTCCCTTCTCTCAGGAAAGGTGATTTTAAACAAAAGTTTCCATTAAGTGAGGTTGGAAAGAAATTCATCCCGGCTTTTATCCTAATGGTCTTTTGAAGGTCACCTTTCCAGTTAGATCGTCTTGTGATAATCAGGGGCTTCCCACTGACACACAAAGGCTTTGGCAGCTCTTTTCATAATACCTGTCCCTTCAGGCAGCGCTCTAATTCAGGGAGCTTGAGTGTCTGTAGAAAGAAAAGCAGTGCTTATTAAAAAGAGCACACAAACTTCATCCACTCTGAGCCTCGTACATTATTCCCTGATGAAAAGGATTTCCAATTCCCCTTTATGGAACTGGAGCTTCATGAATACAGAAAACCCAATGGATCAGTCTGTTAGTCATGCCATGTCCCCTAGCCTTACTCTAGAATAATAGCAAGCCTCAATTAGGCGCAAAAAGAACTAGTAAAATATCAGCACAAATGATCAGACATCAGATACCTATGTGAGACTTGATAGTGAAGCACAAAGAATTTCTTTTTGACTAGAAGGGTGTATCTGTTTTGGTTACACGGCATTACCAGCCCTATCTGAAATGCCCTCTCTGGACCTTTACAAACTCTGCATTTAAATTCCTCTGAAAAGTAATTTTCTTCCTGTCCCTTCTGCAAAGGGAAAACAACAGCTACTGGCTTTGGGGGGAGGGGGTTTAATATATGTATTTTAATATACCTGCTACAAGACCCGTTACAAACTTCACCCTCCCCAACAGTAACATTTTCTTCATCCTATCTTAACACTCCTCTTCATTACCAAAACTCCTGCTATGACTTCTGAAAAATACAAGCAGGCAAGAGAGGGCAGAAAGCAAATCTTCTCACACCTCTTATCCAACTTTCTGCCATTACAAAAATCATTCTCCAGGGATGAGTGCTTACCCAAAACAGTTCAGTGAGGCACAGAGAGAGGCACACATACACTATTCCTGCAAGCAATGGTGTGATCTCCCTGGCTTCCCCCTATTTCTCTTCACAGCCTCACCTGAAAGTGATCGCTCTGATCACTGCTAGTGCTGTGGGCAATTAATCTATCAGTGTCTGTTTTTTGCAGTGTTTTGAAGAACCCTGCATTTGCAGGGCCCTTCACCAGGCATAAACTGAGGTACCTCAGTTGCAATGTGATGGTCTGGCCTAACGTGAATAAAAACGCAAGCATAGCTGCAGCTATGCTGAATGGAAAGATCAAGCTGAATTGCTATGTAATCCTCGTCTAATACTGACACAGAGGCACAGTCCCTGCCTAACAGGGTACAGACAACCAAGAGCCCAGAGTTGCTGATTAAACAAATAAAACAGCTCAGATGAGCAGCGAAATGCTGAATGCTTCCATCAGCAGTTCATTTAGGCAAACTCTCAAAACAACGAGTAAACAGATACCAGATGCCCCCCAGAGCAGTGCAATGATACCAAGAAAAAAATCAGGTGATGGATGGATATCTCAAACGTTAAAAAAATCAATATCCTTGCACCACTTTAAAGCAATAAAGGAAGTGTATCTGACACAAAAACTGGCCAGCAACACTGGGAATGCTGCACTTCCGCCTGCTTGCTGCCTGTTTCAGTTCATCAGCAAGATTTTTGTGAAGGTCAACACATTTTAATAATGTCATCCTGGCCAAAGAACAAACAGTTTCCAAATTTGGGAAATTACTTTGGAAAAACTCAGGCTAGCATCACTGTCCATTCACAAATTTGTCATTCTGTGGGACAGCCTTCAGTTGGGAAGGAGGTTAGATGATAAGCTTACAATAAAAACTCCTCAGACCCTACTCTCAACGAGAAAAGCATCGCTCTTTGCAAGCAGAACAGATCATTTTCTGCCATTCCTGTACAAAGTACTGCACGGGGTGAAGCTGGCCCTGCAGCAGGGCAGCCGTACGCTGCTGCTCTCTCTCACCTGGTGCCCCGCAGCTCTTGGGGTGTCTCGTCCCAGGCTGTGCGAGTGCAGCTCCAGCTCATCTCCGCAGCTCCGGCACGTTGGCTGCGGGGGGCAATGAATACGTAGGGTTTGGTCTTGCATTTCTCCCTGCACTTTGTGGCATAAATTATGCCAGCATGTTACCACCTCTGCCTATACAGCCATGCCATGTGCTTTCCAAAAAGATTTATTGCCCAAGGCTTTCCTTTTCTTTTAGTATTATTATGCTATAAATACCCATTTTTCAGAAAGTGGCAGCGGCATTCGATCCAACCTCACGTGCAGCGTTACGAACCTGCCCTTCAAGGCAGTGCCTCTCTAAGAGACCCAGACTGAATATTCAGCCTGACAAGTTATTCTTTTGGGGATTTGAAAGGATTTTTGTAGGATTCTAGATACAAAACCCACAGGTATATGTGGTTTCATCATTATCTTACCCACAAGTGGCATAACTACTTCAGGTACCAGGGAGAAAAAGCACAATCTCAGGTAGCAAACCCAGGAATTTCACAGGTGGAAATGAACCACCCCTTTCCAACCTCAGCTCTTGGGAGAGAACAGCTGTGAAATGCCATCTTCAGCATTTATCTGCATGGAAGACATTAGCCCAGCTTTCTGAACTAGCTGTCACCTTGAAGCAAGGGAAAGACAAAGCTCTCACAGCCAGACTAACAGACAGACAGACTTACTCATTAAAAGTATTGATGGCGGACATGGCAAAATGGCCTCCATTTTTCTTACTTGTCGATATTTTGTTTTATTACAAAGCATGAGAACAAGCATAAAGGACCTTTTTTCCCCTCTTACCTGGACCAAAGCCATTTCCAAATCTTTCCATCAGACGAAACAAATGCATGCTCACTAAATCCCACTTACAGCCCAGTTTGGGGGAACAGGAGTCCTTATTCTGCTGTTGTATAGCTTGCATTATGCTTACGTCTTGTTTGAGTTAGCCTTATAAATCCTAACGACTTGAACTACAAGGTATTAAATATAGTATTTAGTTTAAATTGTTGACAAAATGCACATAAATTATTTACAAATCCTAATACAACTGCATACCCAAACTCATGCAAATTTACTGTCTCCATTAGCAGAATGATATGAGTATTCTCAGACACAAAAAGAACGTTTTTTCCAGTCTTTGCCTTGCAATGTAAGCTCCTCATGCAATATGTATGCACATGCATATGTATATGCATACGCACCATGCTACGGCATAGCTGATACAGGTTAGTTAACAGAGGGTGCAAGCATCTGAAAGTTGTGCAGGGACTAACTGACAGTCTTCTGTGCTGCCATAATTCCTTCTCCTAGTGTGTGTCTCATGGACTCTTAACGAAGCAGAGATCTAATGGGGAAAAAAAAAGACTCTCTGTGTCATTAAAAATATGATGTTTCGGCGCACACACAATGTGTCAAGTCCGGTCCTGTCAACTATTCAGTCTGGACTAACACCATGTGCCTTGTGAGACCAGCTCAGTTACCCGACAGCCACAAGCATCTGTTACCCAACAGCCACAAGTAGTTGTCATGGAGAGAAGGACCTGTTGGAGGATGGCTGTGGGAACCAGCCTCACCCCCGCCAGCTGATGCTGCTGGCTGTCGGGATGCAGGTGGGCCCCTCGAACGGGCTCACAGGGGACTGCTGTGCAGGGCTCTGACCGATGAAGTTGCTCCTCTTGACACACTTTCTGTTCAGCACTGAGCTCATTGTGGGTTGAAATTTGAGCTACTAGTGCTTTGCTGGTCCAGAGAGAGGAGAAAGCTTTAACAAATGCATGAGGAAGACCCTGGTTTTCCCTGCCAACATGTGCGGCATTTACTTTGGGGAGGATGTTTCCCTACCCTCAGAAAGCACATTTGGTTATTAGTTTTATAGGAGACCCTTATTTTTCTAAGTTATGCAAAGAAAAGCAGGGAAATAGTTAACAAGCTCAGTCTACCCAAGTGGAACTGCGTGGGGCAGGTGTGGGCTTGTTCATTTTTCCACAGCACAGCTGGCTGCTTCTCAGAGAGACAAATCATAAGAAAGGTTCGTACCAAAAGTGGAGGCACCCTGAGCATAGAGGCTATCATGGGACTGAACACCCATCCTCCTACATTCAGCTTTGTTAAAGCTTATTTACAACCCATCACGTACAAAGGTAGAAGTATGTTACAGCACTACATTAAGGCAATATTGGGCATAGAATCCCAGAATCACAGAATGGTACGGGTTGGAAGGGACCTCTGTGGGTCATCTAGTCCAACCTCCCTGCCGAAGCAGGGTCACCTACAGTAGGCTGCACAGGATCTTGTCCAGGCGGGTCTTGAATATCTCCAGAG
>Ga0065711_1036840_pt1 | contig 20509 bp, 11 predicted proteins | sample Hoacrofraction12_FD_59098 | JGI IMG/M metagenome (GOLD analysis project Ga0065711, IMG submission 59098) | Hoatzin crop microbial communities from Cojedes, Venezuela - Epithelial fraction 12 v2 (version 2) | ecosystem: Host-associated > Birds > Digestive system > Esophagus > Crop | place...
ATAACTCCAAAGGAAAGCACATAAAACATAAAGTGACATTAAGCATCTTTCTCATAGTTTTGCCACACCATATATATGAGAAGCCTTTTTCTCAAAAAAAAATTCTCAGCCCACTCAGCTTTTACCAAGTTTTTCCGAGTGCATCACACAGAAAGCCTAAGCTTTCCAGCCACTGTCCCTAAGCTTTCAACTTATTAACTCTCTCTCAGCAAAGCTTTCCAACTGGTGCTGCAATCGCAGACGTTCTGTGCCAGCATGACATCAAAGATCTACCTTTTGTTTAACTACGGCATTTCTCTCGTTTTCAATATAACTTCACTTCTAAACCAGCCTGTTTACCTTCACCGAACCACCAAATATTAGTCGTCTATCTTAAAAACAATTCCCACAAAGTCTGAGAAACTGCAGCAAGCCAAAAATCCAGAATGTACGTATATTCATCAATAAAGCAGACAAAGAGGAATGTGCACAAGGAAATCACTGCTCTCCAAGCAAACTTGAGTATGCAGAAAAACTCCTCAAAGCTACAGACTGCAAATGACTAAAGCTCAGTTCTGCAAAGCCAAACTCGCAGGAGCATCCTTACTCCCACACTATTCTCTGATTTGGGTAGAACTTCTTGTATGAACTGAGGACTACAAGGTTTGAGTCATTAGCGGTAAAAAGCCTTTTCTGACAAAGTATTTAACAGAGATTGCACAGTGAAAAAACTGTGATGTAGCTCAAGTGTTAATGACAAATCAAAACAACTTAGCACAAACCTTTCATTCATGTTTTTTTTTTCTACACCAGCAAACATATCCCAACTCTGAGAATCATACTGTACTTTGAATAATACTTCTGTGCCAGTTCTTCATATTAAGTGCTACTTTTCAGACCAGGTGTGGATTGCTGCTGAAATAACACCTTCTCCATGTGACTGTAGGCTGTGATGCCAAAAGTTTGCTTTCCAAATCAAAATGTTAAACAACATCCTGAATTCTCACCAGTCCTTCCATTACATCTTTCAGGCTCCAAATGCAATCTATAGAAACGTAAGAGTACAGATGATTAAATCTCTCTGCAAGCTGCAGGCGGTAACGTGTTGACTTCAACTCATCAATCCCAAATGAAAACGCCAGACAAGTGCCGCATGTCCTTGTCTCCGGTGTCAAGTTAGTATTTTTTTCGTTTTTTTGAAATGTCATCCTCAGAATGCCTGAAGCCTGTACATATTTTCTGGCTACCTACCTCTTGTTGCCTGTCATTTAGGGAGATGTGGTACAGCAAAACTTTGCCATGAGTCTTGTTTCCATAACTCTTCTTGCAAGTTTCACTTGCAAATAAAGGCAGTGCTCAACCCTCAGGCTGCAAAGCTGACAGAGAATGTAAATGTCAGCATTTGGTTCCGGTTTATTTCTAAATATCAAAAACGGAAAAGAGCAGTGGAAGAATGCAGTGTTCAGTTAGGTCCTAACTCGCCATACATGCAACAAGTGTAGAAGGACGACTTCACCAAAAGCCCAAAAGACCCAAAAAATACACTCCAGTCACTTCCTCAGCTGTTTTGAGAGCTCTCCTGTGGGTGTCCATGGAGAACTGTTCGTTTGGCAAGCTCCACACGCTCATCAGGTGAAAGCCGGGCCCACACAATATGGGAGCAAGAAAGGGGTTTAACTATAGCAGAAGGCAAATGGTACTGGGAGCGGTGAAGGAGGAGAGAGGGAGCCATCGGTCATAGAGCTGGGCTCTGGCACCCTTGATATCCGGGACGCAAACTGCAAGTTGTCTGTCTTGCTGGAAAAGAAGGAGATTGCTTGCTATTGACACCGAGACTGAGTTACTGCTGTGATAACTCGGGGACTGCTGCTTACAGTGGAAATTCAGGTCTATCGTGGGGCTGCCATGGTGTTCACAGTGCATTTAAACACTGCAAAAATGGGCATTTGGAGATCATGTATCTGGATGAAGAAAACCCGTTGGTCAGAAGGAAAAGGTCTGTGTGTAGGACTTTTTTCTAAACTTCATGTATGTAAGCAAGCAGAAACAAACAACGAAAAGTCCATTTAGAGAAAGTGAACTGCAAGACAGTCCTTTTAAGACATTATCCCTAAGCATTATTTCCATAGCTGCAAATGTTATATTTTATTGCTCCTTAAAAAAATGTACCGTATTTTATCAAAAAATTGCTCTAGGGTTTCATAACATGTAACACCCTCTTTTCCTAATAACCCAGAAAAAATGTCAATCTGCCCTCTGTTTTAGCAGAAACTTGAGGCAAATTGTAGGACAACCAGAAGTACAATAGAGGTATAAATACTATTACAAAATGTCTATTAGCTCAAAAAACGATTATTGTATAAAACACAGAAGAAACTTGAATTAAAATCTGTTTTAGGATGCAAAACTAGTAGGTATATTTCTGTGAGTTCAGAGAGTTTTCGGTTCTTCAGAATTATTTTCTTCAAGTTCTGAAATTATCTGCTGAACTAGAATACTCCTGTGACCTTCTGTTGTGAGAATCTACTCTATTTTCTCTTCTCATCAGGTAGCCAGTCTCATAAGAAGACACCTTCAGCATGGCAAGCTGATAATATGAACTAGGAATTTACTTCCCTGCATCTTTTTCCTGATCATTCACAAGATCTTACCATTTAAAAATAGTTAATATTTTCTAAATGCTAGCTTATAAAACAGGGAAGATGCTTTTGTGGGGGTTTAGACACAACTGAAGAAAGCTTTCATGAGGGCTGCGCTATGACAAGTGCTACAAATCCACCCCGAAAACACAAGAGAAAGAAGCTGACGCATGTTCACATGCACCCCCACGCACAAACACAGAGTAAGACTTAAGTGAAGAGATAAATACGAACAACAAAAGAAAATTAGACTGTCTGGATTCCTAGATGAGAGATTTATCCTGATTTTGTTTCCATGCCGTAGAACATACCAGACAGGAAAGCTTCCAAACTAAGAAGCAAGGTAAAGTGACAGGGGAGAATACAGGGACAAGTGCAGTTTCACATTCCTGGTTACTCACAGTTGGTTTTAAACCTGTATCATCAGAAAAAGTAGGTAATAGTCTTTTAATTTTATTAATTCATGTCTGTAGATTATACAGCTTTTGAGCAGTGAGATCACCTCTGAAGCTATCAGTACAGTACCAGTCCTCTCAATTTGAAAACGTCCAGCTCCAATAGTACTCCAAGCCATAATCTATGGATGTGTAAAATCCCTAATTATCAGATAGCAGTGGTACTTTTGTACACCTCACAGATTAATACATTACCTGTCATCATACGGCTCTCAGTTCAGTCTTAATGGCAAAATCTTTCCAATACAACTTGTTAAGCTACAGAATCAGACAATTTAATGGTTACAGCTCTAATCCAAGAGGAAAGAAAAGACAAAGTGATTATACTGAACGCCTAACTTTTAAAACTGACCCTGTACATGTTAAAAAGTCACAGTATCAACAAAGAAGCAAAACTCTCCACACAGCAGCACAAACTTCAAATATACATTCACCCCTCACCCCTAAAACATCTGGGAGACTATCTACAGATCCAGAAACTCTCTGCTGTGATTTGCACCTACTTTAACTCATTTGCTCTGTTTTACAATGACCCAGAACTAAGTCCAGGGTAGAATGCCCATTTCTCCATAGGAAATCCTACTGGTGGCATTGGCTACTGGTGGAAAGGTAAGTGAGATGAACCAAAAGTGATTTAACAAGCACATAACTTTCTTTAAAAAAAAAAAGGTATAAGATACAACCCTAGTTTTCAAAGGTACAAGGAGATTGCTTTATACTCTGCAATAATTTCTTGAAAATGCAGGGAACACATAGATATTCTATACCAACAGCTTCAAGAATCCTCATCAAAATTTGAATTAACATTTTTTGTTTATTTAACCTAATCTTCCACCACTGAAATAACAAATATCTTAATAATTTGGCTATGATGATTTCTTTTTGTAAATGTAATCAGGCTGAAAAGACTACAAAGACGAAGAAAAACATTTTTTCACCATGACATTGATGGTATAGGAAACAAGGGCAAAGTTTTCAATTGAAAATATCTATCTTTAGGAACATATTAGCCTCAACATGTATTATTATTGAAAGCTGTTTTCTAAAGCAAGACTTTTTTCCAACCTTAAATTCTGTACTCATTATGGCAAGTATTTGTGTGACAGGTAACACTAATTTTTTATGAAAGTCAATTTATAAATTCTACTGTAATCTGAACATGTTCTTTCATAGTCTTAATCACCCTAGCATCCAAAAACCTTTTGGCACGGGGTAAACAAGAAGATTATCATTTATACAATCCAGCCCTGCTGTTTCTTCCCAGGACATGAAATGTGTGTGCATGGTGATTTGTTTTCTTTTATTATGTATGGCCTTTACATGGAACTACATGATTTTCCAAAATGTGAAAATCGGTGATCTGTACACAACTTAGATGATGCAAATATGCCAATTTGCTGGATGTTCCTCATAACTACATTGCAATATCAGGAATTTCTCCTTTTATTTTACACGGCCTTGACTCATTTTTCCTGTTCAGGCTTGTATGGTGTGATCTGCTAGGACAAGAGGGGAATAAAAATCTTGTCTCAGAGAGGAGAACTAAACTTGAGTTTAGGTGTCCTGGCACACCTAGAATACACTTCGAATACACAGTGACTGCTTTTAGTAGTTCATGTCTTTCTTTGTCTTGGAAATACATTGAAAGCCCAATCGTTGGGTGCCAGTTTGACAGCTTGCTGACAAGGTACACAGAGTGGGCTGAGCAACAGACCTAAAGGCTGAAGCCAAGAGTTTCCAGGTGTAGGAAGATCAAGTTGAGCACAGGCATACCCACCGCAGCTGCACCAATGTGGCCAAGGACTGCTCTCTGCACGGGTGACACACGTGGCTCTGATTTTTCTTTTCTAAATGACCTAGCACATCATATTTAATCAATGACAGCTTCCTTATTTTGAAAAGAAATTGTTTCAGGAATATTGAAGAAACACAAAACACGGGAAGGTCTGTTTTAAAATCATTTGCCAATTTGTGCCATTCGGTTATTCAGAATAGTGTATCAAGTTCAAATTTAGCAGATATTAAACAGATTAGCAGGACGTACTTCAAAGCTTTTGCTTTATTTTTTGAGACAGGGTTCAAGGCGGCTGAACAAACGTGCTGCCAGAGGTACAGGACTGGCGGCCGTGTTCGCAGAACCACTACCATCTCCATTACATCAACAGTCACTGCTTCCAGTTACTGCTAATCACCATTATCCTTAATGAGCCACGGAGAAGTGCTAACCCAATCATGTAGTATTAACAAGATGAGGGGAGAGGACAATCAGTCACCATGGTCTTTGAAAGCAACCATCTCTGTTTTCTTGGCGATGGACTGGCTGAGTTTGCCTGACCTTTACGCCGTTCTCTAGCAACATGCTCTGCACGCTTTGTCTGCTCATCATCAAGGCGGTAGTTAAGTTATGCTGCTGTCTTTCCAAGGAACATAAATGGACAGTTAATCATGTTGTAACTCATAACAGGTACCCGTTTTAACACAAGGCTTAAAGCCCACTTTGTGCAAGGAGGAGCCCTCTACTGCAGTGTCCTCAGGCTGGGGCTCACATCAGCTTTTCCTCAGTGCGGGCTTTTTCATGGTGCTTGGAAAAACTTGCTGCCAGTTGTCAAAATGATGTTACATGTATGGAGCTCTCACTGTAATTCCAGGGTAACTTCTTCCATACCTACCTAAGTTAAATGGCCACCTCCAATTTCTTCCCTGTTATTTAGATATTCCTGCAGCAGATGCCTGGGATTCAGTGGACACCCACAAAACCCATCTAGCATGTCTCCTCTCAGCCACGTGAAGCTTATAAAAGCCAGTATCACTGGCACAGACGGCACTAAATGACATAGCACATAGCCAAGTACTATCTACTGATGCTAAGATACCCTGAAAATAAGGTGGAAAGAAAAAGCTGAGAGTCATTATGAGGAAAAAGAAACACCCTTGGTGAGTATAAGAAAGGACAGAAAACAATTGAGACAGAAGAGCACCAACAGGCAGTGAAACTGGGGGAGGAGTGAAGGGACTGAGACATGCCTACAGAAAAAAGTGGTGGGTATAAAAATTCAGGGTTGCAAACATTAACGAGTGTTGAAAAAATCTATATAGTCACTGTGGTCCCTGTTGAGAGGCATAAAACTCAGCACAGCTTTCTGAACAAGAAAACAGCTACAGTGGTTTTGGTACAAGACTTACACAAAATGCTTCAAAAGAGAGATCATGCCTAGAATACAGGAAAATTTACACCATGACAAAAAGTAGACCATACTCAAAAACGTCTCAAACTCTGCTAATGTGAACTGAATTTACTATCTTCAGTAAATAACATTATTGTAAAATGCACCCAGTTAGGAGACGTAGAAGGAAGAGATCCCACCAGCAAGCAAGGAAGGTGAGGTCCATCATGCTGCACCATGAAACACAGCTCAGCACTTTCTGTTGATAAAGCAGTGAGATAAAACCAAGCCAAAGCACCCTGCACAGCACCACTCTGCCTCAGCACAGCTATTTGCTAATTGTCAATGAACAGTTTTATCTGAATCCAGCACGTCTACCAACAACACACATCTGCCGTCTCAAACCTCCACTGTTCCGGTACTTGATATTCAACTGCTATAGCTGCAACAAGCATGAAGTTTTTAATCAAATTGATCTTCTTTTCCTTATTGTTTTTTTCACATTTGGCATGCTTGGAGCTTCGAGCCAGATCTATATTCTCAGTTCAAATCTTCTTTAAGTGGTTTTAGCCGTTACCTAGTAAAGACTCACAGTTCATCTCAACTCCTGGGGTTCTGTTGACTATTCTGAAATAAATTCTTTGATCAAGTTTGCCAAAGGACCAGAACAGCCAAGAGAAATAAAACTGAAAGTCTGTCATATAGCCAATATGAACATATCTTGGTTATTGCAAAATGCAGTGTGTCACGAAGAACAATTTTACCCCTGACACCACCTAACATTACTTTTTGTTAATATATATATATATGAATTATTAACTGGCACTATGATTTTCTTTGAATGGATGTTTTTGCATCTGAATGGCATCTTTGCCCAAAAGATACATAAATTATATCCAAGCACTATGCAACGGCCTGTCCATTTTCTTCTATTTACACTTTTAAAATCACAATCTCCATAATCCCCCCCCGACAAACATGCCATAAACTAGACTCTGTCTAAGCAGTGGTTTTGGTTCTGGTATACACTTCTCAGATATTAAAAACATAAGGATTGGAAGTATTTCAGCATATATGATTTAGCTAAAATACTTAGTTTCAATCACACTATTGTCCTAATGAATGATTTACCCTGAGATGCTCAAGAGCAAATGGTTTCTTCTGTCTATGGCACTGACTTGTCAGCGACGAAAATCTGGACATCACTTATTCCTCAGGCTCCCACAGCAATTATTCTTCTACAAATGAGTGAAAATTGCAAGAGTTTCACCTTATGGAAGTTCATTTTCAGTACTGTCACAGGATTTTGGGTTCGAGTTCCTCAACACTCTGGTCAGTTGAGACACCCATGACTCTCAGACAGGTCTCTGGAGACGTGAACAACTTCCTTCAACTTTTTCAGTGTACAGACTATCATCTCCGACCCTTGCCTTCTTCAGAGGTGTCTTGCTGCCATAGAGGCTCCAAGGGAACCAACAGAGAACAATGTCCGAGCCCAAAGCACCATCAAACTCCATCCTCAATAATCTGCACGATGGGGCAGCAAGCTTGCAAAAAACCTATTAGAAAGGTCCTCCACACAGCATATCTCTCAGCTCGGTAATGCACGGAAATTCATGCGCTAATGACAGTTGGTCTTTCATGTTCAACATGCATTGCAACTAAAATAAAATCACTTGTTTTGAATTTCTCATCACTTGTCTCTCTATAACACAACCAAAATGGAGTATTTCTGTCCATATTGTCTATGTAAGCAACCTGAACATGCAAAAACAAGTTATTCTACCAAAATTAGGCATACCCATAAGATCGTATTTTGGCATGTTGAGATAGGAATTCTCTTCTCCATCTGCTTTTCCAGTTCCTCTAAATTCCAGTGTTTTATTCCAAGAAAAAAACCTCATGAATTCTAAGAAATAATTAACGGCTGCCCCACCATTCTTTGTATTTGTTTTCATCTTAAATTTCTTTAAAAGTCCACAAACATTAAATAATCCCTGGAAATTTCTAGAGGTAAAGCACATAAAATATTAACTGACAATATAAATTATATCAGCATATATTTACAGTATCTAAAATATTTTAAAATAAATGGGCAAAATGCTCAGTTTTTACTTTATAGATGTACATAAAAATGAATTGTATTCATTCACAACATATTTTTAATGACTTTTCTTCTCACCTTTCAGCAAGATAATTTTTATACATCACTTCTTGGACTTCATGTCTTTAGGAAGAATCATGATTAGTTGCATTTTTGCTGGCACAAAATCAGCATTTACTGCCTAACTTGTGGAAAAGTGGCTTCATTCCCATTTCTAATTTCAGTGGAACTGATTATGACTGGGTTATGAACCCATATCCTATAGACAGCCAATAAAAACACAAATAGGAAAAAAGTTTTTATAAAGAACTTTATAATAATATTTTTAATAGGATTCTGTTGGCATTCTGCAATTTTGCTAGAATGTTTACAGCTCTAGAAATCTTAGAAACCTAAAAGGGACACGGACTTTAACTTCTTGCACATTTACTGCTGACAGAAGATACAGCGTTTACTTAAGTTTTTCAGGAACTGTTCCTGTCCTTCAAAAATCATCAGCATCTAGCAAATAATTCTTGATTAAACAATGGATGCTCAGCCATTAATTTATTTTCTTTAGTATCTCTAAAATGCTACTAACTGGCTTGTTGAAATGCCAATATTCTCTTATAAAAATGACAAGGAAAGTATATGTGGAATAAAAAGGAATGTTAGGTATTTCTTCTTAGTTGCTTGTTTTTCTTCGTTTCAGACATGCAGTGATGTTCTTTCTTTAGTGAGGGAAAAAAACCCACAAAAAGCAATGAAAACCAGTACAAGCGTCCTCTTTCCAAGAGCCTCCTTTCCATCCAAGCCTGTCAATGACCTTTTCTTGAAGAAAATAGCATCTCACCTATCACACAACTTCAGTTCTTAACCTCTCTGCCTTCAGCTTTTAGCCATCCTGCCAGCTAGTGACAAATAAAATGGATTGGTTTGTGATGTAGACACGTGCCCAGAAACAGGTATCACCTAATTCCTTTGACGCGGACAGTCTTCAGCCATTTAATAGGTGGCATTCAAACAAGGCACCCTGAAGGGGCACGCGCCTTATCGCGCTGCCGATTCCCAAGGCATTCAGCACACGTAGAAGTGATGGCATTCAAACACACAGGGTGGCATGCAGCAAAAATACTGCTGCTTTCTGAACTTCAGGTATGTGAATTCTGCCAGCCAAATCTGACATTCACACTGCCTGCCAAGTTTAGAATTGCATTAGTTTATGTACATACACACTGTGTGTGCTCACACGCACCTCAGTCTCTCCACTCCTGCTAACCAGCTAGACTGTGTGCCTAACATTAAGAACATTGTTTCTAAGGGATTTGGTCATTCTGGAATTTTGCTGTAGTAATTACTAGTAGTTACTAGTAGAATTAGTAATTTTAATCCCATCCATTACTATTACATGTATTTTTGTAAAGCTGTCACTAGTTTTGTACACCCAAACCAAGAATTTAGTTTTGAATCTGCTGGAGCTACAGCTGGGGAAAAAAACTCCAAACCCGCAAGAGAAAAACAGTATTTCTCAGTTACAGATACAAATCAGCAGTAGAAAATAACAGAGTTTAAAATCATCATTCTCCTGAAAGCCTTGAAATGAAAAACAAAGCCACTTTGGATGGAAACTCCTTTGCCGCCAACATGTGATTTTCTTCACTACCAACACTGGGAATGACACTATAATAATTAACAACATGTACAGCCTTGATGAACATTTAATTGAGAGATACGACTACATGTAATTCTGCTGAAGCAGGATATTGCATTTTCTGAGTAGTGCAGATCAGCAAAGTCACTCTAAATCACTTGATATTAAAACATGCTGATTTAAAACTAAAATAATTTACTCTGAACCCCACTTATTCAGCAGAGTTCAAACATGAACAGCTAAACTGTTATTCTAGAGAACAATTACCCAAAGGAAAGTCTCCATTCAAGTCTAATAAAGCCTCATTTTCCAAATCAATAAAAAGAAAATACTATTCAGTAACAAAAAAGTAGGATGCTTCTGCTTTGCTGTGAAAGACAAAGGGGTAGAGAAGAAAAAAGTGCAAGTGTTCTTTTACTTTTACTGTACAAAACACTGTATATATTTAGTGTTTTTCCTGTTTTCCACTCAGTCTCAAGCATTTGTCCAATCTAATTTAATGTACTTCTCACAGTAGGCTTGCATCAGCTCCCTAAGGAGTGAGAGCATTCCTGGAAGCTTTTGCAGGTGTAAAGCCCCTTTTCCCTACGGCTCCTCCATCCACCCCATAAATCTGGCCTGGTGCAAGCGGTGCCCTGTACTCTGCTTTCTTGGCAACCCCTCTCTGTTTACTCACTCCTTGCAGCCCAGCGGGCACCCAGTTTATTTAGAGAGTTTTCTTTGGATAACACTTCTAAATGCTGGCAACTATGCAGAAAGCACTATCATTGCTTAACATCAACATCTCTCCAGGCTGGTAAAAGAAAAAGGGTGTGATTTCTCATCTTCATATTCATCACCTTTTTTGTCCACAAGGATTAAGCAACAGGCATGGGGATACCTGACATTTATCTTTCCAGGGAAACTCTCGTTCAACAGGAACACTGTTCTTGTTCATGGTGGAAAGACCTCGGGTAAAACCGAAGTGACAAGCCAATTATAGTATGTTGTGATTTGCATTTACTTCAGGTTCACCTTTGAGATGGAGGACTCATCTTTTCCTTGCAAAGCACAATGCACATTTATGGCATAAGAAAATTGGTGTTACTGCTACCACTCATTTAAGTCCGCTGTCCCTGGACAAACTAAGCATATATAAGTGTATTCTCAAAAAAATGCCACGTACTCTTGAGCTGTTACTGTATGCTTCTGGGAACAGTCAGTTTAGTCCTCTTCAGTAACAGATGGGCTAGCAGTGGGACTGGAGCCAGATTCTTACGGAAACAAGACTTCTACAATCAGGCGGCTTGTGTGCATGTTTGTCCACTCCAGCTTCCCCCCAAGGCAAACTGACTTTTCAACCCAGTAGCTGATATTGATCAGACTTGACAGAGGGACAATTCATAAAAATGTTACCTTCTTACATATTTAACAAAAATAAATGGCATGGCAAAGGAAAGATACTGTGCAAATCCTGTGCCAAAGAAAAGGTGGAGCATGCGATATAGCTCTCATTGCACATCAGAAATGCACAGGAGAGAAACCGGCAATGCAAGACAGTTGAAGAAAAACCGTCAGACTGAGCTCTGATCATCTTAAGGCACCAAACCACAAAATAAATCCAGAAACATAAAGCCAGATTTTATTAATTCTGCTGCTTACGAGTCTACCTGTTAATTAAAATCACAGTAATTCGGCACTCACTCAGCATCTTCTGTGTTTCTTTAATTGCTAATTTTGTATGCAAGGAATGGGACTTGGAGAAGAAAGTAACCAATATTGTCTTGGAATCGGTCAATAAACATGAAGTAAGCTTGTGGCTGCCAAATACCTCTGCAAAATGTGAGGCAACAACTGCTTTTCAACTGCAGCAGAAGTCGCAGCAGAAATATCTGCTCACCAGTGAGCGGGCTCCGCACGACGCCCACGTCCTGCCAAGCCCAGCAAGACAGTTTGCTCCATATTTGCCAGGAACTTCCAGGAACTTCGGCGGCCTCAACAACTCACTCCCACTGAATTTCAATACATTCTCTGTGCCTTACACGTTACAAAAATTAACCTGTGCAGTCCATGTGGTTGCCCAAAACCATAAATGGGGATATCTAGCACTAGCTTCCAACCTCAACTTTAGAAAAATGTGTCACCTAGAGCTCTTACCTGTCATTGCCCCCCAACTCCTCTACATATGTGGAGAGTGGGGATCATTAGGAGACATCAGGAGGAGGAAGGGAAGGGTCATGCCACAGGGTATCAGCCACCTTTTTCTTCTTTCACCCTGAAACCTTGGGTAGCAGGTTATCAAGGAGCTCCAAGCAACTCCACAGCCAGCATTCCCCACAGACCAAATACAGAGCAATGGAAATGGTCTAGTTCAATCTGTTTCCACCATGTTGCATATTTTCATTTCAATCCAAACATTTAGATGCTTAAACTACAAAATATTCAAGATCTGGCCTGGACATAAAAATTCCCACATAAAGGAAAAAAATCCAAATATTTTTTTCAATTCTGAATCAGGGGAAATACTAAGTGCAGAATCTTTCTTAAATTATTTAATTTTAAGAAGTACACAGGAATGCATTAGGATCGCTGTAGCCCCAGCTACCAAACTGATGGATGTCTCTGCTCGCTGGGCTTCACTTCAGCTTGCCTACAGAGAGGTCCACTAAGGAAATCCAGCTGCAAGACAGCAAGCTGGCAGCGCAGGGAGCTGAGGAGGCAGGCAGACAGCAGGACAGACTGGCGGGCAGGAGTGCAAAGCAAAGCGGTATGGAGAGTCGTCAGCCATCTGCCTCCCTTGCAGTTAGAACTGTGGGATGATCAACAGGTTCCTGTGGCATTTCCTTGCGGTTCTCCTCTAGAAAAAACTATTAACTGAGATGAGTAAGGTTAGGAATACCAGAAGTTGCCAAACAAACATATTATTTTCAAGGAACTCAACGCTGAATGACGCTTGGTTGGTATTTCATAACATAACATAAAAAAAACCCTAGAGCTTTCAGGTTATTTTCCTGATCCAAGAAATCCATACTACTGTCACAGCAGCACCCGGCAGAAAAACATAAGCGCATTTAAGGGTGCATTTTCCTATGAATGTTTTGTTATACCAAATGCATAGCCTCAAAAAGCTCTTTCATGCTTAAAAATGTGACTACTTTAAATGAATCATAAAAGTTAGTGGTTGTTACACTGGCTTCTCAAGCTGTTATTTTATGCCTTAAGCCAAATTTAAAAGAAGCAACACCAGAGTGTAACATCAACTTGTCTTCAGTTACTGGTTTGCTTCATTTGCATTTTCTCAACAAGGAGTTGTGAAATGTTAAACAACCTGAAGAATATTTCTAACTTGTTACAGCAGCTTTGCTTTGAATTATCCTCTGATTAGTTGCATAACAAAAAGGCTTCTTTATCTTCAAAGTATTTCAGGCACAGATAAAAATAAACAGCTTAAAAATACTACATCGTGCTACTAAACACAAAAATACTACTACACTATTATTTCTCACCCCAAACATTTCATACGTTCATATAAAGTCCACAAATACTGCATTTGGTATCTGAACTGCTCACTTTGATTAGATATCTTTAAAAAACCATATCAAAGTAGAAAAATGATAATTTAATATACACGAAGAAACACACATGAAGGGAGTCACCCTTTTTTTAATGTGTGCTAGGGGATACAATACACTTCTAAAACATTATTTAAACATACAAGGCTTCAGGTAAAAGTAAGCAAATAATACACGAGTTGCCCAGAGAGGTGGTAGATGCCCCATCCCTGGAAACATTCAAGGTCAGGTTGGACGGGGCTTTGAGCAACCTGATCTAGTTGAAGATGTCCCTGCTCATTGCAGTGGGGTTGGACTAGATGACCTTTAAAGGTCCCTTCCAACTCAAACTATTCTATATGTCATGATTCTACATGGAAAACGAACATCTCATTTTAGTTGGACCCTTCTGGGACGTCTGCATCTCTAGCAGGATGAAAAGGGGAGCCCGGGACAGCTAGCACAAGAACACCGCAGTTGGCTCACTAAAGGTTGGCAAATATTGCTCATTCAAGTGTATAGAGCTATGTTTGCAGTAATGAGGGATAAGACCTGGGCCCTTGATAACAATAAGGGCAAAAGCGAGTCTCTCTGGTGCATGTGCAGAGCAAGCCCCGGTTACGTGCTGCAGCCAGCTGGGATGCTGGTTGTTCAGCTCCGCCGCAGGGCATTGCTGCGTGGTCCTTGGCTCCCTTACAGCAGAAGCACTTGAAAACACTAAGGTCCAGACTGAAAGTATTACCAAGAACACAGAAGTCTGAGTCTAAAAAATGGTGAAATACTTGCTTACACATACAACTCCTACGATTTTAAAGCAGAGCACCCTTGCTCACCAAGTTTCATAAACCAGCCCAGACAGACTCACCAACCTTTTCACGTAATTTTGCCTTTCTGGAGGGGTAGAAGGAGGTGATTAAAGGTTAAAGCTGGGATTCAGATTGTCAAATTCTTTTAACAGTTTCTAACGCTTTCAACCAGTATTCAGCAGTGCTTTCACCCTCCCTCTCCACCCTCTCAGCTCCCCATCTCTACTTTGTACTTTTAATGCAGAACTATGCTTCCTAGAGCAGCAACCAGAGTGAAGCTCATCTCTCAGAGTATCAGCCTTGCTCCATGAATTCCTCATGAAAAATGCAGCAAGAAATCTCTAGCGGGAGTCTCACTGCCTTTCCACACGTTGGTCATCTGCAAATGAAAGAGGGGAAGTGTAAAAGAGAAAATGGCTGGCTGGGAATTTTTAGCAAAATTTCTCCTGAAAAAAACCATACGATTCATTAGCATCAAAACTTTCGTCAAAGGAATTGATTGATTTTCTTTGAGAAGTCTGCGAGGCATTTTGATTTCAGGTGAAAAAGTCCTCTTAGTGATGTGAAGCTTACTACACTTTTAAAAAGGTACAAAGTGGCTAACTCTGAAGCACAGCATTTATCTAAGACATATTTTTACGCTTGATTTGGAAAGCAGTGAAAGCTACCTCTTCACTGCAATTTGGCATGGAATTTTTTAAATCCCACATTTTCACAGGACAAAGAACATTCTCCACCAGCTCTGACTGTCAATCACCCCTTCTACACTATGGCCCAAGGAGGCTCTGCAGAAAGAGCTATAGGTATCTCTGGGTACACCTATGCTGCTCAAGTGAAGGTGGTGCCAGGAGGGGTTCTTGGGCACCATACTCCTGAATACTTCAGCTGTTCAGCCCACCTCCACTTTTTGCTCTTTGTCTTCAGGGACAGTTTGCTCCCACAACGCCTCATTTTTGGGAAAAAGGACATGAGATGGATAAATTGGCCACAAGTCTGGCTCATATGGTACTTGACAGGTCATAAAACGTGCGATTAAAGATTCGTGCTACAAAAAACACCATTCTGGTGGGCTGCAACATAGTTTTCTCATTCTTTTGGATAGTTTGGACCACAAAACCCATGGACTATGTGCAAGGGCTAAAGGACTACCACCTGCTGCCCAGAAGAGGCCCATGGTCAAGTACAAGATGGGATAGTAGCAGCCCATCAACTCCGGTGCAAGTTAGCCCTCGGTGATGTGGAAGGGGAAAGCCTGCATCATTTCACCTTGGGATCAGGAACTGCTACCTACGTTCAACATGTTTGCACATACGTACATATATACATATGTATAAAAGCTCTAAGTCCTTTGTATGGATCGACATTAAGGTGGATCTGCAATTTGTTGGAATTGATTCACTTCTTGCTAGTTCTGGTATGCACTGAGCATGAAGAATGGACCAGCGTACACATTAAGTAATGGTTAAATATGCTTAGATTGCACTGGTGCACCTATCCAGTGTATGGCTGCTAGGACAAAAGAAAGAAATGGCATCATAGAAAGGAAGGGAAAGATTAAAACACAGAATAAATGTGAGCGTTTCAAAAGCTACACAGCAAGGGATATATGTTCATTCTCATCAGTCTTATTTTCAAAAAACTACTGTGTAGGGGTTTTAGAATGATATCTTTATAAAAATTATTTCCACTCTTCTTAAAAATAAACCAAAAATACCACAGCAATTTCCCAAAATTTCAGATTTGGCTTTATATTTCCACTCTTTGCATCTCCAGTGTCACTTCATTTGGTAATCTGAGATGTTGTCCATGCTATTTACTCGAATTTTAGGGAATGTATTTACTGTTATTATTAACTCAACTGGATTATAAAATGTATTTTAAATAAAAGAAACTGAATAACCTAGTCTTAAGTATTCATCACAATTTTGCAATATGTATATTTTAAATGAAGTATTTTGAATCTTCAGGTAAGGTTTCAGAGACAAAAGTTAACTTGCAAAGCATTTTTAGTAGAGGAAATAAACATGACTCAAAATACCATATATTAAAAAAAAAAAGAAGATACACAATAGGGAAAAAGACTAACTAACCATAAATATAAAAACATTGTGATCCAAACCTAGTATTTGCATCACTACAGACTTCAAGACTGACTACCCAGATTTGAAGTAAATACCACAACAACAGCAGACCAGCAGCTTAGTAGCATCAAAACCCAAGCCAGGCTTCCGACACGGCCACACCTTGGTAGACTTTCATTGTACATCCCAGACAGAACCATGCCTGCTCTCAACCCAGGGTAGAGCTGATGCAGGACACCAGCTCTCAGACAAAGCAGATAAAACAATGGCAGACCTCAAAAGATAAATCTAAAGAAAGACCAAAAGTAGATTCTGGGTTTCTTTATAAAAGTGCATGACAAATAGAATTTTTTCATTATGGCTTCAAATTGTCCCTGGTGATCTTAGGAGGCAATATTTTCAGTACATGGACATGTGTAGATCTGTGCCATGAGTATTGATATATTTGTTGTATTTCAAGGAAACCAATATTATATACTGCTGCACTTAATTGGTCCCAGGTGTGTTTCAATTACTACCCATAAGGATTTTACTCCATTATTTACACATAAGCAATTAAGCACATAACCATGTTTGATACAGTTGACACTCGTCTGTTCAATAGAATCTCTGTCTTCAAATATAAAGAAACATTTTTCAGATAATTTTCCTTTTCGGTAAGACAATTACAGTCAAACTGCTTCCTTCTCCTAGTGACAGTTTCAAACCCACTTGTTAGTAGGCAAAAATTATCAGCAGTGAGTAATTCCTGCGTCCCCTGGAACACAAGCTGCTGGTTTCAGTCCTGTTTTCAGTCGGCACCATGCACCCAACTGCAGTACCACTAATTAGCACACTTCTTTGCAGGCTGGTCATGCCAACCAGACTACACAAGCTACAGAAACAAAACTCACTTTCAACAGCAATGCCCCACGACAGGGCTACAGAAAACAGAAATTTGTGGAATTTAATGGCGATGCTGGTTCTCTATAGCCACTCTGAGGTTATACAGGACACCTACATTTCCAGGAATGTCCGTCTGGCATATTTCATGTGTATTAAAGTTATAAATACTAACATTTAAAAAAAAATGAAAAAAACCCTCCCAAAAAACAGAATCTCATTATTCCCAAGAGGCTCATCAGAACAAGTACAATCATAATTCAAAGTTAAATGGCATTATTTTTTTCCAAACAATTTTTAAACTATTCCATGTATATCTGCATTTTGTGTGCCTGGAAAGTTGCACAAAACGTGTTGCTTCAGGGCTGCACCTAATTATATTGGGCATCCAGAAATAGGTGTATCTGACTCAGAATTTCTGCATGCTTTGCCAACCAATCAAACCGTAACAAATGCAAGCTATGGTTAAATTAAGCAATAAAACACCGCAAGCTGCAAGTTGTAACGTATCAGCATACACCACACTGCAAGGAAGAAGATCACAACAGGAAATAGTTTCAAAGTAGTAGTTGTCCTCAGCACGCTGAGAATATCATCACAACTGTGACCTTGTGTGATCGGAGTCAGAGGATTAACTATTCTAAACTGAATGCTACAGAACAGGATTAAACACAAAATTTGGATAAGTGCACCAAAGTAGTGATATGTGTGATTGCCAGCTATTATCTGCCACCTTTTTAAACCTTTATAAATGCAAGTTTTTTCGCTTGATAATCATCCCTCTCTGTAGACAGAATCTTGAAGCCAGATTTAATTCCTTTAATGACTCTGACAAACACAGAACTGCTACAAAACCAGACTTAATGAGCAACTCATGCTGAAAATTTGTCATTAACCTTAAGCCAAGATGGTCAGCTCAGGTGCTGTGGTCCATGACAGGTGGGCAACAGACCAGATCACCCAAAGAAAAGCCATGCTCATCCAAGTCTCTTCACTGTGAAACATCTCCAAGATGGCAGGTGCAGCTAAGCTGTTTTACTTTACTCTTTCTTTTTCACAACACTATGCAAACAAATTATGTAAATCAGCCAGAGGAAATCTGGTCCCAGAGATTTCAAAAGAAAGTGTATTTCATCATGAGAACGTTAGGATATTTGTTTTCATGCCCCAAGGCTGGTCGTTAATAATCATCAACTTGCACAAAGTTGCTAGACAAAGCTCAAAACAAGATAGTAGATTCATCCTCTCATATTTTCTGCTTAAATTTTAGGAAAGTTAAAAATTAGTCATAACAGTAAGAGAATGGGGCTGAGAACTATAAAGCAATTACAGTCATTGATAGGCAATCATGCATAGACAATCATGACAGCAATTAAAGGAGAAACCAGTAAGCAACCCACGCCAATACTGAGAACTTTCCGTTAATAGCTGCTGTGCCATAGAACCACTATAACCTTGCTAATCCAGTCATTTCACTAACTTGTAAGGGCAGTTTCTAAATGGGAAGTGATGTCTTGAGTTGCAAGGAGCTCTTTTAGTTCGTAGGTATGTGTCAAGCAGTGAGGCAAAAAATTCCAAGCAATGTGGCAACGTAACATCAATCTCTTTATACGAATACACGTGCTTTTTTAGATTCCTAATATAAAGAACAGTCTTCAACCATATTCATTATTAAGCAAACTCTGCTATTAAACACTGCTCTGCACAAAGGCTGCAAGCTTAATATGCAATCGGCTATCAAACTAAAATATGTTTAAGAGCTATTTGAACAACTGAAGTATTTCCTATTTATTTTAGATTAGGAACATATCCAGATTTCCATGCCTGCAAGAGAACAATCATTTTCAGAAATGAATAAAACTGTATGTAGCAAAATACATTATTTTGTACCCCATCATTTTCCAAACTCTATGGTTACTTTTGCAGCAGTGTTTTAATGGCTACTTTTCAAGGAAAAGTATTTTGCCACTTACAGTCTCTGTCATTCACTGCAAATGGCTAAAGTAAAGATCTACAGACATTGTCTAAAGCACATGGTGATCCATTGCAGCTGCAGGTGATTTAGCATATAACCTAACACAGTTCACGCAGCACCAGCGACCACTCGGGAGGCTACACAAGACAGCGACGACACAGGGCTGACAGAAACCTGAAGCAGATTTTTTTTTTTAAATCACACAGCACTCTTAGAAAATTCAAGAACACTAAGATCATAGAATCATAGATTCACAGAATCATCGGTTGGAAAAGACCTCTAATGAAGCATCCTGTTACTTCACCGGTATTTTGCTTGAGTAAGAACTTCCAGACTGAGCCTGGAATTAATGGCTAATAAACAGCTTGAGAATTTGGCCTGCTACTTGTACCTGCTAAAGACCTCTCTATCCAAAAGTACTAGTATTTGATTCAACAAAATACAAAATCATGTTCTCTGCTTTTATTAACAGGGACAGCAATATCTGTCAGCACTTTTATATATATATATATATATATATAAAAATAAACATCTACATGCTTGAATGCATCAGAGAGTTTTCTGAAAGCCCAAAATAGCATGAGCTGAATGCCAGGATGGTGCTGAAATTTCAAAGGAAATAAACCACTGTGATAAAAGCTGTGCTCTTTTCACCCCTCAGCAATGTCCACAGGGTCCTCTTACAAGGGTGACCATTAGCAAGCCCTTGGGTTCCAGTTCCATGGTCCTCTGAGGGAGGACTTAAGTTAATCAGAGAGCACAGAGGTAGAAAATGATCATTAGTCCGTTAGGATACCAACTGCGCGCAACCAAAAGAAGAAAAAATTGACTGGCAAAAAAACCACTCAAAGGGAAATCTAATGTCTTTATTTTGAGCGGCGTTTCAGGAAACACATGAAATCTGCTAAGAAGAAAAAGAAGCTTTTCCTCACCTTTCAGTTGGAAAAAGAACCTAGAAACACTTCACTTCCAACTCAAAAGCTTGCCATGACTCTCCATATAAAAAAAAAGGAATAAGCATGCTTTTCCAGTGGGTTCCCCCCCCCCTCAGGATATCAGAGCTGACAGTCTTATTTGCTTTGTCTTTGGGGAAGACAAGGGTGTCCACACGAACAAGGGTGAGGTTCCAGGAAAGTGTGCGTTCTCCCTGGTTCGCTACGGTTGCATGAATGGAGAGGCCATACATTTCCAGCTTTCCCAGCACGTTCTCTGAGGCACTAAACAAGCAAACACAAAAGACGTCCAGATGTTGGGGGGGGGGGGG
>Ga0065711_1036841_pt1 | contig 20508 bp, 6 predicted proteins | sample Hoacrofraction12_FD_59098 | JGI IMG/M metagenome (GOLD analysis project Ga0065711, IMG submission 59098) | Hoatzin crop microbial communities from Cojedes, Venezuela - Epithelial fraction 12 v2 (version 2) | ecosystem: Host-associated > Birds > Digestive system > Esophagus > Crop | place...
GGAGCCCTGGCCCAGGCTGCCCAGGGAGGTTGTGGAGTCTCCTTCTCTGGAGATATTCAAGACCCGCCTGGACGCGGTGCTGTGCAGCCTGCTCTGGGTGACCCTGCTTCGGCAGGGGGGTTGGACTAGATGACCCACAGAGGTCCCTTCCAAGCCCTGCCATTCTGTGATTCTGTAAAAGCAGCTGAACACCACCGCGGAGAAGTCAACTAAATCCCTGTTTTTGTCAGAGAATGCGCTGTGAAGCAAGACAAGCCAGGTCAACCAACACCTCTTCACGTGTCTGATTTGCTTGGCACCTGAAACTCCGAAGACATGTCTGCAGTTGTTAAGCTCTCTGCATTGCACTCTCTACTCATCTGAAGTTGATGGATTTAGTGCTTTAAATGCCCAAAATGCTGTAAAAATTTTAGTCTGTCAAAAATAAAGCAGGCTCCCCCGACCCCAAATTGTCTTACTGGCACCAAAACATTTCCCTCACCATCACCCATTAAAACAGTGAATAAAACTATCCTGTCTTCTCAAGATTGTGAAGGTATCTTCTCGAAGACCCAAGAAGCACAGAAGTATGAAGGTGAAAGAAAAACAAGACTTCTTTCACAGAATGGATAAGGAAATAAGTAAGAATATAAAATATGGGCACAACCATTAAATGCAGCAGGAACTGGGGGAGCATGGGGGGCTGACAAGGTCAGACAGTAGAAAGCGGTACCACAGAGACAGCCGTGAGCATTCCTGTCTTCTCCTCACTTCTCCATCACAAAAAAAGCAGAATGGAAGAACAAGAAACTCGCATTACTGTTCCCCCTTGCCCCACATGCCCGTACTTTCAGCATGAGGAACAAGCACTTACCAGACAACATTTTCTTAAAAAAGCATCAGTGGAAAATCTGCTTTATGCTATCAGACATAATCACAATGCAGCTCAAACAGGAGCCAAGTTAAGATCACACAGGCAGCTGCATTCATTATTAAACCACATGTTGATTGTTTTTTTTTTTTCTAAAGATAGCAAAACACTCTTCCATAATATCCTACTGCCAACGGCCTTGTTCTGAAGCGCAAAAAGATTGCCTTGTTCTGTGGTACTTGTTTATGTGACATAGCAAAAATATGCAGACAAAAATCTTCTTTTACATTTCACTCTCAGAAACAGTTGAGCCAGTTCAAAATTCAATTGACCTACAGACTAAAGTCTCCATGACTGGCACGGAGAATTTCAATCTAAGGGTTAATGCTTGGCAAAGCAACAAGGAACAGGATCTTCTACAGTGCTGGGAACCATTCAGATCATTCAACTAAATCAAACAGAGCAAAATTTGCCCCTTCTTGCACCCACAGCAGCGATGGCAGGGAATCACGACGTCTGTGAGTTTACTTCAGTATAGCGGGCAATTCCACTGCTCTGAAAGCAGAAACAGCATGATGAGAAGTGGAATTATTTCCACCTTCACCCACTCAGAAAAATTTTTCCTAAATCTCTCTAGTTGCACCGCTCAGTCCCTAAGCTATTATCAGCTGTCAAAGGCTCTGCTCCAGGTCATTTCTTCTAACCTGCTGCTAGAAACACACTTGGTCAGCTCCAAAATCTTTGAGTAAGTGTTACAGCAAACACACAGTTCCAACGTGAAGAAGCTGGGTTCCCACAGCCCATGAACAGAAAACAATGCCTATTTCACCAGAACATTAAATCCCACACCCACTGCAAGTAGAGAGGAGACAGACTGGTATCATTTTCAGTTGGAATCATTAATGATTCATTCTGAGTCACTGGTGGGAAATTCCATAAATAAGATGTGGCTAATAACAATGCTTCTTTATTTTTCTTTACAGCTAGGCACATTTTCTCTTTCCGGAATAAGTACAGTTAAGGTGCAGTCTAAAAGAAGACAAATTGATGCTCAGTGGTATGGGCTGAAATTTTCAAAGCCACTTAGAGAATTGGATGTTCACCTCCTGATGAGTTTCTGATGGAAACTAGACACAATAACTGCTCAGCAAGTTCTAAAGTTCTCAGCCTATATTGCTGTTCAGTCACAGAAAGAGCAATAAGCAAACAGAGGGGGAAGTCCGAGTTTACCATTTGCAGTCAGAGCTTTAAAAATACTCCTGGGTGACACCTTTTCTAGAAAGAAGCAGCTGCAAAGGCACGTGCATGGTAAGTCCTGACTTTGACACTCTTATCAGGCGCAGTCCCAGCCTCACTCCAGTTAACGGAGGCTTCAAGTCAGCAGGGCTAGGATTCCAACACTTCTGCTTTCGGCTTTCTTTCATGTTCCCAGTACTACAAATGATGGTAATAATGCTTTTGGGCATTTCTTTTTGGTTTTGTGTTGTTTTTCCTATTAACAGCATGGCCTAATACATGCCAGGAATATCTAAATGCATGTGGGGGATATTTTCTCAAAGCAGGGTCAGAGCTAAAAAACTATTCAAGCAGAACCCAGGGTAGATTTCTCCCTAAACACAAACATATTAGACCAGCTCCTAGGGTGACAAAGTGGAGCAGCTTGACAGAGCAGTATAGACCCGTTTATAGCCACAGAGGATCTGATGGTATATTAAAAGTGAGAACAGAGACAAGAGGAGAGTCAGTGTGGAAAGGACCACAAGGTTATACTAAGGTTAGAGAAATGCCCTCCCTGACACATGAATCTGGCTAACGGACACGGCGAAGAGAGTGATCTGTGCAGAGTGATGTGAATTTGATCCAGAGCTGCAGCATAATAGTCAAGGAAACGAAGCAGTGGGGTCATCAAACCGTAGCCGAGCGCCGCCAGGAGAATGTACGGACAAGAAAGGTAAGCCTGTGTCTGCCAAGAGTCACAGTCAAACAGGGAAGAGAAGGAAAATCAAAAATCTGCAGGTTGAAGTAAAGTTACACTAAAAAAGACCACCTTCTCCCTCCTTCCCAAGACAGGCTGAAATTTGTTTCATAACCACATGTGGTTTTCCATTTATTTTTTCTCCATTTGTGAAATACTTACATTCAGTTGGTTGCTATTTAACCAACAGCCAATACATTCATAACTTCACATAAGTGCACATAAATCAGTAGCAGTTTTTCAAAACTGTGTAAGGCCTGGTGTATTCCCTTCAGAGGAGACGTTATTAACTCCTTCTGTGGCACCGAGCTGTCTTTCGTTATGGCTCTGGCTCTGCCCTGCCCGCAGCAGTGCTTGCTGGACTCATGGCCAGGCTGTTGGTACGCATGCACTCAGTCTCCAGGCATGCAGAAAACAGTGCTAGTTGTAACATACACTTCTACTCTGCAACAAGAGCCTGGCGGTAACCACAACTATCTTTGCAGAAGCTGTAAAGATAGGGGAGAAGAGGTGACAGGTGTGAAGTATTACCTAGAACTGATCAAGCAGTAAGTAATGCTATGCAATCAAGGTAAAGTCATCCATCGACCATCTAGAAACACACACCCAACTCCAAACGCATCCTTTAGTCTACTGAAGTGAGTGAGGCTACTCCTACATTTAAAGCTAAGTATATGCTTAAAGAACTTTGTTAGGTCAATGCCTACAGATTCATTTTTTTTAAGTACTGGGCATCACAGCAAATAAATACACAGAGTCAAAACCATGACTTTGTCTGCTAATTACAAGACTCTAAACACAACTCTGCTGACACTACACTCACACTTGGCACTAAAGTCCTGTGTGTTCACTCTTTCCTGAAGCAGGACCTTCTAAACAAACCCATCTTACCCTTCACTGAGATATTTACAGAAAAGCAGCTTTGTTAAAAGGCAGTCAGAAATCTAAATGTCTGGAAAAGATCAGCACTAAGAAGGGAAGGTGGAAAAAATGTTAGGATGCATGGTCTTCTTTGCTTCATTGGTATGCTTTATTTTAATGTAAACATTCTCGAGTGCAGGCGGGAAGTTACATTTACTCTGCTGAAATACTTGTAAATTATCCTACATGTAAGCCTCATTATATACAGAGCTCAAACCTCTTAATACTTTCTGAACTTCTGAAGCCTTATTGCAATACATATACCATTCCTTTTATTGAATTTCATGATTTCATGAGCATTTACACATAAATATATATAAAAATATTATATACATTATTTTGTAAGTCATTTGCACGTGTATCTTCCCCAAAATCCTTCCCTGCCAGCAGTATTTATTTAAAAAAAAAAAATCATTGTTGGTATTAAAATATTTTCCATTGTTTGAAATACCTGTTGGAAATCTGAATACATTTCTCCCTTCAAAATATGTTCCTCCCTTCTGGCTGAAAATAGATGACTTAATTTGTTTAATTTCTTTTTACTTGAGGATCTCATATAATATCTACACAGGTCTGAAATCATAATCATGCTACCACTATGGCATAAGGAATAAAATACGGCATTTGGAACCATAAAAAGTAAAATGTCATTTAAGATTTGGAACATACTCTCGGCTGGCCACATAGCACGGAGGTTTCAATGTCCCAGTGACCTACAGCAGGAAGTCTAGTACCCCAGCAGGAGAATCTAGTCTGTAATTTACTGCAGTGTAGTGTGAACCCAATGGTAGAGTCAAAACCTGAGGTACAATTCTGAGTTCAAAGGGCCTAAACATCATCTTTAAAACCAGTAGTGACTTCACCTAGTAAAATCTCCAGAGAGATGATAGGAACAACGTAGTATATAGGATTTAGGCTTGCTCAGGTACGGCTTCAGAGATGTCTTCCCTCATTTTATCTAACTTCTTTAAGGAATATGATTAATTATTTGTTGTCAAAAGAGAATAGGTATTGACAAACATGGGTTCCGACTCCACAACCCTCTAACCTGAGACAGCAACACACAACCTTTCCTTTGACTTCCAGCACCATGCAGCTTCCTGGGCTGTTTGCAGAACAGCAGGTGGATGGGATGCAGAAAAAGTCTTGAAGCATTACTTGTTCGTACTGAAAATGGTAGGTGAATTTGGAACTGGATGGCCTAATATCAGTCCAAACTTTACGTCCAGCTCGACAGCATTTCACACCACCCAGTTGCTTCAGCTCTCTGAACTACTTTGCAACCATACACTAACCAGCTATGCAGGCTGACTGCACAATCAATACTGTCTGCTGAGATTGAGAGCGCTGCATTCAGCTAGCATCTTTGCTTAGAAAAATTACAGCATATGATGCTGCACTACAGCAAGTTAGTCTTCTGCCCCTTTTGTTCTCAGTATGCTACACACAGTATGTTACCTATTGTTGTAACAGCAGCTTTGTTCAGACCTTCTGTGGCTAAGCTCTTCACACACATCGTGTTTATGTCTGCAACTACCTGTATCTTGGCCTTCTTACAATACAGTCTTTTTGAAGATACTTTAATAAGACTTGTATAGGTTTTTAATTATTTTAAAAAAATATGTAAAAAAAATAAAAGCCCCTATGAAAATGGTTTGTAGGGAAATCCTTTCATGTACCTGTCATAATGAGTTTTGTATTTGTGATTGCATTAGATTTACATGCATAGATTGTGTTGATTTAATCAAGAAATAAAAAACCCCTACATAACAGCACCTAAAATCTGTCTTATGCACATATAATACAGAACAGACTTTACATCAAAACTTCATTTTCACATTCATGCCTTCTGATTGCTTATGTCCCAGTATCAATGCTTCATTACCAAGGATTTCATTCAAATTCAATGTTAAAAATCTTAAATCAGCCAAGTGAACTACCACTTTCTGGGTGCAAATAACTAAGTGTTGTACACGCAACTGTATACAAGCATGATTCCAGGGGACGGGCAGCTCCTAGGAAATTCCATGACCTTTAATAAACGTGTAGTTTCTCTAGATCTCTGAGGTAAGGGCATCCTGACTTAATAATCGTCACTGCTCTCTGAATAGTTCTGAATACTCACTGATCCCTCCTGTTATCACCTCATAAATTCAGCAAAATAACAGAGTGGACATTCACATTGATTATTAAAGCAAATTAGAATACAGTAAGATGCAACAAAAAACTATAACCATGAGAAAGGTGTGCACTGTGGCAACACTAGACAATTCTAGACACTTCAGGCTCCTGTAGAAATTTCAATGGCTACTGCAGACAATCCATGTTATCACGATCGAAAACTAAATGCTGCATTGCAGCCCTTACCTCATTACATGAATACATTCTGGTTCCTTGGTTAAGCTGTAGGCGTAGCCACTGGATGTTGTGCCAAAATCAATAGCCACAACAACAAGAAATAACTGTTCTACAGCATCATCTGCATCAGAGTCCTTCTGTTAAATAGCAGAAGCAAAACAGACACTGAGTCACTACCAGAACAACTGCAACCTGTCTTACCCTTCAGTATTTCTGCTCCCTGAGGCATCCATCCCTCTTCCCTGGAAATAAGGACTTTGCTAAAGCTGCATTTGTGACCCAAGTTGATACCAGAAAGCTCCACATTTCAACAGAAGTGGAAATTCAGCATACAACTCAACAGATTTGTTGAAGCCTTTTATACATAATCTTCTGAATCAAGAGTCTCCTTCATACTCATTTCTTGGAATAGCTGTTACCATGTATCATTAAAACTTATGGCTAAACACTAGGTCATTGGTGTTGGGGCTGTGATTTTTTTGTTTTTTTGTTTGTTTTTTAAACTGATCAACTGCAGGCTATGCTTATATCCATCAATGTGGTATATTTGGGGCTTGGTGGTTTTAGGAGTTATCTATGTCATAACCTTGAACACGAGGCACTACTACTGTTCAAAACTCGTGGAGACAGAACAACCCAAAGTACAGCAATAAGCTTTACATACCACGATAATTATTCATTTATGAAGAATTTATATAACACTTGTTTTGTAAGCCCTACATGTATTCTTTCCTCCTGTCTGCGCTAGAATGTGGAAAGCTGTTCAGCGACTTCTAGCAAATTTGAATCCTTCTCCCTGCCTTTTACTCGTAATCCTGCAATCCCTAAAAAGCACAGTCAAGGGCAACTTGGAATAATTAATTAGAAGAGGTGGAAGGGTTATGGCCCAAAATCATAAGAAACTGATATAAAGCACAACGTAAATAAACAAGGAACTGTACCACTCCCCAGTATGTGGCTGCCTAACATAAGTCCTATATAAAGGAGGAATCGGTAACGAACAGCAAGGAACTACCATTCACACGCTGCTGGTGGTTAAAGCACTAACGGCTTAGTAAGATGGGAAGAGAACAAGCTGAAAATGCTGGTGAAAGGGCTATGTGCTACAGGCTGGCAGACAGTGGAGGAGGGCAATACACCCACCTGCACACACACCATTTTGGCAAAATCGCCACAGAACAGACCTGTTGATCTGTTACTATGCAGGTCCTGTCTGAATCCTCCACCACTGTTGTCCAGCCTGGACTCTCAATAACACTTTGAAACAACTGTTATTGTCCTTTACAGACGAACTGCCAAATATCATCACTCTATGAGCAGTGTTCCATCATCCTCCCCTTGTATCTCTGCTCTCTCCATTCCTGCGACTTCCAGCACCTTTCTGTTGCACCCCTACATTTTCCAAGATCATCCCATAGGCCTGCTGCTTAAAATGGAGAAACGAGAGTAATAAGGTTTGGTCTCAAATAATGAAAAGCTTGTTTGGATTTTCCTAATAAATCTTTTCAACCAGGGAAATATGTTATTTATATGTCTTCTTCAAAGAGTTTAAGGAGCAAATCTAACTGAAAGAGGACATAAATTTATCACTAAGACAGAAATAAAAGGGGGAAGTTCTAGAGTACATAGAGAAAGAAGGGAATAAAGCAAAAGATTATGAAAGAACTCTGGAAATCCTGAAGAGGGATGTTGTACAACTCTAAACTTAAGATTCTGAAAGCTAAGGAAGAAATCTGACAAGGGTAGCAATGTGTTCTGAACATGATCCCTTGCAATATCAAGAAATACACTGTGCATATCCTGCACTACAGATGATCTTAAAAACATATGGGACTTAGTTTTAAGGGGAGTTTATCAACAAAATGGGCATGATCTACAAGAAATTAAAACACACTACCTTCATGGGACATTTGCTTGCTTCTAAAAGCTTACAGAAGTGGTTATTTTCCTTAAGAAACTAAAACACTTCTGTTTCGAGCTTCTCTCTGTGTTGGAAGAGATTCTTCTCTCTGGAAATTTGGATTTTACTGTTGAGTATTATAGATACCCTTCTTCCTTCCTGAACAGAATGAGACTTTTCAGGGGCTGCCTAAACAAATCTGTGATACAGATAGTGACAGAACTTGGGAACCCTGAAGATCAAGAAGCCCCCACAACTGACATAAAAATAGGCACGAGCAAATCTATCAGCTCAACAAACAGACAAAAAGAAGCAACACCAGGACCCCAATGAAATGAATGAAAGCTCTGTCACCAACTGCAGTGTCACCAAAATTTCACTTAAGACTCTGGATAGCACAAAAGGGATCCTACAGGAGGAAATTACAACTTTCTAAAGAAATTACATCCCACTAAACTAGCAGGAGGAAGTAATGACAACATACAGTACATGTTAAGAGTGTAGTTCTTACCACAATATGTGATGGAGACAGTGGAGTTATTCCAGGGTCTCCCAAACTTTTGGCTGGTGATGAATAAGCAGATGTGGACACTGCATCTGAAAGGAAAGAAAAATTCTTGAGTGTCAGTAAGCAGAATGAGTAGGATAGGACAGTTGCTTTGCATACTGCTACACTATTTTCCTGTTGTAACAAATCTGCTAAAAAAGAAAACACATTCTACAGCCGCCACATAAAATATACTTTTTGCCCTTATAACATGCTAAGACACAAACCTGCGGTTTTAGTTTTAAAATGCTTGTCTGAACTTCATGATGAACTTCCATTCTTTTGCCTATTACATTACCATGGACAATTTTAAAAGTCTTCTGAAATATATTCAGAAGTCATAGTTGATACAAGCAGCTTGAAAACTATACACTCACATTAATGGTCTAAGATTTAAATGTACAAATGCTGAAACTAAACACAAGTTGTGAGATCAAAAAGGACAGACTCATTTTAAGAGAAAAAGAGGAGTTGATATCAATTTGACAATGCAGTAAGAATAAGTCACAATTATTCCACCATGACCTTTATTCTGAAACTTTCCCAATACTGACTCTGTTTTTATTCTTCAACACACTGCACTGAAACATCTTGCAGCTGTTAATATTACTGCAGGACAAAATCCATCTGGGAAAAATGAAAGTATTATTAACAAATCATCAAAGACGTGTTTGTACACTGCACACAATACTGAAATTTCATTTAAAGGAACCTACCAAATGAGTGACAAACACTGTAACGCACTATTCATATCTTTCCTTCTTGTAGTTACCCCCTTGATGGTAGAAAAGGAAATGGCTTATTAAGATAATGAAGCACTAATGACTCAGATGAATTTATATTATATATATTCTTATGAAGACTGCAATAGTTGATCAAAATGGAATGTAGAAAAGGTGCCACACACCCTGTCCATGCTCATACCCCTCTGCCCCTAGGTTTAAGCCTTGAGTTTACTGAATCAACTTCTGTAGAATACAAGCTAATCAGATGTAAAGCAGAGTTATTTAATAAGTCTCTAAAGATTAATAACAGTAATAAATATGAAATAATACATTTCAACTTCTCTTTATCACCTACTTGGATGTATCACACAATATAATGCACATTTATGCATAGCATGTAATACCTAGACATGACTGACAAGTCAGACCATTATTCTAAGGCGACACAGGAGCTGCTCTCCAAGACAAGACCTTAGAACTACTTAATTAAAGAATCCTATTGTTCCTGGTAATCAAACATGTGTTGCTTCCTGGGGAAGATGGAAAAACTCTGCAGTAGGCAACTATGGGATAATCTGCCCACAGGAAAAAATCTTCCTCCAAATCTTAATATCGTTCTTGTAACGACGTCTATTTGTGTTCAAGTTATAATCTGCATGTTCAGCCTGATCTTCAGAAGCATTTGCAGAAGCAAAATATTCACATTTCCTATACAAGTTCTTCAAGAATATATTATGTTATTCCTCTTGTGGTAAAGTACAAAAAGCCACGGGCCAAATGTGACAAGCACAGAATCTGCTCGGTTCATTAAGATATATTTGGATCAGATGCTGTTAGCAGCTTCAGATGCTGTTAGCAGCCTCCTTCGTGCAATTGCTTCCTCTTTTCAAAACAGATTCATTTTTGTACCATCAACACTGCATTTTTCATAGAATTGAAGAACAGGATTTCAGAACAGGGGGAACAAAAAAAAAAAAGATATTGGTAACAAAACAGTCCACAAAACAACATCCTGCTGTGGCTCCTGGTTAGACCTGGACCAGCACTTGCTGAGCAGACCAGGACATCGCAATGCTGACGCAACGTCTTTGGAAACTGGTATGGTTCCCCCACTTTGGATGCTGGCTTTGGAGGACAAAAACGTAGACATCAAATCACTAGCTATGTGTTTGCAGTGCTTGTTACTAATTCTTTTTGTAACCTGTCTCAGCACTCACATTACAGCGATCTATTTTCCAGCCTGTCTTCAGTTATCAGCCCACGTGTACCTTGAGAAGTTATTTATAGCTCTATGGGCAGCTCAGAAAATCTTGTGTGACAGTATACACATTTTTTTTGTTTCTTGGAGAGCAGCGATTAAATAACCAGTGCAATATTCATATTCAACCAATGAAACTGTGTTAACTTGGGTGGGTTCTATCAAGAAATTACTCAACCCAATTAACTTGTGATACTCCAGAGGCGTAAAATGTACACAAGGACACTCACTGTATCCACAAGTACAAAAATACTTGCTAACAAATACAAAATGTTAAGCAGAGATCAGAGGCTTGTCTCAGCTACCTGTAGAAAACACCACTTAAAACAGAAAATGAACTTCAGTATTTTCACTGAAAATTTTAAAAATAAATTGTCCACTTCAGTTTCAGAATGCTCTTTAAAACTTCTGTATAAAGGCTGGATCTGTGGAAAGGCTAACTGTTCCTAATTCTCATCAACTGCTCAGCTCTGCTGGAAGGTGAAGCTCTTGGTGATTTATCAGTACTTTTTGGCCAGAGGAAAAAAATCCTTCCAAATCCATGACCATTCTGCACTGTATTCACTGCTGCTCCTGCAAACACCCAGCCAAACAAAATGATTCTACAGTAAGTCCTACATGCCACCAGCCTAGAGTTCTGTTGGCTCAAGAGAGGAATATCATGGAGGGCAATGCCACAACCTCTAAAGTAGCAAACTACAATTTTAAGCAAAACGTACTGCTGCAGTGATCCTGTAGAGTTGTTATCATGTTGGCACAAGCAGCAGTTGCATTACACCGCAGCTCATTTCATGAGACTACTAACTAATCATGCGCAATAATTGGGGCAGCCATAATTGGTATATTGTAACTCAGCTGCTAAAAGAGGCCCTGACACTACCAGAGAGTTTGCAGAGCTAATAAAGGAATGAGTGGAGTTCAGAATACTCAGAGGTTAAAAAGTCATTCATTAGAGCGGTTGGCATTTACAAAAAAAATGGCTTGCAAGCCAGTCACCCTGGATTTGATGTCAAGAGTTCTTCTAACAAGTAGTGAAATAGTTGTTAAAAGCAAATGAAATTAGGAAATTTGTAACATTATACTGTCTACCCTACCTAAACTGAAAGGTGTTAAAATATACTTGTTCACGTGGGAGCTTTAATATTTTGTTGAATTAGCATTTGCTTGAGGAAAAAACGTGCATGTGCCACAATTTTTACAACTCTGTTCTGAAGAGCAATAAATGCATGGATATTCCAGGCTATTTGAAAGTCTCTTCTTTCTAAAGGAGTGTGATTGGTTGATGTGAAAGAAAAAAAGCCTCTGATTCAAGCCAGAGAATGGCTAAAGGGTTGCAAGGAACCCAACTCGCAGTCGTGCAACAAAAAAAAAAGATGTTTAGCCTTAAGAGTAAATTCCTTTTCTTAACAATTTAAAACAATGTTCCAGGCAGTACCATGGTATTTGGAATCGTTCTTAAAAGCAGGATGACTTATTAAGGCTTCTGTAACGAAAAAACACAATCACGTAGTGTCCCACATAGCTCAAGTTCCAGCTTTATCTCCCATGTTTACGAAGGATCTCTATCTGTGTCAAACTACACACTATGAAAAAAACATATCACTAAACAGCACGCATTGAATTCTTGACAATTTGCACACGAAAATAAATGGAGGAATCTGATTTAGAATCCAAATTACAGTAAGTCTTCAAACACACCAATATTTAAAATCACTTTTTTCTAAATATGATGCAAATTTCTTGAATGGAAATTCTTTAATTTACTTATGAGACAATAACATGAACATTAACCTGAAACACGACTGTCTTTATCAGGGGTTTGGACAATTTAACTAAATGTGTACAGAATTTGACCACACAATTACAACTTCTGACTTTAGTTCTAACCTGAGAAATTGCCAAAGAGCACCTTGTGCATTTTCAAGGTGACGAGAAGAGGAAGAGAAAATAGAGAAGACTCTCTTTTTCAGCATTTTTTTTTAACATTCAAAGGGTCCTATCTGATTTGCAAATCCCCAGAGAATTACAGAACTAATGAAATCATGAGATGATCAGCAGATGCTGTATTAATAATAAATCATGTCTATAGCCATAGTAGCTGCAATTGCTGGTTTAGTAGATTTAATTTAAATTATTTCTTCTTTCCATCTAAACACATGCAAGCATTTATTTTCTATGGTTTCCTGCAATAGCTAATCGGTTTAGCTTTTTCTGGGTTTCAGTAAATGATCAGCCACATTCTCGATTTCCAATTTCACTGACAATAGAATGCAACGAAGGATAACCTTTAAGTGTCACAGAATAAGAGTAAAACCAAAGTCCAGAGCATTTATAAAAACTTAGCTGATGTAGTGTGAACGTTATCCGATAGCATGCTCAGCTGAATCTGATTTTCTAATAGATCTAGAGAGCAGGACCAACCTCATTATTTAATTAGAAAAATCAGTTAATGGCAGCTGATCTCCTCTGGCAGACCATCAGCCTGTTCTGAACAGAGAGGAGCCCCTGCCACATATTCCTGTCCAGGACCAGATAAATGAGTTTTAGTGAACCATTGAAAACCTCGCAGTCACAAGTCACTAAGCGGGTACCAAAAGTAAAATTCTTTCAGCCACTACACAAAATGTTCTCTCGTCTATTAAACTCGTCTTTTATTAAATATTAAACTTTATATAATTTAGTTACACCAGGCATCAGCAAAATTATCTGCTTCACCTGTTCAGGGCATTGTTCAGCAGGTAAGTGGCATGCTTTAGCAGTGGATTCCCTGCTAACAGCAGGTTCCCTGCGACCCAAGTAACACAGCCAACAGACAAACTACGTTTTTTGCAAGCTGCTCAACAGCATAAAGAACAGAAATGCAGTCAGGTCAGGGAAGGGGGGATATTTCTGAATATGTCTCATGTCACCAGTTTATCACATGGAAAAGAAACAACTTAAAAAAAAAAAAAAGATATACAGTATCAAGCCTCAAGTCTTCAACTGGAAACCCTGACGTGGACTTTTTCTGGTACATTCTGCAGTACTTTAGAGTCATGTCTACAAACGAGCAGGCTTGGCTGGGAGAGAAGTGCCCTTCCCAAACTTTCACAGACTCTACTTCCAAGTGAGGGTGAAAGGGACTCATCATGGTCTGTATCTCCTACAGCTGTTTTGCAAACCACAAAACAGTCAGCAAGTCAGCATCACTACGACATCACCTCTCAGTGGCAGCATGCCTGTGTTCTAGTGTACTCAATGCATCTTTAGGTCATTTCTGTTTCTATCCTGCCAGGGTGGCCACAAACCCAACACTCGCTGATAAACTCTTTGCATGATTTTCTGAATCAACAATAAGATCAATACTATTCCCTATTTCAAATCATACTTCTAGCATTTTAAGAAGTGCTGTCACAATAATAAGTCATTTTTTTCAGGCCATAATACGCAATGCAATGAACTGCATTCATTGCGCAGATCTGAACCTCTGGCTGAGCTTGAGGACCCACTGGAAAGATCTAGATACTGTCCCCCCCTTCCAGGCTCTCCCAAACTCCCGAGTACGCCTGCAGTACAACACCCTGCCTCAAAAGCAAACCTGCAATAACTCTTTTTGACTTGTATAATGCATATCCACTCTCCCATACGCCAAATGTGCTCAGCCTCTGCGTTATTCATAGGCTGAGGAATCAGATGCACAGGGTAAGTCAGGATGCATTAGACCTCCTAAAAATGCCACTCTCACAGCCAATCTTTATGGGCCCAATAAATCCACGTTAACTGGATTTAATGTGCACATACTGATCATTTTGACAGATCAAACACTTGCACATATATCTGATGGCCTTTTTGTGGAATTTGCAGCCATCCAGCAGCTGGTGAGAGTGATTGTTATATGTAGCTATGATCTCAGTCAGGTTGCTGGTCGTACCAAAATCTTTGCCAAATTATTTATTTTTTAGATCCAAAGATATTGCCTGAATGGAAAATGAATAAATAAATAAAAAGGATGTACTGAACAAAATATGGGTATAGGGTAACCATCAGGCAATAAAAGAATGGAATTAAAAACATCATTTTTCATTCAAAACATTGTACATCACTTTTAGCACCAGTAATAATTTTGCTGCAAGCAAAGCTTGCTAATGATGTTTGCACAACAGGAAAGGTAGAGTTTAACATATTGCTATTAGCTGGCAACTGCTGCATTGATAAAGAAAATCTTATTTAGCTTTTCCTATTGCCTAGATTTTGCTTTGCATTAAGCACAAAATGTCACAGTTTCCAAAAGTAACATGACAACCTAGAGCATTTTACTGGAAATACAAAGATGGCCTTTGAAAATAATTATTGAACAGAAACAAAAAAATGAGACAGAGACACACAAATACAAAAAAAACCCACTTAAAATGTTCTTATGTGCAATGAAAAGATCCCGTATTTCATATTAGAAGTAAGAACTTTCTGTTTCTACTGAAACCAATGACACCACTGCTATTACCATCAATGGAATCAGAGTTCTTTGTTTTAAAATGCCAGTAGGCATCCAGCTGGTTTGTTGGAGACTGCAATACACTTCCCTTCTAGGAATACAGCCATAGCTATCCTCTGATACAAATCCAAGTTTCCTGATACCCTTTCATAATAATTGGTCACCCAAAGAGCTGGTATTCATCACACTGATACCAATTAGAACACAATGATTTCCTCAGTCAAAAATCTCCCAATTCTTTGGATAAAACTCTCAAAATAAGACTTGTTCCTCATTACAACTTTGACCTTTTTCATTTATGCTTCTACATTGCCTCCCATCATGATTACAGTTTGACTGCAGGAACTGCTTTTCCACTATGCTATCAAGGTTTCTAAGACAATTTAAGTTTTTAACGTTATTGTTAAGACTAGCAAAATCCAACCCGAGGTTCATCCCATCACTCACTTTGTAGATAACATTCAGTTTTGTGCACCACACCAGAAAAAGGAAACCAAACGACACCATCTATTTTCTGTGAACTTAATTTAAGATGAAAGAAATGCACAAGAACTTGCAATAACCTTCTGAAAATGCCACACGGGTTACATTCACTTCTCCTCTTTTTGACAGGATGTAGGCTAAACTATTTTACCTAGATTAGATCTGACCTCACTAATGCTTGGTAAGATGGACTAAAACAGAACTACCACACTCCTGTGCACACTTCACAGCTGGGTATGTAAAGCCTCAGCCAAGTCCTTACCAAGAGCTAAGCCTTAAACTCAAACCATTCACCACCTACACTGCAAGGTCTTAAATCCAGCTCCACCTTGAATGACTTGAGAGCTTCCCAGCTTTGCGATCAGTCAGCTCCTTCTTCCCTCCCAGTCCTGACGTGGTTCTCACTTGCTCAGAACCTGCTCGCACCCCAGAGCCTGGGCTTGGGGAACTCACCACAGCGCCTTGCAGTGATCGCTCTCCTCCTAGATTCCAGCTCTTCCACAGCCATGCACTACTGCCATGAGAGACAAAACTGATCCTGGTTTACATGTCAGAGAGGCCAGGCTGCATGGTACGAGAAAGGTGGGTTAACAACAGATTCTGCAGCTCAAAGTGCTAGAAGACAACTCTCCAGGATCTTTCTAAATATTCCATGGATATATTTCTGTAATAGACACCTTTAGTACACACTTACTAACCTTCTCTTCCTTCGTCAAGCTCATCTATGAACTTGCTTCCTTCAGGCTTCCTTGCACTACTTGCCTCCGTGCAAGCACGACTCTCCTCTCTCTCTCATCTCCTCCCTCCTTGCTTCCAAAGAGAAAGACATAACAAACAGAAAACAAAACACAGATGTACAGAACCTAGGTTCTGTGAAAAGACACCTTCCTACAAAAGGCTTCCCGCTGCTTCTCCTTCATCACCATGTCTGTCATCATCTATGTCATCGTTTGGTTCACTGCAAGGTTGTCAGAAATGGCACTAATAAGATCATGCTCTAATTCCCAGGACCACACTCATAAAACATTTGTGATGCTAACCACTTTCTTGGGGAAAAACAGCACTTACCAGCTTAGGGTGAGCTACTTGGTTGTTCTTTCTTTTTAAAAAGCAAGATTAAAACACTAGACAGCTATAAAAATCCCTATTTTACTGCAAGTTCCTATTTAAGAACCATGTCAGGATGCAACTGTATCCTGAAGACACTAAAATCCAAGATTTACCTTTCTAGATCAAGATATTAAAATGAATATTATTCAAAGACTGTACAAGAATTACTGTTCAGCTTTTCTGGACCATGCATCCAGCACACAGGACTGAGAACACTTTTGGGGGTACTTGTTTACTTAGAAGGCAAAAAGGCTACTTAGTTATCAAGCATTCCTATATTCATGAAGTAACTTGCAACACATCAAGCTGGATGAATGCAGTCACTCCTTTTTTCTTGAAACATGAATGGGAAAAAATACTTGAAAATATTTGTCCTCTTCATTTTGACAGTCTTCAGGAATGCCAAACATGATTCACACATTTGTAGAGTCTTGACCAGAGAAAACAAAGCTCTCTCCCTCCTCCTCACCCCCCCAAAAAAAAAACAAAGAAGAGGGAGACAGGGCACAAAGAACAGCCACACTAACTATTACTTCTCATAGTAGTCAGCATGAGTGATGCTATATATAAATCCCTTGACATTCTTCAAGGCTATTAAACCCAATTTTGTTCAAAGATGGGAAAACAAGAGAATATTAGTTGTTGCAAAACTGCAAAAATTGGTATCACATTTGACAATTCATTAGCGTAATCAGCTGTGAATCCATAGTCTATGGCTATTGATTTAGCTTCTGAGTGACACTTTATAGCTAAATCTGAAGTAAGTTTGTATTACTTTATTCTTTGCATTTTACAATCTTGAAAACAGATCAGCTATCAGGCTTAAAGGAAAATACCATATGAGGAGAGAAGCCATGGCCAGAAGAAAGTAGATGTTGAGGATTTGTAAAGCAGACCACAGAACCACTAAGTCACTGACCAAAATCCATTTCCAGAGGTCTTTATAATAACAGCCACCAGGCTTACATTGACATGTCATGACTGTGCATGGACATCACACGGAGACCAGCACTGACCACCCAGATAACCAACTGGGAAGTTAACACAGTCACAGCGACAAGCAGATGGTATGGCCTGCAAAGGAGTGCCTATGGCTAAAATCATAACCGGAGCATAGCTGAGTAAGCAAGAGAGCTACTACAAAAGGTTGATTTTTGAATGCAGCAGTTCCATAATGACAGTACTGAAAGCTTTTGTAGACGGCATGCCCTGCCGTTCTGATTACAGCGTTTGCTCTGCTAAGGTATCCATGGAAACTTGAGAAAGAGATGTTAAATTTGCTGGATCTGTTTGGCACCAGGGAATGGGGCTAGTTTCCAGTCAGCCTGGTATCACCACAGGTATTTTGATCTTCTAAGCATGGAGAAAGCATCAAGAGTCCTCAAATGGCGATGAAATCCTCAAGACCAAATTGTCACAGGAATGTTTCTCCCAAGCCATGACTAGGAGGTGGCAAGGGAGTACTAGAGAAACTGTGATTTTAATGTTGTTATTATCTCTTAATAGAGAAAAGTAGCCCAATCACTGTAATGAAGAGAGAGACACAAACACCCACTCTTCAGACCTCACAGGGAACAGGAGAAAAGAAAGTGTGAACACATGCGAGGAAAGCCTGCATGGGACAGGTGGACACTGAACGCTCCGGACTGTGAAACCGTCCAAGGACACCGCTTTGACCCTAGACAGCAGTCCTGAAAAGCACTAAGAACATGAGATGTATCCAAAAATGGACAAACCAAAGCAGTGTTCCCAGGTTATTCCCTATGGAAGAAGTAAGTAGCATAAGGAGAATAATTTACCTCTGCCTGCTTCCCCAAGGAAACCAGTGCAGGTCGGGCAGGCTCCTGCAATAGTTTTTCTTCAGAGAGAGTAAGTGAATAAACTCCCTCAGATGACATTAAATTGCTACTACGAAAATCCGTTCACATACACACTTCTTTCTAGACTCCAAATGATAAGAATGACTGGAAATATTTCTCAATGTTCGTCAGAAACTGCATCTGCAGAGAACGGTCTGAGAGTGCTGACTCAGGCACTGAGGAATTACTGGCAGAAAAAACAACAGATATGAGGAAAAACCCTCTCCAGGTCTCCTGTTTTTGTAAAGTAAGATGCTTTTAGGACTGATCCGTGTGCCCAGAGCCCTGCAAATCAATCCCAACAGAGCTACTGATTTGGGTTGGCAAGCACCAAACGACTCTCGCACACGCGCAGCTCACAGCAGCATGCTGGGGACGGGGCACATCACTGCAGCTCACGAAGCTGCTCTCCTATGTCCTTGACACACCCTGATGCAGTCCTGAGTAAGGACATTTAGTCAAGTCCTTAGCAAAGAACAAAGGCTTTCTAGCCTGAATGATGGCCTCCATATTCTGAGTATTTTAGTACATTTATTTGCTTACTTTATCAGAACTGACTGCATTTTCCTTTTCATTTACATGAAAACCTCTCTCAAATCCCTCTGAGACAGACTTTGAAGGAATTTCCTGTTTTAATACCCATTACTTTCACAGTTCACCACTGCCATCCTAATTTTAAAACACTGCAAAGTCACTGCTTTAGTAGTAGTTATGGCAAAATTTAAAACTCGCATTTGTTTATTTTAAATGCTCATCACTATGCTTCTCCACAGCACATGGGCCACAGCTGACATACTTTGAGTAATGAGAGTTATGGAATGTTCTTTTTAAGACTAAAAACATGCCTGGTCACCGAGAGGAGGCAGTTTCAATTTAATGAACCAGGAATCAGAACATTTGTCACCGTGAAGAAGATGAAGTCTGCAGGTATGTCACAGGCATTTCAGATCACTGAAGTTCACACTTGGCCGCAGTGACACCAACATCTGTGACCCTACATCACCAGACAGCTGCACACTCTTCAGTAAAACATCTGTGAAGCAAGCGTACCATTTGCAATCATGACCAATGGACTTCAGACCTCATTCCTGAAATAGATTCCAAGTCCTTCTGGCCTGTCTCTCTCTCTTTCACCATTGGGAACATACAGCTAAACAAGCCTGGAGTTTCACTCATTTCTTGTTCCAACTAGCAAGGCTGCTTAATTGAAAAGTAGCGAGTGCTGTAGAGAAGCTGAGTAAGTAAGTACTTGAAGTCATTTATGGATAGACAAAATACTTTAAAGATTTCAGGAAGCTGCATATAGAAAATGTCAACATCTACTTTACTTCAAAAAATAAATAAAAGCCATATATCCAAACTCCCCAAAAAGGTCATATTGCCTCATATCTAAAGAAGGTCATGGCTGTTCTTGTTCTTCTACTTGGAAGTCGCGTCATTCACATGCATTGTTTCTTATTCCTTTCGCATTTTCCCTTATCATTTACTGAGAGCCAGCGTAGCTTTTTTAAATACCAAAAAAAGCCAAGTTGCTCATTCTCAATAACTACAGACTAAAACAGCCACAGAGAGAAGTTTCTAAATCCATAAATAATGCGCTCTTTGAAGTTGAGCATTTGTGAAATCCCACCTGACACATCATCAAAAGGCAAAACCAATTCAGGTACAGAAAATGGAGGTGATGGGATCCTTTGGATGTTATTGTTTTAAAATGTAAAGTGTACTTTAAAGATTTTCTTAAAGAAAGAGTGTACTTTAAAGATTTTCTTTAAGAAAGGGATGGTTGTTTGGTGTAATTACAAATGGAATAATCATAGTAGAGGACAGCAAAAAGGGAATTAATCACCCAGAACAGATTAGAAGAATAAGGAACTTGAAATTTTAAAATATTTGACCAGACCCATAGAAAAAAAGAAAACAAATCCAGACTTCATTGCAATAGCAGATACGGCATCCAGAAGGGGACTCAAAAATTTCAGCAGCATTCCGATCAAAGAGGGAGAAGTTGGCTACAGCAGGTCACATCGACTCAAAAAAAAAAAAAAAAAAAA
>Ga0065711_1036842_pt1 | contig 20508 bp, 29 predicted proteins | sample Hoacrofraction12_FD_59098 | JGI IMG/M metagenome (GOLD analysis project Ga0065711, IMG submission 59098) | Hoatzin crop microbial communities from Cojedes, Venezuela - Epithelial fraction 12 v2 (version 2) | ecosystem: Host-associated > Birds > Digestive system > Esophagus > Crop | place...
CAAAACAAAAATATCCCCCCCAACCCCAACCCCCTCAGCCCCCCGATGTTATCATTTCCCTAATTTTCATCAGATGGGACTGGTGGGAGCACCACAGCACTGCTCCTCAGGCCCCCTCCTGCATGGCCAGAAACCAGAGCGAGCAGACTCTAATGGGGACCAGATGCTTCATCCTTATCAGATCTTGGCTGGGGCTGGAAGCGGACGTCTTTCTGACAAGGATATTTTGGGGGCTCAGCTGTGATAACAAATGGCAGCAAGCGAGGGAGTCTTGGCATGACGCAGGGCCATCGGAAACATGAGGTCTTTCTTCAGCCACAACAGGCTCGTCTCCTGCCAGGATGGCTGACTCTCCCCAGCAAGCCCAGCTTTGCTGGCTCCCCTGAAAACACTCACCATCAGATCAGCGGGGACCGTCAAAGGTCCTGAGATCAAAGCATGGTCCAGCCCTGGACTGCGAGGAGTAAAGCCAGTAGTGGTAATGTGGTGTTTGGCCAGCCCTGGATGACCTATGGGAACAGCACCACTGCTTCACCTTGAGGAGAACATCAGGCTTACTGCCCTCGCTTGAACCACCATGCTCCGGGACATTTCAGCTGCTTCAGATGCATCTTGATGGTTTCTCTATGCCTGCTCCACAGGGCTTTTTGGCATGGGCTTGGCTAGGTCCTGTAGCACTAGGAGGAGGCAGGTGCCTTTGACAAGCTGGCAGGTACACCTCTTGGAAACCATCCACTGCTTTGTCTCTTTTCTGCTAGCAAAGACTTGGGTTTCTGTTGGTGGGGCTGGGCATGAAGCATCACCCATCCTCATCACCACCCATGCTGGAAAGAGCAGCCCAGTGCCACAAGGATCACCCTGGTGCTGCCCTGAACGAGGGGCTCTTGTCACAGCACTGGTGCTCGGGGTGCTCCCAGGGCCACAGCACCCGTCTCCAGCTGGCAAAGTCCAACCCACCCCAGAGTGACTGGGCACAATTCCTGCCAAACACCCACTCATCTGAGATGTAGCCGTGGAGTGAGAGCTCAGATGTCCCTGCAGCCATCGCTCCTACTCTGCATGCACAGTGACAGACCGTCCGTGCCCTAAAAAAATTTATGGCCAAAGGCACGCTTCCAAAAAAGATTTATACAAGCGCTTAGCTTCACACATTGTGGAAAATCTCTTGGGCCTCAGCGGTGTATTCCTGGTGTAAAGTTTAAGGATGGACATAAGTCTTAGCACAATCAGGATCCAATTAATCTAAGCAGATCTCTCTTCATGCGGTGGAAGAAGGCTTTCAATGACTCTTGATGTTTTACCTGGATCAGCACCTAAGGCAGTTTTGCTCATCTTACATCCGCTATGCCTAGGTGTCTTTGAGAGACGAGCTTGGTCTCTGCCAGACCAGTCTCTGGCCTCTCACCCTGCAGTGGTGGGATTTCCTGCAGTCCCACAAAAATCCATTGCTCCTTCCCACTCTGATGGGAAGAGCATCCCAGTCAGCACCCAGTGCTTACCCCGACTGGTCCTATATCCCAGCACGGCCACATCCCGCTGCTCTGGCTGTAGCATCTGCATCCCTCCTCGTCCTGACATGACTCACAGAAGGGGGCTGGCTCGGGGACCCCATCCTGGCACCAGGGAATGCAGGCGCAGGGGCCACAGCGCAGCTCAGTGCCCACTGTGCACACACAAGAGCCCTGCTGCTCACAGCCCTGCCAGTTGCCAGGATCTGGCCCACAGTGCTTGAACGGTGGATTAAGTCACTAGCTTGGAGATTAACTCATCGAGCTGTGCTTGCCAGAAAGCATGTCTTTCACCTAATATTGAGGGTTTTTTTGTGTCTTAAGGCTTAGCTGCTACTGCTTCACCAGTTTTCATTGGAGAAAGCTCGCGGTTTACAGCTTTGTTTGAATTATGGGGATTAATGCACAGCCATTCTTTATTTGACTTTTCAATTACCACCATTGAATTAATCCTGTAGGTTGTTCTGCCTTTTCCATCCTCCTAGCTTTTCCGTCTCATAGCATCCAGCGGTGACGCTGGCTCCTGGCGGGCCGGTGGCTGGAGGGAAGAGCTTGCCTCCCTGCTTGCCAGCCAGTGGCTCCGCTCAGTTGCTTTGGGCTTTATTCAAATACAATGTAATAGTTCCTGGCCTCTGGGCTAGTATTTCGCCTCACTGAATATGAACCGAGCTTCATTCCTAGCACCTGCCTTTGCTGGGACGTTCAGCTTCTGCCCTGGACCAGTGCTGCAGAGAGTGCAAAGACCTTCATTCAAAGCCACATATGTCAGTTCACAGCAGCTTACTTCTAAGATCTGCTGTCACGAGCCTTGCTTTTCCGTTTCTTTCTTTTATCTTGCAGAAGTGTAGGTATATGAGATGTAGATACAGGACACATCTTTGGAAAAAGCAAGCCCAAAGTGTCCCATGACATCTCCACGTATTTATATATTTCTCTGGCAGCACCAGCTCCCATTCATGGCGTTGGGCAGGCAGGCTCCCAGGTGCTGGTCCTGCTCCAGGGCGCTCCCAATCCCAATGGATCCACCACTAGGTAAGTACAAGAAAGGGGCGGGAACGCTCTCTGCTTTACTGAAGGACGGGCAACCAAAGAAGCAGAAGCATCATGGATTTAATTATCAACTCTGTTCCCTGAGGCAGAGCCAGGAACTGGCTCCCGAGACGCAGGGTACCGCCTTCACTGCCAGATCCTCCTCAATCTCTGCACTGTAGTGGGGGACAGCCCTCGTGCACATGTTCATCCGGCTGGGCTGAACCATTACAGCGTTTCCACACTATGGGCAAACCCTATGAGGCCTCCAGAAGCGGGAACCCTGGACCGGGCAGGCAGAGCCCTGCCCGTAGCCTGGCACAGGGATGGGCAGGGGAGGGAGGTTTGTCTGTGAGGGGGGACCTGCCACAGCTCCCCGCTCCACTGCAGCCCGGGCATTGCCCGCTGACATTTCTTCTGCTCAGCAGCATCAGCCCTTGCCCCATCCCCCCAACTCCTGAGCTCCCCCAGGATGCTCTGCCCAGCCTGTCCCCTCCAGAGGAGCCACCTTGAACCTGAGATGCTTTGCAACACCTTGATGCTCCACAATTACTGCCCTGCGACGATGGTGGAGCAGGACTCGCCCTGACAAGACTGCAGGCTGCTGTCTGCATCAGGCAGGCGCAAGCAGGAGGAGGCGGCCAGGGCCCCTCTGCTTCCTCCATCCTCAGCCCTGAAAATGGAGGGACCAGAGCCACAGCCCAGGTAAGAAACGCTGTGCCCACACTGTCCTGGTCCCACAAACCCACACCCAGCTCCAACCCACACATCGAGCTGGGCCGTTATTCAGTTACTCTCCTCCCTGCTTTCAGCACCTAGCCAAATCCTGCTTGGTTTATTTATTGTTATTTTTTTGGTAAGTGCTCTCTTCCCTGGCTGGAGCTGAAACTGAGACCTCACTGCCCAGCTCAGAGGCAGCACTGAGGACCCCTGGTCCCGCAGGAAGGCAAATGCCTGCAAGGCTTCCACTTTGCTTGGGATTTTGTCAGATAATTTTGGTCACAAAAGTAGAAGGAGCTGGTGAACTGAAGGGGAGCAGAAATCCCTCACCTGCGAAGGGATGGGGAGATTGAGTGCTGCCCTCAGAGGATGTGAGGTGAGGTTGAGGTGGCACAGCCACCCCAGCACCCCACAAGCTCTGGTGCTAGTCAGGGTGAGCTGGGGGTGCCCATGAGCCCCCAGTGCTCGAGGAAAATCTCACGGCAAACGGAATTTTGCTGAGCTGTCCCAGTCCAGCAGTGCTGCAGCAGGAGCCGGGGGCCGCTGCCATCCCCCCCTGGCCTCAGTCAGAGCCAGGACCCCTCCCAGGAACAGGACATGACCCAGGATGCTGTGCTATAGACCTTTGGGATACACACCTTGTCCTGCCTTATCCTCTTCCTCTCTCCCAGTGCCTCCCAGTGTCGCCCCGAGGATGCTGGCACCTGGCATGGCTTTGGGACCTGGCTGCCACCTGGCACAAGCCCCATCAATGGGAAACCCTTGCTGCTGCCCAGGGGCTGCCATGCCCACAGCCATAGCCGTGACATGGCTTGGCCAAGGCCATGGGGCTGGAAAGCAGCATGTGGTCCCCCTGGGACATGGGCTGCTGTGGTGGGACCTGCCAAGTCAGCTGCTCAGGCTATTAAAAATTATTAGCTCGCTGTTTGCTAATGAGCTGGCTGTGGGCAGGGCTCCCCCTGCCAGCGCCTGCTCAGCGGCGCTCCCGCTGCTGCTGCGGCATCGGTCAAACGTGGGAAGTTTCTCTCTTCGCTCCGTCCTCTCTACGGCTCTCATGGGATCAAGGATGGGGAGAGGCAGGGGCGGCTCACACAGCATGGGCACAGCCCTATCACCTGTTACATCCCAGACCCAAAAGAGCCATACCTACAAGCAACACTAATGCACACAAAAGGGAAACCCCAAAAGTCAAAGCTTTCAGCTCAGGTCTATGACCACAGTGTTAGCGGTCCGAAATCAGCTTCAGCCGTTTCTGTAGGCCCTACATAAACATGCTAGCATCATGTCCTTGCAGCAGCAGAGGTGCTCGGTGCCGACACGGCTGCCCAGTGCACTGGAGGGGGATGCTGCACTCCCCTGCGGGAGGTACTTGCAAATTGAGCTTGGAAAAAAGGGATCAGGGATGAATTCCCAGCATCAGAGCAGCAGTGGACAACCTCCTGCCCACTCCAGCATTTCAGCCTGGATCCCACCAGTCCTTGAGGATGGGCAAGGATGGGCAAAGAAGTTGTTCTCTCAACTTCTTTGGTGAAACTATTGGTTTGAGACTTCACAGAGAAAAAGGGCTCCACAGAAGGGGCAGAGCGTGGAGAGATGAGAGAAACCAGATGAGCTTGGCCAGGAACTAGCAGAGGGAGAGGAGAGGTGCAAGTCCCATGACATTTGGCACAGGCTGGGGACCTTACAAAGTCAAGCTGTGGCTTGAAGGCTTGGAGCCAGTGCAGCCAGCCTGGGGACAAGCCACCCTGCCTGCAGGCACTGGGAGCCATGGTGCTCAGCATCCCCCCAAAAACAGGTCCCAAGAATCACCCCATAGCTAAATTGCCTGCCGTGGGGTCCTGCACTGCGGCCCAGCAGGGACATGCAAATCTCCATCAGCACCCCCAGCCCTCCAAGGCAGGGAAGCCACCATTGGTCATTTTGTGAAGTAGCTTGAACGCTTCCAAACACCTCTATGACTTGAACTATGTCAGTATCAGAATTAGGTTTCCAGCCCATTCAGTTGTGTGACTTCTTCAGCACTCGCCCGACACCTCTCCAAACACCAACTGCGGAGACCAGAACTGTGGTCACACCGGGACTGCATGCCTGGACCCTCCCGGGATGGGCAGGGCTCCCAGGAGCCTGCTCCCTGCCTGCTGTCCTCCCTGTCCCTCAAGGAGATGCTGGGCTCAAAGAGATGTCCCTGCCTGGTGCCCTTGGGGGGCAGGGGTGACGAGGGTGACAGAGGTTGGAGGTAACCTACAGCTGCCAGAGGGAGCAGCTGGGCTCTGAGAAGAGCAGAGAGATGTCCCAAGGATGGGAGTGAAGAGCAGGAGACCAACAGAGATTATATCACCCTTGCTGCCCGCATGGAGACCCCCTAGTTTACCTTTGCAGGCCTTGCGGTCAGTGATGGACTTGCTGAGGTCCCGGTAGAAGCCCTCCTTGCAGTAGTGGCAGTGCCGCCCTGCGGTGTTGTGCCGGCAGTTGAGGCAGACACCGCCGCTCTTCCTGCCCGAGAGCTTGTACAGCTCCATGTTGAAGCGGCAGCGCCGGGCATGCAGGTTGCAGTTGCAGGCTGCAAGGGAAGAGGAGAGGGTGAGGGCTGGAGGCAAAACCTGGGAGCCCCTCTAGGTGGGCTGGAGAGCTGCCCCAGTGCCCCCCGCTGCTGCCGGTGGAGCGGGATGGGCAGGGAACCGCACAGCTGGCTCCAACATGCCATCCAGATGTGCAGCATCTGCTGCCCCACAGGGCTGGTGCTGGTGCCATGAGGTCAGGGCGGAGGAAAAAGGGCACGTGTAGGGACAGGGCACTGCTCGACTGAAGGCAGACAAGTGCGGGACGGAGGGGTGCAGCCAGGGGGTCGGGCAGTGTCAGGGGGCACCTGCAAACCCACTGTCCCCCCTGCCCCTTCCCAGGCAGCCAGCTCCAGCCTCAGAGCCTGGCCAGCCATTCAGCGGGACCACCCGGCCCTCGTGCCGGGGGGTGGGACAGCATTGTCCCTGCTGCCTCAGCAGTGGAGCCCCGAAAGTCCTTCTTTGCAAGGCTCTACCCTGTGTGCATGTGCACACACGCAAAGAAGCCCACACAGCAACCCATGTGTGCACATGCACACATGTGTGCACACACAACCGCGCACACACAAGCTCATGTGCACACAAACGTGTACATGTGAACACGCATGCACACAGATGCACACAGGAATAGCCACACACCATTACATGTGCACACAAACGTGCATGCTCACACATGCCATCACACACAATCACACACATACTCACATCTGTACATACATACACATGCACCAATATGCACGCACAGCTGCTCGCACACGTGCACACGCATGGACACTCCTGCAAACACACACACACGCACGCTATTTCTTCATTAGCTACAGGAACCGCGCAGCCCCCCCGCCTGGTTCCATTTGTGCGAGATAAAAAGGCAAAGCAATGCCCGTTCCTGCTTAACACTCTCGCAAAAAGATAATGGGAACAAGATTTCCCTCGGCAAAATGCAGCGCCCTCCTCCCCCCGACCCGGCCCCCTCCCCGTGCTGGTAAATTGAGGTTGGGTGAGAGTTTTTCCAGGCGTACTGTGAAATTCATTAACGTGTCAGCCCAGATTTAACTGCTTAGGCCTGGTTTGGCGGGCGTGTGAAGTTGCCTCCCCCCTGGCTGGCAGCGCCGGTGGGAGCTTCAGCCCACGCAGATCAAACGCTTCCTCGCCCGCCTCGTCCCTCCGACCTCAGAAACACCAGAGGAAGAAAGCCGGAGCCCTAAAAAAGAGCCTTTACGGAGGCTTAAAGGAGTTGAGCGAAAGGTTGGTGCCGGCCTCAGTGCTGCTGGCACCACGCGCTCAAACCTCAGCTCCCCTGAGTGATGAGATTAGGGTAAAAATCACATGGCAAGCATCAAAATAACACCCCAGCGTGGCGGTAAGTGCCTTTGGGAGCTTGTGCCTTCTAAGCTCATTTTTCTCCCTGGTGCTGGTGAAAAACAGGGACTTGAGGAAATTTCTAACACATGGCAAGGCGCTGGGATGTGGTGCCTGGAGGGAGAGCAGCAAATTCTGCCCGTGGTCCCAGGCAGCCTATGATGCTGCTGTGCCAGGGATGCCAACACTCAGCCAGGCTTTGCCGGGGCCAGGAGAGATGCGGTCAAGTACCCCGAGGTTCAAGCTGCTCTTGCACTCACCAGATAACAGGACAGGAAGAAGTCAGGGTGGTTCATGCCCCTGAACCATGGCAGCCGCACATAACTGGGACAAAGGAACAGTTTCCTGGGGGTAGAGGGGCCTTGTTATTCCTTTGTATTGCTGAGAAGCCAACTGGGTCTCCCCAGAAGGCACCTTAGCCATCCCGCTGGGAATGCTCAGGGCCGGTCCTGCAAGCCCCTGGGGAAGGAGAGGGGATGGTAGCCCAGAGAGCGGGCGATGGGCAGTGGAGGAGAAAGGTCAGGTAAATGATTCGCTGCCCTCGCTGTGGGTCTCTCTCTGCCTCCAGTTTAATCGGTGAGAGAGTAACTGGCTGGGGCCTTTTCACGGCATCACCAACCCTCCTGGCTGGCACGTCCCCATCAGCCCTGAGGCCACCTTTCCCTGGGAACCTGCCACAAATCCTCCCGGGAGCTGGCTTTTGGGGAGAAACCTCCTCTTGCTGCCCGCCATCATCCCCTCTGCCTGCAGGCAGCAACACTGCCTGCTCTGTGCTGCTGCCTCCAGCCTGGTCTGGGTGCTGGCAAACTGCCGCCAGCTTAGTGGCAGCCACGGTGGGATTTTGGTGTGATCGCAGCCAGCCGACACAGGAGACCTGACTGGGCTCAGCCACGCTGGTGTGGGTGGCTGTCCCCTACTCGGGGACAGGGTCACTCCAGCACGCGTGACCGTCCCCTCACCCCACTGGCACAACCATCCAGCACTAATCAGGGCAGACGGGTCCCCCCTCTTACCCAGCTAAATACTTGCACTGTTCCTCAGCACCGACTCGGTTGCAAGCTCTGTCTGTCTCCTGTTAATCACTAATTAAAGGCTTGAATGTTCCCTGCTGTTTGGGGTATTAATAAGAATTTAATTGCACAGTTTGGGGCTAATTACGTGGTAGCTCACTTCCGCCCTTGTACAGTATGCCCAATTAAACAATCATATGATCAATTAAACAATCACAAGATCTAATAATTTGCAATAACAGACTAATTAAACTTCGACACCTTGCAATGGAGCAACATTCCGTCCCCCTTTTGATGGTGTTTGAACCCTTGCCCAGGCCCTGGCTGCCCCGGATGGAGGAGCCCAGGTCAACGGCACGAGGGGGTTTGGGGCAAGGATCCCAGCACGGGCCAGGCAGTGCCGTGCACTGGGACACACACATGGCAGGCGATGGAGCCTGCGGGGCAGGAGGGGGGCTCGCCACTGCTACAAGTTCCCTGGGAATAATTAGCGCAGGCAGCCGGCTCAGCGAAACCCTAGACCGGCCGCTGCTGCCAACCCACAGCGGATTTGAGCTACGCCCCTGCTTTGGCTGGAGGAGAGCCCGTCCGGGATGGCGGGGCAGGATGGGGCTGCACCTCCAGCCAGGGGATGGGAACCGGGACCAGAAAAGCCCCTTCCCTCCCACCCGCACTGCCCCTCCATCGTGGGGAAGCTGTTTGGAGAGGGGGGCCGGGGCTTGCATCTACTGCCAAGAAGCAAGAGAAGCAGCAGCAGAGAGCCCTCCCTGAGGGGCTGCGAGCAGAGAACAGGGGTGCGAGGGACAAGGCTGGGCCACCGCAGCCCCATCCTGGGAGGAGCAGGACTCAGGATGGTCAGAGCAGCGTTAATCCCCTCCGTGGTGGCTGCCTCCCCCTGCACCCCAGATCTGCCCAGAGGCTGCACCCCATGGACAGCAGATGCCCAGGCAGGGCTGGCAGGGGGACGGTGCCCACTTGCCCACCTCCGAAAGCCATCACCTACCACAAACTACTTCTCCCTGCTCTCCCCAGTGAAGGACTGTGGCCAGCACTGCTGGGAACCCATTGGTTTCCCGCACATTTCCTGGGGAGAGGGCAAGGAGCATCCCACTGTGAGGGATGCAGCAAGGGAAGGGGCTGCAGATGCGGCTGTTACCAGGCCACCGGCAGCACATATCCTGCTCCGTGGGGCAAAACGGCCCGGGCCAGCTCACTAGAGGATTTCTGGGATAATTTTTACATGGGAAACACTGAGACAGAAAAAGAATGCAAACATGTACAGGAAGGGGTAAAGGACACAGGGGAAGCACCCGGGATCCTCTAAATCCCGTCACCACTCCAGGGTTCGGTGTTTTCAGGCACTGGCAGCCCGGACCCATCACCACAGCCCCACAGCCCGAAGCTGAGGGAGCAGCAGCCAGCGAGGTCTTCCCGGGAGAGCGCAGCCCCTTCCCTGCTGAGCTCCCCAGATCAAAGTGAGCTCCATGCATTATCCCAGTGCTCTGGGGAGCGCTCCCGCCGTGGCGGCCACAAAGGGAACAAGAGCTCCCGCATCACCAGCAAGTGCATCAATTACTTCCAGTGGCTGCCTTGTGCTAATCCGCTTCCCCCCTTTCCCCAGGCCGGGTGTTTTGGGGACAGCCCGCCAAGGGGGTGACTGGGCTGCCCTGAGCAGCTCTGTGTGTGCAGGCAGGGACCGGCAGCAGCAGTGGGAAGCAGGAGGCACGATTCTGCAAGAATAAAGCTGATGCATCACCTGGGGCTCGGGATTTTGGTGATCATGCTCCCGCTGGCCACTTCACTGGGATTATCCTTCACTGAGCCTGACCCAGGCTAAAAGCTGGGGACACACACGGATGGGGCCATGTCTCTCTCTTCCCTGCCCTTCTCTTTCCCCCATTTCGGGCAGGGCACACTAGAGGGTTCACAGAGCATCCCAGTATCGGAAGGGCAAGCTGCTCATGGGACATGTAGCTCTTCTGGGGTATCAGGAGAGCCCCTTGTGCCCGTGGGCACCACTCTCTAACTACCGGGCAAGGGGCCATGCACCCTGCAGCATGGAGCTGGCACCATGCCCTCTTGCCAAGCCAGCAGCATGGCAAATCCAGTGTTGCCATCCCGCTGCAACATCCTCAAACCTGCCTGCTTGCCAAAGTCACCCTGATCCCTGTAACACCGCAGCATGGCGACGGCCCCACGAACACCACGGCCACCCTACAGCAGCCGTGGTGGGGTCACGCCCCATGCCGATGCTCAGACCTCAGGCATCGCTCGGCTTTTTCACCTCTGCATTTCCCAGCACCAGCCAGAGGCAGAAATTCTAGTGAAATAAGTAAAGTTTGTCCTCACCTCCAGCTGGGTGGATGAATGTCCCAGCACCGTGACATGGTGCAAGACATCAGTCTCTCCCCATGCCGGAACAGGCAGAGACTCCCACGCACTGGACGGGGACAAACCCCCATGCAGGGCACTGGGGAGCACAGAGCCAAGAGGTGACATCCCAACACAACCAGCCCCATGGCTCCATCCGGATCCATTTTTGGGGAGCTGCAGCACACTGACCTTGCCCCTCAGCTGGCGCTGGGCTGCCAAGCTCCTGCATCCATCCACACTCCTCCTCCTCCTCCTCCTCACCCCTCGCTGGCCACATGCGACCATCCACCACCACGAGCCACCATCACCGATGCCCAGCCACAGGACTGGAGTCCAAAACCCCACAGCCCCCAGGCTGAGCAAAGGGAACTTCCCGGGCGGCCTCTCCTTTTAATTGGTGCTAATTGCTGCGTCTGTTCGTGCTGGCTGGGGAGATGTCATTGTTGAAAGGCACAGAGGGGAAGGCTTGAGGAGCTAATCCAGCTTTCAGCCACTAAGCCCTTCGGAGGCGGGTGATGGAGAAGCTCTTTCAGGTCCCTTCAGAGACGGCACAAAGCCCAAGAGTGGAAAGGGAGAAAGAAGTGGAGCGAATCAACAGGAAAAACTACTTTCACACGCAGCTTGGGGAAGGGTCTTTGTGCGTGGGGCTTGTCGGGGGGAGCTTGAAGGGACCATGCCATGCCTCCGCCTCCTCTGCTCCACCTCATTTATCTTTTCAGCCCCATCTGCCAAAACGGTAATGCAGCTGGGGGCAGTGATGATCAGGACCATGGCCCGTGGAGCGGGACCCTCACCCTGCGATGGACAAGATGGACAGACAGACAGGAGATCTGCAGATGCTCCCCCCAGATGACCCTCCTCCGGTTTACCCCCTTTTGCGCCGGCAGAGCCGCTACCGCTGCCATCACACAGCTTTACCGGAGGATTCAGCAGCGAGGCAGATGTGGCATGGGGTGCCAAAAGGGAGGCAGCCATCGGGTCAGGGTCCTCCTTTTGTCCCAGGGGGCTTCCATGGGTTCACCCACCAGGCAGAGCCCTCCCTCTCCCGACCAGCCGGCAGCTGGAGGCAGCAGCCGTAGGCAGAGCGTGGAGTTGAGGCTTGGGGGGGTGGTTCCTGAGCTTTGCTCCAAAACTCATCTTTCTGAGACAAGTAGGAAAATGCACATTCCCCCGGGGCATGGGGTGGTTTGAAGCATTGGCTCTGGCTCTTGCTTTGAATCCACTGCCTTTTTAGCCATTCTTAGAAGAAATCCGCTGTAACATATATATATTTAAGCCAACAGCTGGGATCTCAACAAGACATCGATCACAAATACTAACAAGTCCCTCTGACCTCTGGCACATCCACTGAGCCTTTCAGAGGCTGATTAATGGTACGTCTTTCCCTTGTCTCCATCCTCCTGCCACCCCCTGGGACCTGGGCTCTGGTCCAGGAGGAGCAAGATGCTGTTCCTTCTTCTCCCAGACCTTCACAGGGCCCTGGCATCCCCCAAACCCATCCCAAATCAGGACAAAAAGCAAAAATCTCCACCAAAATCCTACACAGATTCGTAAGCAGGACAGCTAAGCCATGCCAGTTTGAAATTTTGGAAATGTTTCATTTTGATGACAATATTTTTAACTCATGGAAACCTTTGCAAGGACAGACAAGCTAAAACTGCCACACAAAGCACCATGCCAGACCAAATGCGAACGATAAAATGTTGAATTGGGGTATCTCAAGTATTTCCTTAACCTCTGCCAGGTTTTGCTGCCTGCTGCCTGCCCCAAAGCACATTTCACAGGGGACCACCATGATTCCTTCTCCCGGCCCAGGGACAGCTGGTTTGCTGCCCAAGGGAAACACCCCCAGCTGGGTATCCTGCATCCCACACCGAGGTTCGCTGAGCAGCTGGAAGACACCGGCGATTTTTCACAGTGTTTTGGTGCTTTGGCTCATGGCCAAACCACCACAACTCTGGGGAGGCACCCACAGCAGGGACAGGGCAGATGTTTGAGACTTTTCCAGCCCTCCAGCAAGGGGGATGCTCCCCAGCATCTCTGGACAAGCACGCTCCATCACTTTGGCCCATCACCCATCGCTTCCTCCCCCAGTGACCCATTTTAGGGTTTCAGCCCCAGGGAAAATAAAAAAAAAAAATTTAAAATCACATACCCAGACACTCGTTGGCCTCACGGGCGCTGGCCCGCTGCCAGGGCCGGTCATAGTGGAAGGGCTTGCAGCGGTCACACTCGGGACCCTCTGTGTTGTGCTTGCAGTCGCACACCAGCTTCTGCTCCTTGTCCTTCACGCAGCGCGCCGCGTGCCCATTGCACTTGCAGCGCCCGCCGACCTGCAGCTCCCCCACTGCATAGTAATAGGGGGTCGAGCCGGTGCCCCCCTCCTCCTCGCCAGCATCCCGGCCGCCCAGATCGCGGAACAGGTGCGGACGGCTGAAGACCACACGGATGTCGGTGGCCGTCACCCAGTCCTGGAGCACAGGGCTGCTGTCGAAGTCCTGGGCGGAGGGTCGCCCATCAAGTGTGCTGAAGGCAATGAGCCCACCGGTGAGGGGGTAGAGGTCGGTGAGGCCATCAGTGCAGAGGGCCTCCTGCTCGTTCTGCTTGGTGACAGTGGCTTTGCTTGGTTTGCCATAGATCTTACGGCACTGGGAGGAGTAGTACTGGTACGGCACCCAGGTCTTGCCATAGTCCATGGATTTGAGGATGGCAGTGGACTCAGGCCGGGGTGAGCAGAACTGGAGGCTGACGTAGACCACCTCGAACTTCTTGCCGAGGGAGAGGGTGAGGGTGACATTCTGGGGCGAGTGGTGGAGGGTCTCCGAGCGCCAACACGTCATGTTGGAGGCGGTGTTGAGGTCAGTCAGGTAGGCAGGTGGGTGAGCTCGGCGGGGGTCTGAGGCATTGCAGTGCCGCGTCGGGGGCTTCCCGCACGTGCTGGAGGCTTGAACCTCCTTCCCGAAGGCAGCGTTGACAAATTCAGGGATGCAGCGGCGAGGAGCGCCGCTTTCGTCGTAGCAAGGGTCTGGGGGGGTCTGCTGGGCCATGAAGGGGTTCACTGTCTGGGAGAGGCCCAGCATGGTAGTGGTGAGGAGCAGACGCAGGAGCTGCAGGACCTCCATCCTCCTGGGAAGAAGGAAGCGGCTCCTCCCTGGGGCGAGAGCAAAGAGAGTGAATGCTGCCGGCCACGGCACTGCTCGTACGGGGAGGCTGGTAAGGGATGGGGGACACCCCCACCTCTGGCTCTTGACCTGTGCGTGCCTTCCCACCCCACATCTACTGATGCAGCACCCTGGGAGTGGGCCAGGGAGGCAATTACTTTGTGGTGCCTTATCCACAGCAATCCCTTGCTGCTCGTCAGCAGGAGCTAAGTACTGTGGGAAATGGCAGAAGGAGCTGAGGTTTGGAAGGAGTATGTAGAAATCAGGGTCAAGCCCTTCCCTGGCCTCTTATGAACTGTCTCAGGGGCAACAGGAAAGCTCATGCCTGCTAGTGGCCCCGGCTGTCACACACAGCTCAGAGACACCGTCACTGCACAGCTGCCAAGGAGAGACGGTGGGGAAGAGCTGAGGAGACCTTTCAGCTGTGACAGTAGCTGCAAACCCCAAGTTACCTAGCCGCAGCCCAAAACAGCTCCCGTCAGCTCAAGAGAAAGGAGCAGCAGCAAAACTACCTTGCAGAGTGTTTTGCAACAGGTAGAAGCATGCCAGGATGAAGCCCTGGGGCACAGCCAGGGCTGGCACCACTTTCCCTGCCATGACACAACCTCAGCAGCATCCCACTGGCCATGGGCTTCTCCAGGCCGGGGGCTGGATCCCCTCCAAGTCCCACTGCCACACTACCCCAGTACTCCCACAGGTAAAAGGAGGTTATTCTCCTCACCCCCAAGAAACCCAGGTCTAGGTCTTGCTTGTCTGTTAACGGAGGCAAGGACTTGTCTGGGTTTCTCTCCTGGTAGCCAGAGCACAAGGCCAGGGGATGCTGGGTGGCTCCCAGGGAACACCGCCCATCTCCCATGCCACTGGCTTGGAGTGTGGAAGAGGAACCAGAGGTCACATCCCCTCCTCCCGGCTCTGGTTGCAGCAGGAGCACCCTGCAAGATGCATATCGGCCATACCGCCTCCTGAGCACCGTGCGAGTGGCCACAGCTCACACATCCACCAGAGAACAGTGCCGAGCGCTGCAGCTGGCGGTAGAGCCTGGAGCTGCCCAGCTGGGTGGGTGGCATCAGCCCTGCCATCCCACACACTCGGCTGGAGGGGCCATGCTGAGTGCTGCCTGCCCCAGCCGCTGGGTTGTCTGGCCTCTACCAGCCCATGCCACTGCCAGGGCAGAAAGAGAGGATCCCCCCATCGTCCCCTCTCCCAGTAGTAAATCCTTACTGGATGACTTGGGTTTTACACTTCGCTCGCAGGAAGGAAACCCTGTGCTGGCAGCACAACCCAGCACAGCAGATGCTCCGCTCCCTATCTACAGTCCCCAACACCATTCCTGCCTGTCCAGCTGCCCACACCGGCCGGAGGAGCCTGGCAGTGGACAGCATTTTCTAAATGATCTGGGACATTTTTTTTCGTTTGTTTTCATCTCCTTTTGCAAAAAAAGGAAAAAAAAAAAAGGAGCCTCTGCTGAAAAAAAAAAAAAAAAGCTGTCTCTCTGGGCTGCCAAACCACTAATAGGGGGAAGTTCCTCCCTTCCCAGCCACGCTCAGCCCAGCAGCCAGAGCCCGTACCCGCTGAGGGGGGAGCAGGGACAGGGCGCTCAGCCCATCCCTGGACATCTCACCCAGGACAAATCCTGGCCCTGCCACCTCCGTGCCGTTTCCTCACGGCTTAATCCTCTGCTGACGGAAAAAGTGATGCTCGTTTCTGAAAAATCAGCAGCTCCCCTGGTGGTCTCTGCATCACCCCAGCAGCTTCCCCTGCCATCCGACAGTGCAGCAGAGCCTTTCTGGGACAAGCCAGCCCGTGGCTCGGTGGCCAGGCAGCTGGCAGGCAGCAAGGCGAGGCATGCTGTCCCTGGAGCGCTGGGAACCCCCTACTCGAGGGGCACGGCATGCAGGCGAGGGCTGCGCGAGTAGGGAGGGGAGCAGCAGGGACACAGCAGTCACCACAGCGGAGGAAGCCCCGTGCCACAAGCACCAGGCTGTGAAGAGCATCCTGCACTGCAGGCAGCCCACAGGGCTCTGGGCAGGAGGAGAAGTCACGGCTGCTGCAAGCTCCCCACCATCTGACTGTCCAGGAACTGCTGAGCGAAGACAGCACCTGGTAGATCCCCTCAACGCAATCCTGACAGGACCACTTGCCTGGTGCTGAGCAGCAGGCGATGAGCCAGAGATCCTGCCAGCCCACGGGCAGGGCCTGCTCCCATATTCACACCCAGCACAGCAGACTGCAAAATGCTGACAGATCCCCCTGCAACGCCCAGCAAGACCTGGCCACGCACATAGCTGCGGACCCCCAGCACAGCCCCCTCAGTCCTGTGATGCTGCCAGCTCCCCCATCATCCCCATCCCACCGCACACGCCACAGAGAAGGACCTAGCCGGGTGCAGCCACCACCACCTCTCATCCTACCAGCCCCAGGGCAGCACGTAGCATGGGACAACCCCATGGCAAGGCCTCTGCACTGGGAGGAAGAGGAGAAACCCCCAGGAATGTCTCAGCAGCTGCATCCATTCACCCCAGGGCAACTCAAGGCTAAACCCTGCCAAGGAGAAGTCTCCTCCACCCATTACCTCCTCTCTGCCCCATGGCAGCAAGGGGACACAAGTAAGGCCACGCTCAGGTGTGCCACCTGCAAAGGCCTTTTAATTCCCTGTTTGGTAAGACACGAAGGTGTTGGGAAACCCCTGCCCAGGGGAGAGAGACAGCACCAGCACCAGGCAGCAGCAAGGGGAGAGCCCAGAGGCAAAGGTGTTATGAGCAGGGCTGGGGCAGCAGGCCTAGACCCGTGCCGCTGTTACTGCTGCTTTCGGGGCACAAGCATCTCCTGCCCAGATGGGAAACTGTCCCTCCTGTCAGCCACACCAAGCACAAGCCCCAGAAATTCAGTGTCCAACTTTTGGGGGCTCTGCTCCTGCTGGGGAGCAGCTGCTGGGGAGCCAAGGCTCGCCCAGCAGTGCGTCGGCGCTGCGGAGGCAGGGCATGAATGGAAATCATTATCATCCACGAGACCACACACAGGCACGCACGCTCCGCGCTGGGCTCACCCCATTATCCTGCTGAAAGAGAGCTGGGGCCGGTGGTCTCCGCGGGCCACACCTCCATATCGGAGGGGAGGGCAAGCTGCAATCTGCTCCTTTTTATGCATATTTAGTGTGACCCCGGGACTGCCGCAAGCTGTCAGAGAGGCCCGGGAATGGGTATTTCTCTCCTCATCTGCCCCCCCCTTTCCACTTCCCATCTTCACTGCCCTCAGTTCAGATCAAATGGAGACACTGCTGACTAAGCAGAGAGCAATGGGATGAGCCCCTTGGCACCAAATCCAGCCCAGCATGCGCCTGGATCCAGCATGAGGAGGGACATAAGCAAGGGGTGCATCTCCCAGGGACAGCATCCCAAAGGTGTCCCCAGCAAGGCTCTCGGGTAGCCACCAGCTCCCCATCACCAGCAGCACCCATGGGACTGGGGGGATGGGGCGGCGAGGCTCACCCTTCCCAAGGAAGCAGCCACCGTCCCGGCTCCTCCCCAGAAGCGGCTGCATTTTTGAGGTGGGCGATTTCCTCACTCCTCCGCTCGGGGCATGCTAACAGCCATGCGGTTTGGAAGGAAGTCACACCGCCGTAGCGCTTCAGAAGTGCTTTAAAAAAAAAATTAGCTACTGCATCCAATGCCTCCACATGCCTTCTCCCTCCAGCGACACACTTCCCAAGGCGACCAGTGGCACTTCCCTGCTTTGCGGGAGGCTTGTCGGGGCGATGCTGCAGCCCGCCATGGGTTCCCCTTCCCGGGAGCCAGCGTTGCCAAGAGTGACGCCTGGTGCAGATGCATGCCCAGAGCTCTGGGTTTCCCAGTGCTGAGCCATCAGATGGGTGCTACATCCCCAAAATTGAATGCACGAGGCAGGTGCAGCAGGTGAGCTAGGGCAAAATGAGCAAACTTCCCCAAATACAGATGCTGGTGCCTACAGCAGGCCCAGGGTCACCGCCCAGCAGACCGGGGCAGCGGCAGCTTTGCAGAGGTAATTACAGGATTAAGTGGAACAACACAGGGCGGGGAGGGAAAGGGGTTATTAGCCAGATTTGATCCCAGGACCTTTGTGGCGCGGGACCAGCCTTCTCTAATTAAAGCAGAGGGGGAAGCTGCGAGTGGCCTGAACAGTGCTCTGCTGCAGCCCTGATATCAAAAAACAGGGGTTGAAAGGGCAGGCGATGGCTAAAGCCACCCAGCCGACACTGCTGGGGAGGGAAAGGGGAAAACCCCAAGGGAAGGCAGGCAAATGGCGCTCCCCTCCCGGCAGGGACCTGTGCCCTCCCCCCCACCCCGATCCTCTCCCATGCCACTGGCATGGTGCAGTGGGCTGGGTTTCTCCTCCGGGCCAGGGCAGCATGGTCCGTGGGATGCTTGCATCCCCTGAGGAAAGGACATGGCCTTACTTGGAACAAGTTAGGACGGGGTTGCCTGGTCCCTGCAAGGTGCTGCATCACTGTGTACACAGGAACAAGGTCCTGGGTGTCAGCACAGGGCAGGGACAGAGCCACCCACCTGCTTTTGGCACCAAAAGACTCCTCATGGCATGGCACAGCTGCAGAGCAGCGGGCAGAGAAACCCCAGGCAAGAACCAAAGGACCCGAGCACTTGACGGGATCCAGCAGCTACATGCAAAGTGCTTGGATAGAGCCGATCCATGAGGACTGCTCATCCCCGAGTTGTGCCACCCCCAGTAAAGCCTGTCAGCAGCTCAGGTGCCCTCTGAGCAGGAGGGCATTGGGCGGACAGGAGGGAACCCAAAGCAGAAGAGGAATGATGTGCTCAGGGAAGATGTAACCGGGCACAAACGACTAGAGCACGTCCCTTAACCAGGATGCACCTACTACTAGACCTTGCACATTCCTACCTTGTTACGGGCCCTTTCTAACGAGGGCATTCCTGCTCCGTTGCCACACGTGCTGTGGAAGTGACCCACCGCAGATCTGCCCCCCCCAGGAACAAGACCCCTCTCAGAGAGCTGCCAGTGTCCCCAGGTCCCCACTGCCTCCTTCTCCTCCATGGGCACTGGTCCCTCACCCACCACACGGATGCCAGCTGGGGGATGCTTCATCCCCCCTTCCAACAAGCAGAATGCATCAGGACCAAACTGCTCCAGCCAAGGATAAACCATTCCATGTGTCGCTGAGACAAAAAAATACAACCGAGAAGTATTTAAAATGGAAGGAAAAACCCCATGCAGCCAAGGCACTGGGACCAGGCTCAGCTTTCCAGCAGGAAGGAGTGCGCACAGCAGGGAGAGGCCAGAGGGATGCGGCGCGGCAGGGAGCGATAATCGCCTTCCAGCCACTAATGGAGCGACCAGTGCCCACTTGGGACGCAGCTAATGGCACTGAGGAGATGCCTCGCTTTTCTTTACGAGCTCCCTCCTCTCTTCTGATATTTAAATATCAGAAGGTTCCAAGCGCGTACAGACCCACATCTGCAGAGCCAATTGCTCTGCGCAGCCCCTGGGGCTTCCAGCCCCTGCTCCCCACAGTATGCGTAGCTCACGCGGGCAATTACAAGGCAGCGTCTTCCTGCAGCAGGCACTCCCAGCGATACATATTGCAATGCACTATGGCAGGTCAGAGCCAGCATTACACAAGCCATACGATACCCCAGCGGTGCCAGGAGACACATACAAATTACACTGCACGCAGGAAAGGATGGGCCAGATTCTGACCTCAGCCCCTGTGGCATCAGCCAGAAGTAACTCCATTCAGATCGGGCCAAACCAAGACGTAAGCGACTCCATTCAAATTTACACTGCCATACCTGTGGTCAGAATCTGGCCTGGCTTGAATTAGTTGCAGCCTGACGTTACAAAAGGCAGAAACACAGTCCAGATTTCCTAGGTTATCAAAAACAACAACAACAACAAAAAAAAAGAAAAGAAAAAAAATCCACCACAAAGCAAACAGTCCCCAGGCTACTCAGCCATGTGCTCTCAGCTGTCAAAGCCTGGACACTTCCTCGCTCCCCTGTTTCGGTAACTCCTAGGCCACATTGCCCAAGGGAAGGAGGAACTGAAGTCCAGCATGGGCATCCTGCTGGGTCCCCCATGTCTGTTCTGCTTGCCAGCAGCCCTGGGTAGAGGTGGTCCCGCTGCCGGGAGGGGAGATCTAAGCATGGTATCACCCACAGGCTACGGAGCTGAACTGGTTTTGCTGCAACACTCTGTTGCATCCCCTGGCCAGCACAAGCTGGAGATCTCCTCGTGCTCCCAAAGTAACGGCAGCTCAAGGAGGCATCTGGAACCGCTGGCCTTGCAGGAGCGGAAAGCACGACCGCCTCGATGCTACTCTATTTATTAACCTCTACTAACGCTCAACTTGTTGCTTTACCCAACTCTAATCCCACCCCAGCTCCTTGAACCCCTTCGCACGCCCCTGCCATGCGGCTCGTCTCTGTTGTGTGCTCCTGTGAGCATCCCTCAGCGTGCAGAGGGTTTTCCTTCCGCTGCTCCCAGCGGATGCATGGGACTCCCGCCGTCCCGGCTCAGAAGTCCTCATAGCTTCAACCCCTTTCCACTCCATATGGGAATAAAGTGATCTGGTTTCCATAACGTCCCTTGTTGCCTTTTCACAACATGCCAGGCACAGATGTTGAAAATAGTCTGGATGAATATTTAAAATGGTATTCAGAGATGACAACATTTGGCCAGCTTTGAAAGATCTCTCACATTGGGTAGAGGATGGCTCATGACAACAGGGCCGGAAACATGCTGCACTTTGACATCTCTTTTTTTTTTTTTTTTTTTTTTT
>Ga0065711_1005344_pt1 | contig 20507 bp, 13 predicted proteins | sample Hoacrofraction12_FD_59098 | JGI IMG/M metagenome (GOLD analysis project Ga0065711, IMG submission 59098) | Hoatzin crop microbial communities from Cojedes, Venezuela - Epithelial fraction 12 v2 (version 2) | ecosystem: Host-associated > Birds > Digestive system > Esophagus > Crop | place...
GCTGGATATAAGGAAGAAATTCTTTACAATGAGGGTGGTGAAACACTGGAACGGGTTGCCCAGAGAGGTAGTGGAGGCCCCATTGCTGGAAACATTCAAGACCAGGTTGGACAGGTCTCTGAGCAACCTGATCTAGTCAGCGGTGTCCCTGCTCGCTGTGGGGGGGTTGGACTAGATGACCTCTAGGGGTCCCTTCCGACCCAAAACTTTCTATGATTCTATGATTCTATGAAACCTCAGGACTCACCTTTAAAGAGGGAAATTGAGATCCCTGCCAGGTGGAGGCAGTTATTTTGGGTCAGGCCAAGGTTGCCAGAAGCCCACACAGAGACAGTTTCCTCTGGTGGATGGATGTCTACTTCTGGACTCTACTTATGGACAGCAAGGAGAAATCCCTTGCATTTCCCATTGTGTTTGTGCTTGATCAGTCTGCGACTGAATGTCATCTGTCATTGTGACACTGTATTATTGTGTAAGGAGAACTCGAATCTGATTGTGACTTTTGTAGTTAAACTTCGTTTGGGTGAAGGAGAAGATGAGAATACAGGTAGGGAAGCTAAGGAAAGTTTTCATCTTGAGGAATTAACATATGGCGTCTTTTGTGCATATTTGGTTTGCCAGATATATGCAGTAATTTTCACTGAAATTGTGCTTGTATTAATTCATGACAATTTTATTTAATGTTCATTTTTTGAAGTTATAAGATAAATTCATACACATTGAATGTGCTTTTGTTCTCCTTCTTGACCTTTGCCTGTTTACATAATAAGCTTGTCAGAAAAGAGACAGCATTTTACTAAGTGTTTGTACACAGCATGACAGAGTGGGTCTCTGATCTCAGCCTGGACGCTAGACACTACTGTAATGCAAATAATAAAGTTTTTGCCAACAGAGAGCCTATATATATTTATGTATCAGGATTTGTCTCCCATTTTTTATTCTTTCCTTTAGAAGTTTAGAGTGTTCTTTACTAGTCACTCAAGTACTAAATATTTAGCATCAGTTCATATGAAAGTTGCTTTGATCTTCGTGTAAATAAACAGGCTCTCTTTCTCCCATAGGACTCTTTCTTGAAAATGATTTCTTTCATCAAGTAGTTTGTCGCATCTCTCTGAACATCAATACTGTTTCCTTCAGAACTTCAAACAAATATTTCCTGCACGTTTACAGGAAATATATTAAACACTATAAATGGCAACCTGCCTTGCACCTGATTCAACAGTTAGAGAGAGGCTTGGGCAACAGAGTGACACAACCCCCTCCTGACATCCTGGCAGATAGTGTCATATATGCAATGTCTCTTTTATAATAATGTTAACAATCAATCACACACATACATACAATATATTTAAATATATACACACAGAAAAATGTATTCATATAAATATATGTATTTATATACAAATAAAGACATAAGAAATCTTGCCTTTATGCAGTCTGAATATTTAAATACTGCCAGTGTAAACCTTGTGATTATATTTTGCATTTACTTGGCAACTATTATCCTGGAAAATCCCAAAGCACAATGACAACATCTCTAAGACTGTCATTCAGTTGCAGCTCCCTTACAAACAGTAGTGTAAGCAAAGGGAAGTGTAATGAACTGAGAAGAAAGGGAGGATAGAAAGCCCATCAAGATGGAATTTTACCTCTAAGAAATTTTCAGTAGTGTTTTGTTGCCTCCCAGAACAGACTGTAAGCTTTGAGACCTCATCTGGAAAAAAAACAAACAAAAAACCTGTTCCCCTCTCCCCCCAGAAATATGGTACCTAAACCCTACGTGGAACTCAGTTTGCTTTCCACCTCATGGATGAATGTTTAGTACTCTTGGGAGGCAGATTTTAGTAGTGGAATCCACTCTTAAAGTTTTTCTGCTCTTTTTACACAAGATTTTTCACTGATATCATTCCACTCTAAAGTACTCCTTATTTACTTTATTATCTATGTAACCTTGTGACAAGAATCTGGTCTTTGGTGTCTAAAATGCCATGTATTGGGCAGGAAGCCATGGAGGAGTCTATCCCTATCTCATAGTTTAACCTGGCAGCCAGCATCTAAGCACTAGACAGCCGCTCACTCACTCTTCCCTTCCCCCGCAGCGGGATGGGGAGGAGAAATGGACAAAAGGTAAAACTTGTGGGTTGGGATAAAGACAGCTTAATAAGGCAACCAAATAAGTACTACTACTACTACTACTACTGATAATAAATGAATATGCAAAACAAACTATACACAATACAATTTTTCTCACGACCCAAAGACTGATTCGCAACCAGTCTCTGGGAAGCAATCATGGAATCTGGAAAACCACAAATTTCATGGATTTCGTGAATTACCTCCTTTCAGGTAGTTGCAGAGAGCAGTACGGTCCCCCCTCAGACTCCTCCAGACTAAACAGCCCCAGTTCCCTCAGTCGCTCCTCATAAGACTTGTTCTCCAGACCCCTCACCAGCCTCGTTGCCCTTCTCTGGACACGCTGCAACACCTCAGTGTCCTTCTTGTAGTGACGGGCCCAAAACTGAACACAGTATTTGAGCTGCGGCCTCTCCAGTGCCAAGTACAGTGGCACAATCACTTCTCTACTGCTGCTGGCCACACTATTCCTGATACAAGCCAGGATGCCATTGGCTTTCTTGGCCACCTGGGCACACTGCTGGCTCATGTTCAGTTGGCTGTCAATCAGTAGCCCTAGGTCCTTTTGCACTGGGCAGCTTTCCAGCCACTCTTCCCCAAGCCTGTAGCATTGCGTGGGGTTGTTGTGGCTGAAGTGCGGGACCTGGCACTTTGCCTTTTGAACTTCGTACAACTGACCTCGGCCTTGACTGGAAAAAAAGTCTTTGATATCATAGCAATGACTGAAAACATCAGTGTTATCAACATTCTTCTTGTGCTAAATTGAAAACCCAGCAGCTACTGAGAGGAAAATTAACTCTATCCCACATGAAACCAGGACACACTGGAAGACATAGTGACAACATGTGAGTATTTCCTGCAGAAATACTAATTTGTTAAAAATCTGATAAAGAGCTAATGGTTCAAATGAGTGATTCTTTTCCTTAGCCAGCTTTGTGGCACTAATTTATACGATTGTCCTCTTCACCTTGTCATCAACTCTGCAAATTTCAGATTACCAGGAGGTCATTTTGGAAGTATTCCGTAGACCTCCTCCTTTCCTTTAGAGCAAAGCAGCCATCTGTGAAGCCAATTTTCATAGTTTTACTGGCCTTGAGTGCCCTTTTTTACACTTAGAAAGCTCTGAAACAATTTTAACTGAATCAAACCCATAAATTATAATGTCTGGGAAATGCTGCAACATAATTGTCTCTCTTCGTGATATTTACATTCTAACTCAACTGTCCTCTCCAGTGTCCTGCTTTGGAGTTCCATTTTGACAGTGTTATTCATGCTGCAATTGTACACTTTGCAATCAGTCAAGGCCCTGCTATATAATTCTAGTTTTGTTAAGTGATATGAATATTGAACAGCTAAGCTTTATTATCTTTGAATGAAGGCACTCTTTATTCTTACTGTCTTAAGACTCAGTTAATATTCCAAATAAATACGCGTCTTCCAAATAGGTACACAACTGGCCTTTAGTTAATTTTCAACCAAAGAGATTAGGGAAACTCAAGCCTGTTTGACCCTGCAGTGCATTTCAATCCACAAACAATTTCATTGCTTTCCAGTTATTCTTCTCAAAAAAGCAGCTTTTCATTTGTCGTTGTCCAAAAGGGAAAGTTCTCTCATTCCTAAACAAGCAGACACGCACAGAGAATATGCATGACTTTACAGTATTTACATACTTAACCAAGACTATTTACATAAACCTTCTCTCATTTTGTTCCTAGTCTGTATAGATAATGTTTGTATGTCATGGCCACCATTAACTCTCATTATAAGGACTCTGTCCAGTTTGACTTTGCTATTCAAGTGTCGTATATTACTTGGACAATGAATGAGTCATGCATCCCCAGAGCCTCAACTAATGGAGTCCACCCTCTATATACTGGACTTCTACGGAGACGGGACCAACATTGGCTCCTAGATGTCAGTCCAGGAGTAAGACTTACATGAAATTGAACACACTGGGGTAAGGGATGTGTCAGAGTGCTAAGTGTGCTATTCTCAGACAGAATACTGTCAGATAGTACAGAGTGTTACCATTTTTTGGATGATCCCTACCTTCAAAACAGACATTTGCATTAATTGTTATTTGGATCACTGCTAAGTTGGGATAGGAGTGAGGTGTAGGCGGGACTGATGAGGGAGCACAATGAAAGCATGACAGCTGAGCAATAGCGGAAATATCTCAGTATGCAAATACATTGTTGAAAATCTGAAAATGTGTCAGTGCGTGCTATAAAGACTTTTTACCTAGAGCAAATTTGAATTTATAACCATTGTTACACTGAAGCACTTGGAAATGTAGGCCGTGATTTCACTTACCACTCTTGTGAATCATCAACTCTTGAGTTTTACCAGGACCAGGACATAGCTCTGGAGGACATTTTGAATTGATCCAGGAAAATAATCCTAACCTTCCCATGACAGTGTGATTTAGGGGCTTAGTATCCTCTTGGAGTCTACCTCCTGTGTTTTGGTGAGACAAAAAATAAAAATGACCTCACTTTCCAGAGTTATGAAAGTGTATTAATGAAACTACATATCTATTAACTTGTCAGTTCACAACATCTCTTTTTAGAAACAATCCTGTTATGAGGCTGACATACTGACATATTTGACTTTAAGTTGAATGTTTGGAGTTGTCTCACTTTCCCTCTGAAGAATGCTTTTTAAAAGCTACTTTTGCGATTTGCTCATGTTGCAGCCTGTGACTAAAAATGCATGTCACCAATAGTATTAACATGTAACCAAAGATAATGTCATTGTTTGGGTCTTCATTGGTTAAATTTGAGGGAGGATTTTCCAAATATTATGATTGTACTGTACATTCTCATTCATCAAATGCATATTGTTTATTTTTATACATAAACATCAAATTGCTGTAATATTTCCTGTATTTCTGCCTTTTTTTTGGTATGTGCACTGTTTTCCTTTTTCTTGCACAGCATTCTGTGTTCTGCTTCTCCTGGTCTGTGAGTATGAAAACAGTTTCAGTCAGATCAGATTTTACTGTGAAGATTTACTTTTCAGAGGAGGGAGGGGCTGGGTTGGTTGGTTGGGAGTCTTTAACTGAAAGACTACTCTGTTTTGTTTTTTAAACTCTTCCTTGTGAAACAGCCTTTGTTAGGTATTAAATCTCCAGTTAACCTGTTTTCTAAGGCCACTTCACCCACAGCAATTACACTGATGGTCCAGTGCTATCCCTGGGCTAACTCTGTTAAGAGCAGTTGGATTACATCGCGGTTGGATTAAATTGTGGTGGGTTAATTTACAGTGGATTAAATAATTCCTTGGTATACTTCTGGAAAGATGCATCTCTCTCAACACACTGGATTCAGGGGGCCCAAAACAGTAACAGTTTCAAAAATACGTGGTGGGAGAGGGAAAGAATGCCTGCTTTGCAGCCTGCTATGCCCTTGCTGTGCCCTCCCTCCCCTAGTGCCTTCTCACTGCCCTCCTTCCTGCTGGTCTTGGTGCAGAGAAGTAACTGGGTCAAGCCAGTGGGTCACCAACAAGGCAGGATGCACCTCGCCATGTGATGCCATGAGCCATACAGGATTACACGCTTAAGTTTCTCAAAGCCTGTTTTATAAGCCCTAATAAAAATCTGCTCCTGATGAGACAGTGGAAGGAGGCAGCCAGTAAAAATGTGCATGTTTCAAAGGTGAAGATACTTTTCAGCTAACAGAAGTAAACTAAATATTAGCGGTATTTCTAAGCACAGCTCTTATGGAGGGACTTTCAAACAGGGCATTCCTTTCTTCCCTCTGTTCAAACAGCAACAAAAGACATTCCAAAGTCCAGTCGCTTGTAGCTCAGGATCCTTGTACTGAAAGCGAAAGAGATCAAATCTTTCACATGCCATTTGGTATCAGTCACATCTCGTTAGGTAACATGACTGCCTTGTCACAACACAATGCGCTGGGGAGGAATGACAAAATGCATTTTTCAGAGCCACATTTGAAGAAGCCACAACACTTCAAACAGGCAACTTAATATATTTTCTTGTTGAAGGACTTGCTCTAAGCACAGACTGAAAATGTACTCTTTTCCTGAGTCCATCTCTGGACACACACACGTTCTTCAAACATACCTGCATTGTGTCTATGAACATGATAAAACATAACCTCTTTACACAGAAAAAATGACTGTGTGTAGATACATGTATCTTAGATCTTACAGGCTTGCATAACAAGCAGGATGGTACATGTAACGTACACAGTTACTCATGGTTGATATCTATGGATTAAATTCTGTGATCACTTTGAGTTTGGTATTCCCTAGTGCAACAACTAGTTTAACAGTTTTAGCACCAGCATTCAATTTTTAGGAAGTTGTATGGTTTTTATTGCCATAATAATGAAGGGAGAACACTTATACCAGCAGGCATTTTCTCCATTCCAGAGTTCTTTTAATAATGGTGAAAATTAATTTTTCCTACCCATCAGAAGACCCCTTCTGCCTGGTTTCTGCCAAAACATTTTGCGCCTCCCCCTTTCACTCAACTGTACTCCCTAATTGTCCTTTGTGCTCTTCTCAGCTCTAACTCTGTCTACCTTCCAGCAGGTTTAAAGGCTGCAGTAACGACCTTTGTGTCAAGCTCAGGCAACGCATTTCACATAAAACAGATGACAGTGTTAGTGACATTGGTCGACTTGAGTCGCCATCAAGACTCCAACACTTAAACTCAGTTATGTCTAGTGCTGATGTACCGAGGAACGCCTGTTCTTTGGCAGCTGCATGGTCTTGTCACCTTTGACTTGTCTTCCCCGCAGTGTTGTGTCCTTTGCCATGCTGAACTGCCATTTCTGGAAATGTCACCTCCTCAAGCAGAGCAATTATGGATATAACATATCAGTGCCAAGAATGAATGATTCAGTAATTCACTGGTGCTTGAAAATGTCAGTTCTAGAAATATGCATGCTTTCTCAAAGTTTGATTGTGGATTGGCCTTGTTAGTCCAGAAAGAAGGGACTCATAAAGTGAGAGATACTGCTTAGCTTGTCATCTGCAGTCCTTCTGAGAAGTGCTTGTATCTCTGCTGAAACTTCTTTGCCTGGGATCAGGAAAGTTTGAGGGGATTAGGAAGCCCAGTCATGCTAATTAGCAATATCATCTAATGATTCTGCAGGATGTGGATTATATCTGACAGACTATGCTACTGTTAAATATGATCTTACAACTGCATAGGATGGCCTCAATACTTCAAGTTATACACTGGCATTTGACCTTGTGGTATGAAATCAACACCTACTGTTAGTTTGCAATACAGTGCGATTCAGCCTTCTCTGGAATCACTTCAGATTTATAAGAGTGAGTAAAAAACTGAGCTCATGTAATAGTAAATGCAAAATTTTGAGTTTCTCAGATGTGAAACCTCAGGAAAATGGGCTATTAACATTGCCATACAGAAGTACATTAATTTCACACACTTTTGTCAAGAACTTCATGAAAACTTCCAGTTTGATAGTCATGATAAAATATTTTATTGTTCTTTATATACATTTGAGGTTGCAGATTTAAAGAAAGAAAAGACATCAATTAAAATTGCCTTAGGGAAATATTAATTTCTATTTTCCTGCATGAAATTGGGGTTGGGACAACTACAGTTCAAATGGATTCAGGATTATTTATTGCTACTAAAAATGAAAGAGTATTAACTCCAATCTCTGACCTAAAAGAAATTTTTCATTTTGGAGTGGGGAGAAACCAGAGAAATATTGGAAGTTCTTTATCCTTGACTTCAGTTGGTATCGTGGTTTTAAAAAACCCAGAAAATCAAAAAATACTTGAAGAACAGTGTGTGCTTCTGGGCTTAAAGAATGAAAATGAGTGAAATTTGAACTGTTAGAGGTTTTTCATCCCAAAGGTCATTTGATTACAGAGAGGCTATTTACAAGACTGAAGCTCATTGCTATTGAGGTAAATGATTCCAATAACATTAGATAAAATCTGCTCCTTTATTTTATATTTCAACTAGTTTAAACTCAATGCTGGTTTTCTTTCCTTGAAACCTACTTGAGATACTTTTGCATTAAGAAAGTAAATTTTAAAGGGAAGATATTGTCTGTGGTCCATTTTTTAACTTTCATTGTGAGTGGTAAAAATAAAAATGTAGCAATAAGGAATGTCTCCATATTTTCTCTCCAACCAGAGGGAAGGGAAGGAAAAGAAAAAATCAATACTTGGCTGGAATCATGAGCAGCTTGTTGGCTGAGTAAATCAGTCAGGAGCCCTGCAGCTGGTCAGCTTCACCTCACTGATAAATGTCACAACTCACTGCTGTCAATATGAATTACCAGAAAAGATTTCCTCAAAACTAGGGATGAGGGAGCTGTTTTGCTATGAATGAATTATATGGGCCAAAATAATACTGAAACAAGATTAGAATAGGTTGCTCTGATTGACTAGGCAATTATTTAAATGTACCCTGGAGGTAAGACAAACCATGGAAAATAAAGCAGCCCAGGTCACAGAAAGCAGGAAATTTGTGACTTTAACAGAAGTTTAAAAGGTTATGTTTAAAAGCTGATGTATGAAGTCACAACGAAAGTTTGCTTTAGTTTTCAGTACTAGGAAGGGTATCTGAGGAAGTATGGAGCTTTCTATATAAAAAGAAGGAAGGCAAATAATGTTTGAAGTTACTCCAGAAACATTTCTCCCTGAATCACTCACAAGGAGCCTTGTGTGGCTCCAGTAGACTTGCTGGTGCAAGGGGGCAAAGGCAACTCCCATGCATGGCTGGGCTCCCACGACCCACACTCCGGGAGCAGGAGGTGGCTGCTGAGCGCAGGGCTTTTGTATTGCCTCTTCAGGATGAAAGGAGGACTCTAAAAACACACAGTGAACCCAAATTAGTTTCAGTCACAGAGAATAAGGAGCACCCACCAATCTGTGAGCCAGCTGGGCGGTAAGCACTTCTGACATTTGTTACCAGAAATAACAGTGAGTGGGTAGCTGCCTTAAAACAGAAAAGCGCAGATTTTAATCCCCACTTCTACACCTTGTCCTCATGTGTTGCATGTTAGGCTGCACCCAGTTGTTGCCATTGGACCTGACGGGGTGTTGACATGGCAACATGTAATTTGGGACAAAACAAAAAAATGGTCATTACTGAAAAAATGATGTTTTTATGTACCTGTAAAACACGTGTCTGTATTCTACCAGCAGTTACTATGCTGGTCAGAAAACGGAATTCTCTTTTCACAGAAAATCTGGACACTGAAACTAAAGAAGAGGTTATGATCACAGGAAAAAAACCCACAAAAAACCCCACAAAAACCTTCCTGCAAAAAGAAAGACTTTCTAAACACTGAAATGGCATGTTTATTTTAATTGAAATAGTTAATTTAGCAATGATGAATTATTTTCACTTCAATAAAGTCAGTTATTTTTATTCAGTGAGGCAGAAAATGGAACCTAATAGAGTAAAAATATCTTAAAAAATGGTGTAAATATGACCGTCACTTTTATTCTGAACAGAACCTGAAAGAAATCATAACTAACCAAAATGCTCACTTATTTTGGATATTTTATTTTTAATACAGTTTAAGAAATACCACTGCACTTTTAAGGATACAAAAAAATAATAATAGTCAGAAGCATGATTTCTAAAGGAAGAATGTCAAGTGCTTCAATGCAAAAATGTAAAAATGAAACAATCTAACATCAACATAATTTTTCCTGAAAAGAATTTTTAGTGGTGTCTGCATGACTTTTTGAAACAGTGTGATTCTGAGTGCCTTAAACAATAGAAAATGGTCCTGTCAACTATTTCAAGCAACTCTTTATTTCCTTATGTAAAAAATGGTAATGCACTTAAAATGTAATCCAGCATACCTACTTCATCCAGACATTTTCCTACAATATCCAACTTAAACCCCAAATCAGAAAAAATATTTCTACTTTATTAATATAATGTCTTTTGACTTTATTCAAATGAATCAAGGAAATAATAAAGTTTTAAACTTTCTTTCCGATTGAATCAAGCACCAAAATGGACAAATACATTATTTTGATTAGAGTAAAATTGCATTTCTCAGTGGAAATAAATGTTCCAGCATTGCACAGAAGACAATAACAAAACAAAGGATGCAAAAATAATGGGGAGTAAGGCAATTTGCTTGACAGTGTATCAGATTCTGGTACACTTAGACCATTTCCTTAATTATCTGTTAAAACTATCTGGATTCCACCTGCTTGCCTTTAATATCACATGGAAATAAGCAAGATAAATTATAAACTAGATATGGACATAGTTTCTGCTTAGAGTCTTGGGGTTTTGCTCTGCCTGCGTTATTGCTACGAGTTCAGTGCTTTTCTCTGTGATTTCTGGGAATCTGGCAGTCCAGTCAGAACTGTGGCACCAACTGGTCCACGCTGGCACCTCAAAGGCCCTGGCAGACGGCCACTGCATGTGTGTGTTTCCGTTGAGCAACACAGGCACTGGCATTCCCCAGCAGGCGTTAGATTCCTTGCGGTCCTGCAATAGAGTAGGCTGGTACATGTTGTCCATCTGCAATGCTGAAGAACAAAAGATGCAACACCTTCCTGATCGACAGAATCAGTGCGCGTGCTCTGTAGTGCACCAAAGCCTTTCTCTCCAACCAGTTTTGCAGGCAGAAGTGTAAGAACTCTGCCTGTACACTTCAGTGGCCCATGAGGTGGTAGCCGCTACTCAGCTCCTCCTTTTGAATTGAGTTTGCATCTACCATGATCTGATAATGCAAGGTATTTAGAAAGTTATTGGCAAAACTTCTGAGTAGGCAAGTATTGTGCTTCCTTTGTGCTGTAATTAAACCAGAGTGTACCTCTTAATCTTGTTCAGTATCCTGGCACGTGTATAAAACACATTACAGAGCTTTTAGGCTAGGCAAGGTGTACTTTGCAGAGTAGGTAAGATCAGATACCCATTACTGGAGATCTGCAGCTGAAATACAGTGCTTTACCCAGGTTTATTCAGCTTTTTTGAAAGTATACCATGAAACCAGGAACATATAATCTCAGTCAGAAACGAGGAATATATAATATTTTTTTCAGAATTGGCTGACACCTGGAGTGATACTACGTCAAGAAAAAGGAGGAGTAATCAGTAGAGAAAACATTTTTTTTTATGACATGCTTTATCTTCCTTTATTTTCATTCTGCTGTTTTTCCAGAAAAAATCTTACTTCTGTATGTGCATCAATATCATAACTGGCTTGAGAAATCCTTATTCCAGTAATTACTTTGTTGGGAAATCTATGTTTTATGGGAGCCAGGGACACTTTCCAGCATCTCAGATGACAAGGATACCTCTTTTTTGACAAATATGACTACAAGGTGCACCACCTGACATTGTAAACCAGTTCTGCAGACATCATACCAGAGACTACCTGTGGAAAAACTGTTTATAAACTCAGAATATACACTGATGAGGTTTAGTGGTCACATGAGGAATTGATTTGTGAGGACAGGCATTACTGATGTTCAGTTCTATACTCTTACTTGTTTTTAAATAAGGTACATTCACTTAGTTTAATGATAATGGAAGTCAGTTCAGGATCCTTATCCTGTCTGTGTTTTTTATGTTCCACTCTTCAGAAATGTGCTCACAAAAAAGCTTTTCCTAATATTCATCTTAAAAGCTTAGAATTGCTTTTAGCTCCTTCAAAAAAATCTCATTACTGAAGACAACTGTATTGAAAAGAAAATTAAAATTAGAAGAATCCACTTCCAAAAAATGAACATGCTTGAAATCATTTATCAAAACACATCTTGTCAGGACTGTTATTAGGAGTGTATGAATGATAATAACTGATTTGATGGATCTCATCTATACTTCTGTTTGTAAATTGCTCGTGGCTGGTAAAACTCCTGAATCTATTAATTTTACAAAAATATTTCAGATGTCTTCAGGATTTAAGTCAACGTTTTCGAATAAATCACAATGAATATCTTGCAGATACTTCAAGTGAGCAAAAATGTCATTTTAACTCTCTTCATGTACCAATACAGACTAAAAAGTAAGGAGAGAAAAAAGTGGAAAAATATAAAACTTAATGAGTCTCATAACCTCGAAGATAAATGATGGAAAAATCACTTTTTGGCTCAGTGGAAATAACTATGTGAACATTGTGGGGCTTTGTCTCACTGTTGATTGGGGGATTATAGAATGGTTATTACCAAAGCAGAATTCAGATCCAATGTGGTAGCATTGAATTAGAAAAGCAAGTTCAGACAAGAGAGAGACTCTTCCCTTTGTCTGGACCTGGCTAGTGTTATTAGGAGCTGTGGAGAATGCAGAAATGCAGCAGAGACAGGCAGGAGCCAAGCAGTAAATTGACCCACTCGTCTCCCTGTTGGAACTCTCCCAGAGACCTTTTATTTTATACAATAAACACTTCTATTGCTCACTTGAAGGTCAAGTGACTGACAATGTCTCACCACTTTCCAGCCCCTCAGTACTTAAGAATTTCCAAGCTATATTATCTTTTCCTTTTCCTTTCCTATCAACAGCTTTTCTCTTTTAGCAGAAGCGGCCATCAGAAAGCCATGGTTACAAATAACAGTCTATAAAAGTCCATAGATAGTCCATTCTTACAAATTTCAATCTAACACTGCAGGCAATAAATCAATGCTTTGCCCTTATGTAGCATCATTTATCAGCAATGTCAAAGTTCCACAGCAGCATTAGCCTCCTGTAAAGAGGAATCTGAACCCCTAGGGACACTCTTGGGAGACTGCAAGGACAACATTCATGGAAATGACTTTACACGAAGTAAAAAGCAAACTCAGATTCTCACCTCCACTCATTCCTCTTTCAGGGTGACATGGTCCATTTGAAGAACAAAAAGGGAACAACCTTCCTGTATCTTCAGTTAGAAAAAAGTTTCCTTACGTATTTCTTTACAGAACAGCCAAAGAACAGACAGAACAATTATAGCTTTTGAGAGTCCTTGTGAAGTGGAAATGGATATCTAGATGTAGATCACCAAGATAATGCCTGGATCTGAAATAAAAATAAAAGTCACAAGCTTTAACCTTTGGACAGTAGTTATATCCCATTTCCCAGTTATCCTATCCTGTCAAGTGCTGTGTCAAATACAAAAGAGGGACAGGGAAAGATAAAAATGGAAGTATGGCTTTTGACTAGCTGCTCTAAAGACATGGATAACACCACTGAGGATATTCTCACGACAGAAGAAATTCAGAGCTGATGTGTGGTGACTTTCTTCCAGGGACCACTGCAAAAACAGAGACCACCAACTATAGTCTAGTGAAGAAGAGGGGCTGGTTTGCTGAGGCCATCCAAGAATCACAGCACTCATTCAAAGGTCCAACAATGGGACTGCACTGCCTTCCACATTACATTACCGCAATGTTCAGCAAAACTTACAAATGTTCTAAGTGCTAACGATACAAACTTATACTACAACTACATTAACACAGTAAGTGTTCCCTGAATTCATAAATACTAAATACCAAATGTCATTGCTTTGTGCATGTGCAAAATGAGAAGATGCTTGATAAGTGTCTCCTGTTAGTTAGCTCTGGCACTGTCAAATGAACAGCTATTTATTTAATGAACTAGGCCTGAAGGAAAGAAAATCTCAGTGTTACAAAAAAATCACATAATCATGCCTCATAAGTTTTACTTACTCATTATAACTTATTAAATTTTTATAGAATATTATCTTGGCACTATGAGAGCAAGGTTAGATTGAATCATGAGTCAAAATATAGCTACCTGTAGTGCACACAGTAAGTGGTCCATTAACATCAACACGAGTTGACAGTGCTTCTGATTTTGCTGTATGGAGATACACAATTTGGTGATTTCCAAAGTAATGCAACATAGGAAATCAGAGCGGAGAAATATGGTGAGTGCTTATTTGCATGTTCGTTCATTTTTTTCCATAGCAGTTCCTTCACAAACCATGTGTCCCTAAAAAAGGTCACTGATACAGAACATCTCTCTCTACTTTGTCATCTGAAATGTCTGTATACCTAACACAAAGCACTGGAAGTGTGTTTGACTGTTACAGTACAGTTTCCCCTCCCTCTCCACCGCCCACCAACACTACAATAGATTAGCCAAAGCTGTGGCCTATTAATCTTACTTACTCTCTCCTGCCTGACTGCTGTTCCGAGTTGCAGGGTTAAATACACAATCTGGGTATGTTTGCTGTATCCAGTTTTAAGAAGGTGGTTTGCATTCTTCTTAATTGTTTCTTCAGCAGTGCTACCAGTGCTAAGAAGCACACTTGGCCTTCCAGTCAAGTCAGAAGAAACTGGTGAATGACCAATTTATGCAAAGGTATTTTGTGTTGCTGCTAATATGAAAACACTCCTTAGCATTCAAATAATGTTCTTAGATATTCCAGAAAATAAAGCATGTCTGTGTCAGAGAAGAAACTTGATTTTTTTTTCCTAAGAATATAGTTGCAAGTTGTCAGATACACAAGGAGAGATTTTTGTGACGAGAAACACGATGCAGATTCTACCAGTCGAAGAAGACTCCATTTCAGCTGACACAGTGTAGCTTCTGCCAATGAATTATGAGGGTCCTGGGCTTAGAAACAATTGCAGCAAAATGCAATATACACACACTGTCCAGCAAATGAATAGATGGAGGGATCTATATCTGCTCTTGTATCAATCCTGCCTTTGATCCACATCTCAAAGTTGCCACTTCATGAATTTCACAATTAAGGATTTCACTTTTTCTTTGAATGTGCAGTTAAGTTTCTTGCTGATCTTGCTGTAGATGATGTTCCTCTAGTTTCCACTTGTGAACAAAGTCCCTAACCCTTGATTCAGGTAAAGAGTCTCAGGCATCAGGGAAAATCTTTCTGGGAGTAGGAACCAGTCTTATGGAAGCCAAAAGTGAAATACTTTCTGGTAGTACTGGGTTTGTATTTATACTACTATGGCATCAAGACTTTTTCTGTTTTCATGGCTCTTTTCCTCCTTTTTCAAAATTTCGTTTTACAGATGGCACATTAACACTATTGCTCTTAAGCAATGATCCTTTTCCTCTTTTGACTGATATTTTCAGGTCAATTTGTGCAAAGGCCTCACTGTGGTCTTGTTGTATGAGGGTATAAAATTGTCCCACTGATGATTTCTTTGTCTTTGTATTCCTGGAAAAAATAGCTGCTTCAGGAGAGAGACACACAGCCTGAAAATGATCCTGATGATTGAAATTTTTCAGACATTGTGGATGAACTTGGTGTTAGACTCCATTCCTTTTTCCACTTTGGCACACTTCCTTTTCTGCTACTTTATTTTTCCAGAAAAAGAGAATATCAAATTTCACCCCTGCTTCTCCTCCCACCTATCAGTCTTGAATTCTACCTTGTACCTTCACTGCTTGTATGACTGTTTATGCATCCTCTCCTTGAGTCTGAATTACTTTCAGCGTTATTTTTTGTTTAACAACAACAGACGGGATTCCTCCTGTCCTGTAGAAACATCAGTCTCCAGAGACTGAGATCTTCCTGTTTCTGTTAATAGAACTAGGAACTGAAGGTATGCTTTGAGCTCAATATAATCCATCTGCAGTTGATTTTTCAAAGTAATCATATCTTCATACCTCAGGTAACATGCTAACACAGGCCAGAGGAAGATATAAGAAAACACTTGTGTTCAAACATGCGCACACACACAAAAACCTACCACATTAACAGAAGAGGAAGAAGGAAAAAAAATATTTTGGTGATACTTTGGCTCCATCTTCTAAGTTACACAATTTTATGTATCATAAACTTCCCTTCAACACAGAAAAAAACCCACACTGCAATTTCCTGAACAATAAAGACACAAAACATTTTATAGGCTGAAACAAATGTTTCTCAAGATAATTGCTTAAGCAAATAAATGTAAATAATTGCTTTTTTAGCTTTTTTAGCAAATAAAAAATACTAAGGGGTTTCTTGTTGACTATCTCAAAAATATTTTTAAAAATGTTCATAAAGCTGGTAAAAATAAATTGCTTTGAGACAGATAAAGGTTTTATTTTAATTTTAGACAAAAAAGTTTTATTTGAATGGTTGCTACAAAACTATTTTTGTTCTGACATATCAAAAACCTGTCTTTTTGACACAAATTGTTTGAATTCTGAGGGATAACGATTTCAACAGTTCACTAGATTTAATCTTCTTTGATGTATTCAGTATGTAGTTTTGCCACTTGTTCTTTCTTCAGATAAACAAGCAACCAACCAGTTTTAGGTTAATATCAGCTACTATGGGGAGTAGAAGTAGGTATAGTAATATAATGTGCATGTATACATATAATAATTATTATATATAAAATACATCAATTGTTATTCCTTTATTAATATTTACTATATTATTTAATATATTAATCACAGAATCACAGAATGTTAGGGGTTGGAAGGGACCTCTGTGGGTCATCTGGTCCAACCCTCCTGCCGAAGCAGGGTCACCTACAGTAGGCTGCACAGGACCTTGTCCAGGCGGGTCTTGGATATCTCCAGAGAAGGAGAATCCACAGCATTTCTGGGCAACCTGTTCCAGTGCTCCGTCACCCTCAAAGTAAAGAAGTTCTTTCTCATGTTCAGAAAGAACTTCCTGTGCTTCAATTTGTGTCCGTTGCCCCTTGTTCTGTCACCAGGCACCACTGAAAAGAGTCTGGCCCCATCCTCCTGACACTCACCCTTGAGATATTTCTAGGCATTTATAAGGTCCCCTCTCAGCCTTCTCTTCTTCAGGCTGAACAAACCCAGCTCTCTCAGCCTTTCCTCATAGGAGAGATGCTCCAGTCCCCTCACCATCTTCATAGCCTTCCACTGGACTCTCTCCAGCAGCTCCTCGTCTTTCTTGAAATGGGGAGCCCAGAACAGGACACAGTACTCCAGATGGGGCCTCACTAAGGCAGAGTAGAGGGGGAGAAGAAATGTCCATTCATGGGTAAAGATGAGCTGAAAAGGAATGTAGAGCAGGAGACACGTGTTTTAACGGTGAGAAGAAATGCTCAGAAAAAAATAAGTCCACACACATTTTGTGTAGAAAATTTTCTGGAGGTGGTAATTCTGTCAAATCAGAGGAAGGGAGAAGAAACAATTAAATATTTGGGTTTTTTTCCATAAAATTTTTGTTTCTGCCTGACAGTTTGGGTAAAGAACTGCAATGCACACAGGTTCCTATCCATATCACTGGTATGTGCTGGCAGTGACCTAGGTAACAGCTCGCAAAAAATTTGTTTAAAGTTGATTAAAAAAGAAATATAATAGCAACCATGAAATCATTCTGCTTTGAAGAGAGCTCAAAAAGTCAGATATTCCGATCTTCTGCTCAAAGCAGGGTCAGCTGTGATGTCACACCGATTGCTTAGCATTTTCTCCAATGCAATTCTCAAATGTCTCCAAAGATGGAGATCCCGTAGCCTCACTGGACAACCTGTTCTGTTGCTCCACTTTATCAGTGTGGTTCTCGTACTGGGGTTCTCAAACCTGGATACAGTATTCCTGATATGGTCTAACCAAGTGCCAGGTAAATCAGCACTTTCGGTGATACCCTTGCTACCACTGCCCTTACCACAGCCCAGGATGCTGCCAGCCCACCCTTCTGTCAAGGACACACTGCTGGCTTCTGTTTAGCCCACTGTCCACCAGCACCTCCAGCTCCTGTTTGGCAGATCCACNNCCCAGCTGGTCAGTGCCCAGGCCATACTGTCACAGGCATTTAGGCTGTCCAAGATATAGGACCTTACACTTGACTTTCATGAGTTCCTATTGGCCCATTCCTCCAGTCTGCCTAGGTCCCTCTGAAAGGCAATTCTGCCCTTGAGCATATTGGCTGCCCCCTCTGTTTAGTGTCATCTGCAAACATGGTGAGGGTGTACTCCATCTCCTCTTGTACGTCATTGATAACAATACTGAACAGGAGAAGTCCTAGTATGGACCCCTCAGGCACCTCATTTGTAACCAGCTTGCAGATACATTGCCAATCATAAACCATTCATTGTTGAGCCTGACAATCCAGCTGTCTAGTAGTTCATCCATCCACACCATAATGTCTTGACTTAGGTACTGTGTTTAAAGTTGTGTTAAAGCTGAAGTATTCAACATCCACTGCTGTCCCTTCATTCACTAATCAAGTCATTTCATCATAGAAGACAGTCAGATTGGCCAGGAACGGCTTGCCCTGTTTAATCCATGTAAGCTATTCCCAGTCACCTTCCTCTGCTTCACNAGCCCAAAAGTGGCTTCCAAGAGGCCTTGATANATGATTTCTCCAGGGATGGAGGTAACGTTGACTGGCCAGAAGTTTCTTGGATTATTTTTTCAGCCTTTTGTGAATTCGGGTATAACATCTGCCTTTCTCTGGTCATTGGGACATTCCCTGATCTTCACAGTCTTTCAAAAATGATTCAGAGCAGCCCCACAATGTCATTGACCAGATCTCTCAACACCCTCAGAGTGTCCCATAGGGGTTGCTCAAGGGACAGATGGAAACTCTTCTATTCCTTTCCCAGGAGCACAGGCCTGACAAACTTTGTTGGCAAAAATCAAGGCAGAGTGTGCATTGAGTACCTTAGCCTTACTATTCTGACACTCTGTTTGAAAGGGGTGGAATGACTGTTGGTATCTGTCAGAAGAACTTTAGTCATGGTACCAAACCAAACACTCACAGTCATGAGATCTTTCCGTTCTCATATAAAAATGGAAATAGCAACTGTTTTAATCACAAAGACTACAGTACACAGAGTCTTTTTCTGATTGCTGTGGCTGAGGCTTAATGGGGTACCAAGAGACTTCCTAGTTGTCATTTGAAGAATGCACAGCTTTTTGATCTCCAGAGTTAGGAAGAGAGTTCCTGAAGCCAAACAAGACAGTTTAAAGAGGGGAGATGGAAAAGGACGAATGAGCTGCTCACCTTTATTTAACCTAATGATTTTTAGGTCAATGATAAAACTTCTTTTAGACTGACACATGAATTTTGAAAGCTTGAAGTTAGCAATACTGACACTGACATAAGTGTTGATCTCTGGCTTTCCTGAGATGAATGGAAAAGGAGCTACCATTTTAAGCCTTCTGCAGTTTCAGTTGGGCATCACTGGTGGAGTAATTCCACCAGAGTTTTTTTGTAAAAACCTGTATCTTTTTTTCAAGTGTATTTTCAAGTCATCTAGTAATAGTGTTTTTATTCACACACAGTAGCTTTTGAGATCCTTACATGTAGTTAATTGAAGTCTGCTGTTTTTACACTTCTATGCATCCAGTGTTTTTGGATTACGCCTAAGGGTGTAACCTTTGAGACCTTTGTACTTCCGCCCAGCTCATGAACATCCTGCACCTTCCACATGTTCTGAGGTAATAATATGAGAAAGTTCTTAAAGATACTCTGCAGTAGATTTCAAACTCAGAGCTTGTATTTTGTATTTTAAACTCTTTCGAAGCTTTTAAAGTACGATGCAACATACACATGCAAAATAAAACTACAAAACATGTTTAGACTTTTTGTATCAAATTCCTAACGCTTTCCATCATCCAGAATAACCTGCCACCATTCCCATGAAGCTTTTCCTTTTCCTGCTATGAGGAAAGGGAAGCAGTTCTTCTGCTGGAAGAACTATTCCATGTTGAAAGATTACTGGATGTGAAATTTACAAAAGGATTCACTTAAAAAAATATACAAAGTCATGAGAAAGGTCTATTAATACAGAAGACTGGAACATAAAAAAGGTAATAATGCTGGTTAAAAGTCACAACCTACTGGATACATGGCACATTTTCTTAGCCTGGTCAGTGACAAATCCTCTGTCAAGGACATACAGAGACACTGAATAAACAGTAAACATCCTTCTGACATGTCTTACTAGATTCTAGCATTGAACAGCTTAAGGAGCTTTCAGAATTAAAAAAGCATGAAAATCATTCTCCTAAGAAAACATTCCTTCTTCTCCACTATTTCATATTCTTTGTGGCCTTTTTATAAATGCAGGAAGCACTCAGAAATCCCAGAGGTGAGCCAAACAATCCTACTGTCCACCCTAATTAAGTCTTTTCAATACTGGGTTCCGCTGCCTTCATTTTCTTCATTTACTGGTTATGAAGCTACGGTGCTTATTTTGTAAGGACTGCTTTGGGGACTGCATTTAAATATGTTGCTTTTACAAAATGTTCCTCATTCCTTGTTTTATTCTTGTTTCTGGTAGTGCTCTTGATTTGTCTGATCATGTACCGAATTTTAAGGGGAAACACTATTAGTCATGAGAGACAGGCACCGCAGTAAATTTGTTGGATGTTATTTGGAATCTACAATGTGATGATCTTGTTAAGCACATGGATAGTCATAGGCAACATTTTAAATAAGATTATAAGGCTCAACTCTTCTTGATGGTGAGAGAGAAATAGAAATAGTGCACTTGCTTGT
>Ga0065711_1005346_pt1 | contig 20507 bp, 20 predicted proteins | sample Hoacrofraction12_FD_59098 | JGI IMG/M metagenome (GOLD analysis project Ga0065711, IMG submission 59098) | Hoatzin crop microbial communities from Cojedes, Venezuela - Epithelial fraction 12 v2 (version 2) | ecosystem: Host-associated > Birds > Digestive system > Esophagus > Crop | place...
ATTTGTAGGCATTTATAAGGTCCCCTCGCAGCCTTCTCTTCTTCAGGCTGAACAAGCCCAGTTCCCTCAACCTCTCCTCGTAGTGGAGATGCTCCAGTCCCCTCACCATCCTTGTAGCCCTAGGGAATAGGGGGATTGTGTACCATGCAGGGCTCTGCATGAACCATGGCGACTCAGTGGATGCCAGAAATAGGGGTATTGCTCCTAGTGACCCAGTGCAGCACATGGCTGTAGACAGAAAACCCACCGCCAGCAACTCCCCAGGCGTGAGGAACAGAGCAGGAGGATAGCAGAGAGTGTGGGAGCAAGGGCCCTCCAGGAGGGGGGTTTGCAAAGTCATAAGAAGGTTTGTAAAAAGGGGACAGGGGCAAGGAGGAGTAGGAAAGATGATGTGTATGAAGGCAGCCTGCAAGACTAGACATGTTTGCCTGGAAAACGAGGTGAATGAGAGGGAAAGTGATTGGTTTGTATTGAATAATGAATGGGCTAGAGAAGATGGATCAGTAGCTCTTGATTTCCCCATTTTGTAATACACAGACAAGAGGACCTGACGCGAGTCACTGGAGACCCAGTTAAAGCTTTCTCATTTGATGTGTATCAGGGCTGTGGAGCTCATTGCCACTGGAGCTCCCGTGGCCAAGATTTCAACAACATTTAGCAAGTAAGTGGGCATTTACGACAGAGTTCACGAAAATTAAGCGTCCTCCTAATGGATGTGAACAGCATTTTGGGTGTTTCATAATTCAGCAATTAAGCCAGTTGCCATAAAAACTAGGATAACATTTCACAAGGGCAGTCTATCTCCTATCTGACTGCCATGTGGTTCTTGCCTCTTCCCTGAAACATTTGTCAGGGATTAAATGGAGCTCAGATTTACTTAGTCTGGCGTTTCTTTTGTTTCTAGATGCTATGCTATGCAGTTGCAATATAAGATGCAAACTAGGCCTGCGTTTCTGCTGGTGCCAATGGCTGCCCTAATTTGACAAATTAACAGTGAGTTTAGGTATTTCTATCATATTTTTCTAGGAAGGATCTGGGATAGAGAGCAATTAAGAGCATATGGAATTAAGTGGAGTCCTTTTTCTTCACACCCCAGGGTATAAAGTAAGTAGTTAGCAATGAAGGTGCTATATATGTGCGAAGAATTATTATTGTTGAAGTCCCTGCTTCCCAGAAAGCAATAGGCTTTGGGTCTCTTTGATGCTATCACGACTAAATTAGAAATGAGGTTGTCTCTTTTCCCTTGTATCTGTGGAAATGATTACTGACCTGGCATCTGATGACGTACAATACTGTAGTGTCTCTCTGCACAAGAGATGAAGGCCCAATTCTCCCCTCATTTGCACTGATGCAACCTCACTGACTGAGATGGAGCCACGTTGCTTATGCTGTCCGTGTAGGCAGGGGAACAATGAGGCTGAGGAAGGACTGTGCCTGCTTTAAACAGCCATGCCCCCAAGGTCACCATGTGTGCCCGCTTTGCCAGCGCCATACCCGACAAACCGGGGGCTAAATTCACTTCCAGTGTGAGTGAGTGTGACAGCCCCAAAGCTAATGAGATTCTCCACTTATTTATGCCAGCAGTTCCCTTTTTAACTATTCCTATTTTCATCATCTTTCACCCTCATTAGAAAAATTCAACCTGGCTGCCCTCCCTATGGGGCGAAAACCCTCTTACGGACTCCTCACCTCAGATCACTGAGCATGTAAAATGGCAGAGGTGACCATGTGCCCCTTGGCATTCGCCTTTCTCTTTTTCTTCTTTCTGCATTTCTATCTTTCATTGAATATCTTTCATTTACTGACAGCTTTCTGTCTTCCAGCCCCATTTATCCTCTTTGTGTAACAGAAAAGCTCTCCCATAAAATTGCAAACTATACAAACAGAGTTTTCGTAACAAGCCCTGCAGGATAGGTGAAATCCACTTCTGTGTGTGTGGCACAGGCTGCTGAAGTTTTTATACTAGCTTCCTATCAAATCTATAACTCCCTAGAGAAGCATATGGACTTTATCCTCCACCTCCTATTCCCCCAGAGCATATATTCCTACCTGCTAGCTGTGAAAAACAGAAAATGAGGATGGTATACAAAAACTTGAGAATGCAATGCCATCCTATCCATGGGTAGGATTTTTTCTGATGTGTGTTTTTGCTAGAAGCAAACAACCATAAATTTCTGATTTAGCTTGTTGTATAAAGTATACATTCCGTCAAATAAAGAATAACACTATCCACCTCCGTCCCCTGGATTTTCTATCCCTTTCTGATTTTTCTCTTCTTATTTCTCAGTTTTCATTCTCCTCCTGAACATGATTTTTTTTTAGTGTCTGTTTTATTTTTCTCCTCCCACTGCTTCATAGCTACACTTCATTCTTAAATTTGCTGTCGCTCAGAGAATTTCTCTTTCTTCAGGTCTTGTTTATACCATCAGTGTAGCTGCAGTGCAATGGATCACGCCTGAACACTGAACATTTCACAGGTTTATGGTCATGTTTATTCAGTATCATAGAACAAGCACTGTCAATCAAACCACTTTTAATCCAACCCTATTTGCTGACTCACTGTGACCTGTCCATTGTTACCAGTAAATCTCTGAGAACCTGTTCCTGGAGGTTTATTTCCTCCTGAAGATGTAGCTTAATACTTTTCTTTCCTAGTTTCAACTTTTTTTTCATTCTTGGTTTCACTTTTTCTTCATTCTCTCCATCAGTCCCTTTTCAGAATTCACTGTTTCTTCTTTTCTTCCTTTTTTCTCCATGTCATCTCTCATGTCTGCCATTTTCTCCCCCAGCCCTCAGCCCTGATGACATTTCTTCTCTTCCCTTTACATTTCTAGCCCATAGTCCTCCTGGGTAGGAACTATTCCCCTTGATCTCATCCCGTTCAGCCTACAGAGAGGTGGTGGAAAAGGACTGACAACTTAGTGTGTTCTTGTGTCTGTGCACACGTGCACATGTGCATCTCCTTTCAGATATGGTTGGTATGAAAGCTTGGTGGTTGAGATGAAGTGTCCTGGCTCTGACTTTTGCCTTTCAGACAGCCATGAGGAGTCATTTCCGAATGCAGATGTGCCCTAGAATTGCCTTTAGAGTACAGGGTCTCAAGGGATCAATCATCAAAAATTTCTGCTGCTTCCTTTTAGATTCAAACATTGTCCTTTTCCTTAGGCTGAAGGTCAACGGTTTTTGAAGGGCAGTGGCAGAATCATGAAAGAAGACATTTTTCTCTTGCTCATTTTTAAGTGAGGGAGTGAATGAACTGTGATAAATATTTTTCTGTATATAGCTAGAGCTGTCTCAAAGAAGTGGCAGAGGAAACAGATGGCAGAGGCCCTTTATAGGTAGCTGCTGTTGTCTCTTAAGGTGTCACCATCATGAGAAAAGTGGTTGTAATTGGGGACCTTCAAGATCAGTAGCAACTGAAAGGACTCGAGCAGAAAAGAATGTCATCCTGCGTGAAGGTGGGGTGGGGGAGAAAGAAATCAAACATTCAGAGACTAAGGAATGGTGCTTGAGAGGTGAAATAAAGTACAGGGAATAGGTGGAAGCAACTATGAATTGTCACTGAATGACTTGACTGCAGGATGGATGGTTTCCCTGCATTTGGGAGTTCATACCTGGCCACAGACAGTGGAAACATTGTAGGCAAGGTGAAGAGCCGGTTTAGAGTATTTTGGTGACAGCAAGAGGGGCTGGTGTCCAGTGGAAACAACTGAGTGAGAGACAGAGATCCTCAATACAACATGGGAATGCAGCCAGGGGAGAGGAAAGGTCCAGGAACAGCTATCTCCGGGCTCCTATCTCATCCAAGTTGCTTCAGAGCACCCCTGCAGTCTGTGCTTTTGGGATGAGGGGGTGCTACAGTTTGGTGTAGAAGCCTCTGTCCCAGATATTCCTCAAATAATTTGCCTGCCTGGAGCCCTATCATCTCAGTGTACGCAGCACAAAGAGAAATTGTAAGTTGACCTCTAAAACAACAGAAGTGGAGATGTAGCTGCTCCCTCAGGAAATAACCAGGGCTAGGTTCCTTCATATTTTCCAGACTGGGAGGGATTACACAGTGGGCTAGACCCCTAAGTCTTCCAGTCATGACATTGTTTAAATCTCTCCTGCTCCCTTTGTGCCTCCAAAAGTAGGAACCATGTATTCCTTTCAAGGAAGAGAAAATTCACCGAAAAGTTCAATAGGAGGTTTGGGAGGAAACCGGGGGGAGGACAAGGTCTATCATGAAGCGCAAGGGTTTGGGGTGACAGAGCAGCTGTGAACAGGCTTGGTGTTGGAGATCAGTTGGTGCTGAACATTGCACAGTGTCCTCTAGCTGAGACACCTCCATTGCAGCTGTACTCAGTAGTCTTGAAGGAAACAACTGCCAAGAGCAGAGCAGAGCAGTGCAGCTGTTTTGTTGCTGGGAAAGGGAACAACAGAGAAACTAATATGTCTACCCTGCCGAGTGAACTGCAACACAAACAGCAGCACAGCACGCAAGAAAAGCATGGGATTGACAATTTTCCTAACTTTCAGGTGACCACCTAATCATTGCGCCACTCTTCCCCAATCATCGCTCCACTCTCCCCCTCTTCAGTCATCACTTTGTCTGTGTGTTCACAGGAAAGCATAACTCAGAAAGGCCAAGAACGGCTTTCCAGGAATTAATTCCAGGGACTGTCTAAGATCACAGGAGAAAGGTGTTTTTTTGTGTGCTGCATCATTACAGCTTGGCCCACATTTACAGGAACAGCGAGGGGGAAAGCATTCAGTGCAAAGCAAGACTGAGAGAAAGAGCACTGTGAGGATGTAAAGGCACGAGGGCCAGGGAGGATTTATACTCTTCTGCAGAAACTGAAGGCATGGGTTGTTTCTGCGAGAAGACCAACTCAGCTGTGGAGGAAAGTATATCTGCGTGCTGGAAATGGTGGGCTGTTTGGGGCTGGAGGGGTCTGTGGCAGCTCTAAAGCACAGCTGGCCAGAAGGAAACACTAGGCAAGAGGGGATCCAGGACTTGGCCACAGCATGGCATAGGAAGGTGGTAATAGGAATGCAGTATGAGTGCTGGAACAAGATAATTGAGAAATATGGTCTGAAAGAGGAGGGTGAGTCAGGAGAAACCCTGGGATTCAGAGGCAGGAGAGACTTGAATTGCTAAGAGAAGCAGGAATATCAGCTGGAGCTGATAGATGGAGAGATAGACCTCCTCATCCATCTTCTCTGCTTTGTGGAATGGAATGGATTTTCTCCTGTCTGACGCCAGCATCTGCCACCTCTAAAGGCCTTTACTTCCTCTCCCCTCTGCTCCAGCCCATGGGAGAAAGAAGAGTTTAGACACACATAGACAGGATAGGAACAATCATACAAACCAACCAACCATGGACCTGCAACAATTTGGAAAATGCAACCCGTGGTTGCGGCTCTGTGTGGTAAAGTCTGACAAAGGGAAGCTGGGGAGAGAAAGAATCAAAGGAGCTGGAGTGTAAAATTTTTGTCCTGACTTGGTGATGCCAAGAAATTTATCTACATAAGCAACTTACGGCAGTCATGGCCACCTCCTACACTGAGGCTCTCTGCTGGTCTCATAGCTGTAAGCAGATGAATTTGTTCTTCTGGAGGCCCGGGTTACAGTTTTCATGGCAGAAAACCTGTGGTTTGGCCAGATTATCTTCGGTAAAGCAGGGGAACCAAAACTTAATTGTCCTCTCTGGCTGCTGCTCTTCGGCAGAGGGTTTCTGAGTATTTCACTTTTATTGCCATTGTGCCATTGCACCTCCACCAAAATGCTTCATGTAGGGTGGAAACACCTTTGTGCTAGACACTATGCATACACAAAAGCTGTTGTCCCTACATCAAAGAAGTGACAATCTAAGATGACAAATGACATATGAAAGGCAGCAAAGCAGAAGACAGCAAATGTGTAGAACTTTTTTCTGCACTGTTGCTTTTGACATCAGTAAGAGGGTATTACACCTAGAACCGACTTCACCTCCTTCTCCAGGCAGAGCAGAAGGCAGAACAGGGCATGTCTGCCCAGCGCTAGGCAGTGCCAGAAGGAGATACCCAAATAACTGCAAGCAAGGTAGCTTAGGTATTTCAAGCCCTAATGGCTACTCAAGCATGGGGCTCTGCACAGGCAAATTAGCAGCGTGTCTGAGAGCTGTCAGGATGCAGCGCTTACTCAGGTGTGCTGCTTCCAAGACTCATGCAAGGTCACACTGCGCTGTGCCATGGAGACTTATAGTAAAAGCCTCTCTCACCTCTCAGTCCAAATCTAATTCCCATATCCCCATACGAGCATGCCTAGCTGGTTGGAGCGTTTTTTTCCCCCATACTTGGTAACCACAGGTGGTCTGAAAGAAATAAATGCTCACATCTCATTCTGCTCCTATAGGAGGGGTATTATTTGGGGTTCTGAAATGGAGCTTGGTCCCAGACATGTCTCCGAGCGCTTGAGAAATATGGAGCCAGAAGATGCCATCACAGTTGGATTTCTCCTTTGCAGTTTTAGCAGGCAGGGCTGAAGGACACAGAGACCGATCTCCATGTGACCTGCAAATCCTGTCCTTTCACATGAGGGCTGAAGCTTGCTGAAGAAGCAATGCTGGAATGCTTTTGCCCATGTGGTATCTGCCCTGGGGATACACGGCCACTTCCGTCTCTAGGGTTGTCACTTACCAGTGAAAATTCATTGGATTCATGACAAAACTGCAGGATTTACCAGAAAAGAAATAGTTTGTTCTGAAAATAAATAAAATCTGATCTGGAGGTGGTAATTTACTCAGACACCCAAGAGATCACTTATTTTGAGTATCTTGTTTAATTCTCACTGAGACTGCTAGTTTTCTGTCATTCTTGATCTAAGTTTTCTTGGAAAAAGGTGGAATATGTTACATGGCTTCTTCCCCATAATAAGAACAAAGGAAAGGACTCAAGGAGAGGAAAGCTCCACGGTCATCATTTTGCTGAGCTGCACCACAGCAGGGACAGAGGTTGAACCCACATCCAAACAAATTCTTAAGACCTATATGAAGCCCTGCTCTTCTTTGGGATCCATGTGAAGAATTAGATCTCTGCAACAGATACATAGTCAGTAGCTTTTCCCAAATAATGAACTAATCAGAAACACTAAAAATAGGCTGCATTGGAACATCAGTTCAGTGATTTGGAATATAGAGCAAATGGCACTGAATGTGTTTAATGAAGTGAAAGAGCTTTGTTTTTAATCATTGAGCTACTGATAAATTGTTGATAGGTGATCAAATGTGGCCTTTTCTTTCAAAATTTGGGACTTTATGAACCTGCCAAGACCCTCTTGAACCACCCTTGTTCCTTTCACTGCTAATGTAGTAGGACTTCCTGCCCTTTTCAGGACCTAAAATAAGAGTTACTGTAATGTCGTCCTTTTCTTTCCGGGTAACAAACATTTAGCCTCTGGGCCAGTGATCAATTTTCAAGAATAAATGTTCATAGTTGTACAAAATCAGACCCTGGGAATTGGGTCGGACATGTAAGAGAAGATGACAAGATGGGAGGCAGATCTGTTCACATCTATACATGCTGTTCTGAGAATAACACCAGGGAATTAGATTAGGAGGATGGTGAGAGTAAATGAAGGAAAATCTGTTTTTTAATTGTACAGCAGCACAGTGAGTGGGGAATCGGGGTAGAGCCTACAGCTGAGGAGAGATGTAATTTTCCTGCAGGGAAGGAAGTGGGCTAGGACCTCATGGATGTTAGACCAAGGGACATGCAAAAGGAATAAGGGAAACTGAGACTCTAATAGGAAAAAATAGCTGTGTTATGAGGATTGAGACAATATTATTGAACCAGTTTAGTTCATGACAGACCCTACTGGCGGTCCTTCACATGTGGACTAGATCTTCCAACATGTCTGGATTATACCTAGTCCAGAATGACAGAGGAGGAGAAAAGAGTCTTAAGCTGCCNTCACATTTACATGTCCCTGAACTAATGTCTTCCAGGATTTCCCCTATGTGCAGAATGTCTTCCGATGGAATTTAAACAAAATTCTTTGCTGTTTTGTGCTATTAAATGGGCTGAAATGACGGGAATGAGTTTGAGGACCGAGCCCTATATCTATGCCCTGGCTGACACACGCTAATGCATTAGTGATCTTGGTGAGCAGTTTTCTATGCACCTTGAAGCTATCTTTACTTTTCCTTTCAGTGGAGAAGAACCAAAGTGTCTTTCTCATGGTCCGCAGAAAATCTCAAACCATATTTGAGATGTAGTTTACACACTTTACGACAATGTTTTAATACTGGTTTGCTTAGTATACCAGTCCTTAACAGTTTTATGTTAATGTTATTGGGGTGGGGAACATTATCCAACCTGTGCTAAGCCAGTACAGTAATTAATCAGCTGACTGAACATTTCTATTCTAACTATAAACTCACGAATTATTTAACTCTATCCTATTAGGAGCCAGGTTTTCCTTTTAACCTCAGCTGCAAACCAGCTGTCCATCAATTACAATGTGTTCATACCTTAGGGTGATGAGAGCAGCAGAAAAGCCTAAATGGGTTGCTAGAAAGTGCTACAAGTAAAAGAGAGATGTATTTCATTAGCGTTGGGAGGATTGGCCGCTCTTTAATTGGATGAATCACCCAATGGGCGTGCTCCCGAAGCCAATCCGAGTGTGCCGGTTCAGTAGAGCCACAGTGAGCAATGCTGTGCTGCGTCATTCGGCATTCTCCGGTGAGTGATTAAATCCATGTCATTTGTAATAAATCAAATGTTGTCACAGGGTCAATCTTGTGGGTCATGCTAGGTTATCATGGCTATTTTGCACTGGTTGTATCACATACTGCTGTGTCATACAGGTTTTTGTTGGGTCATGGGGTCATGCTGGGTTCCTCAGATACCATCTCTTGAACTCACCAGGAACCCTGCTGGAGTACATCAGAGGAATGATGATAAAGATTTACCGTGTAGCCTTCTAGTGCACCTGGTTACGGCCTCTTCTCATGGATGAAGTATCTCTTCCCTGGAAAATGTGCATTTGCCCTGTTTATTAGTTTAAACAGACACTGTGACTTTCATGATTGGTCCCCTCCAAAATGACACCTGTCCAAGGCCCAAAACAGGTGAGATCTAGTCTTGAGCCAGTGACTTCTTTTTTTCAGAACAGAAAACATTACGCTATTCCAGTTAATTAGATTGCTGCCTAACTCCATAGAGTCAGAAAGAGATCCTGCCCTCTGCTAACTTTGCCGCACATTACTGGTTTAAGTGCTGCTTGGGGATCACCCTGTTATAGGGAAACACCCACACAGCCAAGAAATTAATAAACCTCCCCTCAATTAGGGGATGTGGCCAAAGAAAAAATAGTGCAAGTAACAATACACCATGTTCCAGGCATCGTCTACTTCTGTGGTATCTTGTTTTGAGTTATGATTTGGTCAGGTACGTGTTAGAACGGCCCTGAGGTGACTCTAACCCAGGCTAGAGTCTAAGCCAATCTCTTCTGGTCTGATGGTCAGCAAAATACAAACGCAGCACAAAGCCACCTTTAACCCCCACACCATCCATCCTGTTTCAGATACCACTGAGAAAGCTGGAAATCCACAGCTTCCCTGCAGAAGTCACTCCAAATTACAGGAGTTTAAAATGTTGACATTTTTATGCATAGAAAGACTATTTTATGATTTTTTTAAAGATCATCATGGCTTCCTGTGAGGTGTGTGTGGTTGGTTGAGTAGTAACTGATGCTTGCTCTCACAGAGAAGGAACATAAGAATTATCTTAATAACATTTTTAAACATCCCAAAATAAATTTATTTTACGTGACGTGTGGCACCTCCAGAATAGAGAGTGGCAGCTTGTGGTATGAAAGTTTTACTGGTACCAATCAGGATGACATTCCCAACCCACTAGTGCCATTGCCGGTCAGGTAAACAAAGAAAGATTAACAGATGATTTAGAGAAGGAAATGTCCCATTTTTCATCAGCAAAAAACAATACTGCTGGTGAGGTTTCAACTTGTACTTTCTATGTATGTCCTCTGCTCACAGCAACAGAAGTTATTCTGCTAGTGCATGATTTTTCACTCCTTGATGCATTTGATCACCCAGTGTCCCTGGAGAACAAGAAAATGCTCCCATGCCCATTCTATATGTGGAAAAATTCAGACACAGGAAGGTTAAGTGGTTAGCCAAGTATGCACAAAGACTATGGTAGAGCTGAACTCACTTTTTGCCAAGTCTTAAGTGCATATCCAGACCACTCCACCACCCTCCAGAGTGCTGTTTACCTGGCCCCACTGCCTATCACATCACAGAAAGGTACTACCTGTTTTCCGAGTGTGAAGTACATAGATGGTCTCTAAAGCACCACAGAAATGCCATGGATTGCAGTCAGGAATGCATTAGAACCCATTCAAGTTCTATAGACTTCTTGCAAGCTCCCACATTCTTTGAACATGGCAGGTCTCTGCAGGAGCTGCATCAGACCTTACTGGTCTTCTGTTGGAATCAGTGAGTAAGCCAGGAAAAAAGTTATTCCCTCTGCAACTGAAATCAAACTCATATTTTCCTCAGCAGAGCTATTTTAAGTTGTTCATTATTATCTTTTTTCTCTCCAAAGCAAAGCCCGTTTGATACTCAGAGGTTGTTAAAACCAAAGGGTAAAGAGAACACTGGGGTATTGTTCTAGCTGCAATTGCAGACTTACTTGGTACCTAGAAAAGATGTTATTAAAAAATAAACCAAGTCTACAATGCTTTGAGTGAGAAGAAGAAAACAGCAAAGGAAAAAATGAAAAGAAAATCCATGTTGTTGAAGTCTTGGGCAGTGGCAAGGAAGTAAGGCCTGAAGGTGACATACCGGGTCAAATCCATAGATGCTACAGGTGAGCATAAGCCACAGATTCTTATGTTCAGCAATGATGCGTGTGAGGCTAAGAAGCAGATTATGTCATTTAACCTTCGCGATGTAAGAAGGATCCAATACTGAGTTTCTGTGTGCGTCTGCGACAGATGGTCTTTAATAGCAACAACAGTCACTGTGGGTATGCCTTTCCACGTCTTACTGGATTCCAGCTTTCTGCTCAGGCTTTCCATGTCAGTTGTAACTCACCTGGAGAAATTTTCAGGTGTGCTTTTCTACTGCAAAAGCAAGACACGGAAATGCATCCACATTAATTTGCCACGACAGCACAGCCTCATGCGTGCTACGTGATGCAGGCAAAGACACAGTTTGGCAACTCGCATTGCTTGCTTTCTTCCACACACCAGCACGAGGGATGATCTCACCATCGTCCGTTCATTTCTTTCTCCACCTGCTTGTCTGTGTTTTTTCCCTTCTCGTTCATGTTCAGCAGGTGCCTTCAATTCCCAAACACGTTCCCATATCTTTTCCAATGTTGGCTATGGAGCTAAAAAAGGATTTTCTGAATTTGATTGATCAGGTTGTCACAAACTTGGCTGGGAGTCATTAGTTGGACACTCATCAGATTGCTGCTGCAGAATCCAGCTGCTGAGTTTCCAATGTGCTTTTAGCCTCTGGAGCGTAAAGAGAGACAAAAGCAATACACCTGACTGGGCATCTCCAGGGATGTCTGAGGAGGCACAGAGCCTCTATCGACCATCCCTTCCTGAGGGAAGGAACTCCTGCTGCAGTTGTCTCTCCCTGCAGGCTCACACAACTTCCCCAGGTAACTGAAGTGCAGCCTTTCACAAAATCCTATCAGGAGGCATGAGCCTTCCTGCCTTACACTTTAATTCATCAGGCATTGCTAGATGCAACACACGTGTGATAAAGATGAACTTTGCACATAATGTCTGAACGCAGCATCTCTCAGAAAATACAGATCATGAGAAAACAACAAAGACAATGTCCCCACCCACTGCTCCCTCTCCCTTTGACTCAGTAGGGGATCTCCTGCTTTCAGATTGCCAGCTCATAATTTGTTTTCTCTGAAAGTGGTTATTCCCTCAGTAAATTAGGCTTTCTTCTTTCAAAAACCATTCACTCCCCTCTCTGCCATCCATTCTCTCCTGTCTCTTGATGAAGTTTCTTGTTTGGTTCCTCACAGAAGTCTTTCTATAATCCTTTCCATCCTTACCTAACTTTGCTCAGCTTTTTGTAATGTGCATAGGGCTCAGCCATCCCACCCCCCCTGTCTTCAGTCTCAGTCATCACCCACCAGGGTTCAAGGACCAACTACTGCCAAAGACGTATGAAGTATTCTTCTGGCTAAGAGTGAGCAGGCATCCACAGTGAAGCCGCTCTCATAGTTACAGCATTGTAGTAACATCGTGACATCAAGCAGAGCCCACAACTCGTGCAGAGGTCCCACATCAACATGAGGCTTAGGACCAGCTGTTCAACAGCTGGCACCCAGGGAAGAGGCATTTAAACCTAGTGCTATTCTAGTAGTGTTGCAGGTTCAGTAAGTACAATGACTTTGAAAGACGCAGAGATATTTATCTCAACAAGCGATCAGGGCCTTCAGCTGCTCATCTGGCAAGTGTTCAGAGCTGCTGGTTCTGGAGGACACCTGCCCACCTGGATCTCCTCCACCCATTCAAGTTCCCTGTGCAGGAGCTAGGAGCAAAAAGAGAAGATCAGGACACAGGTTATCTTTGAGCTGTTGCAGGAGTCAGGGACCCAGTGCACAGCATAACCTGCATGTTTTTATAAAGGGAAGTAAGCGGAAGCATCACTTTACCTGTGGCTGCAGCTCAGCAGATGCTCCATTTACACACTACAATTTGTGAGCCGTGCTGCGGTATGATTTAGAGGGTAAAGGACAGAGTGCTTTGCTTTCATCGGGGACATGGAGGTAAGGGAAGGCTTCCCATGAACGGGCTGTGAATACAGCTTAGGGTGTGAGACAGAGTCTTCCTACACTGACATGCCCACACACAGACCAATGCACAGATCACCCTTGGAGTAAGGATGACTCGATGGGCTCTTATTATAAATGATCCTTGGCTAACAACATAGACAAAGTAATTTATGGCTTCTCCTGCATTTCTGAATTATCTTTAGTAGGTTGAATTGTCCATAAATCTATTGCTGTTCTTTGGATACAGGTGTGAATCCAAGGACTCTCTGACTCTTAAAATGATGAAGTTTGGCAAGCAGAAATCACTTTTTAAATCAAGGATTCACTCTTCTCTCATTTAAATACTGCAGGAAGTGGTGGCACACTTACAGGAAGTCAGGTCTGATTCTGGTAAACTGGGCTGAAATAACTCGCCATTTTCAGAGCGGGATGAAACACATGGCAATTATAATGCAAGAAGCTTTATAAGGATGTAACTGTTTAAAAGCTGATTAGGAAAAAGAGGGACTTGGCATCCAGTCTGGAAGGGAAGTAGAGGGAGGGATGGCTGCATGGCAGGACTCCTGTTGGTGTATGAATGTCTGCGCCATGGTGGCATTGTTATCCCCTTCTTGTCCTGACAATATACAGTCAATGGCACTTCAGGAGGTGGGTGGGGGACATCTGGTTAATGAGGAACAGATGGACATCATCGGACATGCACTATACCTGCTCTTTCCTTCCCTGCTCCCTCCCTCGCTCTCTATTTTCCCCTGCAGCTGAGCTCTTCCTTCTCCTTCCTTTCAAATGGAATGGAATATTTGTGTGATACTGAGAAAGAGCAACGAATGGCTCTGGTCAGAGCCAAGTGGAATACCAGAAAATGCAGTTAGGAAATGTCTCAGCTGTAGCATGTGCCTTCCTCTGGGTTCCCCACACGCTGTGCTGATCCTCACCTACCATGTACCCCTCCCACTCCAGTTCCTGGAGCTGTCATAATGGGGGGCAACAGATGCCGCTTTCCCATGTGCTGTTTCTTTGATATGACCTGTTTAATGATTTGAGAAGCACTTTCTTGAAGCTCATATTTTGGGACTTGGCAGTTTACCGCTCTGTGAAAAGTTATTTTTTTATCCATCCTGGCTCTCCTCTCCTTAGCTCACAGAGGTGATTTTTAGAAGATGTGCAGTGACTAGAGTTGGCAACCTGAATTTCCCTTCCACCCTTCTGGTTCCCTCACAGCACATACATACGATTTGTTTGTGTGCTGGTATGTTCTCATCCAGTTAATAGGTGCCAGTAAAGTGGGTTTGTTGGTCTCCCACAAAAATCTGAAAAGCTGAATACAAACCAGATCCTGAGAGAAATACAAATTCCCAAAAGCTTGTGCATCTCACAACTCAGAGGAGACAGCACAGTGTTCCTAGATGTGCTTCTACAGAGGAAATCTTCCTAAATCCCTGTGTTCCAACCAACGCTCACAAAATAGCAAAATAACTCCTATCAAGTTCCAATTGGCTTTCATTAATACTGGTGGCTTTCATTGAGATTTTCTCCCTGAGAGATATGACAGAAAAGTCAGTCCCTAAACCCCTTCTCACTCCTTCTTATAACGATTTTACTTCACTACAGTTATGCCTGCTCACAGTTACAGAGTTGCACTGATCCCTCAGTTTAAGTGACACAGCATGCTGATGTAACATCAGGACAAAATTTTCCACCTTCCACCTTTCTCCAACTCACCAAGTATTTTAGTGTGGGTGAGAAAAGTCTCCTGAATCAGTCCCTTTCAAGGGCAGCAAGCAGAGGTATAGTCAGCAGTCCAGCTGTGCTACCTTCTTCTGTCTCTCTCATCTGAGAACTGGTACGGTGCGCGAAAATGGGATTAATTTTCTGTGTAGGTCTGGTTTGGATAAAAGGCCTCTGTGTCCCTTCAGTGGTTTCCACTCCAGCTGCCTTTGAAACACATTGGATTTTATATAGAGGACACAAACATAGCATGAATGAGGAAGGAGAACTTCAAAGGAGGATGATTTAGGTTGGGTGAGGTGGAAACCAAGTTAATTCACTTGAGCTGATCATTTCAATGAGGAAAATGGACTGAGTCCCCATGGTATTCTCACCATAGCACACAAATGCTGAGTTAGCATCTAGATCCATCCTCTGCCAGGATCTTGACTTTCTGGGCAACTCGGAAGTATTATTCACTATAGATCCCAGCCAAAGCATCAGGACTATAGCTGATTGTCCTTGGCTTTCCTTCCAAGATCTTTTCCACACTCCCTCTCTTTCTGCCTTTTCCCAAATGAGCCCTCACTCCTCTCATATCCATGGGGAGTTAACAAGCAGATTCCAACACAGTGAGTTAGCAATAGCTCAGCAGTCTCACAGAGGCCAACAGCTACTCGCTGGACGGGGTCAGCAAAAGCAAAAACCTGTTCATCCCTCTCCCTTTGCCGTTCATTAGAAGCTGAAGCACGCCCGTCTTAGCTTTATTCTGTATTACCCACCCCCCAGGCCTCTATTACAGCCTGGGACATTTCCTTCATTACAGCAGAGGACTGAAGATCCTGACCCCTGCCATTGTAACCTCTGAAGTCCAGAGCGGCAAGACAGTCTTTACACTACTTCTCTCCCACAAGCTATTAAGCATGGCAACAGAGTCTGGAATTGGTGTATGCTTCAGTGAGTTCACAGGGAGATCCCAGTCTAAGGATCCCATCCAGAAGTCCTCAGGGAGAGAATGCGCTCAGCCATCCCTGGCAGCTCATCTCCAGGCTTCACCATGCACATACAAATGACTCTGTCAGGCCAGTCAGTGCTACCACTTTCCATCTGCTTGGATGGCTGTACACTTCTTGTTTCATCCTAGATTCTTTCCTCAGACACATCTCATATCTCTCCTTGAACACATTCCACAGGGACAGCAATTCTTTATGAAGCCCTCTACCCCCTTAAAGAAGTATCTGGTCATTGATCATTCAGTCCTCCTGCTGCAATAGAGTTGGGGTCGTCTGGGAGTTTCTTACCAGCATAACCTCTCTGTTTGACAGCTCCCTTCCCTTCAACCCCAGGGTGCAAGTCTTGGCAATAATGCCATCTTCAGTGTTGCTCCTCTAAATAGCCTTCCATCTGCTGAAGAGTGAAAATTGGTGTCAGTGCACCTGAACCCATTCCCTTACACAGAGATTTTCTATGCACTGCCCCAGATTTGTCAAGTCCATTATGAAGAGTACTGTTGTGCAGAACTTAGATTCCAGACACGCTGCTTTGTAAAATAAATGCAGGTTGAAAGCGTGCAGCTGCATTCCTAGAGAAAAGGGCTACAATTCCCCAGAGACCCTCGAAGGTCCAAGGAAAATGCAGTCATGACCTCATTGCCTGCACCAGTCTCATCAGTGCAGTAATGGAATGAACTTGTATAAGCCCCACTGCAGAAGGGACAAAACTAATAGTCCTGATCCTCTCTTCCACAGCAAGTCCATGCCCAGAAATGACCTGGCATGCCTCTGAGGAAACTTTATGCCCGTGGCTGGAGAGGGAAGGAACTGGGGTTTACTGGCAGTTTTAAGAGTCAGTGAACTTTGGATTCTTTCTGCAATTTCTTGTGAACTACAAGCTGAATTTTTACTTTTCACCAGAATGCAGCAACATTCAGTGAAGTGCATTGCTTTTTGGCTGTTAAGACTGCTTCACTGGGTTTTCAGGATTTCAATTTCCCTGCTCTGTGCACAGCACTTCTCAAATGTGGTGGGACCCATGGTTACCTCAAGCCCCATGAAACACCCCCGGCCTGAGTTGGATCTCAGTTTCAGTCCTCTTTGTCTGGTTCAGTTTCACTGGTGAGTTGGAAATAATAATGCATCATAAATCTTAGGTGAAGTCTGGGTTTCCAACCCAAAATATTCTCAGAGGCTTACTAGGTATGAAGAACATCATGACCAGCCAACAGGGTGGATCTTCTGGAGCACTCATCCTTTTCCTATGTTTAGACTAGCATGGAAGTTTCTTTTACTTTAATATATCATGAACTGACAGGAGTCTGTCAATATGTTGCCAGTCTGGGAAAGTCTGTTTTTCCCTTTACATGTTTTTCAATCTGATTCCTTTTCTCCATGTAAGTTTTATTCATAACATAAGTTTCAGAAGCTAGAACCTGTGGTATGATGAAATTTTACAGTTGCTCCATAGGTATTTGTGGTCTGGTTGTTATCATGCTGCGTGTGTATTTTAGCTCTGGCTTGCCAGTCTTTGCAATGACATGGCACTGACTTTCACCTCCAGCTGTGCCTGTTTGTATGCACCCTCCAATCACAGGGCAGGGGGTGTTGGTAAAGAAAGGGTGGGTCAGATAGCTGTGTTAGTTACATTTGAATCACAGGACAACTGAAGCATTCAGGTGGGAAGGGACCTCACAAAGTCTCTAGTCCAAGCTACTGCTCAAAGCAGGGTTGTCTGCGAGTCCAGACCAATTTGCTCATGACTTTATCCAGCCAGGGCCAGGTCTGATATCGTATCCCAGCAGAACTTCAGATGAATGTGGCATATCACTAAAGAACAGCCATGCCCAAACTTCCAGAGGCAGATGGCTTTTTAAAAATTAATACTTCGGTCTTAGTGGTTTGTGTATCACACCTTTGGAACTTATCCCAGCTCCTCACTCTAGCAGTCCTCAGTAGGCACCGGTCAAGAACTGAAAATAACCCATCTTAGATCTCAAATCAGTACAAGCTGTAAGCTCTGCTTGGGCCATAGTCTTGTAAGAAAGCCAAAGGAAACACTTTATATGACTTTTCGAAGGTGGTGCAGACAAGTAGAGAGTAAAGAGTGCTCCATCTACCTTATCACAACAATTAGAAAGCAGCAGAGAGTAAGAGATGTAGGAAGATGTGATCTGCAGTATCTAGCTCCTTTGGAGCTCACTGTGTGCACGTTGGAGACTGTGAACCCATGGGAACATCCCCAGTGCCTCTCTGCAACAGTAGATGAAATCCCACGCACCCTATTTCTAGTCACTGCAGTCAGATGCACATGGGACTCCCCTCTGTTCTGGGAATGAGTGGACTTCTCTTTGCGAGCCACCTCTTACAGGCTTCTGTGTACGTAACAGGAACTTCTGCCTTTCTGTTGGCAAAGGGTTAGGCTGGAGGAGTCACCATATCATAACCCATCCAGGCCATTCTCAGAGTCCTGGGAGCACGGACGGGTGCATGAACCCAGTGATATTGCCTCTGGTCAGCGTGGATGCTACGGGATTTAGATTCCCACACTGAGGTATAATGCCCTGTCAGGACGGACAAGGAGAAAAATATCCCTCTGAAATCCCATTTATTTGGCTCCTTATTCAGGAAATTGTACAACAGCTCAGGGAGTATACTACTCTCATCATGCAGTGCAAAATGGATGGGAAAGTTTTAACAGCAACACCAATCAATTTAGCTGTTTCAGAAAAAAAACTACATTGTTTTTTTCCTAAACGTGACAAGGGATCTTAGTCCCCATGTGCTGAGGACCTATTGCTGTAGGTCTCAGAACTGCAAAAGTGTGTCAGGCAGGGGTCCTCAATAGTTCAATGGTCTGTTGAACAAATGAGAGGATGAGAAACACAGTAAAAGGCAATCTGAGGACACGTGAACGTCTGTCAGCCAGTGCTACCATTCTGGAAAACCCTGGGCTGTAATTAGAAACTGTAAGTATTTCACAAAGCAATGTCTCCTACTGTGATACATGTTAGATAAACACACAAAAAAGGCTTTAGGCTCTCCTACCGTGATACATGTTAGACAAACACACAAAAAAGGCTTTAGGCTGGCCTGCTGGATCTAGTCCAGTCAGGGCAGTCCAATCTGCAGCCAGAGGAGCCTCACCAAACTCCATGCTCCCGGGAGAGGCTGCACCTCTGGGTGGTCCTGCACACTGATGCGCCAGAGACACCGGCCACAGGGCTGCAAGCAGCTTTGTGCAGACCCCGGGTAGCAGCTTGGGCCTCTTGCATGATCAGAAGCTTCCCCCTTTGCCATAGAAGTCACTGCATTGGTTGCGGGCATCTCCTCTTTACGGTCACCTCCAGTAATTCCTTGCACAGGTATCGGTTACTGTTAATCCCACTTTCCTGGAGCTGACTGCCCAGGCCAGCTAGGAAACGGGGCTACGTTAGAAAGAGATACCGTCCTCCAAACCTAATGCTGTGCAGCCAGAGGAACCCAGTCAAACGACTGCAAACGGCCCCAAATTTGCTTTCTTGTATTCACTAGTACGCCCCATGGCACAGAGCGTCACTGCGCTACATATGGTAGATGAGCACTTGGTGTGTTGTTGGTTTTGAAATGTGTGTCATTCCCAAGCCTGTTTATCGGCTTCATAGCTGGCTTATAATCCAGACAGTAGGCACGGAATGATGCACAGTAGCATGATTGATCCAGAGCTAGATGTGGTGACACTGCCATCTCTGTCATCTCTCTTTTAAACAGTTCATCACATGTTTGCAATGCAAGTTTCCAATACCAACCTTATTTACCCACAGCCATTACCTTCCACACAACATTTGGGATTTAATTTCAGGACTTGTCCACTCGGGAGCAAAGGCCTTTCATCCAGCGAGCTACAAGAGCGGTTTCACTGGCTCAGATGGAGAAGATGGAAGTTTATAACTAATAAAAATGCCAGCAAATCGTATACATTTGGCTGCATTCACAGCTTGAGCTGAGTGAATTGGAGGCAGTGCGAGCTGCTGTAATGTGTCATTTTCTCTGTCCTGCCAGCATATAACTCACACAACTTAAACTATCTTAACTACCGCTGGACTCCTCCGCACTTGTCCCTTGCTGCCCAATAAACAGGATCGTGATGTGGTGCTCCTAATAGCACCTGTAAGACTACTCTGTACTACAATAGTAGCATTCCTGGAGCAGCCAAGAAAAGAAACATAGCTGGGCAGTAATTGAGAAAGCTGATATATTTCCACAAGGAGAAGGTAGCAATTCATACCCTCTACCTATCATTATCCTTAAGTATTGATTCTCCAGTCACATTTTCTTTGCTAAATGGCTTATTTCATCAAGGAGGGATTCTGCAGTTGCAGTCAAACCAGGACTGAGCGTATTACGTGCATGTGGAGTGAAAAGTGTATGTATGTGACCTGAATTTTAGACTAACCACTAAGACTACCCTTTTAATGAAAACTCAGCATGCTGCATCTCCCACTGCTGGTTGACTCCTGCCATTTGAAGGGACAGGTTAAGCTCTGATATGGCCCTGTTGTCAGGATGTTGTATCTTACCTTGCCTAAATAATGTCGTGGTTATCAGATGGGCAAGGAAATAGGTTTTAGAAAACATCACACAAAATATTTGTGTGTGATCATTCAGTTTACTTTAAACAGATTTGCTTCAATTGTGTTCCCACTCCATTTGTCTGTCTTCTGTGACTGTTCCAGCAACATATTTACTGGCACAGATTTTCACTCAAATAGCAACATTTAAGTGAACATGTTTATAGAAAACAAATGTTGACTCTATAATCAAAAAGTATTCACTCTGATGAGACACTACTATTAATGAGTTAAAGCCACTACCAAATTGTTACTGGAAATTTTCATCTGAGGGAAACTTAGAATTTACGCAAATTGACAAGAGCTGTAAAAGTATCAGTTTTTCTGGGCATATTTTTGATATCTTCTTCCTTTTGGGGGGGGGGGGGGGGGGAATGGAAACTAAAACATTTTCCATTTCCAG
>Ga0065711_1036843_pt1 | contig 20506 bp, 11 predicted proteins | sample Hoacrofraction12_FD_59098 | JGI IMG/M metagenome (GOLD analysis project Ga0065711, IMG submission 59098) | Hoatzin crop microbial communities from Cojedes, Venezuela - Epithelial fraction 12 v2 (version 2) | ecosystem: Host-associated > Birds > Digestive system > Esophagus > Crop | place...
GGGGGAAAAAAACCTATAATAAAGAGATTTAAAGGTACAACCACACCACTGCCCAGTCAGAGAGCTCACCAGTCTGTTGTGCCTTTGAAGAAATTTACTTAGACTTATATTACACAGATTAATTTTTAAAATCATTCTAGAGATTTCTTTTTTACTTCTGTTTGATACGGTTCAAAAGAAATTGGTAGCATTTAGCAAACAAGAAATACGGAGCATGCAAACATGGTATAACAACCCCATACATTCACTTTCTGCTACAAGCAGAAGAAACAGAACCAAACCTTGCCACAGTGCTGTCCCTTTTAATGCATTTGTAGTAGGGGGTTTGTTTGCTTTAAAACAAATGAGGTTTATGCAACCATGCTGCCTGAGAGCACAGCCTAAAGCTGGCAGGCCAGCCTCTCCGACGCTAAAGTATATGCTGTCTCTAACATCTCCCAGCCCCGGACTGGCAACTTGTGAGAATGATTAACACCCAATTTTTCTTGTATTATTATCTTAAAATCTGACTGTACCCTGGGATACAGAAACCCAATGCCCTGGGTGCGAAGTATTCCTGTTCCCTGCCCCTCGTACGAGCGTTCTCTCTTGCCTGGACTCTCGGTGGTCCCAACTCCACAGTATAATTGCCCCACCTCAAAACCCCGACTGCCTAGGTCAAACCTAATCGTGAGCCCATTAAATCTATCGGCCAGTTGGCAGATTTGGCAAGAGGTGCTTATTCCTACAAGCTTTCAACCTCATGCTAGGCAGAGATGAAAGATGCTATTCTAATGCCTACACCGAGAGACTGACTACTGGCACAAGCACAGCCCTTACGAGATCTTGCAGAACCTGCACGAAGGCGCAGCCATGAATACAACAGGAGGGAAACAGGCTTCCTTAGCTGGCCAAACACTTGCATTTTTTTCGACATAACAGTGATTGTATTTCCCAAAGCATCCTATGAAAGCTGAACACAGCTTCTAGATTCCTTCAGCAGACTGGCGTATTCCTTCAGGCCCTTCGGAATAACAAAGCAAAACCCTCACCAGAAACCCTACCTGGGACTGGGTCCTCAGGTAGTGAGCCACAGTCAGTGTTATCTAGAGCAATTACTAGAAAATAAAACTAGATGCATCTTCTAAACACTGTGAATGCTCCTGGGATTGATCACAGGTGAGCATCAAATTTAACGTTACAAAATTCAAACTTCTCAAAGCTAAAATTGATTTGTGGGCAACTCCTCCCTTTTTCTCATCCTGCCAATGTTACTTGCTAGCCTTAAAGGTTCCCTCTCCAAGCTTACCCCCATTCTATATAGAGACTGTATTTGTATCCCTTCTTATCCTTAAATTTCCTGAGTTAAGTAAGCAGGAACTTGACTAGCAGAGTTTAATATATACGCTTTCCATAGAATAGGATCTGCATTGCCCTGATTTACTCCATGGCCCTTTTCTGAACCTCCTCCACTTGGCCTATGGATCGAAGTCAAGGCAATACCGGGAATACCGGTGACTGCAGGGCATGACCCAGAATTTGTCAGCACAAAGTCCCACCAGTTTCAAAAGGCACTGAATTAAGCTCTTGGAACCTTCCAGAAACTTGACCGCCAGACACAAATACATTGCCAATAAACAGATGAGCACGTAAGCAGAGTTTGCGCCTTCTTACTGGGGCAATAGCAAATTCCCATTGCTCATTCCCTGGGCTGGTGTTCCAGTCAGGACTGCGTATCTCCTCTTACATTTCCACTGGCACCACTCCCCGTGGAACCAGCAGTGATTTACACCAAGGCAAAGCCGAAACACAACACCGCCGTCAGAACAGCAGCATCCAGCACTGAGCATGGGTTTCATTTTACCAGACAAACCAAATACTACTCGCTGACACTCAGGACCGATCTGAGCCCACAAGAATTTCTTGGCAGGGCTGTGCAGTGCTAATTATAATAACTAATGGGCTGACACTACACTGCCTTTGTGTTCCAATTAAATTCTACCACCACTTTGGTTTTTAGCATGTATAAACACGTGCTGTACTTCTTTTTTTGAAAACAAAATACAAGCAAAGAAACAAGTCCACACTAAGATATGATGAGAAAAAATACAGCGGAAATGCCATTAGCAAATCCTCAGTATCATCAAGTGAAAACACTATTTTAAAGCAACAGAATAACCTTACAAACTCAAGAAATGTAGGGGCACTGCTGTTTGGTACAGGTTTTTTGTGATAGAGGTTTTTTTCTTGTTCCACTGCAGAAGAGAGATCCTGCTGGAGTGATGCAGCAAGTACAGAACATGATCAGAGTAAACTAGGCTGCTTCTCCAGCCTGTTCACTTTCTGGCCTCAGACGAGGCATTTTTAAAAGTAGAGCTTAGCAATTCTGCAATTAATGGAGCTGAAGTGATCACTCACTGTCTCTAGGATTGAACTGGATTATTCATGATGTCTGGATATTCAGAGCCTTATGGAGTGTTGTTTCATCCCTTTATAGATAAGCAATGGTAATTAAAACCTACCTCATGTTTGTTTTAATGTAGCTGACCACTGATTTTTTTGTGAGTGAAAAGACTGGGCAGACAGATGACAAACAGTATGCCTGCTTTTTTTCTAGGTGCAACTAAATCCCACTGTGCCAAGAGGAACTACTTTTTAAAAATCGCAATGCAATGTCCCCATCATCTCCATGTTCTAAACCAGCGTGCAAACTGCCATCAAAAACATATGGAAGGAACAGATGGGAGGGAACTTCCTATCAGCCACAGGAGAGAGGGGGGGAAACCAAAGACAAAAAAAATAAAAAACACTTATTGACAATTTACACTTACAAACCAGCTAAAAAAAAAATAGGGAGCAGGCAAGAAGACGTCCATATATGGACGTGGAAGCAGAAATTACAGCTGTATGTGTCACAAAAGGGTGGACGTAGCCAGTGAACAATGAAGTCGAATCCAGGCGCAGGCAGACTGCAATTTGATCTTACACTATGCAGAAGACTTCTGGATTTCACTGTCTTTGTGAGGAGCAGAGTGCCCTCATAGCTGCAGCATTAACTTCTAAAGCTGCTGACATAATTCCTATGCTGACATAATTCTTTCCACTAACATAACCAGCTGCCTCCCACCTTTGTATTTTCCACCTTAGATTGCTTTTACTGGTCCTAAGCTTCAGTTGCATGAAAAATTTAAGGCTCATTTGGCAGACGTATCATGCCTTCTGTTGGCTAATACTGTAAAAACTACAGAGCATGAGACTGCAGATGCGTTAATCCAAAGCTGGTCACAGAACAAACTAAATTATGCAAAGACCTCGGGCAAGCCCCTCCACGCTCTGGACAGGACAGTGCCAGATCTCAAGGATACAGCTCAGGACCAGCGCTGACTCTCCAGGAGCTTTATAATCATCTCGGGGAGAGTGAAAACTGATGCAATGAGAAAGAAGGCGACTTACCCAAGAGCTAGAGTTGGGAACAAGCACGAGATTCCCTTAGATCTGAAGTCGCTGCTCTAGCCATTGGGTTATACTGCCTCTGATTCAGTTACTCATAAACCCAATTAGCAAAACATCACTGGATCCACAGACTGACATACTACTTAACAATAAGTGCAGCTTACAGATAGGTATTCTAGAGATAAGCATATGACTGACAGACTCCATCAGTCTTACCACAAAGGAAAATAAGGTTGAAGATCATCTACCCAGGAGTCTTTCCACGTATTGTCTCCTCATTTTGGCAGCTCTCATCCAAGAGCGCATTACATCACCTGGCTGGATCCTTCAGCCAGCGGTATGGGAGCACGCATCCCATAGATCTGAAAGCCTGCAATACCTCTTCACAGAGCCTCTGAATATGCAGTCTGCTCCCTCAGACTAAAATTAATAGCCTTATTGGCAGGATGACTCAGGCAGCTGTAGTTAGGCTTGTCTCGTCTCCCTGCATTTGCAATGAGATTTCCCTGATTTATTTTATCTGCAGTAATTAAGGCAGCCTTCTCCCTCACTCCACTGTGAAGATTTAAAAATAACACAAGAAACAGCAGTAGGCTAGACGAACAGATCAGCAAGAAAATTGCTCCGGGCAGTTAAAATTTCACCTTAATATACATAGAGCAATTTCTGCTGCCTAGCGGCCCTCCTTGCCTCTAAGACAACACAGCAGAGCTCGCTGTGCTGGGGGAAGGAGGCTGGCTAGAGCCCAGCCCTGCAAGTGGACCTAGCCCCAAGCAGCACTGCTTTGATTATGGGGTGTCAGTCCTCAGCGTCCTGTTAGACAAGGCTGCCGTGCCCACCATCACCACAGACTGAGCCCTTAATGCAACAATTGAAGTGTCAGCAAGAAAACTTCGAGGTGTCTCCTAAAAAGACATACTCATAGCTTGTAATTTCTCCAGTATTACAAGAGTTTTGTCCTTGTACAGTCACTCCCTCCCTCCGAGGCAGCTTGGTGCTGGGAAACCGGAGCTGCTGCTGCAGCAGCCGCTGATTGCTTTGGGCTTTGGGGAAAATCCCTTTCTCATCTTCGCAGCCCGGTTTGGAGTGGGAAACACAGCACTAGCGTGACCAAGCTGCCTGCCTCCCCTGCAGATGCACCCAGCCAGAATACGGCTGCTGAGGAGCAGCTTCACCGCACGAGACCTGGCAGGAACCTCATTAGGAAGAACCTGCTTCAGCTTAGACCAGCCTTGGGAGAAAAGGGTGCACACAGCTCCCCTCCGCAGACTTCTCAGAAGCAGCGACAGGAGGTAAAACAGTGCAAGATCCCCACCCACAGAGTACTGCAGTTGTAATAAATTCTCCACTGTGCTTAATCCCAGGAGTAATTTTAACCCTTTGCACGCTTTCCAGGCCACAGAGCCATACGCGATTCAACGATGGGCTCAGAGCTGTGTATTCCAGATGTTCCTACAGCACCGAAGCCTTGGCAAAGCTCTGCAGGGCTGGATCCCCCAAGGAAGAACTGGCAGGTTTCCACCTATTTTGCTGTGGAGCTGGGGGGCTCAGGATTTGGCCTTTTTTCCATCAGTTTCTGCTTTCTGCTACTTTCTTAGCTCTCAAAATTATCCCAGGCACTTAACAACTCAGCTAATTATGTGAAGGAACCACACGGCAATCTCTCATGCTAATGAAGGATTTTGTAATATTCTGGATCTCTGCTGCGAGTGCTGCAGCATCCTCTCTCTATCTAGTACCAAAAAATCTCTTCCTGGATAAGTACCGACTGAAACACAAGCTTGCTTAATGCTGCTAGTCAAGGTCAGGCAAACTGTAATAAAAATATAATCACCAGGAACTAAACAATAAGTAGAAAATGGAACACCATAGACTCACAAATAACATTGCCTGTTACACTCTGCTCTGCCTGACTGATACTTCATATCCCAGAACAAACCACATTCAGTTCTCCAAGGGAAAACGGCACTTAGAGTGCTTGCCTTCATTTTCATACTGACTTCACATATATATCCAAAGTGTCTCCAGGAAAGAAATTATTTATAAGGTTCATTACAAACTCCTCCACTCTGTGGAACCGATTCTTCACTGCTCCACAGCTTGTGTTGACATTTACACCCAAGCAATGTGCCATTCTACCAATTTAGTTCCAATTTACTCCCTCCCTACAAGCTGAAAAACTTTGCAGAGTGGAAGGAGAGTGATGGCATCTCCAGGCTCCATCAGCTTCACCTGAGCAATCTGTGATTTTTAACAACCTGTCGACTCGCCATGTTCGCTTAGAAGATGCACATCCTATTTACGTGACAGATGCGGCTGAAAGCTCACATGCAGCAGTCAGAGGAAGAAAGACAACAACTTCACACCATTTCAGCTCGTACTGACTCAGCACCAAGCAACTTCTTGCTCCATTTACTGTGCATAGCCCTGAAGTGCAATTTTTAAGTAGTGTATTAGCTGCACGGGCCATCAGTTCTCTCGCTTCAAGGCAGAGTCATCAGGAAGGAAATGCCCGCCTTAACAGAATTACATACAAAATTATGTTCAATGCCTGCAGGCCTGTTTATCTCCAAAACAGAAGCAGCAAGTCGGGAGCACAAGTGGAGTTCAGCCCTGGCTTGATCATTCCTCTGTGGCCGGAATGGTTATTTCTATCTGTGCTTGGAGCCATAACAGAATTTAAAGCCCACTCTTATTCTCAATGCTCACTCCACCCCTATAGCAGAAAGCAATCAGGAACTGAAATAGGAACTGATAATAAACAGCTGAGTGAAATTATTTCAATAAAAGGGCTCATAACAAAGAGCTCTGGGTTGTATTTCATTAGGCATCAGCTAAATCTGGATTAAAAGTAGTGGCAAACTAAAAGATGCCCAGTATGTCATCAAGAAATCTCACAGGCTGCTAGAAGATTATTGTTATCCTTTCATTACAGTAATTAGTTTGATACACAGAAGAAATCAATATCTGTATGTGCATCATGACTGGGGAAGATAAGTACCTACCTTTCCTACTTCTCTTTTGCTCTACAGGTATCTCTGCTTGTTAGTTTATAGACTAAAAACTCTAAAATTATCATGATGCATTTTATTCAGAAAACTGTTTGATTTGCAGTATGTCTCTCAGATGCTTTGCCATCTTTTCAGAAACATAGATTCAGCTACAACATTTTCTAACCACTAAAGCTGTTGCCTCTGGCAGCTTCCCCATCCCCACGACACCAGCAGAGCCCACACAACACCAAGGATTTGGCCAGCAGAGTACCCAGAACCACAGGAATTAAGGCCAGCAGAGATGGAGGGGAGAGCAGGCGATACAGGTGCTGAAAGACTCGGACTGTCTGTTTTCAGTGAAACAACACGAACGCACCTTGGCTGCTTCTAGCTTACTACTTCCCATCACAAAATAGTCCTCTGCTGGAATGAACTGATGAAAGTCCCTTGTGTTCAGTGGAGCTGTACTACTGACGCCAGTCAAAGAAACACTTGTCTATATTTAGCCACTACGAGATGCAAAAGGAGTAGGTAAAAGGCAGCTAGGAGATTTATACCCAGCCATCTGCAAAGCATCATGCAATTTTTATAACATCGATCCAAGGCTCCACGTCCCCTTTAGTCCCCTTCCCCCGAGCTCGCTAAATTCCTTCTGGCTTTACAGTATTTTTAATTTGTACGCTGCAAAAGCACAAATGCTTTCCATGAAAGTTGTATCACACGGATGAACATTTCCTAATAATGAAGAGAAGCATGGCTCCAAACTCAAGGGAACAACAGCCTCGAGCCTTTATCTCGAATTCCCATTACAAACCCTCAGTTAGCTTCCTGGAATCTTTTTCCTCCTCCCAACCCTGATGAATAGCAGGAGTTAGCCCACTTAGTGAAAAATATGTCATTGTAGCTTATGCAGCTCTGAAACCTCTGATAGCAGCATTAATCTCCGTATGCACAGGAGACAGATGTGATGAACTAATCTGCTGAAAAGCGAAGAAGACACATCGGGCTGTGAAAAGGTACCCCTTAAATCCAAGGAATTATGGGGCCTGATCTGGAGATCTAGGGCTACCTTTCAAATGCCGCTGACTTAAAAGGCATTTGAAGTCCTTTTTAAGAGTCTGCACATTTTAAGAGTAGCTTTACGAAAGGCTGATGGGTAATGAACAAGTAACTCCCCGCTGCTGGTGGTGTGGAATTCACACAGCAATGCTTTCTTTAAATAAGAATTAAGCACTAGCCAGAAGTTAACGGTTGGTATGTAGAGCTTAGGACCATGCCCACACTATTTTATCCAAATACAAAGTTACTGTTAATTGGCATAGCTACACTGACTTTAATTGCACAGTGCCAATTAACTCTAGCTGATGTTCTGGCACCATCATGCTGGGATCCAAGCAGATGAAAGAAAGGAGAATTAAGGTTGTCTGATCTGTATTTAAAAATATACCTTACTGATTAAGATTTTGGACATGTAAAATGGAGGTTCATGGGACAAAGTGACATTGAAGCCATTACAAGGCAAGATTTGTGTCTCCAATTTAGACTCATGCATTTGAAAAATGGCCTTGTTTATATTTGGGACTAAAGCAAATGAAAGGATAAAGATATCCATGGCATTTTGTTGTGTTTCTTTCCTGCAGCCAAATGAAATTAAAGCTAAAAGCCATATTTATTTACAGTATATGCTTATCTATAATATGTATTTATTATAACAATTACATCAGGGCTTACAGAGCAACAAATCTAGTGCATTATTAAAGCCTACAGGTTTGCAATTTCCATAAGTAAATACCACACCACCAGATACTGCAGGGACATTCGTTTGGGCTGTCACCAGACTTTGAAAGTGGAAGGAGCCCTATGTATTGGCAGCCTAACAAGAGGAGGAAAAAGCTGAGGAGAGAGGAAGCTTGTAAAAGAGAACACAAAAGATAAAGCTCCGGCAGCACTGCTGGGTAAAATGCAGCCTCAGGGCTTCCATTAAGCGATACCCACTTTTTTGTGTTTTATCTATATAGAAATATACACTTTGGGGACTGGGTAGCTAGTGGAAATCACCTTTGACCATTCAGCCCATGCTCTGTCTGAAAAGGCTGTCTGCCTGTCCAAGGATACTGATTAATGTTTTTTTGAGAGGTGGATAACAGCCTCTTAGTCTGACATGATCTGATAAGGAGACACTGGAAACATGAAAAACTCACTCAAAACCATCAGCCGTAAACGGAGTAAAATCCTGTTTTGCAGAATGCTGGACATTCACAGGGAGAGGGGCGAGTGCTGAGGTCGGGGGCTTACACTGAGAAACAGCCAGCGGAGGGAGGAAGCATTGCAATGCTCAGAACACTGAGGGGGAAATGGAACATACAAGAAAAAAAGATTTAAAAAGGATTGCAATACTAAAAGCTCACTGAATTTATAGTTTAGGCAAGCTCAATGCCGAACAAAACGTAAACTTGCATTTGCTGCAATATTTTTCTCTATCTTGCATAGTAGAATTCAGCCATGATCCTGGACTACACGCAAGACACATGAATTACAATATTGCTGTATTTTCTTAGTCATTTACCTCTTCAATAAAGCGGTTTGTTATACAGCCTTGCCAAACAGCTTCACAGACATTGTAGCTCTTCTGTGGGATACGTGTGCTAGAGTTTATCTTACATGGAATTCAAAAACCTAAAGAGAACAGATTGTGTTTGAAACTCAAAACAAAACCAGATTAAGCCTTGATTTTTCTCCTTTAAAATATGATTTGGCCTAAAGAATTGCAGCTACATATAATTTAAGAATCCTTGCAGCAGCGCATTTGAACCTGAGTCCTTTGCTTGCTCTGTTTCCGAGTGCCTCCAGGAATCTCTGACTTTAATCCCCTAATGTAACTGCCTGTCACATTTTACCAGTAAATTTGATTGATTGCATTTGCTTTGTTTTAATGAGCTCTCAGATATGATAAAGAGATCTAAAAAGCCTAACTAAACATTTATAATTCATTCATAGCACACACACCTCTAGCACCCACAGAGCTGTGTAGATTTATGAATACACACAGAAAAATCAACACATGGAATTAAGATTCACAACACATGCAGACCTTCACATCTGATCACAAGAAGAAAGCTACAATTACTTCTTGAAACAGACTGGAGGATCAGGATCCATTTCTTAAATAAGTGGTGATTGCTGTCAGATACCACTTCCTTGCTATACTCAGGTAAGCACGAGTTTTCATGAAGCGTCCTCCAATTTTATGCCCCTCTTTGACCACAGTTGGAGCTTTTATCAACAAAAATACAGCCCCACAGTGGGCAAATAGATATATTATTCCTAGGTGAAAATATCAGTAAAGGATTAAACAATGGTCTTCAGGGCAGATCCCTACAGCAGTAGTTAATGCACACACACAAAAAAAAAAAATCACAAATAAATTGGTTAATTTATCACAGCATTCACAACTTTCCTTTCTTTATGCTAATTTAATCAATACAGAAACATTTGAACAATGTTTTCAATGATCAGATCATCAGCAAAATGCCCATGAATAGCCACCTGACATTTACTTTATCAAAAGGAAATGGCTACAAGTAAAACAAATTATTACACGACAGATCCTTATGGTGCCAGAACTAAACGAGAATGATTGAATATGTATGGCATAGAGGGCAACTGCTCAAATGAGATAATTAGGTATTGCTGCACTCTAATCTGAGGGGAGTCCATTTTCTTTCTCCACTGAGGAGTGGTCTCCATTACTGATCAAATTAGTAAATTCCATGAAGTATTTCCAGCTGCTGTTGAACTAGTAATGATGAGGTTTGTCAAAAAGACAGCCCAGCTTCACCGACACAGTCCGGGTTAATCAGATGAGCACCCGCTAACCTGCTTTTCTGCAACAGCCCCCAATTTACCAACCCCCTGAGTTCCTGCACTTTGAGACTGTCACAGCCGAATAACATATGACTCTGCCCCATTTCTTATTCCCTAGCACAAATATGGACTCTGGCACAGACAACTGCACAGGCGAAACTCAGAAATCAATCTCTAGGACACCAACCACGCCATGCTCACTCCCTGTGTCTCTCCTATCAGTAAGCAAAAGGTAGCTTCCTTGCCAGTGCAAGAACACCAGCTCCCTCGCATCTAGTGCGGGACAAGCATGTGCACAGAACAGCTGGCACTACAAATTTACCCCACATAACCCACACATGCACACAAATCCAAAGCCCCTGAGGCCTGGGAAGATAGTGCATTAGTGTGTGGGAGTCTCGCTCGCAGCCTGAAGCGGGGACACAAGCTCCTATCAATTATACATCCCCAGCGCTGAGCAGGCATCCGATGCAAAGGTTTCTCAAGTGTCCATGTTGAGCATCCGCACACAGATTTGCTGCCTACATGGGACAGAAGCCCACAGCAGCATTTTCTACCTGAGCAATTTTACTTCACCTATGCAAACATGCCTTGCTGCTGTGCAACATAAATGTTTTACTGCATAAATGAGTCAGAGCTCCAGCAAGAGGCAGTCACGCAAGATGTCAGAGGCACTTAATCCTGACAGGCCTGCCTTTACCCTAGGAAGCCCTGCTTGCTTTTTAAGTGTTGAAGTTTTGTTTTTCAATGTATTTGCATATTTTCTCAAGTTTGTTACTTGTGTAACCTGAGCTCTTAAGTTAAGCAAACCTCAAGGGACAAACCTTGTCCCAAGATGTATCTGCCTACACAGACAGCCCTCACTGCCAGCAAGCTGGGATACCTGATGGTAATGAAGGAATTACCAGTTTAGAGAAGAGCTACTTGCATTCTACAGATGAGGAACTGGCACAAGAAAATGATGTAGGGAAAACCAAGGCCCAGAACAAGTCAAAGTCATCACCGATTCAGCTGCAGAGCCAAGAACATAGACTTGGCAAGAAGAACCAGATCTATACTAGGAGGAGACCTTCCAAGTCAAATTTCCATTTGCGTTATTAATAAGAAAACCTCTTAGCAAACAACTAGAATTGATTCCATCCTCTAGCAGAGTAATATCTAATCAAGTTACACAAGGTGACATCTCCAAAAGCCAAGCATTTGATTACGAGGATGGGTGTTTAATTAAAGCGGCTATGTACTGCATCTGTAAAGCTGCAGCTCGAGGAAGATGCTTCTGATTTGATCTCTATGGGCAAAAGAACTTTTGTTGACATTTCTTCCGAGACAAGCAGAAACTGGTTCATCATGGAAATAATGGGAAAGGACAGTACATTTAGTAATCTCTTGATTTTTTTTCCACTTGTAAAGCCTTGGAAATCTCCTCTCATAAACCAAGTTAAGTGAGCAGTATCTGGTTTTGTTTGTTGTTTTTTTTTTTTTTAACTCATGGCACCACAGACTGTCCTATAGCAATGCCTGTAATCGTAACAGCCAGATATCCAGGGCTTAAGACGAGATTAACTACTTTACTGCATTGAACAAGTGTTCATCTTCCAGTGCTCCTTCCCAAAGTACTATCCCTGTCTAAAGCAGAACTTGAGTACTGCTCTGGTCCCACAGATATTTAGAAAATGGCCACTGTGTTCTTACACTGGCAGTTGCAAACTCACCCCAGGTCGGTCTTCTGAGAGGTCTGGATGTCACTGTGGTACATCAGAGGCTTGTACCATGCAGTACCCCATTGCCCAGGCAGTACCGTGTTGTAGACAGCTCAATCAAGCTCGTTCCAATCCAATCTACATGCACTGCTCAATAAAAGCTGAAAAATTACAAACCTCAAAAGCTGTCTCTACCTGCTGTTCTCACATTTAATAATGTCTCTCATCTCTGCTGATCATCACAAAGGCAACAGTTTTACAGCATCACTATGTAGTAATACCCAGAGGTCAGAGGAGAGCATGATGGAGGGAGGCAAATTTTAAACCAAAAAGCAGCTAGCAATGAAGCCATTAGAAAGCATAGGTTTATGATGCTGCTATTTCTCACCACCCTGCATCCAGTGCTCCTAGAAAAAAGCACTGTGCTTTTATAAGATAAGGAATAATTAAGGCAAAGACATTTTGTGTTTCCAGCTCAGAAGAAGGAGAATCACACCTATTTTATACTTCCACCCACAGCAAGCTCCTTGTCTGAGCTGGGGAAGATGATAAAGTCACCAGGATTGTGAGTTTGTGCACTTGGCAGGTGCCTTTGCCATGGCCCTTGTCAGTATGAAAGGGCACAGGAAAAAGGACAAAGCAGAGGAGGGGAGGCACCTCCCGACAGCAGCCCTGGGACAGGGTTTGCTCCAGTCTGCCTGCTGTGAATGGGTCTCTGCTCCCTCAGGATGAGAAACCAAAGGCAGCCAAAAGTGGCACCAGCCATATCCCTGTCAGCTACAGAAAGGCATATTGCTTTCATCACACTTCCCAAACGATTACTTTTCCATTGGAAAACTACAAACCTTTTGATCAAAAAAAGAAGTAAGAGTCCTAAGGAAAAAGCTAGGAGCTAACTCTGCTATACATCATCTCGTGACATCTTGACCTGAATAAGGCATCCCCTGGAGAGTTAATGAGGATATAATTTTATCATGTGCAGAGACAGAAGTGAGCCTTTTAAGATCCAGAAATGACTGTCCCCAGGCTAGGCTGATGCTAATGCAGGAAGCATTCCTCTTTGACTGATTTTAGATAACACTGAGTTTCTCTGATGATCCCCCCAACGTCGAGACTAAAGGCGACATTTCCTCTAGAACTAAATCACCACAACAGTTTTCAATTAGAGATGAGTGTTAATCAGCAGAGCAGAATCCTTCATCCTTACTCACAGGGCAGCTGGATCCTTTAGAGATGGACAAAGCAGGCAGCTCCCACCCCGAAGAGCCATGTTTTGTTGATTGTACAAGGCAGCCCCGAGATGGAGCTGTCATACCAAGATCCAGGAGACCCTCAGCGAGCCCCCAGCTTTACCCCACACCTCTATGATCTCCAGCTAAGCACTAGCCCTATGAAGTGGAAAAAAGAATCCTGCCTTGGTAAGCAATTTAGGACCTTCTGACCTTGGCTGAGGCAGGAGTGTTTATAGTTAGAAGCAAAAACTACTTTCTTCTTGTGCTTTTATTTCAAATAACAAAGAAAATATTTTCTTCAAAACATTCCCATTCTGAAATATCCTTAGCACAACAACACTCTGCAGTATTTTAAAAGTAAAATTTAAACAAAATTACACACTTTGAGAAATGAGTGATAGAAGCGACTTTTGGTTAAAATACTCTTGAAATTTCTACTCAACTCTAGCTGGAGCTTTCATATTCTAAAGTTACTGAAGCACCAAACCCCAAAATAGTGGTATGGGTGGCACAACAGTGAGCTCCCAGAGCAGTTCCGGCTGTCTGCTTCTCAATCTCAATTAAAGGTCTTGCCCCAGGACTTCAGGAGCTGGTACTCTAGTGTACGTTCGCATAAACAGTTTACAGGATTAAATGGGAAGATTAATGGCCATGTCTTTGTTTAGGAAAATGTCATCTGCAACATTCACTGAAACACGCAATAACAGCATTTTTACAACTATGCAAAGTAAAATGAAATTAGAAAGTAACTGGCTGTAGTTCAAAATTAATAATTGTTTGAATGAACACATTATAAACACAATGTATAATCAAATCCAAAGGGCATTATTTAGCATGAGAAGTAACTACAGAAACATCTTTTAAAGCATCAATATCTTGCAGCACCCTGACTTCGACTATGAAGTTAATCTGTCTCTCTAAATTTGATTTTTCTTAATACAATGGGGTGTTGTAGGGTGTTTGTTTTTATTTTTTCAAAGATAATTAGATGGAATTGCTTAGGACTCATCATCTGTACCCAAGTGGAAATTACATACATTTTGAAAACAACCATTCTACAATCATTTTCTCTCATTACAGCTCTTGATCATAAAACATTAGTTTAAATCCAGACAAAGGGAGAGACTCCAAGGAAAAGGAAGTCAGGAAGGTTTTCCTCTCCTTCCATTTCTTTCTCCCTGCCCACATTTCAGACATTGCTTGCAATACCACAGGAACCTGCCCTGGGCTTGCTTCCCTGACCAGCAGCTGATTCAACGAACAAAATGCAGTTGGAAGAGGGCACGGAGCATGCTGCTGAAAAGACAAGGGCAAAGGTGCTGCTGGGGCACCCAGCAGGTCTACTCACACTGCCCTGGCCTGAAGCAGAGGACAGAGGTAGATCGGGCTGTGTTACCTCTGCCGAAGAAAACAGGGCTGACCCCCTGGCAGAAAACCACCGGCAGAAAAAAAAATTAATACAGAGCATCCTGGGAAAGGTGTAGGTCAAGTAACAATCCTTTGCTCCTATTGTTAGCACATCTTTGGTTTGTACACAAGTACAGCCTTAGCATTAAGTGTGTCCAAGTTTTGTTCCTGAATTGGGACTTTTGGAGGTGGTCTGGTGGGGCTCACTCCTTTCATGGGAAAGGAATTACAGCACAGTTTGCACGATACCATGCAGCTGCGAATACTAAGTGAAATATCCCTGCATAAAATCTGAAAAAATAACCCTTGTAATTACTAATGCATCTTTACTATTTATTAACCATGGCAGGATTTCTTCTGGAAAGACAATTTATTCCGCCAACTATACATTAAGGTGCTGAAAAGAGCAAAATGCCGTGTCAACACTTTTAGTCATGCATATACAGATGAAATTGGAGCATGAACCTGAATGGCGATATACCCACTATGTTCCACGCCATATATTCTGAACTTCCAGACCCCCATTCCCTCTCAACCCTTGTCACCAAATCTCTCTCCAGAGGCACTGCCTGTGACATTAAACTATGAGCTCTATTATCCAAAGGTCAACAAATCTAACTGATACTTCCTCATACATTAAGACAATGTAGATTCTAGGGATTTTCCTAGATTTGGGGAGAGTGATATTTTTATTTTTCAGATGATGCAACAAAATCAATCAGTATAGCATATCTCTGCAGTGAAAAATACCATGATTTAGCTGCTTTTGCGAATTCTACTTTAATTCTCTGAAGTGACTGATCCTAATTGGGAGCATCCGTGGATCTCATCTTCCTAAATCACTCTGGTGTTTTCAGAAACCCTCAATCAAAAAGGATGAGTCACTTCTCTAAATCTATCTCCTACTCTTCTGCAGGCTTCCACTACTATCACGAGCATAGGAGGGCATATCTTCATCGCAGGACTTTGCTACAGCTGAGGTGCTTGGTATCCCATGCTTCCAAACCACGGTATGGGAGGAAGCCCATTCTGCCTTTCCCAAGTTCAAGACTCAAACTTCACAACACAAACCTGCACTGGCAGAGGGAGGAGGCAGTGCCTGAAACATTGAACAAGAGCAGCACCAGCCCCAAGAGAGTAGGTGTCAGCAGCAGGGAACAGGACTTCCACGTGGAGAAAAATTGTACAAAAAAAAACAATGTAGAATTTAGCAGGCAATGTGAGAGCAAGCTGTAATTTTTGAAAGTTTATTCAACTCACATTTAACCATCTCTATCTCAGTTTCTGGAGCTAGGCAGCCATTTGATGTCCAAGGGAAGGAAACTGTGTTTTAACCTTCTAATTAGAAAGAATGAAGAAGTCACCCAATGAACTTAAGAGAAAATGCAAAGCAGATTTACCACAGGATTCCCTATGTGGCCATTAGCACCCCAGAACAATATTTAGTTAAACACACTTCACAAAGGCTAATGCATGATTAATGTGCATGTAACCTGCCTTTCAGCTGTGCTGAGATAGAAAAACCATTTACAGATCACAGAACAAATCACCTCTTAAGGACACAGCAACATGCATTACTTCACAAAATACCAGAGGGTGACTCTGCTTTTCTTCTTAATCGGCAATTCTGCTTCTGCAGCTTTGGCTCCTCATGCATTTTTAAAAGATTCTGTCTTTATCCTTCTGTGCTCCACATGTCTCCAAAATTTCTTTCCAAATGCAATTAACAAGTGCATTAATGAAATCATTGTTATGACTTCAGATTTTTTTTTGAATATTTGCTCAGGCATATAAAAACAGAAGATTGCTTGTGGCCCCTAAAGAATGACCTCTAGTCTCTTCGCACCATTTTTGCTTCTCCAAGTCTCATTAAACACGACCCAGCAAGACTCCTTTTCGGGAGGTGCAAACTGGTGCCATTCCGCAGCGCAGCAGAACCGTACTCACTTCTGTCAGCTGAAGCCTGACCGCTAAAGCACGTTAAAGAAAAACAGGAGGCTTCCACACGCATCGACTCCCAGCTTCATCTGCTGCCAGTGGCCACCCTGCACTTGAATGCTTAATGCAGGATGAAAGTCTCTGCAGCCTGGCACACGAGAGCAGAATTTCACAAGATATTTCCCTTTTTGACCCAGGGACAGGGACCGTATCCTCCTCTCCTCTCTCCTTAGTCCCGTCAGCAAGGGCAGAATCTAATCTTCTGCCTGCCCTGCGGCAAAGTATGCTAAAATCCTGCTTTTAAAAATCCAAAGACAAGAAGGGACATAAAGACAGATTAACATTTTGTATTCCATGCTACAATGTGAAGTGCCCGATACGGAAGAATCACAGATACTACTTCAAGGCACAAGACAGCTGTACTACACCAACCTTTGCAGAGTAAAAGAAAGGAAACAAGAAACTCCAGCCTCTTTATTCCACACCAAAGTCAGCTCATGCTGAAGAGACTTGTTTCAGCTTACTGCAAGATTATTCACAGTCCTAAGAATCTTTAATTTCTTCTTCTCCTTTATGGTAGTGGCTGCAAAAGCAGAAATGTGCAAGAAAGATGTTCAAATACTGTAATATCTCCTGCTATGCTGACTTTAAATGGGGTCAGTTTTCCTGCCACATTCACAGCAGTGTCCTCTGGGGTAAGAGGGATAGATTCCTCCAGGGTCTGAAGACTGCAAACCTTCTTGCTAAAGACAACGCAGGTCCTGAAGTGCAACTGTTACAATCTGCAGGCACTAAAAAATTACCTTTGTTTGAAAATAGCTCCCATTTGCTCACCTAACTTTAGATACTTTTCAACTGTTTGAGTAGTTTAATGTATTGCAACAGAAAATCTGGCATGCTTAACTGGGCACATACTTTGGTTCTTTGGATTTCAGTGGGACATCAACTTAAGCACAGGCTTGTTTGATCCAGCCCGCTCCCAAAACTGTACAATATCCTTGTGTAGCTACTGCTGGGAGAAAAAGTCATGCAAGAACTCATTTTCCTGTGTCTTCACTTCTACTTTGATATGAAAGGTTTTTCTTTTTAATTAAGGAAAAAAAGAGCAGTTTACAGCTGTCTTGCAAGATCACATAGCTCTTATGTACTCATCTTTGATTTTTTTTTTTCCCCAGAAGAAATAGGAGAATATTCAGGATTAAGTTACATCCCTTGCTACTTACACACTTGAAGCTTAAAAACGTAATCAATCTACAGCCATGCTTAACGTTTCCTAGGGCTTTACAAAGAACTGGACAGACACTAATGAATTTTGCGTTACAGCAGTCCTGGATTACCCAGGAAAGAGAAAAAAAAAATATAACAGCTTATTCAAGAGCATAGTACATGTAAAAACGAGTTCTCCTAACCCCTAGGTTTTCTGTCAAGAGTGCCCTTCCTTGCTACTCATGCATCAGGTGTTACTGGTGCTTAGCACACGTAACTGGGGCCAGATCAGTCACGGTGCAAATCTGAGTTTCAGCTGCATGTACCAAGCGAGGAGTCTCACCCCATTAATGGGCAGACATCCTTCGGAAAATACAGAGCCATTAAAGACTTGCCTTTTTCCTTGATTATTAACCGTGTGGGAGGGTCAGCAGTCTCTAACTGGCTTATTGATTTACAGGGGTTCCAGGGCAGCTCCGAGGAAGCTGCGAGCCAGCTGTGCTCTCCTCCACTTCTGTGCTGTGCAAGCCTTTCTTGGAGCAAATTAAACACCACCCCCACTGTAATGTACAGGCTGCTGTGCTCGCACAATCGTTGATTCTTGGCCGATACCCATGGCTTGGCCTGGCAAAAATACAGGCAAGATCTGCTACAGCATCAGCTGAACAGCCAGGTCTCTATAGCTAGGGGCAAAACCAAGTCATATCCTCCGTGATTTGGAAAGGGAAAAGGACTTCAAATACGCCTTCAACCATGTGTTACACGTTTTCTTTTTGCCAGGCTCTTGTCCTTCACAAATTATAGCTGAAAAGGGCAGAAGAAATAGCTATATGCCCTGAAATAAAGACATTAAGCACATGCTTATCTACAAGCAAGTTGTTAGTGGCAATGAAATGGATTCACTTAAGTCAATGACTCCTAATACAATGGTCTAGTTTTCATTACTATTATTCTAATATACTATTATTAAAAATCCAAACAAAACCATGAGCTTCTGCATCATTGTGCTGATAAGAACTGTCACCATCAATCCCAAACTGTCCTCATGAAAAATAAATATAATTTTTAACACTGGTCTTGCCTGCTAATCAGAGAACCATTCAAGCGCACGGGAGAATTCCACATTTCAGCAGGGCTTTGTGCAGGACCACAATTTTAACAGTGATGCTTTGAGCTATTTGCACAGTGCTAGCTTGTTTGGGTAAGGCAGCATTTCCCCAGTGTCACGCCTGGGGCACCTGCCAGCCCTTAGGCACCTTTGGCATCCATGACTAGAGACAACACAAGACTTCAAACCTTTACAACCGAAGAAACTAGATGAACACAAGGGGAGCAAAGAAGACACTACACAGCATGTCAGTGCCAGGGCCGGAGCTGAGCTCAGGCTCTACCTTCCAATGTTCTCCATGTGTTTGAAAGCCTGGGTTTGATACCTGTTACGTATAACAAAACATAGTCAGCAAACAGAAAGCCAGCTACACGGGCATTTCACAGCAACAGCTGATCCTGCTGGGTTTCACCTACATCATCACCATCTTCCCTGAAAGCAGTGTTATTCTGAGCCCATTTAAAAGAAATATTTGTGATCTCCTTCAGCCATTCTCATGAGAATTCCTGAGACACTGACATCGTCATTTATTAAATGTTTAAAGAGTTCACTTCAGGTTTGTATTTTGTGTGAGTGAGTGTATTTATGCAAGAAAAAAAAAAAAAGAGCCTTAGGAGCAGTCTCTTCGCCGCAGCTTGGCTCCCCGGTCAGGCAGCCGCTGGGCTAGCAGCGAGACTCTACATGACATGAGCCATTGGTGATGAGAAGGAGGTACTGTTCCCCACCGGTTACCGATGAACAGTCTGTTGGTGGTGTAATAACAGAGCGCAGCTATAGCACCTCTTCCTGCACGGCCATCTCCGTATTGCACATTTTGAGATTTGTGAGCTTGGAGAAGCTGCCCAGAAACCTGTCTGCTCTCCTCAGGTCTAGCACCAGGCTGTACCCTGAACACCAGTTCCTGCTGAAAGGTGTCTGATGGATGAAATTAGTTTCTTGGCCTCACTCCAGTCTTGAAATGACAAATGCTTTAAACTGCAAGAGCCACTACAATAATTGGCACCTTTGTGTTAGCGGAGAGCACACAGACCAAGCAAGTCACCTCCTTTTTTTCTCCTAAAGGTCATCCAGGAAAATAGCTGCTGGGGAGCAGCCTGAGAGCACAGCATGGGGGACCTTGCTCCCTGCCTGCACCCAGCCTGAGAACAGAGACACCGCCAGCCCAAACCCCTTCATCCACCTTCCCCAGTTTTCCCCTTGTTCAACCCCACCTGCTCTTCAGGCACCCCAAAGCAAGGGGGAGATGCAGCTCTCAGGCATTATTTCTATACTAAATTGCAAACTGCAATTGGTTTAAAGCTGACGAAGACCAAAACCATACCGAAGCACAAGCGTTCAGAAGAAACTGAATTGTCTCTCTTTGCTATTCGAAGCTACTGTGCAGTTTGCACGCAGGAATATCTCTTGTTGCTATTATTTATAGCAGCTGTGCAAGGACATCGCAGACAGGGACTGCGGGATGTTATCAGCATTTCCTCCAGTCTTCTGAAAAACCCTCCCCACCTCACACATGCACGCCCCCTGCGGTGCTGAGTTTCTGCAGTGACATTAGCCTCAATTAGCTGCAGCAATGTCTCACATGAACCTAGAAGACCTGATTTTTTACTTTTTTTTTTTTTTTTTTTT
>Ga0065711_1005349_pt1 | contig 20505 bp, 10 predicted proteins | sample Hoacrofraction12_FD_59098 | JGI IMG/M metagenome (GOLD analysis project Ga0065711, IMG submission 59098) | Hoatzin crop microbial communities from Cojedes, Venezuela - Epithelial fraction 12 v2 (version 2) | ecosystem: Host-associated > Birds > Digestive system > Esophagus > Crop | place...
AAGGAAGGAAGGAAGGAAGGAAGGAAGGAAGGAAGGAAGGAAGGAAGGAAGGAAAATATCTTTGTCAATCTCCTTTTCACACAGTAATGTTACGGTGGTCAACAAGTTTCTGATAACTAAGAAAAAAAAAGAAAAAAATAAGTATCAGAGATTAATGCATTGGTTACATATGACTGTGTGAAAAAACAGCCTTTATTGCCCAGATTTTTGGTTTCTTTATTAGACTATAATACAAAAAATGCATGTTTAACTTGCCATGCATTTTCATGACTTGCTGCATTAGTGTTCTGAATTCTCATTTTTCTGCAACCAATGGACTGTTATCATTCATATTATTTTTTCACCAGGTGTGATAGCTTTAATTTTTAACAAAGTAAGATGATTCTATTTTGTCTCCCTCTAGTCTTTACTCATTTGTTTCTACACTGAAATATTTTTTTCATACCTTTCCAGGATATCCAGTCCCTCTGAATTAAGCCTGATCAGTGATATTCCTTAACCTGCTGCTCCCAGGTGTCTGAGGTGCTGGCATCAGGGTGGTCTCTCCTCGAGGTCTGTTAGGGCAGGGCCTGGCAGCCAGGACCCATCCTACTACCCAGGAGCAGGGCAGCTGGCGAGTACCAGGGCAACGCCAGCCCTGGGCATCAGTCACCTCCACTGGAATGTGAATGGGCCAAGACCAGGCTAGGATGGCACATGAGCACAGCTCAGTGAGGCCCATGGCCAAGCACAGCAGAGCTGTGGGGAACCGGAGACCAGCTCTGTTGCAGTATTGCTGGGAAAGGGGCTGACAAACCCAGAGGGGCTGAAATGGGGTCCTGGGCCATGGGGTTGGGGAGAAGCCTATGGGAGGCTGAGCAGGAGGACATTAGTGCCCCAAAAGGCCTGACACTGCTTATAAATTAATCACAATCGGTAATTAGTTCTTCCCCACACCACCAGAACTGCATTCTCTTTCATTTAAATACACTGAAAAATCTGTAAAAAAAAGCATGTTGGTGGTAATTGAACAGAATTCCCTGAAGCTTCTGCAAAGCTGCTCTCTTCTTGAATCATACTACATATTGTTCCATGTTCAGAAGATATAACTTCTTGTTTATGCTTTAACTTGTGGTCAAATTTTAATTTTCTTTCCTTTTTTTTTTTTGGTGGGTGTGTAGAGTTTTTAGAGTTGCCTTCTGACAAGCCTTCTAAGTTTTTACTTTGTGCTTTGAGGGAGAAAGAGAGAAAAAGATTTGTGTTCTGAACATCCTATGAAATTCATCAAGCTTAAGCTTAAAATATGCCTCTAATATTTCTTCTTCCCCATCCTGGTTTTGGTTAAAACAGAACTGATTCTCATTTAGTGAATCTTCCTCACAGCTAAATTCTTCTAATTAACTGCATTTTTCTGAAGCTGGCTGTATATTTTACAGACACTGTCCGATCCAAAGCTGATAACACCTAATGTTTATAGTTACACTGAGCTAACGGTAGGAAAGGAATGCAGAAAAAGGCCCCTCTTTATAATTATTACCATAGCAGCCAAGGTCACTGATAGACCTCTTAGGTCCCACAAGTGAGGAGTCGTAAAGGGTCACACTTGCAGGGAAGGGAGGACAGGACAGGTGACCCGATATTGACCAACAAGGTATTCCATGCCATGCACGTCACGCTCAGTTTAAAGCTGGGGGATCACGAGGGTCTTGTTCTCTTTGTCCATGGCCGGCTTCTGAAGAGGACCTTGCTCATTGTTCTGCCTGTGATCCTGATCCAGATTCTGATCCGTGCATCCCTGAGTCCAGTTCCTGCCCACTGCTGAGTCCAGTCTGGGACTTCCTGGTGCTGCCAGGCAGCTGCTGGCAGGCATCCAATTCCAGGAAACTCAGTATCAGTTTTGTATATTTTACCGTGTTTCTATTATTATTATTATTATGTTAAAATTATTAGTATTATTAGTTGTATTAGGAAAAAAATTTATATTCAATTTGTAAGTCTCTCTCCCTTTTCCTCCTTTTCCCATCCTCTGACGGGAAGGCAGGAGTTAATAGAGCACATCTGACACTTGGTTTATTGCTGCTCTGTTCTAAACCATGACATTCCCTGATTCTGAAAAAAAAAACCCAGAACCTAAAAAACATCAAAACTATAATGTTTTACCTTGTGTGTTATTGATCTGTTCGTTGTGCTACAGAACAGCAAAATGCTATTATGTCTGTGGATTTCCAGGAGCAAACAAAATCTTCCTATTCATCATTTATACTTCTGCAAGTTAAAATTATCAAAGGACAGTTCTTTGCTGTTCTGAAACATCTTGGACATTTATTGATAGAAAATAAGTTTTAATATAGATCTCAGTAGTGGACAAGCACTAACATACATTATTTTTATTTTCTTCCTTTTATATTCTTAGGTTTATGTATATTTTAATATCAAACAGTATCTTTGGAAAGAAAAAAAAATCCTAGGTGCCTTCATGTTCCTTACAGAAAAGAAGCTAATTTTAAAATGTAACAGTAACATCAGTCATGATAAGCTTGAGAAGTGGGCCCATGTGAACCTCATGAGATTCAACACTGCCAAGTGCAGGGTCCTGCATCTGGTTGGGGAAACTCCTGGTACCAATAAAGGCTGAGAGACAGAGAGGAGCCTGTGAAGAAGGATTTGGGAGTACCAGTGGATGAAAAACTGGACATGAGAAGACAATGTGCGCTCACAGACCAGAAGGACTACTGTATCCTGGGCTGCATCAAGAGAAGGGTGGCCAGCAGGTCGAGGGAGGGGATTCTGTCCCTCTACTCTGCTCTGGTGAGACCCCACCTGGAGTCCTGCGTCCAGCTCTGGAGCCCTCAGAACAGGAAAGATGTGGACCTGTTGGAATGGGTCCAGAGGAGGGCCACAAAGATGATCCGAGGGCTGGAGCACCTCTCCTGTGAGGCAAGGCTGAGTGAGTTGGGGTTGTTCAGCCTGGAGAAGAGATGGCTCTGGGGAGATCTTATTGTGGCCTTTCAATACTTGAAGGGAGCTTCTAAGAAAGAAGGGGACAAACTTTAGAGCAGGGCCTGCTGTGATAGGGCAAGGGGTAATGGTTTTAAACTGAGGGAGGATAGATTTAAACTAGGTATAAGGAAGAAATATTTAACCATGAGGGTGGTGAAACACTGGAACAGGTTGCCCAGAGAGATAGTGTTGTCGTAGTCCTCACTGTCTATCAACTTAGAACATCCTCAGTGCAAAGGGTCAAACACACTGCTGTGTTGCTTTTTAGGCAACATTTTACTTTTGATACTTCTGTTTCTGTTAAAGTTATCAGAGTTGTCATTAAAAACTTTTAGCACAGGTTTTAAATATTTTCATAACCCTGTCCTCTACTGCTGCTCACAAAAGGTGCTCACAAGAAGTCTGGTTAGTCCGATATTCGAAATACTCATGTCAACTCCACTGATGACACTATACTAAAAGAGCAGAAGATGACACTCTTGCAATTCATTTTTCTATTATATTAAAATAGAAATTCAGCTTTTATGACAGATGTCATCCAACACTTCTGTAACTGACAAATCTGGAACTGAAATGATACAGAATGCTGGAGGCTTCACAGCTTTCCCAATTAGAAATAGGGTTTCATTTTCACTGGTTATTTTACCATTAAGCAGTATATTTCTTTGCTCTTTTGCCAATATTCTGTTATTGTTTTTGTCTGCTTTTGCACTCTGTGTGTGTGCATATAAACCATTACTAAAATCAGTCTTCCTATTTTCTCTCTGAGTTTCTTCTTTAGCACTACCCCCAACAAAGAAAGATGACATTCTGTAAAAGATTTATGAATATTTCTTATGCTAAGATTTTTTTTCCCTGCCTGTCTAATCAGCAGTAATGTCTGGAAGACAAATTTTGAAAATGCTTTAAGGATAATGAGAGAACTGCTAAAAGCTGAAAATATTTTTTTTCATTTTTGACATAAAAATAAAGCTTTATTCAGAATCCACTAGTTCTCACCCAGTATTTAAAACCCGTATTTTGAAAATTATTTTGTTTATGCATACTATGTAATATTTTACTGAGATTCTAATATACATGTTCAATCTGCAAGGTAAAAAAAGAAACCCTATTCAGATCTATATGTTTTTAATCACCATGTTTGTACACTAGTATTCCTGTATTTATTCACATCGTTTTCTCCTTTTTTTCTTTCATTCAACTCTTCCCTATCTTGTCACTTACTTTTTGAGTCATCTTTCTGATGGGTGCTCTGAATGTTATTTTGGGCCTCAGATGTCAACCAACATTGCTTACAGTAGTGTTCTCACTCCTCTTTCTGGAGTTAGAGCAGTTCATTCTCCTGTGTGAACTTTATTTGTTATTTTTGTTGTTGAAGTTGTTAGATATTATGAGATGCATTTGGTTAGAATGAAACAGCTTTATGGCTCTTAGAAAATAATGCTATATAAAAGTATTAAAGAGGATGTAATGTTTCTTTTCCCAAAGACATCTGTAGACAATATATTTGCTGTTAAACTACGAAGTGATTCTACTTATTCTTTGGCTGCCAACAGCCCAAGGCATTTCATTTACATAGTTATCTTTATCACCATATTGCTCAATTATATGATATTGCTTCTGCTTATTTTCTGTGATCAAATTCTAAACTGAAATTAACTTTCCTTTGCCCTTAAATAAGAATTAAGTACCCTATAAATTAAACAATTATTTTAAAACTGTTTCCAATAAAATATGTAATTATGTGTATGACATTTCAACTAAAAACTGGAAAACATGCAGAGTTTGTATCAAGATTAGTACATTTTGATTCTTACTCACATAAATTACTCAGTTATATGGTAGCCAAAATATATGGCAAGGTTTTTTCACCTGCACTTTGGACTTCTATTTTAATAATAAATCATCAACTTAATGAACATTACTTATGGAATGTTTCAGTGGACTGATGATTTTGACACTAGGAAGGTATATGAAACAAAACTTCCATAAATTTATATATATATATAAAAAAAAATCTTTTCCAACCTAATTTAAAGTGTTTTTTGTTTAAAAACTGTTAAAAATGTGTTGCTTTTTAAAGAAATGCACATGTTTTCTAATAAAGTCACAATACTTGTTTTAATAGTAAAAAAAATATTATTCTTTGAATGTCAAGAATTATTAATAGTCAAATTTAAGAGCTAAATGGCAAATTAATGCCTTCATAAATCAATATAGAATCTGCTGTAAAACCAATCTTTTTACAAATTTTTCTTACTGAACTTTAGGTAGTCTATTTTGAACTTATGATGATTTTGAGAGATGTTCATGATAAATGAATCACACATCTCTTTGTATAATGAACCCATTAGTCATTTGCATCTATTTGAACATATAAATATGCATTTTGCACAAAAGAAGATCCTGTGTAGTACCAAACAAAAGACCTAACATTGATTTTTCCTAAATCAGTGTAATTTGTGTTAAAACCCACCAAAATAAGTTTATAACTGCTCTTCTAAATCCAACACTGAAATATGATGAAATCAAACCCCGCTTAATAATCCATTATGGCATGCATGTAGAACCTTGCATTGCACATATAATACTTTCAGAAATTCCTGTTATCTAAATATAGTGGTTATTTATTTTTTGTCATTTCACATGTGAGCTTTTTTGAGGGTGGGATTGGAAGTATGATCAAAGATCACATATCAGATGCTGAACAGTGGGAAAAGAAGCCAGTTAAAATTCTGCTGCTCTTTGCAGAAGGAAAAATGAATTAGTTTATTTCAACTTTTCCAGTCCTTTGTAGAAGCAATTATAGAATGCAAATATTTGTAAACCATATGTATTTACAAGCTTCAATATTATGTTAAAAACCAAAGTTATATTAAAAAAAATTCAACATACCATTCTTATTTGCAGTGTGAAGCTGCTCAAACAAAAGGAAATAAAAGTCTGGAAGTATTATTTACTTCTTACAAACTGCTTTTTCATTTCTACCCGAAAATCATTTTTAAGCACTATTTCCAGATGATTTCAACACTTTTCTCTTAATACTTTATACGACTTCTTTCTTTCCATAGTATGTCTTTATGTAAAGACGTAATCCTTCTATTTAGCAGATTTTGTACTCTTATATACAAATTTTGAGATCAAATTCTGTTCTGATTTTCATTTTATGTAATCATACAAACATTAGTGAAAAGATATGAATGTCAATATCTCATTTGATATTGATTATTATGAAGTCTTTAAATTTATACCACCTAAAAATATGTATAAACCCCCATGGAAATATTCTAAAAATATTATCAAATATTAATGCTTTACTGAAAATTGTCTTGCACAAACACATTATTTATGCATAACATAACAAGCATAAGGACCACAAACCTACTGCTCGGTGACATCTTCAGCAACCAGTCAAGGTCAATGGACAACTTTATGTTGAGGGGGTGATCTACATCAGCTGAGAATCAACCTTGCCGTCCTGTTAACGAAAATCCTAACTACATAGAAATTATAGTATAATCTATTTCTTAGGTACCCCTTCTAGTCCAAAGTTCTCGTGGTGTTGCTATATTCAGTCGTTTGATTAATACCCTACTTAGTCTTGGTAGGGAGATGAAAAGATCATTTTTGGCTGCCTAGGGAATCCGATTCTAGAAGTATTCAAAAAGCAGGATACACAAACCGTACAAAGTAAATGGCATACACAACGAATTCATGAAGGATTATAATGATAACAAAAATAATAATAATAATAGTTTTGTTGTTTCTTTAACAGCTACTAATAATATCTACGCAAAAATTCTGAATATGTCAGTATGTTTCTAACAGCGTAGAAAACAGTCTTTCATAATTCAGCCTAGATTTTCACTTATCACATGAAATGAATGTGATCACAGTGGACCAGAGATACTTTGTTGAAGTGACAGTATTATTACTATTACTTATTAAATTGAAACCAACATAGTATTTAGGCCTCGTTCAGGTGTTACTGAAGTCGCTTCAGAAATTCGTCTTTGATTTAAAGGGGATTTTAATTAACTAGCATTGTCTTCCAGCTGTTCTTGCTTCTTCCTTGCTGGGATTTTAGTAGCTTAGTGCAATAGACAGCCCTAATTTTTAGTGCTGCATAGCAATACTCACTCAGAGTGATGAAAGACGGATTTCTACTCGCAATGACATTCATGTGAACATTAATTTCCACTGTGTAGTTTTAAAATTATTTACCTGTGTTAACTGTAGTAGCTGAAGAATGATGAAAAAAATCAAGAAAACAGCTGTCTTCACTGAAATTATTAGCAGTCTCTGTATATCAGTGCAATCATCAACATCAATAGAACCATATACAAAAGCACAAATGTGGATGCCTATCAGACACAAAGAAACCATATTGCTTACTTCAAAGTGTAGAAGCTTAGAATATGTGAAAAGTTGATGATCCGGGTGTAGCAGGAATAGACCTGCTTTTTGCATAATTTATATCAGACAATAACAGCAGTTTCATATTAATAGTCATAACAGTCTCTTGAGAGCACAAGATTTTCCTTTATGTAGTGTATTATGAGTGAGAGACACTTTGCCTAAGAAGAGAGGGAAAGGTTTTTACTAACACATGAGTTTGTAGGCCTGTTCTGGTAAAAATATTTTGGTCTGGAGATTGCAGTTAGTCATTGATTGCATCCACGTTCTTTGCTCCCATCTTGCTTTTAGGCTGCAATACTTATTAAAAAGTACACAGATAGCATTACTTTGCAGACCAGTAGGTGGCTGGTTCCTTGACAGAGACCAAAAAGTAGTCTACATCAGGGCTTGCACTTCGTGTGTACAAAAGACACCACTTTCTACAATTGCAATACCTGAAGGTATTCTAAAATGCATCAAGAATTGCCCTCATGTATCGTGCCAAGTCCTTTTTCTAGAGGGTCTATAATCTTATGTCATATAAGAAACTGTAGCATCTTATTATAGGTAGATGTTAAAAGGTGGTTGCTTAGAGGTGAGGAAGGTGACATGCAAGCTTAAGGTGATCAGGTCTTCATTTGCCATTACATATGCTAGAGCCTTTGCTTTTATAACAAGGTTGATGAGCTGTCAAGGTTGATTTTGGGAAAAAAATTGAGCAACACTGTTTAAAAGTGGGAAAGACATCTGCACAAGGGATCAGTGATACGTGTTTCCGTGTTGATGCAACGCCATTTATATGTGCATACTCTGCTAATAATTTTTTTTACAGGACCAGTGTCTTGCTAATCTTTGCACAAGACCACAGCTGAGCCTTTAGCCCTGTGCAGTGCTGTATTTGGGATAGAGGCTGTACAGTCAATCTATTAAGACATTCTGGCATCTGTCCCAGAGTCAGAGACAGCCTATAACTGTAAAAGATGTTTTTGTTACGGTCCACATCATTTATTATCTTTGTTCTAGGGCTTTCTGCTGTGGATTCAAAATTACAAAAGAGCTCTTCCCCACTTATTCAAACCCAGAAAAACCCTACTTGCCTTTGAGATACATTATTTCAACATGTGGACAATTCTTTTGTCAAGTAAATTCTCACATGGGATTTGGTAATCTTACTACCCCCAGAGTAAAATTTACGACTTCTACCCTTTCCTTTAAGGTCCATTTTGCAGGTAAATGATGAAGAACACCAATCTTTGAAGTCCATAGCCTAATTTAAATCTTTTTGGGTCCTCATTACTAGGAATGGACATATGAGCTGCAGCTTCAGTGACAATGTTAACTGTCATCTGGATGTCAGAGTGACAAAATAATAGCTAGAGGTTTCAGGTGATGAACAGCCTTTCATAAAGATGTGCTGGTATAGCTGTAGGGTGAGGTCAGCAAACATGGTGTGTGCAAAGAAGACCTAGATGAACAACATACAGAATTAAAGGACAACTACTTCAATGCAGTGCAAAAAGAGATGCAAACCTGCTCAGAAAAGCCTGAATCTCAATAATGAAGTGGCAAATGACAGCAAAGCAGCTCCCCCTGGCAAAACAAATAGAAGCAGGGCATACGCCATGTCACAAACAGTGCTGTAGCATGAATAATTACAACAACTCATATTCTAGAAGGAGTAATGCAATTAGCAAGTAATTCATGTAATGTATGCCATATAGTCTGTAGTATTCAGTAAATTCAGTAGGGTATGTTTCTCTTCATGATCTAGAAGAAAACAAAATTTCCTAGGAAATTTAATTCTTCTCACTGAAAGCATAAATTAATTCCTTCATTCACCCAAACTGGACCTTTTCTATATTCTGCAATAAATTTCAAGTCTGAAAATATCAAATTCAGCAAAGTAATTTGAAATATACCACAAATTCATTTTAGCTGAAATATGGAACTTTTATTACCTCAGAGTGTGACTGTCAGTTTTGACCACCAACTCCATCTTTATTGCATGCTTCTTCAAAGTTATAAAAAAATATTTTATTGTCATACAGAAATGTTTTGCATAGGCTTAGTGAAGATTTAAAAACAGAAAGCAGAAGGAACCAGTATCTGTCTAAAACTAAAATATTTTATCAATGTTTCCTGCTTTTTTACATAAAGATTAAGGACAAAACCTTCTGCACCTTCTTTTCTGTACATTTCAGAGCGTAGGCAATGCACACTGTTAAAACAGTGACCTTCACAGGCAGGACAAATGGTTTGTTTTTTTTTTCCTTTTTGAAAGATGAAGGTTGAGGTGTTTTGTGATTCAGATAACCTTCATTCACAACTAGTTAACTAAGTATTGGATTTTATAAAGAAATTATGATACCAGGCATTTGGATTAGTAGTGTTTGCCATCATTCATACTCAATAATTGAGGTCACAGGGATTATAAACTCTAATGTGTCAAATTGAATTCACCAGCAACACATCTAAAATCCTTTAATTATCTGCTTTGGCAGCAATGGATTAACTAAAGCCTGTCAGTAACAAATAGACATACTGTTTACTTTTTCTTTTTTTTTTTAGGAAAAAGATATTCAGTAGGCTACTGATAATTCTTTAAAAAATAAATATAAAAATAAAATCTAATCAAAATCTGCCCTGTTTCTTAAGAGGTTTTACTTTACCATATAATCACAGTCACTTTATATATGCATCCCTTGTTATACAATGGATAACAGGTTGAGTAAATCAGAGTTCTTTGTCACTTTCAGCCATTTATCACAGAATATCATACTGCACATAAGACTTAAAAAGTCATTTGGTTTGGTCATAAAATGATAATTAAAAAGACAGATCTAGCAAGAAAGATATACAAGTAGTTACAGTGTTCTCCGTTTCGTTTCCTTCTTAACTGAAAATTATCTTTCTTAAAGTTTGTCTCTGATTTCTGTCACTAGAAGACAGGCATAGTTCTTATTTTCTTCATTTTCTTCTCATAGATGTTTCACATTTACTAATGGAGTGCTGTCAAAAATCTCTCACAAAAATTCTTCATAGTAAACTTTATTGGTATTGAATTTTGAGTTGCTAGGAGGTTTTCTCTTAGATTATTTCACAGTGTTCTTAACAATCTGTTTTTCTAAAAGCCATAGATCCATTTTTGGTTAGTGTTGTCCCAGAAACTATAAAATATATTAATAAAAACAGAAACATTAACTTCTTCAGAAAATGTTAGGTTGTTCATTTCCTCTCTAATAACAAACATCATAAACACTAAATATAGAGTCCTTCTCAGTACCATTAATTTATTATGTTACATGACATAATTTTCTGCTCTGTATTTGTGTTTTAAAATCATAATTTTCTAAAACTTGATTTCTGTTCAAAAGTGACCTCAATTTAGGTTTTAGTTTCTGCCTCAGGTTCCCATTATGATGTTTTTACTTGGTGATTAAGGACACTTCTGATTCAAGTCCTGTAAGTATGGTTAATATTTAAGACATGATAGAATCATAGAACAGGGTTGGAAGGGACCTTTAAAAGTCATCTAGTCAATCAGCAGGCATCATACTTTACAGGAAGAAACTCATGAGGCACTAAGAGATGGAAGTAAGATTATCCCATTCACTCAAGTTTTCAAAGCCATTATACAATGAATTAAAAATAAGCATGCAAATGGAGACAATGGCAATGAATATCTGTGCCACTGTGACAGGTTTTCAGTCTGGCAAAATTTAGATTTTCACATTATTGATGCCTACATCTGAGTTAAAAATTTAAATTATCTTCATAACTAATGGAGAGAATAGCTCCTCGCAAGAGATGATTCACCTCATTCTGCAACAAACACATAAAAAAGGTCAGGTGAATCAAGCCTTGAAGGTTGCTCTTTCTCTTCATAGTCTATAAAGAGAACAGGATGATTAGCTGGGACATAGATGTTTATCCTCTAGGTTATTTAAGGTAGACAAGAAGAATCCTTTCTTTCAGCCTCCACATTTATCAAGTTTTCAAATACATGAAGAAATAAACAGAAAAAGCACTCAAATAGAGACAATGAAAATGAATACTGAGTATTGTAAGATGATTTCATTAATAGCTGTGAGGTGGTAGGGGTTAAAATGGGAAGATGCAAAGATAAAGGCCTATGACAAATAAATTATATCGAAAGTTGCAGAATTTCAGGGACCTCACTGAAGTTTTGTTCTCTTATCCCTACATTTTTTTCCGAGTTTTTGGGCACTGTTATTTTCATCTTTTTAATTCCTTCATGTACCTCAGTGTGGAGAGGAGTACATATAATCCACAATTTCTAACTGTTTTTCAGAGTAGCCTTTAAAACAATAAAAGGCAAGTATTTTTGTAACCTTTTCATTATTCATGAAAGAATAAAATGCAAACGAGTATGTAAGCCAAGTAAATACTTTTTTCATTACCAAAGTAAATCCATTGTAATATGCCATTTGTAATGGTTTATATATACTATCGTACAGTGTTTCAAGTACTTCAGTAAAATGCAGTAACATTAGATAATGACAGGTGAAGGATTGTCCTTACTCAATGTTGTTTGACATTGGTTTACTGTGGCAATACCTGCTTCATTATTTAATGGAAAATAATGTCACAATTTCGGTGGCAAAGCTTCATCTTCTCAACACTTTATTACACAATTGAAAGGATTGATTGCTGTTAGTCCGAGGACACAGTCAATTCCACATGCCCCTGGATTTAATTGTCATTTTTTCTAATCTCAGGAAAATTAAAGTATCTTTGTTCATGCTTTACATAATGTTTTCTGATGCTGCTGAAAAAAACTCATACAGAAAATGTGACTCTTCTTAAGTTTTCATTTCACAAATGCCTCTGTTATGTCTCTTTTTGTTTCATAAGAAAACCTAATTATGCAACTGGAATGACTTTTTTTCCCCAAAATCTTTAAGTGGGTCTGTATGTAATAGTAAAGCCTTATATAGTAGGTTTGCACCTTCTCTCACTGTTACTTCAGTAGTACCTTAACTGCATTGTATGTTTTCCTTATTAATTACTACTTCAAAGAGTAGTAAGCATTAGAACTCTCAGGACTGGCTATATTCTGTAGTTGTTGATAAAGCTCACAGGCTTCTGTTGTGATCAATATATAACAAAAATAGCTATTTAATTATTTTATAATTACATGTAATTATATATTTTGAATGTGTGTAGATTAGAATGCTGAAAAAGACACTGATCATATAGAGGTTAATTATGTTCCTCTATATTAACTATGCATAGCATGTTATCTAATTTTAAATTCAAATTAGTATGAGATAATATTAAATACATTTAAATTTTAAGATTGTGAAGGAATAATGATATACTTACCGCAAATAGACTTTTAAAATTAAAATTACAGTATTAATAATTACATCTATCTATTCTAATACTCCGAACTGGCAACCTATATATGAGGTTTGCACGCAATTTTTCTGATGCAGTATGATTATAATTTTTTTACGATCAATTTATTACAAGGGAAAATACTATTGTGTGAAGCAAAGAGGAATAACACATTAATTAGCAGGTTATTTTTAGCTTTTGAGGATAATGAACATCTGGACTATCATACTGTAGCAGTGTCACATCCATAGCAGGACTGTAATTCGTATATCTGTCCACGTTTTTGATTTCATTCCCTTTTTTTCTGTAAAGAAATCTTCATACGAACCATAATATGAGCTCTGAATAAGGTACATTGATAACATGTAAGGGAACAACTGTAAAAGCGATTTAATACTACAGCAGCATAGATCTCTCTATCTCAGCAGTCACCAAACCAGAAAACTGATGGCAGTCATAACAGCAAGGAACTTACTCTCACTTAGCTATGTGTGAAATGGTGTAAACAGTACTTCACTCACAGAACCTGATGATACATCATCTGATCTCTTTACTTTGGATGCTCTTTATCAGCCATCTACGTGGTATAGATGCTTTTCACAACAGGATAATGCAAAGTAGGCACACTTTTACTTCAGTTCCCATTATTCCCAGTGTTTCCTTCAGACAACCTGCATTAAGAACAAGAACTTGAAGAACCTCACAGAAATATACAGTCACGCTACATTAAGAGAATTTTCTCTGCAAAGCAAGAATACAAGAGTTAGTAAATACCTAGTTGCTTGGATGTTCTGGAATCATGTACTTCTTCATCCTGGAGTAACAATTACAGGAAAAAAAATCATACTCAACCCATATGGCCTTGTCTGAATATGAACAGTGAAGAATAAATTTTCAGATAATGTGATGCTAAATTGTAATTAATCTCTAGGGAACAGAGTGTAAATTAGAAACTTACCTGAACAGAGGATTTTGTTTTTCCTAAAATGACATAGAAAATACATTTCCTTGATATATTGGCCGAGTATCAGCCAAATGTCACTCCTGTGCTCTTGGAGCAGAGAAGCTCTTTAAAAAAATAAAAGGAATAATAATAAGTGTTCACTTAATGCCACTGGACAAACAACCAAACAGTTTCAGATGAAAGTCTTCATGAAAACTCAGACCTGTGAAAATATCCCAAGTAGAATACTTGCAGACTGGGGGGAGTAGGAGGAAGAAGCTGCTGGAAATAACATTGTAATGCAAACTGTCATTCATTAGTAACTGTCAGTGTCATTATGCATGCTATCTATCATAACACGTTGCACCAGATCTTGAGCTAACCTTTATTCTTCCAAAGCCAGGGGGTTCTTCCACAGCAGTAATACTTGAAAAATTTTTTCCAGATAGATATGTTCATTTAATAGCTGTCACAGAATAATTTTTATTGCTTACTATTTCCCTGTGATTGAACTCTGCAGTATGCAAAGAAGGATTTACAAGATGAAGAAGTTTCTAATAAATTGTCCATGTTTACTACTGTAAAATTGTTTTACAGACCCAAGACTACAGCTTCATAGCCACTTGACAGAGTTACTTAACGGAAGCAGGAATCTACTGAATAATTTCACAGTTCTGCTTTGCGGCACCCACCCTTCTAAGTATCAGCCACTGTTACTGGTTTTGTTACTTCAATACTTCTATATTACATTCTGCATTACTCACATTTGGACCTAATTGTATCTAATTTGCTAAGATTTTTCCCTATTTCTAGCAATCTTTCTTACAAGAGATTGGTTTCATAGAAGGACATGAAGATTAAATAAGAGCTTACTGTCTTTATTTGGTTGGAGACAAGCACTCAGAAATGGTCCTTGGCATCAGTTTCTCAAATCATTCAACAAAAGAATTTACTTTTAACACAAGAACAGGGCAAGTCAGTACTTTAACACATTCTACTGGGCTCTTTCACAGAAAATTCTACAGATACCCTGTGAGTGACACTTGAGGCTATGGAAGTTTTACCAATGATAGGTTTCTACTTTTCAGAGTGTAGGCTGAATTTACAGGCAAAAATCTCAGTAACTGAAAGATGGAATAAAAATTTGAATTAAAAAATTAAAGAACATAAAACCAGAAACTTCAAAAGGCAGTTAAGGTTTTGTGAAAAAAAAACCACAAAACCCACAAATAGGATTAATAGAGAATAGAAACTTCATAATACACCTGAGCTAAAATTGCAGTAAATGGTGCTCTTGGTAGTGCAGGAACTGGCAGACTAGATTATAGAAATGGCTCAGCTGGTCTAGTAACCTGGTTCTGTTATGGCTGATATGATCTAAGCATGACAGAAAGGTACTCCATTATCTGGCAACGAGGTATGTCTTATTCTTTCTATAACCTCTAGGCTACAAGACATATTCCTGAACTTATGGTTCTGTAGTTCTCCTCTAAAGAAAAACAGTTGTTTCATCAGATATAAACAGAAAAATATGCTTGTTGCTACTATAACTAAATCTGTCAATATTTTGATATACAAGTTAGGAATGTTGCATTGAATCACAGAATAACTGAGGTTGGAAGGGACCCCTGGAAACCGTACTGTCTAACCCAGAAGTGCTTGCCTAATATGTATTGATCCAGAGGAAAAACATGAACTGTTAACTGACAGGCTGAACTAAGTTGTAAATTCTGGAGGAGAATGAACAAAGGGGCAAAACAAAGAGTATTTCACCCTATTCATGTACTTTCATGCATCAGCCCTTTATTTTTTTAGGGAAGAGAGACGGTAAAGCTATTCTGTATAAAACTGACTCATAAAATCATCCTTATTCATGCTTTCTCTGGAGAATTGTCTCCCTGACTCTAAGTCAGCTCAAGACATGCCACTGCTACTAAGCTGATAATTTACCAGACTATGTTTTGGAACATTATGAAGAACCAAATAAAAATTGAGAAACTAAAAAAAAACCCCACCCACTGCATTTGCATGTTTAGTATACAAAATTGGACAGGTTACTTGTCAACTAGACTTCTTTCTAAATGCCTAGTGTCAGTTGGTATCCCTCCAGCTTGTCAAGGAGACTGTGATATTACCTAAGTAATAAAAACCTCGTGGTTAACTTCTCCTTGCGAAAAAGATATGTGAGGTAGATATTCATCTGCAAGGTCTTTGTCAAACTAAGGACACATTTTAAAAGAGCTGATACCAAAAGGTGACCTAGACAGAGCAATAACACAGCAGTAACAACATCTACTGTATCTGCAAGGTAGATTAGAGTTGACATATGCTTGGCAAGCACTCAGCCAGCTCCGAAAATCCGAATGTTTGTGATACGCATCTTCATGCAAACTAGAAATAAAATATATATATTTCAGAACTGCTTTTTTGAATTGAATCAGGTGAAGTGTTGAGTGATAGAGTGGTGTAGTCAGATTGGATGCTGTATTTAGGATTTCATGTTTAGGTGTGGCATTTGTTTAAACATATAGAGGTAGATTTCAGCCATAAATACCATGCAAGGCTAAGTCTACCATCTTTCCTAACTTTATTGCAATGTGGTCTTAAGTTTTTTTGGTTTAACTGAAGAAATTTTGCTGTTGGTGCATAATTTTGGCACAACGTCAGAGACAGCAAAAAACAATTTCCAATGGTTGCTCATCAGCTTATTACTTTTTAATGAATATGCTCGTTTACATAATCTTGACAATTTTTTTGATTTTTTTTTTAAAACCTTCACTTATAGATACTGATAGCTATAAGCTTTTAGTGATTCACGGTATATAGAAAGAAAAGAGCGCATTTGATGAAACTGCAGCAGGAGAGAAGGAAAATAAACTTTACACTTGATTAGAAGTAGCAGTTTCTAAGGGTTAATATTTTTCTAGGTTTCTAAAAACTGATCTCTAGGTCTTAAATTTTTTTTTGTCTGGACTTCGACTGTAAACAAAAAGATCAAGCTTATTTCAGAAAGCCCTCATAATATTCAGAATTATCTTCTGTGTCAGGTTTATCATTAAAAATAAAATTTAAAATACTGCAAAATGATATCTCTCATTCTTGAAAAAATACCGATAAGAGAATTTGTGCATGTGACAAACAGTGATCTGTTGCCGCAAAGATAGTTAATGGAGGAGGAGACTGGAACTGTAAAAATGACAGCAAGTCTGGTAAAGGGGGAAGCACTAAGCAAAGGCATTTACTAAGGCAGAGTTTTAAAGACAACCATACAGCAACTACAAATAAGGTTTTAGGACAGTGAACTAGAGCTAAAAAGAAGTAGTAAATTAAGGTCTGACACTTCTTTTTGGAAGGACAGTAAATGTGGTGACAGGGATTATCAAGAAATAGGATAAAACAGCAAGTAGAAAGTACAAGTGGGACAATCTGGGAGTGTTCCTCTCCGGTCCAGTTTTCAACCACTGCAGCTTGCCCTAAGACAGTTAACTTGTTGCGCGTCTGTAAGTCTGTCGAAATTATCTCCACGGTCAGGGAATACTTGGAGTGAACTCCATAACAATATTCCCACTAGAAAAGATACCTTCATAAATGTGAAATTTAGACAATGAGATTTCTTAATAAATTGTCATCTGTATTTATGAAAAATGCCAACAGTTCTCTTAGTAAGATATTAACAACATTTATGGTCTATGCAAATCTTTCACTTCTTCAGTAAAGTGGGAAACATTTTGTTATTGGCTTTAGTAAGAGCTAATTGATAATGTTGTGGCCAATATTTTCTTTACTTCAGTGTTTTTTCCCATCTTATGGGCATATGTTTCCAAGATTACGGCAGCAAGATATCCACCTATTAAGGTGACTACATTTTTTTTCTAGTAGGCATACATACATTTCAAATATTTGTGCTATTCTTTCACAGGCATTTTATTGAAATTCTTTGACCAGTGTTTACTTACATTATACACAGGAATAACAGAGAACAACTAGCTGAAGAATATATTACTACAGCTAATGAACTCTCAGTTGCTCTCAGCCATCTGCTCACCAGAATTATAGCGGTGAATTTAACAGAGGTACACAAGAATGTTTTTTTTTAAAAAAAAAAAATGTTTTTAAGGCTTAAGTGCTAAAAAGCACACAGATGAAAGATTTTAGAAAGAAAATTCTTGTTTCACTTTAAAATATCTGTAATTTTGTCAAAAGTTTTTTTCTTTTCTAAAGATTTTTCATATCTTAAATGGGACATCCATCTAATAGAACCATGTAGAAAGACCAGCCCAAAGTAAACTGTTCTATTTAAATCTGTCCCTGTAAGGTGGCATTAATTTGATGCAACCCCATCACTGGGCCTCATACAAAATAATGGTAGTGTTACTGTGACATAGGAGAATATGAACCAGTGGTTCACGTATGAAAATCAAGCATAACTTAATTTTTATTAACTCAGACTTTGAATATTTTCTTTCTACAGTTTACAAGTAGTTCTGTGATGGACTTAAATAGTGACACATGAACAGTGTCTCTCAATAAATGAGGACAGTTGTATTTTGCATTTTGATTTTCTGATGTTTAAAGACCATCACTGTGGAATCTTCCCTGCTGCAAGGAGAGGTAGGGGCACTCTCTCTTACACTTTTACCTGGAATCAGATTTTCAATAGAACTGTAGAAAATGTAGCATATATTTAAGATCTATAAAATAATGGTTTCGGGCAGAAAATAAATTCAGGGATTATTAGCAGAGACAGAAAGAGAAACTTACTGTGATTGTTTAAGTTTCATTTTCTTAGAATCATAGAATCATAGAATCAGAGGTTGGAAACGACCTCTAAGATCCCCAAGACCAACCATTCACTCAACATCACCACACCTACTAAACCATGCCAGATAATGCCAGATAAAACACACGAAAGAAGACAGACAAAATTAGTACTATACCATAAGGCCACTGAACGGACCTTAAGTTGTACATTGTGTACTGGGAGAGAGCTCTCTCCTACCTAAAGAAAGAACTCTGTTCACAATGAAGGTTTGCTAACACATATTTATTTTCCTTCTTTCTTATTCTGTAGAGGTTGAATTTAAAAGTGGGATAGATAGATATTGTTTTGGATCTTATAAATCTTCCAGTAGGAACCCACAAATTTGTCTGTGTTCCTTACGCATGTTTACACGACAGACTGAACTGGCTGTAAATCATAGAATCATAGAATTATTAAGGTTGAAAAAGACGTCTAAGATCATCAAGTCCAACCATCACCCCAACACCAGCATACCTGCTGAACCATGTCCTGAAATGCCACATCTACACGGTTTTTCAACATCTCCGGGGATGGTGACTCACCTCTTCCCTGGGCAGCCTATTCCAATGTCTGACAACTCTTTCAGTAATTATTTTTTTCCTAATATCCAATCCCTCCCCTGATGCAACCTGAGGCCGTCATGAATTGTTCCAAGAATGCAAAGGAAATTAGCAGTTTCATGAGACAGTAATTGCACCACAGCTCAGTGAAGTTTAATGCCCTTTTCTGAGAACAAGAGTTGATACTCAGTGTGATGGATGGTAAGGCCAATAAACCTGTTTATTCCAGTTCTTCTAATCGGTTCACCTCAACTAGGGTGAAGCTAGGCAGCAGGAGGTCACCTTGTCTTAGGTAATACACATCAGCTCAGGTGCATCCCTCTAAAGAGAAAAAAGTACTATACCTTCACTGATATGCTTAAAGAAGCTTTTAAATGACAGGGTGAAGAAGCACTCAGTGACAAAGAAAGGAGATGCTTACAGCACAGGCAGAGAGTGGCGGATGAACGGATGCAGGGCTAGCTTGCAACAGACTCACAGCCAAGTCCTTCAGGGATCCAGAGAGAGTTTGGAAGGGCTTATCAATCCAAGAAGTCACTGGAAGCTGGCTGATTGGAGAAAAGAACCCTCATTGAAGAGCAAGCAAAAAGTAGATTTCTATTCAAACCTTACACTTAAACTGTGTAAAATCAAGCAGTGTGTGTTTTCTCTCCATATAGTTACAATGTTCATGTCCCTGTAATTACATTCCCTAAAGACGTATGTTTAGAGATTGGAAAAAATTAAATCTTTCATTACCTCGCTTCAGGAAAAGACAATAAGACATTTCCACTTCAGTAGAAATTTACTTTTACCAGCTTGGTGTTCCAACTGGAAGTACTGAGTCTGGCTGGGGTGGAGTTAGTTTTCTTGATAGCAGCCCTTATGGTGCTATGTTTTGGACTTGTGATTAAAGAGTGTTGATAACACACTGATTTTTTAGCGATTGCTGAATGGTGTTTGCAGTGTCAATGCTTTCTCTGTTTCTCGTGCTGCCCTGACAGGGAGTAGGCTGGGAGTGAGCAAGCAGCTGGGAAGGGACAAAACTAGGACAGCTGACCTGAACTGATCAGAAGGATAGCCCACGTCATATGACATCACGTTTAGCAATAATAGCTTGGCAAAAGGAGAAGGAAGGGGGGACATTATGAGTTGTGGCGTTTGTCTTCCCAGGTAACTGTGATGCATGTTGAGGCCCTGATTTCCTGGAAGAGCCTAAACAACTGCCTGCTGATGGGAAGTACTGAATAAATTCTGGGGTGCACTAAAAGGAGTGTGGCCAGCAGGTAGTGGGAGGTTCTGCTTCCCCTCTACTCTGCCCTGGTGAGGCCTCATCTGGAGTACTGCGTCCAGTTTTGGGCTCCCCAGTTCAAGAAACATGAGGGGCTACTGGAGAGAGTCCAGTGGAGGGCTATGAGGATGATGAGGGGACTGGAGCATCTCTCCTACGAGGAGAGGCTGAGGGAGCTGGGCTTGTTCAGCCT
>Ga0065711_1036844_pt1 | contig 20504 bp, 13 predicted proteins | sample Hoacrofraction12_FD_59098 | JGI IMG/M metagenome (GOLD analysis project Ga0065711, IMG submission 59098) | Hoatzin crop microbial communities from Cojedes, Venezuela - Epithelial fraction 12 v2 (version 2) | ecosystem: Host-associated > Birds > Digestive system > Esophagus > Crop | place...
GGGGGGGGGGGGGGACACGGACGGACGGGTTTCACTTCCGCCTGGCTGCAGGAACCACAAGCCCTCAGAATATATTAGAATAATAATAATAGAAAGGTTCCCCCACTACACACCACCACCGCCCCTTGCTTGTCCCCCCCGCACTGAAGGGGAGGAGGGGGAGGCCGCACCACGGCGGGCGCCGGCTGGCAGAGCGGTGCGGGGCCGGCCCGGCGCTGCCCGCAGTCCCCCGCCGGGAGGACGAGCGCATCCCTCCCGAGACAAGGTCTGTCCTTCGCTTTCTTACCCTGCGCGCTCGGAGCAGCCCTTGGCCTGGGCGGAGAGAGAGGGGAAAGGCAGGGCTCCCGCAGCCTGCTTCCCGCAGAGCCCGGGCAGGGGCTCGGTGCGGGGCTGCGGGCTGGGGGGGACCGGGGAGAGCCCCCCAGCCAGCTGGCCGCTCCCCTCGGTGGTTTCCAAGTCTCTGGCTTCAGACCACCCCAGCCGTCTGTGCTCAGCGTGCGGCCCGGGGAGCGTCGCCCACCTGGGCAGCGTCGCCCACCCGGGCAGCGTCGCGACATGCGGCCCGACTGGCTGGCGCAGGAGCGGGGTGCCAGGCTGCTGGGTGTCTCTGGTGGGGTGCAGCCTGGGTGCGAGGCCGGGGGGTCCGAGCCGCCGGGGAGCCGGGATGCTGGCCCGCTGCGCCGGGTTCAGTGCGTTCCCATCCCGGGTGTATCGTAAGCGATTTCCCCTCCCGATACCTGCAGATCAGTGGCTTGGCACAGATTGAACATTTCCCAACTTTTGCCGTGCCGTTATTTTGAATCTGGAGGCTCAGTGGGGTGGTCTTGCCTGTCTTTGCGTGAGTCGCTTCCAGGCTCACAGGAAGGGAATAAGTGGAACGGGCTCCCGTTGAAGCCAGTCGCAGCCTAAATCTCCTTGTGTTGCCAGTGGCGTAACCCATCTCGCCTGCCTAACCGTTCCTGGGTTAGATCCGATGCCCTGCTTCGAGGGAACGCCATCGAGCTGGCTGAGCGGTCGAAGAGGCTGCCAGTGGTGAACAGAACGTGAGAACTGGAGATGAGCGCTGTGAACTGCTGAAACAGGGCGGGAGGTGAAATGAGCCCCGCTCCGCGTGGGTCTGGTGCAAAGCTCCCCTCCGCCCTTGTCACTGTCACTTCAGAGCAGCGTTCCGCTTTTCTCTCTTGGCAAACTCTGGGCACACTTTGTAGTGAGCACTGAGATGAGATAAAACTGTGTTGCAGCAAAGTCACTAACGCTGGGAGAGATCCCGGCCGGGATGGCTTGCTGGCTGCTGGAGCACGTGTCATCTTCTTCGCTTTTTTTTAAAAAGTAGCTGCTCTAACAAAGTGTTGTACCACCGCTTGTAAATAGTTTTCTTCACAAAGGTGAAACTTAGGGTCTGCATGTCTTCAGGTAATTCTCACTCGAGTGAGAATTGTCAGGATCATACAAAAACTCAGCTTAGGGTAAGCGTATCTGAACTGGGAGAATAAACGCGCTGACTGCTGTGATCTCCGGCGTAGGTTTTAAAAGACAGAGAGGCTGACGAGCTGAATGGGTAGGGCCATTCCAGTGGCTCTTACACTGAAGGTAGCTTCTTAACCAAGGATCATAAATGTGCTGATTCTGTTTATATTTATCTTCATTTGCCTTTTTACATCTATGTTTGATATCTAAGAGAGCTGAACACCTTGGATTCCAGAGTGCTTTGATACCTCAAGCCTGTAGATTGGTAGCTGAGCCTTGTACTTGGGAAGGCTTCTAGAAGCCTGCTCAATTTAGCCTTACTGAGATGTATAGCAAAGTGTAGGGGAAGGGATTTGCTTAAGGCCACTGAACGACTGTGGAAAAGACCCTGGCCCATCGCTGCCATGTGGCTGCCTGCCTCTTCCCTTTGCTTTCCTCTTGCCCCTTTTTGGCCAGCCACAAGTGTGAGAGCTAGAGTTGTTCACCAGCTCCTTGCCCTCCTTTCTTAACCTTCTGCAGCACCTACGGTCACCAGAGGGAAGAGGAAGTGCAAGTTGTTCGGTGTGCGCCGACTTACAGACATGGAAGTGTGGCGCAGAAGAAATAAGAAGCAGTGGGATAATGCAGACTGAGAGCTGTTTTGTGAAAAAAGAAAAAACAATTGTTCCATCTGTCATCTTGCTCATTTCCTTCCATGAAGTCTGAAGGTGTGTTGAAAACAATTTGAAAGTTGGTGTTCTGGAGCATGGGCGTCAGGCTCCTGAATTACATTGGAGAGAGCGAAGTGACTTGTCAGGGGTCCCCAGTTACTCCAGCCAGTGTGCGGGAGTCTGGTGGCGTGGGTAGCTGCAGAGGGTTGTAGGAATGGGCTACTGAGCACACTTATCCTTTTGCTTGTGAACGTGCAGAGAAAGGGAAAGAATTGTCTTTCCTTCTGCTTCCCTTTGAATAACTTCTTCTGAGGTCCCTTCTGCCTGTGATGTGACCGGAGTTTGGGGTGGAGGCAGGACGCAACTGTCGCTTCTCAGTCGCCTGGAGGGGAAAGCCCTGCTTTAACGTGGCTGGGCAGTTCGGCAGATCTGCTGCTGTAGCGTGGTTAACGGCTGCGACAGCGTGGGGAAGTCGAACTCAGCTGCATACCGTGCGCGTAAACTGAGTCTCGTGAAGGTCATCATCACTTCGGAGTCGGTTACACTCAACTGGGAGCCTGGGGCTTATACCGCGTAAACATTTGCTAAGGACAGAGAGGGCTGCATGGTACGTAGGAGTGACAGGAGTAAAATCTTAGTTTTGGATATATTGTTCGTTGCAAAGATGTCAAAAGAAGTGAGAGGTGCTTTACCTGCTAACGAGATACAGTCCTGCAGGTAAAAGCACAGCATAGAGCTGAAGAGCGTTGTGCAGGTAGACCCATTCCTCTGCCGTGAGGCACCAGTGATCCAGAGTCCGTTGGGAACTGTGAGTCTTTCTGCTTCTGCTTTCTGATGGAGACCTGGGAATCACAGAGATTTCATCTTGGTCTTTAAAAATTACAGTAACAACCCTGTGCCACCTCCCCCAGAACCCCCACCAGCAGCAGCAATGTTACTGAATGGTATTGTATGGATTTCTCTTTTAAACTGGGTTTAGTCTGCAGAAGCCAAGGAAATCTGAATATTTATCTGCATTAGCAGGACGGCATTAGACCCAAAATCCTTAGCTGCCGTGAATATTTATTCGTATCTTCGCTGGCTTCAAACTGCATCTCTGGCCGACTGCCATTCCTGAAGGTTATTTTCACAGAGGTTTTGGAGTGGACGCTCACACGTTGATACACCTCCGGATTTTGTGTTCCCTGATATTTCTAAACAGATTGTCAGTAGTTGGCAAAACAACTACATGAAAGCAGACAGTCAGTGAAGAAAGTAAGGGCCCAAAAATACCTTTGGGCATTGGTAGATATCACTTTAAATCATCAGAACATAGCTATTTTAGTGTACGTAAGTACTCCCAGTCTCTCACAGTGCTCTCTAAGATTAAGCAAGTGCTTTAAAAATGTCCTTCTTGTTGAAGTCTTAGCCTTCCAGACAGAATGAGATGCATTATGAGATCCTATAGGACTTCTTCTTCTGATTTTTCTCCCCAGTAATCTTTCTTCCAGTGCATCACATTCTAGAGGGCTTCACTATGTTGTTTGTCGATACAGGCTCCTGGTCTGTTGAGCACAGCAGGGTTTGTGTAGCATCTCCCTGAACACACTGAGACCACGGTGGATGAAGCGTTCACAGAGTGCACGGAGAAGGTTTCTGAGTGTAAAGCTCTCCAGAGCAGATGCTGACCGTTGTGGGTATTTTATGGGTAGTGCTACTATTCGTCTTAGCTTGATCAGTGCAGAGGGTCAGCTTAAGTATTATAAACATGTATTAATATTTACTAAGGCCCTATGGTGTGGTCCCAAATATACCCAGGAAAAATCATAGAATAAGGTAGGATGGAAGTGACCTGTGGAGGTTATCTAGTCCAACCTGCTGCTCCAAGCAGGGCCAATTTATAGCAGGTTACTCAGGACTTGGTTCAGTTAACAATATCTCCAAAAATGGAGATCCCACAACCTCTCTGATGTCATTTCAGTGTTTGACCAGCCTCATGAAAATAAGTAATATCTAATCAGAATTCTCTGTGTTTCAGTTAGTGTCTGTTACCTGTCACTGTACACCTCTTGGAAGAGTCTAGCTCCGTTTTTCTGTACCTTCTTGTCAGGTACAGATATATAGATACGTACATGTGTAGACATACAGAGAGAGGGAGGCTAGAGGAGATGTGAAAGGGGCCTTTTTATAGATGCTGCTGTTTACAGTTTTTTCCATATTTTAATTTTTTTTCTCTAACTAGACGTGTTGAGACAGGGTTTTGGAGCCAGTGGTAGTAGCAGTGCAAGAGCATGTGTCGTGTGCTAAGATCTTCACGAGGTTCACTCCGATGTGAGGTTAAGGCTGGCACAGCTGTAGCCTTGCAATGAACCCGTTGAGTGTTTTCACGGAGGCTCCGAAATCCTGCCTTCGAATCCAGCACTATGTGACAGTCTGTGGCCTGTGTGACAGGACTGGATTAAGGGCTGAATTAACGTGTCTCCTTCCACCCGTGGACTTTTCTGTGAACCTCTCGCAGTTTCAAGCACTTGAAACCCATTCATTGGCATGTTTTTCTCCTACGGGATTAATCTGATTTTGGAGTGGATCCATCCCATAGTATTTGTATGGCGTAAGACATTTCCTTCCCTGATACTGCACATGTCCGAGTGTGCTCCAGGCAGTCGCAGACCAGCGTGTCAGCACTTTCCCAAACTTCAGTCCTTGGATACTGTCAACTGGTAGCATTTTCTGCAAGGCAGCTTGTACCCGGGAGCATCAAGGGCTGCGGAAGGGATATGTTTCCGTGGGAAAGGGTAGGGGTTGGATCACCTGCTCGGCCCGGCGTGTCACTAGCGCCTCATGAACAAGAGCTTTGGAACACGTGTCAGCCGAAGCAGAGGTGAGACCATGTAGGAGACAAAATCTCCTTTGTAGAGGAGATAGTGGGTAATGTCCCCTCCTAAATACAGCGTTTGCGAGTGCTGAAGTTGAGCAGTTTGGACTTGATTTTCCCCACCCCTCCCACCCCCTGGACCGCTGCTCCTTTTCTATAATGTTGTTGTTAGGTTGTGTGGAGATCGTTGATGAAATCTTTTCTAATAGGCTCGCGCAGGTTCATGCACTTTGACCTACCCGTGATGATGAATTAAAAATCAGTTAAACACTGATTGAATTTTCCGTAGTAATTGCTGTTCTAGTCCTTAATGGCTAATTTATGCAGAGGTTAGCAAAGAGCAATAATCAAACAGTGTGTCTTACATAATAAGGCAGAGGATCAGCTGGAAAAACTGACCTGCTGCCTGGCAGTTGGTGTGAACTCGTTATTTTTGTGGAAGCATGGGAACTGCTATGTTAGAGTAGGTCTGAAGGTCACCTGCTCTGCTGTTCCAGCCTGCTAGGGCTCGTCCTGGGTGGCCCAGCAGACAGCGTAAGGACTGTACCGTAGGGACTTGCTGGCTGTTTCCCCACACTGGAGCTCATTTTTTGCCTTCAGAGATCAGCACGCAGTTGAATATGTTTTTCAGAAGTTTGTCATTATGAATTTAAGAACGCTTTCCAGCAGTAGTGATATGCAATCCTGGAATAGGCTACCTAGGGAGGCTGCGGCATCTTCACCGCTCATGATTTTTGGGAGTAAAAAAGCAAGTATTGTCGAGGACATGAGTATTGAAGTAGGGGGCGCAGGTCTGCAGTGTCAGCAGAGAACTTCCATTTCCCATGCGCGTGGTAACTCCTGTGTGCCTGTGGGACAAACTCTCTTCTGTGCCCATCTCCCAGCTCTCGCCATCAAAAACCCCATCGCTTTGATCCCATCTGTGGGTGAGCATACAACACAGGGCTGAGCGGGCAGAGCTGGGGCTGGGGCACGGCAGCCTTGCTGCCAGGTCAAGTAGATCTGGGCAGCGCGGGTGCAGGAAGGGTTCGCGTGGAGATGCCCGGGGTGCCACCTTGCTCGGATGCTTTGGTGGGCTGTATCTCTATGCATTTCTAATCCCTTTTTGAATCGTGTTAGGCTCTTGGTCTGGATGACGGCCTGGGTGATGAGTTCTAGGGTTTAGTTATCTATGGAGTAGGCAGAAAACATGTCTTAATTGCTTTAATCTGTGCGCTTCACAGTGGAGGCTATGGTTCTGTAGCCCAATGAAGCACCGATGCGAGGGCGCACTGCAGTGAGCCAGAGAAACATGTTTCTTTCATGGTGATATTGGCCAACAAAGAGAAGCTAAGCAAAGCCTGGGAGAGGCCACCATTTCCCTCTTCCAGGATCCTGAGGTAGCTACACAATTACCTTAAAATATGAGCTGGAGCAGTAGGAAAAGATACACATAGAAAATCCAGTCGTAGTTCCGTGGAATTCAATAGAAGTGTTTGCCCTTATCTTCAGTTTTGCTCCACACCTAACCTTTAATGTATCTCATCAGTCTTTCCACTGCACAGGGGCCTCATCAAAGTTTGATTAGACCTTTTTAAGAAAAACAGTTTATTGCTGAGGAACAATGAATCAAATGCTTCAGGTTAAATTAAAAGTCAGGAAGAAGCCAAAAGCAAACAAGGCTGTCAGATTGCTGACCTCTGGAAGAAGCCCTGGGAAGACCGTTACGGTCTCTGCACGTCCGCAGAAGAAGCTCCTGCAGCAGGGACTTCCAGACCGGTGTGGCCGCTCTTTGGAGTACACGTTGGCAGGATGAACTGCTCGGAGAAAGAGGGTTGTAAATGCAGGAAGATGTCCGTTTCGTGCGGAGATCACAGGATCGCGATCAGCTGATCTGGGTTCTGGCCCTGACTCTCGCATCGCCTTGCTGTGAGAGGCTGGATTGTGCAGCCAACCTCCCTGCGCTTTGCCGATTCCAGACAGAAAATTATTTCCATTTATCTCTTTGAGATCTTTGTAAAAAGGATGCTAAGCATCATCCTCACTCTTTGCAAAGCCAGCTAGAGGCAAAGAATATAAAAGCTCCATAAGTGCAGCACATTTTGGCCTGACGAGTCTTTGACTACCGTTTCACTGGAACTCCTTCGTAGCTGCGAGGACTGCAATGGGATGTCCTGCTCTCTCCTGTTGAGCAAGGCACTCCGGGCAGGGCCTGCCCAGCCGCTTCTGCACCACGGAGCGCGCTGGGAGAGCGCGTGTCCCCGACAGGTGACACGAGGCTTCGGTATGGTGTGTGGTCTCAGCTCTGCTGTGCCACCCACAGATCACAGCAACCCGGTGACGAACGGGACGGGAGCCTTGTGCCTGTCTTCTGGGGTTCTCCCGTAGGGTCGAAGGAACTGTCTGTTTTCGTTTTCGGGTTATTGCTTGTATTATTAATGAATGGCAGGGGGAGATAAAGGGGTCACTTGTTTTTGCCCCTCTTTAATTTTTGTTGGGGAAAAATGATACCTTTAAGAACTGTTTGTTGTAAAATTTTTCCTCTGCTAATATCTAACGACATTTACCAATGGTCTCCTCAGCGGTGGCTGGAGTATCTTTGGCTGCGAGCCTGCACAGGAAGAAGAAGAGAATAATAAGCTGAAGGGCTGTTTTTAGGGGATTTTTGCCTATTGTTTGTTTTCTTCATGATGTGTTTGGCGCTTGTTTCCATGAGGAAACTCCAGGTTACCACAGACCTGAGGAAATTCTAGTAGCTTGGGAACTGAGGAGTGAAAGATGAGAAATCCGAGGGAGAGGAGATTTGCAGGCAAGGAACTGTTTATGTTTTTACAGAACATTCAGGCTTGCCTGCAGTGCTTTAGCTACAGTGTATTTTTTTTTCTGTAGACCACCCCAACTTGGCTGCTTAGCAGAATCTGAGAAGAATAAATTAGATATTAGAGGTCATTTTAAAGTAATACTTTTATGGACATCATCCCAACTCTATGGCTATAAATATCCAGCATAAATGCAGCATAGTGTCTTTATATAGTGTTTTCCTGTAGTGCTTGTGTTTGTCTTCTTCCCTTCTCTCATTCTCACTCTGTGATGAGTGTGAGAAGTCTTAGCACTGACAGGAGGGGATGACACTTCCGCTCTAGCGAGTGTTACCACCTCTCCGCATCTGCTCGCCTTCTGGAGCCGCTTACAAGGAGCCACCTGCAACAGTGGAAAGTTCTTTCCCTGGAGGTAGCGTTGAGAAATGCTACTAGATTCACATTTTCTCTCTGTTAAGCAATGCTGAGTATGGAGCAGGGGTCTTTTCATCAGGCTACGTTCCAATGGCAAGGCTGCAAATTCTCATTTGGTGTCATTTTCAAAACTTTCATTGCCAGAAGTATCTGATTGGAAGGAAGTCGAGTGAAAATTAAAATTCTTGAAGCTCAACAGTTCTGAAAAACAAGCCCTATGCAACTCTGCTTGAGATTACGTAGGGAACCAGCTTTCAGTCCCTGTCCGTGGTGTTTTTTCGTATTTCATCTGTCAATCATAAACTCCTCAGCTTCCTTCTGAACTCCTCATCCAAGAAAGGACACTCCTAATTCAGTGGAGTCCAGTGATCTTGTGACCCAAACCACCCTCCAATTTATTAAAAAGCTTTCCCCAATTCCAAAGTGTTTCTAGAGAACCCATTGTTTTCAAGCAGTCCATTTAGAAGGAAATGTGCTGAGCCAGATACAGAAATAGTTATTTGCTTTCACTGCGCAGATTTGGCTGCTTGAATTTTCCAGTCAAGCTCGAGAAGTCTTGGTATTTATTCAAGTAAGATGGTGAGATGACTTATTTTCAGTTGGCAATTAGTACATTGGCTTTAGGGAATGAAAACTGTGTTACATGAGAAGCAAGAACAGCAACATCAACAAAAGATTTTTGTCTGTTCCTTGTGCCAGTTTGTGTTGTCTGTAAATCTGTAATTCTCAGCTGCCTCGCCATCACCCATGTCTGGAATCTGGGGTGTGCCTGTGGTGTGGAGGGACTTGCCTTCGCTAGCTCTTTGTCAGGCTTGTTTCAGAGAACAGCGTAGGAAACGAAGGGCCTGTTTAGCATAGTCGTCCGTTCTAGTGGATCCGTGGCACCGTCATCCCTAGATTTTTGCACTTTTGACTTGAAATGAGGATAACTGTCTATTTGAAACCCTGCAGACTTGTAATAGCTGTCTTCACTTCAGAGGTTCCCATCATGGGGATCTCAAGGGGCATCCAAGCAGGCAAAGCCGTGACTACAGTTTTCTAGAAGGAAGAGGTACATGGGCACACAATGTCTGTGTGGATTGGTTTAGCTCCTCTTTTTAGTCCCTTGGATTTAGGATTGGATAGAACACCCCTTTTTCTCTTCCCGTTTCTTGGGTGGAGAAAAAAAAGGAAATGAGCTCTGCCCTTCTGTGCCTTGCTTGCAGAGAGCTTGTGAGGTAGCAGGCAATCTCTCATTTGATGCGCTTCCTGGCTTTTGATAAACTGACTTCTTCTTGTAGGCTTTTCCAGATTTGATTTGACTGATGTGTGTGGTGACTGGAGTTGAAATGTTCTCCTGATGGTTGATAACCAGCCAGGAAACAAACTCAGCTTAGCATCCCTGTCTAAGGGGCACAAAGTGTGAACTACAAAAGGACTGCAAAGTCATGTTTTCAGAAACCAGAAATTAATTATTAATTAATTAATTCAGAAGTCTCAATTAACTCAGCCAGGAGGACAGACGTCTAAACACACAAAGCTCTGTTTGTTTCTAATGTTAAGACACTGTCCTGGTTTCATCTGGGATAGAGTTAATTTACCTCCCAGTAGCTGCTGTGTTTTGAATTTACTAGGAGAAGAATGTTGATAATGCACTGATGTTTTTAGTTGTTCCTAAGAAATCGAGGGCTTTTTCCAGTCTCCCATATCCAGCTAATGAGCAGGTGTGCAGGAGCTGGGAGGGAGCACAGCCAGGCAGCCAGCCCAGAAATATTCCGTACCGTAGATGTCATGGTCGGTATATACGTGGGGGTTGGCTGGGGGGCAGCAATCCTTTCTTTTAATTCTCTGTTCCATGAGTTCGAATCCCCTCTTGTCTGGGAGTTTGAACTTTTCTGGGAGTTCAGTCTTTTTCTGTGAATTTCATGAATTATATGAAATTTGTTAGTTTGGCAAAATACGCAAAATTCGTGAGGTCCGGGAAACCTGCGGGTTCTGTGATCGCTGCTCGGGATCTGGCTGTGAATTGGTTGTCAGGCAGTGAGAAAATTGTATTGCATATAGGTTGTTTTGCATATTCATTATTATCATTATTATTAATAGTATGATTTCTCCTCCCCATCCCACTGGGCAGGAAGGGGAGGGGTGAGCGAGTGGCTGTCGGGTCCTAATTGTCAGCTCTTGTGTTAAACCACGACAGATACCAAACACACACTCTGTGAAACACCTTATTTAAAGTGGACCTTCTCTGTGTTTACTAGAAAGGGCAAAATATCTCATGAGAGCTTGCGTATGATATCCTAAGTCTTGATCTGAGCTTCTCTCTGGAGAGTCCCGGCCTTGGCTGCTTTTTGCGTAACGCTGAGACTGAAATTAGGAATGGGGTGAAGTTTTGCCTCTTTTGAGATCAGGACAGTCTTATTTTTGAATCCAGGTAAGCATATGGATTTTGTTCTATTTTTAAAGAGTTTGAGGCACAGCTTCCAATTTTCTATTTGGAATTTGTTCTGGTTCTCAACGAGAGAGTCAAGTTGGAGATCAATGGACACACCATTTGTGCTTACAAGCAGTTACAGCTGCAACTGATTGCACACAAAATTAGAAGTAATTTAAGAAAAAAAACCTCTAATTTTAAGAACTCTAAGTCATTTGTCCAGAAGTGTTTTGATGCATGTGAACAAGGACCGTTCATTTCCTTTTGTTGCGTGTCCAAAGTTTGAATAAGCTTCTTATGGAGTGCAGGTTGTTATAAAGGAGATGGATTTCTTTATTGCTGGACTTGCTTGTGAAATGCATTTGATGTAACGAAGCACCGATTACCTAAATTAGAAAACCAAAACAATGCAGTCGTCTCATTTGGTAGGAGGCAGAGATTGTGCGGACAACTGAAAGCTTGCTTAAAGGCAATCTGTGACCCACGCCGTGCTATTCTCATGCTAATGTGAGAATGGGTATCCTGGGCACCATCTGCTGTCCCTGAGGTCCCGGCCTTGGGCGTTCAAAATTGGTTTGCTTTATTAATGCTAGGCCATCCAGAACAGCAGCGGTGCATTTGTTATAGTCTGTGCAATCAGAAGCTCCAGTTGTAAGCGGACGGAGATAATTGTCACTTTTCATAATACATTCAAACGTGATAGCTACCGCTTTTTCCAGCCTCTTAGGCAAAGACGCCGTCTTTCACACTGTCATTACCTTCGGCAAATCCAACAAAGGCCTCGCTGGCTTTTCAGGGAGATGGGGTTTACTTCCTTGCAAGGCCATTTCATTATATACAGGGCGGGTTTATTGGCTGGCTCTGCGTTTTAACTTTTGTAAATGCCCCCTAGAGAAACAGAGGAGTGTCTTGGTATAAATCAAAATTAATAAATAGGACATTTGCTGTGATTATTTTTAGAGGGGCTAAAGGGGTGGGATATCAAATATCCTCAACTAGTCTAATTAAGCCAGTTGAGGTTTAAAGGACACGAGGCATCAGTTTTGCCTCGGCTTATTGGCAGAACAAATGGCTACAATCTCAGTTGTGTCTTAATAAAGTCTCCTCTAACAATGATTCTGTTTGTGCTTATTAGCCATATAGCTCTTTCGGTGTCTGTGGCTCTAATTAGAAAGCAATTCCTCCTTCTGTTCAAGCATCTGAGTACTTAGGTTGCTCATTACCAAGCACCCGTGAGCTAGAAGTCAGGATAGTTCAACTGGTAGCCAGCAAGCAAGACCCATCGGACCAGCTGCCTTGGGCCTGCGGTCTCGAAAGAGGTGGAGCACATTGCTCGGGCATCACGTGAAGCTCAGAAACTGCCTGTCTCCTCCTCCATCCTGACAGCAGTGCGGGGCAGCTCCTGAGCTGACACCCAGTCTCTGGCCTCCTGTAGAAAAGAGCATCTTGGCTTCCATTTTACAGGTGAGTCAAGCGAGGCATGGCTAATGCCGTGCCTTGGGTCCCCGGGCCGGAATCAGCACGGGGAGCGTTAAGGCTGTGCCAGGCTCAGCCCCAGACTGCTCACGGTGGGAGGGCAAGGGTTGCCGAGGATGTTACGAGTGTGGGGAAATGGCGAGGCGATGGCAAAGCAGTGGGATAGCAGTGGCCTCAACTGGTGAATCCATTCTGTGATTCTGTGATTCTGTGGTGCCGAGCTTTTTGTGGTGTCCCGGTGAAAGAGCGTTTTGTGGCGGAATGGGAAAGGAGCAGGTTGCCCACGGCTGTTGGGTGATCCAATGAGAGTGTAATTTTGGGTTTGGGAGTCTGACTCTCCTGATCTCTCCATTTCAACGTGATGCGTGTGCAGAATTTATTTACAGTGACCTCTGTGACGAAAAAATTCGCCAGCGAGCCAATCGTCTCCAGTTACCTAAGCAAGCAGCGTACAGTCAACAGGGAGAGCAACTTTCAGTAGCTGCTTTTGTCCCCTCCCTTGCCTCCAGAGCTTTCTGTTGTTGCTTTCGGTTATGGGTGAAGGAGACGAGCACTCCAGGGCCGGGGAAAATGAGAGTTAATTACACGGCGGCAGGGGATGGTTGCGCAATGCTAGTTCTTTCCCATCCCTGTCTCAAGTGCTGGAGAGTACAACAGCGGTGTTCTGCAGAACCATCGTTTGCTGGTTCTGGAAGCACTGGAAATACCAAGCTGGACTTCTTTCCCTTCAATGAAGACAATAAGGAGAAGGCTTCTCTTCGGTCTCAGCATTCATGTAAGTTGTGCCAAGGTCAAGTGAAATTCAGCAGAGGTGGATCTGGTATTACATATATGTTTTAGAAAAGTGAGTGGTATTTTAACAGTGTGTGTATGCGCGCCTTGATGTTCTGGATGAACCTGTATTTCAAAAAATCTAAGACCCAGTAGTTTTTGCTTTGGTCTGCTTGTTGTAGAAACTGGAAGGAAGTCCCTGGGACAGGCGTAGAGGAGAAAATATTTGTATCTGGAGGACTAAGTCGAATGGTGGGATATGAAAGCTTGTTCTAGAAATCACTCTAGGTAATACTCACCCTTGCATCCATCTCCCTCACTTTCTGGCATTGCTTAGGTGTCACTCCTGCATTTGGCAGATGGAAAAGAGCCCTTGTTGAAGAAACTCTTGTCTGAATGGAGTGCTGGTCTAAAACAGAGGTGAAGAAAGGGGAGATGTGGCATTCTGCAAAAGAACGAGGGGGAAGCTGGTGAGAATGTCCCCTTTGGCTCTTCTCAGCTGAGGTGCTGAGCTTACACCAAGATCTGAGTACATAAGACAGGCTTACAGATTGCTGATTACTCTTAAATTTCTCAGCAATGGAGAATGATCCACTTCTTGTAAAGCAGGGCGCTTTCTGGTGGAGCACTGTCAGGCTCTGGCAGGGGCTGCCTCTCCCCTGTTCTGTTGTCAGCTGCCCACACTGAAGCTGTTCAGTGTGTGTAGATGCACCTGCTGATGAATGTGGCCCTATAGACGCGTATGCAGAGCCAGTGCGAGCACTGAACCAGGTGTTAGAGGTTCAAGGTCCCTCGTCTGTCAGGGCAATTTAATCTCACATCAGGGACTGGTGTTTGAATCTGTCACATCTCAGCTCAGTACAATAATCACTGGGTTTGCATGCCCTGATTGGAAAGACTCCTGTTTAGATGTGGATGGTGCTTCAGAATGATTCTGCTACGTTAAAACACTGGAATAGGTTTGTTTTCATCTCACTGTAGAAGCCACTGAAATAATACTGAAATCTCAGAAAGTGCCATGCAGCAAAACTGTTGTCATCTTATGAGATGTTGTGTGCACTGCCTTCAGCTCATGCACAGCTGGGACCCAGGAGTGTCTGCAGGGGCTGTGTAGATAGATATGCAGCAGAGAGGACTTAAAGAAATGGTTATTGTCATCTGGGATGAAGATCTGTTTCTGTGCTTGGTCAAAAAATTCTGCTCTGCCTGCACCTTGCTGATGCCAGTACACAGAGAATTATAGCAGTACGTGGTGTGAAGTAGTAAACCATTCCAGTTAAGTTGTGGTGTTCCTAATTTGTTCTTCTCTTGCCAGATATTATACTGACAGGGTTGACTGAACACTTTTGAAATATATTTTTAGCTTCTTCCCTTGAAATAAGATGTGCCACTGCACTGGAAGACAATTGACAGTAGCAACTAGGTTCTGATGAGTGAGAGAAATCAGAAATGACCAGAAGCGACTGTTGTTAGAAACCAAGAGTTGGTGCCTTCACATGTCGGTGCTGTGTTCCTTATGTTTGTCATTGTTGGCCGGACAGGAAAAATAGTCCTGTTAGCATGCTGGTGCTTACATGAGGCGTAGGGATATCTGTCAAAATCTGTTGAGGTGCTTTGAAAAGCTGTGAAAGAACATTTCTGCAAAGGATGCAGAAGCTCTTGGAGAGACTGCAGGGATGCCAGGCAACTTTTCAAGCCTTTATCACAGCCTGGCAGTCTCCGTCTTCAAGAACGCCACACTTCTACATGTGCACGAACAACAGCAAGGGGAAGTTTGTGTCCAAAGAAGTTAAAAAAACTGTGAGGAGAGATATATTCAGAGATGGCAGGACTGCGGTGAGCGAGTCTTGGTTCTTCTGTGCAAGACTGTCTAGAATGACAGCTTTAGTTAGGGACAGTGTAATTATTTGCTTTTGGAATGCCTAATATTGTTTCCTTCAAACTGAATTAACTTAACTTACTGCCGCAACATGTTTCATTTGTTCCCTTGTCAGCAGCTACTGGGTGTCTTCTGTTCTCCTTGTTAAGGGAAGGACAGTTGGGAAGGCCGGAGGATGAGGATGGCTCGCAGAGACACTGGATGCTGACAGTGGCTCAGCGTTGGTCTCGATTATCTTTGTGTCTCTGACTTGATCTAAACGCAGCCAGGTACTTGGTTCCTAGGTAGGTATTTTAAGATGCTGAGATATCAGTGTCATGCAAGTATTTTGGAAAACAGACCTTCTCTCCTGCTCTCTGAACATGGTGACATTTGCTGCTGCTTGGTGTGATGATCCAGCTGGGGATCAAAGCCTCATGGTTAACCAGGAACTGGTGCTAGGAAGTTAGAACTTGTTCTTGCACCCGTTTTCAGACTTAACATAGAGTTAGATATGGTGGATGGGCTCTGGAAGCTGATAGTGCCTCCCCCCTGCCTTGTGAAACCAGGAGAAGGCTGAGCAAAAGTGCTGCTAACGGAGCCCCTGCGCTGAGCGCACCCGGCCGTGGTGGGATGGCTGTTGGCTGGAGAACGAGAGCTGCGGTGGGTTCTCCCCAGCTACCAGCTTCACCTTGCACAGAATTCTTGTGGGTGCTCACTTTCTGCCTGCAGATTAAAATATCTTTAAACGTTGAAAAATGTCTCGTGGCATCATTGGCATCCTTTCACTCGTGCACTGTCACGGTTCTTTTCTAAGCAGAAAAAGTGTTAGCAGAAGACAGGGGAGGAAACAAGCTGAGGAAAACAGTGACAGCAAAGGGGACGGGAAGAGTCAGACTGCTGTTTTGCTCCCGCTGGTTCTGTTCGTCTCTGGGTGCTGCCGGGACACCTTCCGCTTACAGCCCGTGCTACCTGCGCTCAGCAAGAACGCTCTCGCAGCTCGGCGTGTGCACGAGGCGCTGATTTGCAAGGCCTAATTTAAAGGAGATCAAAATGCTTGCAGCTCCGCGTACGCTTCCTCAGGAGAAAGGAATGTTTTCTCATTTCTGTCTCACTTCATATTCACAGCTGCAGTTTGTCTTGTTTTCCTCCTGCCTAAGGCCCAGCAAGTGCTGCAATGCACAAGGGTTTAAAAGATTATTTATTTTAGGGCATTGATGCTTTCTTTGAAGAGCTGTGCATGTTTAGTTTGTTTTACCAGGGATGCTTATTGGTGCAGCATGGGGAGTTTGCAGGGAGAAAAGGGAGGCAGTGAGTAAGCATATCTCTTCCCAAAATGTGCTATGTGAACATAGGCATCTCAAATGTTCTTAAGCAGGATGGATTGTAATGGTCTTTGCTCCTGCATTCATTTTTCTTCCGCAGTGGCTGTACATCCCACTTTCTCCACCTTAGTGTAACTCCATCTCTGGTTGCACTGACAGCTGAATGTCCTTAAGTTATCCAGCACAGGTGAAAGTGGTAGGAAAATTAACTTCCATTTACTTCAGTAGGAACATGATTAGTCTTTAGCTGCACCATCTCCAGCCAGAACTGGTTCTGGTTGTAGTGTGGGAGGTAAAGCACCAATAAAAAGCTGTCAGGTCCTGATCTCTGGCCAGTTGTCCTCTGCGTTGTTATGGCTGTGGTATGTTGCTGCTCTCCTCCTGAGAAAGCTTTTTGGAAAAGGAGATGGACTTAAACCTTGGAAGAATAACTTGGAAACAGCCATGAAGGCTCTTGAAAGCTTTCAGCCTGGTATCTTGGTGAGTGTCTCAGACATCTTGTGATCTAGCGGCACTGAATCTTTGAGTTTGGTCAGGCTGCTGCTGAGCAGTGCCATCTTAGAGATGTTCAGATGCTGCCAGTGAAAGAGTGCAAGGACATGGCTTGCCCTGCTAAATGGGAGTTGTTGCTTTTGAATCGAAAGGGAGGAGGTGGAAGTGTGACTTTCCTGCCAGCTTGAGATCCTGAGAGGGTGGACTCTTGTTTCATACTAAGCTTTTATTTGATTATTTCCACTGATAGGCGTGTTGTCTTGCCATCCCCCTTCTTCTCCCAGAGAAGAATTCAACAGCCATAACTCAAAGAATAGGGCAAGGCTGAAATGTAGAAATACATGTTAAAAACTCCCTCTTTCTAGAATAATTTGCACTTTTTAATTTGGGGGGGGGAACTTGAAAGTCCACGTGTAGTGTGCCACTTGCCAGCTCTTCTGATGTCTGGTAGGCTTATCAGCTTGGGGCTAGATGGTCCTGCTGCGTATAGGAGTGCTGGGTGAGAAGGTTGGCTTAGACATGCTGGTGTGGTGTGATATACACAATTAATGTTTTGCTCCCTCAACTCCCACCCTCAAAATGAGTAAGATACAAAGCCAAGTCTTGCCTTAAGCCTTTCCCAGAGCTTTGGAAATGTTTGGATCAAGGCCTCCCAAAGAGCAAGGCTTCAGGCTACTTGATTATCCCATCCCTACTGTGGGGAGACATTGACGGGTTTAGCAGAGCCTCGATGTCTCTGCCCTACAGCCAAAGGGCACAAAGTCTCCTGCAGTGATATCTCAGGCTGCGTGAAGTGAGTGTGATGATTCCAGCAACGTAAGAGCTTTCCTCTGAAATACATTTTGTGTAGATCCATCAGTCCAAGCACAAACGTGATTACTGAATGTAGGTGTTGCCTTTGTGGTAACTGGGAGAGACTTGGTAACAGATAAAATCCCTCCCAATGGCTTCCACGAGGGGAGAAAACATTTCCAATACCTTTTTTACCTGGAAGAAACCTGTACAAGAAAACATGCTTCTAATGGGGATACGCACTGTTACTCACTTCTATGAATTATCATCAGTCTGATCACGTTGTATATTTTCCTAAAATCCCAACTCTAGAAGTCAAGGGATTTATAGGAAGATTCTCTTTTTTCACTTAGAAGAAAGTTTCTAGTTCTCCTTGCTGTGAAAGAAAAAAAAAATGGAGGCTTGAATACATAGCTGCAGAAGGTGGTAACACCGTTAGGCAAATAAAACATAGAACATCTAAACCCATCTTGTTTTCTGAGCCAATCTCATTATTTTTTAGGATCTGAGTAATGATTTTTGAGTGCCCAGGTTGGCTTTGGAGACAAGCGACCTGGTTTGCATGAGTGCGAAGTACTTTACTCCAGCTGTGACACCTATAAAAATCACCCATTAAAACCGTTCCCGGGGTCCAGCAGTCAGGCACACGCTGTCGGGGGGTGGAGAGGAGACATGCGGGTGGCCTGGCGTGTGCAGAGCTCTGCCGTACCCGCGCTGGGTCCCAGGAAAGTGAGCTGTGCTGGGCAGTGTCTGCTCTGAGGCAGAAACGACAGTAGGGGCTTCTTCATGGAGTCTTTTTGGTCTTTTATAATGTAAAATGTTAATGTCAAAATCTTCTGAACTAGTTAAGAAATCGGCATAGCTGAGATTTACATCTAAGGCACAAATTAGGTTAAAGGGAGGGGGAAGTAGAGAAGAGCAAGCCATAGCAAAGGGAAGCCAGAAAGGATCTTTCTCGAAGGAATATCCTGAAGTAAAACTGCATAAATTGGGAATTTTGTCTCCATTGGAAAAAAAAGGTGTCCTAAGGGAGACAAAGCCCATCTCACAGTGTGATTTTATTACAGATTTTGCTGGCCTGATGTTTTTCCTTAAGGCCTCCGCTCTCGGATTCAAGGGATGCTCTCGGCATCCTTAAGGAAGGAATTTCCCATGTTCCCCACTTGTGGGAGAGTGAGTGGAAACCTGAGCCAGCTGCACGTTCAAGAGGAGGAACCTTCCCGGTCCCCAGCCCCAAGATTGCTCTTTGTGGGGTTTTCGAGGCCTGACTCTTGACTTTCAGGTGCTGGGGGTTAGCGGTGCTCCAGCTTTTACCTGAAGGTCGCGGATCGAACCTGGCTGCACGCTTCCCAGGGGAGTTCACCTCGTTTAGGAACCTCGGGGTCGGGACCGAAGCGCTGCATCTCTGCTGGGCTTTAATCTGAGGGTACCAGTTTCCCTGTTAATACACTTTTTGGTCTTTTTGCGGTGAAGGCAGGCATTTTTGAAAGCTCAGGTTCAAGGCCAGCAAATTACCAGAAATAACAGAAGGACTCAGAGCTTTGAATGTTTTGTAGTTTTAAAATAACCGAAATTTTTATAACAGGAATGAAAGGGGACAAACTGCTGAGCAAAATTTTGGGAATCAGTATGTTTGTTCATTTGTTTGTCTGGGGTTTTTTTTGCAGGTAAGTCGGGCATGAAGCGTCTGAGTCTGTGTTTCAATTGTTTGCAACAAATTAGTGTCAGCCGCATGCTCAGTCTTTACTTTGAGATACCTTTTTTGTTAAAAGATGCTATAAAAGAAATGTTTTTTGCAGCAGTTTCTCTTGGCTTTGCAGGTCTTTTGATGGGGAAGGAAAAGGACTTGGCTTTTGAGTGAGATGATAGAAGGTTGTGTGGGTGAACAGCGGTAAAGAAAGGAGAGTCCTTAACACAAATGCATGATATATAGTCTCCCTGCTTATTTTTCCAATAAATATATAGATACATCAAAGACAGAAGTCCCTCTGTGAAAGGTGCCGAGCCACATCTTTCTAACAGAGTGCTCTGAATGAGCTCCTCTCAATCCACAATTCTATTTGTGCTTTTCAGGGATATAAGCTGAGATTTCCACCTGTGTGTCCTCCTGTTGGAGGAGGCCTTTCTCTGGCTTCTGGTGATCTTCCTGCATGTGGAGGCCACACAAAATCCCTCTCCCTGCAGGTAGAAAAAGAGAGCTTGGTTTTGTACAATGTAGCGGTAGCTGGCAGCTGAGGCTGTGTGTCCACAGAAAGAGGAAAAATATTCTTTATTTTCTGCATAAAGGGGCTTAAAGGGGGTTAATTAACGCTGACCCCATTTAAAGGGACGGCTGATGTGCCTGCCTGAGGGAGGGGAAGTTAGTCTGACATGTGCTGGTGGCAATCTCGCCCCTGGTGCAGTTGTAGCCCGGTGCTGGGCTGCGCAGGCAGCGCAGCCTGACGGGGCGAGCAGCTGGTTGCCCCACAAGAAGCCAGCTGCTTTGCAACCCGTGCTGTGTGGCGGAGTCCCTTGCATATTCAAAACCAGGGCGTATTTGCTGCGTTAATGAGTGTTCCCCCTGGTCCTCGGGATACGGGTTGGCGACAGGGGGCTTGTTAGTGGGAGGTGAAGAAAGGTTCCCTTCTTTCCCAGCCTCTCCGAGGGGGAGAGGGGGAGGAGGAGGACGGCAGAGGTGCTGTGAGGCTGAGGTTGAGTTTTGGCAATGGAAGAGGGGATGGAAGGAAGCTGCCCCCGCTCATTGCGGGCAGGGTTTGTGTCAAACCTGTACTGCACGTTTCACAGAATGGTCGGGGTTGGCAGGGACCTCTGTGGGTCACCCAGTCCAACCCCCTGCCCAAGCCAGGGTCACCCAGAGCAGGCTGCACAGGACCGCGTCCAGGCGGGGCTGGAATATCTCCAGAGAAGAAGACTCCACAGCCTCCCTGGGCAGCCTGGGCCAGGGCTCCGTCACCTTCAGAGTGAAGAAGTTCTTCCTCATGTTCAGACGGAACTTCCTCTGCTTCAGTTTGTGCCCATTGCCCCTTGTCCTGTCGCTGGGCACCACTGAGAAGAGTCTGGCCCCGTCCTCCTGACACCCACCCTTCAGATATTTATAAGGTCCCCTCTCAGCCTTCTCTTCTCCAGGCTGAACAAGCCCAGCTCCCTCAGCCTTTCCTCATAGGAGAGATGCTCCAGTCCCCTCACCATCCTCG
>Ga0065711_1036845_pt1 | contig 20503 bp, 10 predicted proteins | sample Hoacrofraction12_FD_59098 | JGI IMG/M metagenome (GOLD analysis project Ga0065711, IMG submission 59098) | Hoatzin crop microbial communities from Cojedes, Venezuela - Epithelial fraction 12 v2 (version 2) | ecosystem: Host-associated > Birds > Digestive system > Esophagus > Crop | place...
GGGGGGGGGGGGGCAGAAAAGCTGATTTTTATGAGCTTCCTGCCTTGCTTCCTCTCCTACAGACTTCTATATCTTCTGTTGTCCTACACAAATTGCTCGGGCCATCATTCACAGCAGAGAAAAAATACAAGTTTCGAAGTATTTTGTATGAATTTGGGCCTTTTACAGATCAAACATAGAGGGAAGCCTTGCAAAAAAGAGGAATTAAAATAACTGTATTTAAATGAAACCTTCTCCCATGTGCTGACCTTCTCTGAATATGGCACGCCTGAATGACTGAAGCAGAAGACAAAAATTCTGTAAATACACTGAGTTTTCAACAGAGTTTGCTTGTACCCACCTTTAGGGGTAAAAAAAGGTTGGACCATTTTAATAGATTAGCACTGCATCCTCAGTCTCCAAGGGACACAGAGACCTGAAATGAGAACGTGGTGTGTACACATTTTGTTAATGCAGTTTAGTTTGGCTAAAGATGAAAAAGAAATAGTTGGGGAATTCTAGTGAGTAGTAAACTTCATCCCAGGCAATGACAACAGAGAAAATATCTGTGAATTTGGGACAACTTTACAGCTTGAGATGAGTATGTGTTTAACATTTATGGTGAAACTTGGCCTAGCTTAATTCATTTCAACTCGTACTTAATGGATGCTCTGGGAGCACTTATAAACTTCCTCTTTAAGTGAAAATCTACCATTTGCTCTGCTAAATCTTCCTGTTTTTACAGGAGCACAGATTTCCAGGGGCCAGTAACAGTTTATCTTTTGGAAAAGTGTCCTTCATTTCCACACATAAAAATTGACAAGAAAAAAACGCTTTCTTCTTTCAATAAATTGTGTTGATGTTTCTCTAGCAGTATAAAATCTTTTCTACAGTCCTTTCCCTGGCTATGTGTGTATTTGTGAAAGGTTAAATCTATTCAACAGAACAGACTGTGTTCAAAACAATAAACCCAGAAACTTTTGTGGGAGAAGAACATAATCCCAGATCTGGGTGAAGGAACCATGTAATCGTGATACACCCTCAGATGTATGGAAGTGTTGTATTAGCTGGAGACAGTGCTTGTGCAGCTGGGGGTAATGTCACTGAAGCACCCGTGCCCACCGACCTGACAGTGAGATAGCTGTACTTGCATGCACATGTCTTATGTGCTCTTATTAAAATTATGGTTTCCACCTATAAACTGCTGCAAAACTTCTGGAAAGTTAATTTGCAAATTAGATGCAGAGCTACATTAATGACTATTTAGTCTAGCACTGCTTTTAGGACGTATTTTAACACCCAGCTAGCAATCTGATCCAATGCCCATCTATGTGTGCCTGACCTTGAGTGACAATAATTTTTATGCATCTTGTCTTCACTGTGATTTTACTCTGAGAGAACTGTCTCCAATTAGCTTGTGCTTTCTTTAAAAATACCGCAAGTAAGTACATATGTACTTGAGGTGAAGCCGCACTGCTATGTTAACTCTGCAGACACTAGCTGGAGTTCTGCAGAGCTGCATGTGCCCTACAAGGACAGCCCGTACCGCTTCTTTGGCCCTGTGCGGGATCAGAGGCTAGTCTTTGTCTTCCTGCACGCACTGGGTATCAAACTTGTGCAAAGGAGGAAAAGAACTATGTTGGGGATCAGTGTGCTTGTTTACCCCTTCCTGCAATGAGTGAGCTGACAGATCAGCAGGAGTTTATCGCAGTGGCTGAAGGTTCATCAGGCTGTCCCGAGGCTAACCTCTCACCAGTCAATACAGTTTGCATTTTATGTTTCTGCTGGGCATTACTGCTGCTCAGCTTGGCGGCTGTCAGCCAGGGCCTTGTCATTATCTAGGACTCTGTTGAGATAGGTGCAATCAAATATTGACAAGTAAGAAAGTCTCTGCTCTCTGAAGCTTATAGATCACTAGCTACTTAGAATAACTCTTAGCATCACAATTTCAAGTTAAAGAAGGAGAAAAGGGGAAATGAATAGCTACTTTTCAAAGCACTTTTCTACCAACCACTGCTAATTTATAAGCCTGATCTTTGGTCTGGTTGTTTTGCTTTCTCTAGCACTGAATCTCTCTGTTGTCTCTCTGTCAAAATTGCCCCAGTGCTAACTTTAATGTAGTGGGGTGTACCCCGCTCACCTCGGTTAACAGCTGCTGGAAGTTCCCTGTTTCCGCCTTTCGTGGGCTCGTGCCTGGGAGGCGTTGGTGCACGCCTGCACTTGCTGTCCTGTAGCCTGTGCAAAGCGGCACGGCCGAGAAGAGGCAGTTCTCAGCGTGCAGAGTTACTCTGTGGCATGCCGGTCTATCTCTTCATTAGCAGCTGACAGTTTTGCAGCATTAGGAGGTTGGAGGAAGCATCCACAACCCTCTGCAGATCAAAGGGCCAGAACAGTATCTCATTTTGTCTGAAAGAGCCATTTCAATAAGCTGTGCCACATCTGTTCCCTTACATCCACTCTGTCACTTTCCTGGTAACAGAAGACTTTCATATATACTAACAAGACAGAATACCAAGCATACTCAAAAAATATTTGGGGGGATCTGGTATTAGATGTTTCTCCTGAAGGGTTTTTCTGCTGTTCTACAGACTTTTGCATACATCCCTTTTCCTCCAGCTGTGAAAAGACTCCTTCTGCATAGATTGCCATCTCAGAAAGACTCTGTCTAGAAACTCTTAGTGCTGGCTTGCGATGTTAGACAAGAAGAGTTGTCTGATGAAAAAATTACACTTAAAAAACCCCAACAAATCACAAGGACCATTTTAGTGATGCACAGAAAGAAAACAGAAAATACTGTATACTCCATAAAGGGCAACCTTGAGAAATCAGGTTGACAAAATGTGTAGGCTGTATACGGTACTGTTACATACACTAGATATAGTAAATTTGTCTCTTTTAGGTGAGTGGTGCTCAGACCACACTGGGCAGTACTGGTGTGGGTGGCATTAAGGCTGCAGGCTTGTTTTTGCCACAGGATTTCACCGCACCTCAATGCGGTTCTGAGAAGCTAGAGTTGCTGGTGTCATGTTGTTGTTCTGGGACCATAGGGACTGAATGTGAGCTTGACATTGCCCATAAAGGAGAGGTCAGCGTGAGCATGAAATATCTCCATCCCAGAGATCAGTGAAACTGTGAGCTACAACTTCCTGGCTTCTACTCCAGCTTAACTTTCTGTCTTGTAAAGAACTGCCTGTGAATTTGTACCAAAAAAAAGGAGGACGATAAATAAGAGATTTTGCAGGAGAGTTTATTTTTCAATCTGATCACTTTCTCCCAGCTAGTTTACAGCATAGTCTCCCAAATACTTGAGTAGAATGTCTGAGAGGAAGTTGTAGCCTGCTGTGGAGACTGGAGGAAAGAGAAAAGGAAATGGGAACATTTTAAGTTGTTATTGCTCCTGAACAGGAATTGAACCTCTGGTAGGGAGTAAAGGACAGAAAAATCACAACCATATTGAAAAATGATCTGTTGTCAAAAATTCAAATAAAGGGTTTGTTATATTGTTTTAAAAGCAGGGTCCTGCTGTCAGTATAGCTTATTCTGTATTAAGGTTTCACTCTGTCAGAAACTATGTCCGTTCCCAAGTGTCCATTTTGCAAGAAAAAGACTCATCTTTGGATGTGAAAGAAAAAAATATTAAAATGCTCTGTCTTTATGCCAGGTTGAATTTCTGGACTTGCATAGACGTAGCCCCAGGAAACCATTCTGTGAGTCTGACAATGTGGATGCAGTCCTGTAACTATGGCTGGTTGGAAATATTGACAAATTGGAAAAGGCCTGGTGTCCAAATGAGGTGCTGTGGAAATGCATTGTTTTGACAGAGCATTGTTCAGGAACAGGGACTCACCTTCAAAAAAGGGAAATAACTTGACAGTTGTAGCTCTCAGCTGGGATTTGTGAGACCTAGGTTTGGATTCCTACTTTTTTCTGATTTAGCCTAAGGAATTGACATGAGTTTTCACAGAAATCTAATTTTAGTGTCCTAGCCAAAAGTCTATTAGCTATTTCAAAGCCTATCTCTGGTCATCTGTTTCTGCCTTCCTCTGTCTTTTGTGTCTTGCATATTTTCTTGCTGTTTTTTTTTTTCTTTTTTTTTTGAAAAAGGGAAAGAAAAGCCATGGCTTTGTCCTGATGCAAAACAGGAGTATGTTTTACATCTCAACATTTGCAGGACAGGGAATCAATTTTCTGCCCAGCTCTGTCTGGAATGTAATTATGGCAATTTTAATATCCTTAGCTTTAATTCTTATTATTGATCTTTTTATTGACCCATGTCTGCTTATTGTGTAAATGCTGGTAAAGAAACTAGTAGAAAATAATAGTTATCAAGTGGCATCCATTCATTTTTTTCTTTTTTTGAACAGAGAGGGAAAGAAGGTTCTCAATGTTTCTGCAGCAAGAATCCAAAGCCCTTCTATTCTCTTCACAGTCCCAACACAACCTTTGCCTTTCATTTGATTGCAAGCATTTTCTAACCTTCTACTCTCATACTCACACTGGGTGGCTAAAAACCTGCTGTGGCCTAAAAAGTGAGAACTGGGGAGAGCATAAAGCCAAAAAAAAGTTCTATGCCCATTTTGGAATCAGAATGTAGGGAAAAAAGCCATCAAAGGGCACTGCACTAACTGAAGTTGTTTCTGTAATGAGTTTGGTTTTGTTTTGCAAGTATTACATTGAGTTAACTGCTTCGCTGAACGGCTGCAGAAATCAGGAGTGGAAAGGAGGTTGGATACAGTTGCTCAGACTGTGGGCTTATGTCTGGTGTCAGTTCTTGGCCGCGTCTAGGCCATTTCTGAGCTTCTTCATTTCTGATGTCAGAGCATGTCTGGCATCCAGGGCATACATAGCACAGTACTTGGATTCACTCTGTTTTAGCATGTTTTGTGCAAAATTAAATGGGTTATGGGTAGATTGTCTTTGTCAAGTTGTTTCTCCTGCATGGTTAACATAAGCAAAAATGATCACTTAGCTCTTTTTTTATTTACTTACTTTATAATTGTAAAAAAAAGTAGTGAACATGATTTTGCTGTGCCTATGTTTGCAGTCATGACAGTCTGTTTGACAGAAATGCAGAGCACTTTTGCTGGGTTAGTCAACGCCAGTTCTTCCCACAGAAGCTAACTGCAATTAAACAGTTGGTAGTGGAGCACATTTTAATTTTTTTCTCTCATTTTATTCCAGTGCAACTGCCTAATGCAGACAAAAGGTATTATCTCATGAATAGCTAGCAATACTTTGTCAACCAGTTCATATTCATGGTGGAAGTGATTTGATGCATGCAGTGTGTTGCAATCACAATGAACCAAACAGAAGCTGGCCAGGTCACATCCAGGGACAGATTTCCAAGATGGATCTTTTTTGATGCTCTTAGTTTGGCTCTGCTGCCCAGTTCTTTCTTCTGATTCCCATGTGTGGACGTGGGGAGGTGGAGGGAGGCAAACAGTAGCACGATACAGCAGTTAAAGAACATGCAGTTCTGTCACGTAATTGCTGTGCATGAAGAAGATGGCCAAGGTTGTGCCCTGTTTGTGCTAGGGCTGCATGTGGCCCTGGAGGTGTATTAGGCAGTGTTTCTGGGCAAAGGCAAGAATGATGCCACGGCTATGAGTACTGCAGCAGTTATAGGCTGCAGCTTCAATATGTGGCTGGAGTCAACACAGCTTGGATTTTTTGCTCACTGTACCAGGACATTAAGAATTGTGAAACCAAAAATGGCTCTGAACTGTTTTCTGAAGCCACATGATAAAATGTAGGATCAAATAAGAACAAAAAACAACAGAAGCTGTCAAGGGAAATGAGGGATGATGTTTGGATGGAAGTTTAGAAAAAAAGCTTAAAGAAAAGCCTGCAGGCAATGAAATGAAATCTAATCTGTTTCCCTCTCTGCAAGACATCTGGACTGGAGTGTAATCTCTGTTACTGTCATATTGCTTTACAAGGATGGAGTTTTAAAACTAACTCGTGTTAATTAGTTTGTTTATTTTGCAACCACCAGGCTTCTTCGCTCCCGTCATGAAAGATCTGTCAGCTGTGCAGTTTAGCGCATACGTATGCACACACACTCACTAAGCTTTACCGTTATTGACAGGAAAACTTCTAAAATTTTGAAATCCAGGTTTGGCTCCTATTTGCGTTTGAATATATGGAAAAGAGTCTGTGTGGGGAAAGTTTCCTTGAAGTTAGCATTTATCAGTTTATATTTTTTTCCTGTTGAAAGTGTAGTCCGAACAAAACAAAAAATGAAAAATACCCTGAGGACAGGGGGAAGAAGGAAATTTAAAAATCTTGTTAAAAATTTGAAAAGCTTAGGTTTTGAGTCCAGTCACGCAACTTTACTTCCACAGTCTATTGTTTGCTTGGAGGTGCCCAGAGGTCTTTTTTTCCCCACCAGGGAAATAAAGAAGTGCAATAGAAACAAACTGCAAAGCCTTGGGACTTTGAAACCAGACTGTAGTTTTCAAGGCAGGTGTGTTAGGGACTACTGAGCACAGGCTCCAGGACAAAGTGCAGTATAGTTTGTAGTGAGCTTTTCTCCTTGCCCCAGCAGCTCTGAGGCTACTTCTCATAAGTGGCAGCCTGAGCTGAGATGGAGCCCAGCACAAACACAAAGAGAGGAGGAAAGCAGGAGAGGTACTGCCCCTTACATGTCTTATAAATGTCTTTCTTAGCCTGTCAGTCTGGTCTGTCCTGCCATATCTCATCTGTAGAACTTGTATCTTATTGTAATAATCTTCATGCAGTTCTTGAATTCACCAGGTTCTCCACCCATGCAGCTCTATACAGACAGTGCCTTGTAAAGCATTTGCTGTAAGCCATGATTTCCCTGAAAGTGAGGACACCAAAAATTTCAGGGTTGATTAGTAATATCTTCTTTTCCTAAATGAGTTCAAATTAAACAGATACAAAATGCACGCTTCCTTGGATAACCTAGTATTTGCTGTGAGGTACAGGCAGGCTCATATATAAACTATTAACTTATGGAATTGAAAATGACACTTTTTTCAGCAAAGGGCAGTGAATTTCATACTCACTGCATAATCGGAACAAGTATCTGTGCAATTGCTGCGAAGCAACTAGCACGTGATTACTTGTTACACTGCTTTGAGGGTTCCTACATCTTGGTGTGGGAAATTACTGCCCAAAATATAAGCACAGTGAGGGTAAAATGCCTGGGACACATTGACTGGGCTGTGTGGTAGGTAGAAGGTGTACAGAATAAAAGCTCCCTATATCACATACAGGAGGATTTGAGTGTGTGCATATCAAGGATTTCCATACCTCATGGAATCCTGTCAATGCTATTGCTCCACCTGGGGTTGTTACGAAGTATTCAACAAAATGCCCAAAGCCTGAGCACCAGCTTGTTGCTTCACAGGTAAAGGTTCTGCTTGAATGTCTCTTCTGACTGAACTTCCCCCAGCAGCTCATCTGGTGGGGCTACCAAGGTCGCACCTGCTAAAGCCTGAGCTGCTGCCTTGGCTAGTGAAAGGTTTAAGATTTCCTTGACGCAGTGAAAGAGTTGAATGGCTTTCTCTTAAATGCCCACAGAAAGAACAGTATCTGTGCTAATAATGAAAAAGGATCACTGGATCTGCCAGGACTGCATCAAGGAGAAGAAGCTATAGCGAGGTTATTAAAAGCCACAGAAAAGCAAAATGTCTGCTTTCAACTTTTCTTTCTTGCCAGTCTTAAGGCAAAGATCGGATCCTTCTTGTGTCTATAGGAACAGGATGAGACACTGTATGACTATAAGGCAGAAGGATAACTAACTTGCTCGTTTAAATACCAGAGGGTACTGAGGAGCTCTGAATATCTTACGCTTAGTTTGTTCCTGTAAGTGACACATAGAGCTTGGGTGTTCAGAGTGCTTTCCTAGTTTCGCTCTGCTTGTGTCTCATGAGCTGTCAGATTCAACACACTTGATCTGCGGGACTTTTGTGCACCTCCATTCTGAATATTTTATTGATAAGAGTTATTATACCATAGTTTTAGACAGGAGGTGACTGGAGACATGTATTCTAGCCCAAGGAAATTTAAACTCATTTCTTCTAGATCTGGTGAGAATGACCCTACCACACAACTACAGGCTTGATTCATAGCAGAAAGTGGGTCTAAACTTGTAAAGTGCTCTTTTGAAGCTACATTCCTATGTTCTAAAAAGACCCATGGGCTACAGAGAGCAGGAGGCATAAATCTGTACTTCTTGTGCAGTGACAAATGTATGTATTTTTGTCTTAACTGTCTCTATGCAAATCAGAAAGAAATCTGTAAACGAAGACTGGTAGCCCAGATCTCTGCTTTGAAAATGAGTGCACTTAACACCAAAGTAAATCAGAAGTATAACTCTCTAGTTCCTCTCTAGTTCGGTGCACTCCTGTGCTGGCACAGCTTCAGTAGCAGTGGTAAAGTATGCCCTTGCTGATACGTAAGCTTTAACGTGGTGCTTACAGCTCTCAGCTTGGGAGTGAGAGAAGTGAATGGGAGCTGTTCATGCTGAATAACAGATTTTCCATTTCTAGATAAGCAGCTGTTTGTATAAAGATGGGTATCAGCTCAGAATCAGAACATTATTTTAATTCAGTCAGCTAAAGAGGTATGGTGACTTGATTCCTTAAAGACTGCTGTGCACTTGTGTTGGCTATACACACAAAAGTGTTAGACTGAGAAAAGTGTTTTGACGTTGGTCTAGGTAGTGCTTGCCTGTGAATAATGACAAGGAAGTTAACAGCAGGTAACCCACACTATGGATTATAGCTCTTCTTTACACCTGTGCAATTTTCCACATTCATTATTTAATACCCAGCATGGATTTATCCATAATTTCATTGTAGATTAATCTTCCTAGAGAGGAGCCTGTATTCAGCTAGAGAGACCAGCACTTTCTAATTAACATCTCCTGTGGTCTCAGCTTGCTTGGATGACTTCTGTATCAGCTATTTGGTCTCAAGTAGTGGGAAAGATGTGGACTGACTGTTCTTTTACCCAAGCACCTCCTGAAATCTAGCAGAATGCAACAGAAGATACGTGCTGAAACAGCTGTTTTGCTCTTTGGCTTGAAAAATCAGCAAAGGCCTGTTTTAGAGATTTTTCTCTTCTTTGCTTTAGGTCAAACCCATTAGTTTCGTTTTAAAAAAAGAGAGCTTATTAGTAAATATACTTTAGAAATGTTCCACTAACAGCATAAAAATTTTAGTTTCTGCGTTGTTTTACATACGTGTACCCAGGTAGCCAAAATTTTATTGTACCTGGATTACATTGTCCTTATCCTGTCTCAGAAAACTGAAATTCTGAATTCTAGATTTCTCACTTATTCATTTTGGTGAACTTAAGATTTTTTAGGATCTTACTTGGTACTTGCTTTTTGATTATAAACATCAAACTTTTCATATAAGTAAACTCTTGGGCTGTTAATGAAATACAAAAAAAGAAAGAACTAGAAATTTATTAAATGCTTGTTAATTCTGTGGGTGTAAGATTTCAGTGTTCCAAAAGGTCAAAGACTTAAGACTGTAATCAGTATAAATTCTGAATATTTAAAGGCCCAAATTCTGCTTCCTTTTTGTGGATGTCTAGCCTGAGTGCTGAAATTAATGACATCTGTCTGGATTTATTATGCTGGTGTAATAGCTCAGATCTCTGAAAAAGTAATTGGAAGGATGAACTAGACAACCAGTTTATTATCTGTAACTAGCTTATATTTATAGGTGCTATAGCAAAGGTTGTTAGTTGGAGTGAACTTCAGCATTTGAGTTTTTGTTATTTTCAGTTCATTGCCTATCAGGGAGAAGGACTGAGTGCATTATGATAGGATATGTATGATTGTTGCAAAAATTCAGGAGGCACAAAGGAAGAAAAGGCAGTTTAAGCTGAAAAAATGTCAGTCTTTAACTACCAACTATTTTTAAAATTTATGATATGTCACTATGCAGCTGCCACAGTCCTTGAAAGGCATTTAAATAGCAATGCAATCATGAGACACAGTTAACATAGTTCACAAAGTGATAGTCCTGTTTAACTAATTTGATACCGTTCTATGATAAGGTCACTTGCCTAGTGGGTGAAGGGAAGGCAGCAGACAATAGTTTTTCTGGATTTTAGTAAGGCTTTTGATACCGTCCCTCACAGCATCCTTCTGGACAAGCTGGCCAGCTGTGAGATGAGCAGGTACACACTGCACCATGTGAAGAACTGGCTGAAAGGCAGGGCTCTGGGTGTTGTAGTGAACGGGGCTACATCTGTCTGGTGACCAGTCACTAGCGGTGTTCCTCAGGGCTCGATCGTAGGGCCGGTTCTGTTCCACATGTTTATCAAGGGTCTGGATGCAGGAGTTGAATGCACCATTAGCAAGCTTGCTGATGACACCAAGCTGGGAGCTGCTGTTGACTCTCTTGAGGGACAAGAGGCCTTGCAGAGGGATCTAGATAGAATGGAGCATCAGGCAATTATCAGTGGCATGAACTGTAACAAGAACAAATGCCAGATTCTGCACCTGGGATGGAGTAACTCCAGACACAGGTACAAACTGGGAGAGGAGTGGCTGGCGAGCAGCCCTGCAGCAAGGGACCTGGGGTTGCTGGCTGACAGCAGGCTCAGTGTGAGCCAGCAGCGTGCCCTGGCAGCTCAGAGGGCAAACCTCTGCACCCTGGGGTGCATTAAACACAGCATGGCCAGACGGCCAACAGAGGGGATCATCCTGCGGTGTTCAGCATTGTGCGGCCTCACCCGGACTAGTGTGCAGTTCTGGGGCCTATAATTTAAGAAGGATGTGAAGGTCATTGGATGCGTCCAGAGAAGGGCAACAAAGCTGGTGGAAGGGCTGGAAGGCATGTCCTGTGAGGAGCGGCTGAGGACTCTGAGTTTGTCTGGAGCAACCTCATTGCTCTCTACAGCTTCCTGAGGAGGGGACATGGAGGGGGTGGTACAGATCTCCTCTCCCTGGGACACAGCGACAAGGCATATGGGAAGGTTTCGAAGCTGCATCAGGGCAGGTTTAGACTGGACACTAGGAAGCATTTCTCTACCGCCTAGAGAGCTGGTCAATGCCCCACGCCTGTCAGTGCCCTAGAAAGATGTGTTTGGACAATAGTATCCTTGAACTTTTAGTCAGCCCTGGAGTGCTCAGGCAGCTGCATTAGATGACCATTGCGGGTCCCTGCCGACTGCAGCTCTTCAATTCGATTCAGTTCCTTTACGGAACTCATCGTTTTGCAATCTGGAACTACTTCATTAGCGTGAGGCAGTTGAGAAAATGGAGTATTTTCAGGGTAATTTTTCAAAACCGAGTCAGATTAAAGTGTCGGGATTTCTCTGTGCAGGTCATCCTGCTAAGTGTGTCCCATGGAACTAAAGAGACCAATTTTCCAACCTGAAGGAAAGCGTGGTGAGGAGCGGGTAAACATGCTTTCTGGCCTGCAAACTGAATTGTTAGAAAAGCTTGGGGGTGGAGGGAAGGTTGTGTATGTGCGCGGATGGACAGGACTGGGGTGTCAATATTTGCTGCAGGAAAAGCACAGGATTTTTCCAAAACCAGGCTTGCCTGAACTGTTCCTATTCACCCACTGAGCAGGGCTGGGCTAATGACAGGCACTCCTGACATGGCCCATAACTTCTGCCCACGCAGGGCAGAAAGTCAGTGACAGCCACAAAGGGCTTGGAGGGTTTAGTGAAGTTTCCAAAACCCGGGTGCACAGGAAAACAAAGTGATGGGTTCTGACGTCACCGTGTCCTGAGCGATGGCTTCTGTTGTCACTGAGGGATGGACTGAGACATCTCCACACGATGGACTGTGACGTCCCGGACTGACAGATTTTGACCAGGCGTCCCTTGCTGCTTATAACGGGGCACCCAGCCCCACCCAGCCGGCTTTTGCCTGGACTCCACCTGAGCAATCTGCAAGGTCTGGAGTGCTCAGCGAGGCCTTGGTGCTGGTGCCGTGCTTGGTGAGTTGTTCTGCGCAGCTCTCTGTGCCCGAGCCCACAGCCATCGAAGGATTGTTCCCAGCCCTGCCAGCTTCAGGCAGCTGGGGCACCCAGAAGCTGCGCTGTGAGGGTTTCCTTCTTGAGGGACCTGGGCACTTCTTCCACCCCTCCTCTCACTGGCCAATGACCGTGGCCTCTGCCTTTTCTAGCTTAACACCGGCTGCTGCAGCACCTGTGAGAGGGAGCTGCTCAGCATCCCCAGACCACCGCAGCCAGTGGAGAGCATGGCCACGGAGCTGGAGGACTGCTGTCCCATCTGGCTGGGCAGCTGGGATAAGGCCAGCTTTGCCATGCCATGCCTTCACTGCTTCTGCTCTCCATGCATCCTGTGGTGGGCTGAGAACAAGCCCAAGTTCCCCCTCTGCAAGAGGGGGATGCAGTCCACCCTGCACTCGGTGCGGGCAGACACTGACTACCAGGAACATGTCCTCACACCATCCGTGCCAACATCAGACTTTGTCAGTGACACACAACTAGCTCCCACAGTCCCAGACGATGATGGCCTCCAGGGCCGTGGATCAACCCAATGGTGGGCTGCCAATGAGGTGCCCAAGCATTCTGTGAACATCCTCCAGCACCCAAACTGGCTGAATGCTTTCCAGACCCACCTAATCTCCTCCAGACCCTGCAGTCCTCGTTCCATCAGGAGATGCAGGAGACCTTTGGCAACAGCTTGTTACAGACAGCTGTGGTGGAGGACACATTCCCGGGCATTCATGGGATGGATACGGAGCTGCTGGTCTGGATGCTGGGGGTCTCCCTCCAGAACCCCAGTAGCCCCAGCTCTGCTGCCTCCCAAGGAGGGTCTCCCAGCCCCAGCCCAGCCCCCTGTGCCAGCCCTGCCACATCCAGCGGGGATGAGCTCCCCGCCACCTCATCCACTGCCCTTGCTGAGGGTGCCAGCAGCCACGGCTCTGCTCCTGCTGCCACCCCCATGGAGCAAGAAGAACCCCAGGAGGAGCCAGGGGAGGCTGTGCCTGGCCTGTCCACTTCCAGCCAGGGCAGGCATCACTCCCCTGGGTGGCTATGATGACCCCCAAAGAGGAGGACTAGCAGGTCTGAGGGCTCTCCAGCCACCAAGAGGCCAGCACCACATCAGTGACGCTGGAGGGTGCCTCGGGGGATGGCCACAGCAGGACTGGGCCCATCCACTGGTTCCTGCGCCAGCCTTCAAGGGCTCCCAGCCCCCCCCAGATCCAATTATCCTAACAAAATAAGTGCATGCGAACTACAGAAAAAGTCTCAGTGTAACAGAAAGTATAGGCAGTGTTGCTATCCTCGGCCTTTTTTGCTTTTTTGCTGGGAGGGGTGGGATGTTAATGCTGAGGGGTCCTTCTACATGTGCCAGCTACTATTTCAGTGATCCCCCTGAAGGTGAGTCCTGCATCCAGGCCTGCATCTCTGCAGCTGGTCCCGGGGCAGATGTTTGCAACCAGGGGATCTCCAGGGCCAGCCCATGCCCCACCACTCATCTCCCCACACCTCTCCTCCTACCAACTGCACCCTCTGTCCCCATGTCCCGTGGCTCTGCTCTCCTAACAGCCTGCACTGCCCGGTGCAGCCTCGCGAAAGGGTCACCCAAATCCCTGCTGCTGCATGGAGTCACGGCTTGGGGCTGCTCTTGGCGCCCCAGGCTCATACCCTGCCAAGGCAGGAGCCCCAACAGCTTCAGCCAGGGGAATTGTGAAGTCCTGCTCCTGGGGAGGGACAACGCCAGGCACCAGCAGTGCGGCGGGCTGCCCTGCTGGAAAGCGGTCAGGTGATGGTGAGCATGCTGCTGACCTCCAGCACAGGCTTCCTGCCCGCTCCTCCAGGTCCAGCCTCGGGGCTGGCATTTCTTCTTCTCTGCTTGGAAAGAACTCATCTTTGGCAGACGGCTGCTGTTAGTGCCCTGAGGTCCCTCACCACCACACCCCATCGCGTGCTCTCTGGAGGACTTTCCCCAGCACAGAACCCCTCTGCTGCACGTGGACCCCGCAGAAAAGGCAGCGCATCTTCTCCGTGCTCCCCAGGGCCCCTCGCCCTCCTCTTACGCCGGACCCCTTCTGCAGCCAAGCTGGCCACGCAAGATGGGGAGTGACAGAAGCTGGCTGCTGGCTTTGGCAACAAGAGCTGATGTTGGGCCCCAGTGAAAGACCCAGTTCCCAGCGCCAGGCCCACAGGTGACCCTGCACACCTGAGGCACGTAGCAGGAACCTGGGGAGCAGCGGAGCAGGGAGAGGCTCTGCGGGCAGCAGGCAGAAAGCAGCGGGAGCAGGCCAGGTCCCACCATGCTGGGGCTGCACAGAGGGCGAGATGTCTGCCCTGGTAGGAGAATCCACCTGCTAGAGACAGGCTTTCTCTGCAGACCGCATGATTCAGGAGGTTCAGACTTGGTATTAGGAAGCATTTCTTTACCAAGAGGGTGGTCAAACACTGGAACAGGCTCCCTAGAGAGGTGGTTGATACCCCAAGCCTGTCAGTGCCTTAAAAAGAGGCATTTGGGCAATGTCCTTCATAATGTGCTTCAACTTTTTGTTGGCCCTGTAGTGGTCAGGCAGCTGGACTAGATGATCATTGTAGCTCTCTTCCAACTGTAACTCTTCTGTTTTATTCTATTCTGCATGTTGCGCCAAGAGATTGGTTCTGTTCAGAGATCAAGTCTCATTCATTCAAAAACTAATACTCCCACAGATCTATTATCAGGCCTGGATATATAAATGGTGTAATCCTGATGAGCAAAACTCATGGAAATATAGAAATATCCTGGTTTCGGCTGGGATAGAGTTAATATTCTTCCCAGTAGCTGCTGTGTTTTGGATTTAGTACAAAAAGAATGTTGATAATACACTGATGTTTTTAGTTGTTTCTAAGAAATCAAGGACTTTTTTCAGTTCCCCATGTTCAACTAATGAGCAGGGGCGAAAGAGCTGTGAGGGAGAATGGCCAGGCAGCTAACTCAAGCTGGTCAATGGAAATATTCCACACTGTAGAGGTCATGCTAGTATATAACTGGGGGCTGGCTCATGGGCAGAAACTCTTTTGTGAGTTCAGTGAGTCTGGAGAGTTCTGCAATATCTGTGAGATTGTTGAATTCTGTGATTGCTGCTCAGCGACTGGCTATGCAGTTGGTCACTAGGCAGTGAGAAAATTTGTATAGTGTCTTGCTTATTTTGCATCATTATTATTATTATTATATTATTTTATTATTATTTTATTATTATTGTTATTTTTCCTTTGTTGTCTTATTAAACTGTCTTTACCACAACCTATGAGTTTTACTTTTTGTCCATTCTCCTCCCTGTCCCAGTGGGTGGAAGGGGGAGTGTGAACGAGCAGCTGTCTGCTGCTGAGCTGCCAGCTGCTGGCTTAAACCATGACAAGAATGAATGATATTTTCAGGCCCTGGAAATACTGGCTGGGACAAACTGACATAAAAGTACCAGTAGAAGTAGATGTTTAAGAGATGATATCTTGTTTTTTGGAATGAGGACTTTGGGCCTCAACCTTTCCCTGTTTGAACTTCTTAACCTTGTTATGACCAGAATAAAATAAAATGTAGATGAGCAACAGGACTACTAATATGGTCTCACACAACATTTTGCCCAGTCTAAGTGCAGCTGAGGTGCTCCTGGCAAGTTGACTATCTTTTTATATGGATATCTAGCACCCAGTCTGGGGCTAGTAAAACAGCATAAAACACAAATCAATTTTACTTGCTCTTTAATTCCATGTAAGTATTGCAACTGAGGCATAGAATAGGTGCATCTACCTTCCCCTTCCCCCAGACCTAAGGTGTGTGAAAGATCTTAGGGAAAAGAACAACGCACCTTACATCAGCCTCAATGAGCTGGGTGTAGCATCTCCACGCTTGGGAAGATACTGCGTGGGATAATGCCTGGTGAATCTTAATTCCATTATACATCACTTCCCAAAAGAATCCTGCGGTCCTTGCAGTAATCTTCCTACAGAGAAGAAATAAATGAGATATCTCAGCAAGATAATTTTAATTGGCCTAAACTTCTAAGTGTTTTCTTGTTGCAATCACTTTGGTGAGGGATGTGATTTTCTGATACCATCTATGAAAGTGCACTTATGCTGCAGTAAAGATACTTCATATTACAGAATTGTTCAGGAATAATTATAAACATTTTTTTACTGCTGTAACTTCATCTACTTTAAGTCATTGGTACTGCTTTAACCTACCAGACCAGGTAACACATAAATATTAACTGTGTATGTAGTTCATGTGGCATCTCTTTCAAACTGGGCAATAAATGATAGGAGAAATGATAATGACTCTCATAAGAAGGACTGCTGTTTTGAAAAGGCTGAACCACTCCATAATTATGTATTTGGAGTGATATTACTTGCAAAACCTCAGTATATATCTGTTTTTCTCATTCTGGAAGAAAGGGTGAATGGGAGGGGAAGCCTTCTCTCTACTTACCAAAAAATACATTGGGAAGATCTTAAAAAAATATAAGATTTTCAGTCTTAAAAAGGTCAAACAAACAATTTATTTTAAGTCTTTACCCCAGCATCAGCAGTTCAGGATGATCACTCAGACTCTTCAAAGAGGCAATCAACTCGTAAGATGGATGATATTGTCACTCATTAACAAAAAAAATTGTAACAGCTCATTAGAAAGAAAGAAAAATAACCTCACCAGGACAACAAATTATTACATCGGCATGTCATTCAGTTACAATGAAAAATTGAAAATGATGAAGCCGGTTCCCAAGGTTTTGCTGGAAGGGGGTTAAGTTTAAACATACGGGGAAAAAACAGACCTTGTCACAAACTATCCTGTGAGCTTGCAGCCTGGCACCAGCTCCTGCTGTGCACAGCAGGCACTTCCCCTCCCAGCTAGAGGGTATACTCACAAGACACTAAAGAGGATCAGAGTTTCTCCTGATCCCTCCTTGAGGAACACGTATTACCTCTGGCTTTGTCAGGAGGATATAGATCCATCCTGAAATGGGATTGAAAAAACCCAACAAAACCAACAAAAGGCAGGCATAGATTCGATAATAAAGATGCTGTTCCTGACTTTTGCTAGCTAAAAAACTCAACCCAAAGCCCCAGGTGAGCACAGCAAAAACAATCAAAGCCCTGTAAAGTTGTTTTCCTCTCTTTCTGTCTGTCTTTCTCTCCTTGTCTCCATGTAAAAGTTCTGCTGGTACAGAGATTTTTTTTAGAAATGTGGAAAAGAGAAAAATCTACTGTAAGTATAATCACACCAGCAAAATGCTTCTTTTTTTCCCCTTGAGGGTCAGCAAAATCCATACTTGTATTTTCAGGTACCTCAGTAGAGAGATAAAGCAATACAGGATACATGGTGTGGTCAAAGTTGCAGTGGAAAAGTTGACAGATACTGCTGAAGGTAATTTTGTACAGGCAGCAAAACACGTAGGTCAGAATGAGAAGTGTCTGAAAAAGTTTCTTCCACTAGACGTGTACTACTAAAATCCCTTTAAGATTAACATTGTGTTACTGTTTGATGTCCTTGCAGTCACTTATTCTTGCTTATAGTGGTGGTGTTATTGTTCTTTTCTTGCTGCTTCTAGGCATTTGTGGATATTATCTGTCTCCATGATACTTTTTGGAGAAGCACAAAGAGAAGAGGTGAGCTTTGGCCCAGACTTTGGCTTACAGGCATTTTTTCCCTATTCATGTTTGGGACTCACAAAGGCTAGATTTGGTGTGAGATATTAGTTGGGGTTCCTCCAAGTTTTTTCATAGTTAATCACAACCTAATGAAGAATCTTATGAGGTACATCATAGCCAGAACCTCCTGCTACAGCTATGTCTCCGGCAAGGAATTGCTGAAATGAGGCTTTCATCCTGTTCCTGGAAGCTGCTTGTTTTGTTTTAAATCAGGGATGACATTAATAACTGCATCATTTCAGACATGGGTCTTGCATCCCTCAGTATTCAGTGCAAGGCTGTCCATATAACAGTGGTGCTGTTTTCCACCTGTTACCATTTAACCTCTGGAAGTGGAGTCTGAACCTACAGTGCTATCGGAGTGCCTTTGTGTCAGTGTGTCTGCTCCTTTTTCGGGTGTGTCAGCCACACAAAAGGTCTATCTAGGAACAACAGGGGATGCAAGGCACCTTTCTATTTCACATTTTTTGGTCTATTGTATTCTTGGACATAATTTGTGGGGTCACCCAAAGGCATTCACATGTCTTAATGTTCCTCCTGAACTTCAGGGGGACCAATGCCTCATCACCACAGAGGATCTGGACCTAATTATCCACGTGATACATAAACAGGTTGTTGAACTTTTCAGCTAACCTGCTGAAAAGATTAGGTCTGACATGATTTAATTAGCGGTGGTAATTTCTGTTTAATAAACCTCTGCTTGAATACTTGTTTTTCTGCTACAAACACTTGAACAGCTAGTGAGAAAGCCCCATTGTTGATTGCATGTGAGGTGAGATAACTGAACAGCTCAGAAAAGGGCCACAAAGCATGAGTCTGTCCAGTCTGTCCCACTGGGTAAAGGTACTTACACCTAACATTTTGATTCAGGCTCCTTTTTCGTTTAAAGCTTCACTTGACTGAATTAAACAGAAGACTGATTGCCTAGACAGATTTTCAGTGCTCCACAGCAACAGCCTATTAACCTATTTAGATGGTATCTACAACGGTAAGGAGATTAGAAACTAGAAAGGAAACTGGTAGAGAAAGAGAAGAAACTCAAAAGCAGGTTAAAATTTTGGTACTTTTTTTTGATGAAATTACCAGAAATAAATAAGGGTCGTACTGTCCCACAAGTGAGTCTGGCCAGCTGTTATGAGGTAATCCTGTAATGACAGTCATGTACTAGCTAGATTCTGAATGAGGCTAATGTCTAGATAATACAAAATGATTAGAAGATGTTATGAATTTATCCCCAGTGGCACCTCCTCAGAGACTAACCATAGCTCTTGGGAGCACTTTGTGTGCAATAAAACTAGTTTTTGTGGATTACAAAGACCTGAAATCTGTACTTTCCAAACTTTCACTGACGACATTAAATGTAAGCTTGCTTCAGCAATTACATTTTCATCAGGCTCCTAATTTGACAGCCACTGCTCTAAGGCAGAGGTGCTGTTCTGAGCCTCAGAAAAATCTAGTGCTGTTTTCTACAAAAGTACGTTTTGTTCCTGAGCTACTTTGTCTCTGTAGCTCTGTTTTACAGCTTTAAAATGATGACATATTTTAGTTTATCCCTTATTTGTCAGTTTTGCCTTATAAATTGTCATCTTCCCTGTGGTAGTATATGTTTCTCCCTCTTTTTATCTTGGACCTATCTTCCTGAGATCTTCACTTTGCTTGTAGGCCAAGGAGATGTCATTGTAAAGCATATATGTGAAATCTGTAGTTGCCAATTTGCAGGAAATCCCTTCAATCAGCAGTTTAGGACCTTATTGGAAGCTGGGGATCAGAGGGCTTTCACAATGGGTCTTTGTAGCTATATTTTGCCATTGCTTTGATAGAAACAAAGACTAGCCATCCTACAGCCCTGCAGCAGGAAGGAATTTGTTTTTCATGGAAAACCACAGCCTATTAGCAGTCGTGAGCGCAAGCTATTGCCCATTACAGCCATTCTTAGAAGAGACGGCCTGTGTACACACATGGAAAAGTCTGATTCAGTGGACTATGCAAATCTGGGAATGGCTACACCGAGATCAAAATCAACCATATTTAAAAGTCTGCAGCTCAGCAAAAAGTCCAGGAAAGGTTATACTGTAAACATGCTTTTATATAGAAAATATTCTTAAAATGCAAAGTAGGTATCAACTGCAGACAAATGTGAAGTCTGAAAAATGTGAACTGTTCAAGGAGTAACAGGGGAAACCTAAGACTCTAAGGATACTAAGCCTTTTTTTAATTAAAGGGTAAGTTTCTGCTAAGAGGTAAATGATTTAAGGGAGGCCCTGGGAAAATATTATGAGCTTTATTTGTTTTGTTATGATTGAAGCACAGAAACTGAGGTAGCTAAATTAACAGGTTTAACACAATTAGATTTGTAATTCTTCCACTGCATTTGCACATGCATGGCAGGAACCTTTCTAACCATAGAAGCAGACATGTATACACAGAAAAGTCTAAAGTAAGGCTAAGTAGTACTCAAATTAAACTTCTTGATGAGACAGAGAAAACTTCCAAAGTGTGAGGAATAGTCACCTCAGGTATGTGAAGAACAGTCATAAGAAAAGTCACCTAGTTGCCTGGGGAAAAAGCTCTAATAAGTAGTTGTTTGAACTTTTTAAGTGGTTATTGCGTTATTTAATTTGCCATTTAACTTTCTGAAACTAATATATTATAATAGAATATTTTATAAAGAAAATACATTCTCTTTTACCCTGCAATACTTCGGAGAAGAAACCCCACTACTTAAAAAATTCCATTCTTCTCAAGGAAGATAATGTGGGTAATCACATACATAACTAATAGACTTGTCTAGATGTCCATGAAAAACCTACAGATATTTAAGGGAAAAAATATCTTTTCTATACATTTGTAGAAGATGACTTCCTGTGTCAAAATCTTTACTTGTAAATCACCCCCCC
>Ga0065711_1036846_pt1 | contig 20503 bp, 8 predicted proteins | sample Hoacrofraction12_FD_59098 | JGI IMG/M metagenome (GOLD analysis project Ga0065711, IMG submission 59098) | Hoatzin crop microbial communities from Cojedes, Venezuela - Epithelial fraction 12 v2 (version 2) | ecosystem: Host-associated > Birds > Digestive system > Esophagus > Crop | place...
CTTCCTTCCTTCCTTCCTTCCTTCCTTCCTTCCTTCCTTCCTTCCTTCCTTCCTTCCTTCCAGATTTGTCCCTTTTTCCTTCTTTCAGCCCCATGTCTCAAGCAGCATTTCACTCTGAAGACCTAAGTCACCGGTAAAGTAAGGTCTGTCTGCAGCTTTCCAGGCTGGGTTCGTGGACATTTGTGTTTGATTGCTTTAGAAAATTGAATGCATTTTTCTGAGCTGTTTTTAGTCAGAGAGCAAGTAGCTATTTATTACTTTAGGGAGATGTTGTACATTCTCCAGCTCTCAGGAAAAACTTTATTAGTTTTTGGTTGCCACATACTAAGGAAAAAAAAAAAAGAGTTCTTTCCCTCGGCAAACTGTGAACACTTAAATGGAATAGCTCTGGATTTTGCAAGGGGAATGCTTGTTGGGGGAAAAGAACAACCCTCTGGTTTCACTTAGCAAACTATGAGCTTTGCGCAATATTGTGAACTCTGTTGAAAAGAAGGTTGATTAATTATACTATATATTCTGGAACAGTCGTTATGGATTTGAAGCTTACTCACATAGATAAGTACAGTGCCAACCAGTGCCTGGAGAGCACCAGGTGATAATGCATCACTATCTGAAGAAATATAGCTCCTAGGCAAAACATGGTGTCCCTGCGCATTACAAATTTGACTGCCACCTGAAAGCAGACTGCCTGCCCTACTCACTAAATTCCTAGGTAAGAGCCACAGCTTTTCTGCTTGATCAGAATCCTGCTCCCATAGGATCTGAAGGAGCAGGAGAAGGTTAACAGCACTTGGTGGCTCCACTCCTTCTTCATTTGGCTAAATGGTTCCTTTGCATCTGCTTTTGTCCCTCCAATAGCCAGCCTGAGACAAGTATTTGCCCCAAAGCTGTACTGCTCCCACTCCCCATGAGAGCGCAGGGGGAGGGGGTAGAATGGATGGGAGAAGAGCAGCCACTCCCAAGCTGCTTCTCTTCTTGATGAACACAAATTGGGGTACAGAAATGATTCAGGACTGAAGTAAAATTTATCGGTAGGCAATGATCAGGCAGACTTAAGGATGATGAAGGACTATTTTTTCTGCAGCAGCCACTGACTAGTTGGTTTGGTCAAGGTTGAGATGACCTTCAAGTCGGTGCCTAGAACTTCTTATTGCCTAGTTCCAGGCCATCAAATATAACTAGGTTATAGGAAACAGCAGACTGAAGTGCTTTGGAGTTTGGACTGGTTGAACACGGTCCCTAAATGAACTGGGATGTGTCCTTCATTCTGTGTGATACTCATTCCTGACGTTGATAGTGACCCCGTAAGAAACCAGGTGGGTGGAATGTCTTGATATTAATCTCTCTTTCTTTTTACAAAATTTGCTTTTATGTGAGCATGAACTTTTCAGAATTATGCCCTTCTTCGCATTTGCATGGCTATCAGATACGGCTAAACCCTGTAATGCCAAGGATCTCGCACTGATGATGGTGTGAAGAGTTGGGTAGAAAAAACATAAAGCAGCTGGTATCTTTTAGAAGGGGAAACACTGATGCTTAGAAATCTTGGGAGATGCCCAAGGTCTCTATAAAGTCAAGGACTATGGGCGAAATACAGAAACTTTCTGCTGAAATGAAGGAGAAAAAGGCATCTTGGGTGATGGATAGTTCTGTAGGACTAACATTCACGAAAAACATTTTCTTTATTGATTTGCACCAGGAGTCATGATGTGAAACTTTCATTTTTCAAAACAATTAAGGCAGTATAAATCCAGGTGAATCAATGGAATTTAAATTTTTTTTTTTCTCGAATCAAAGACAAAATCGCTTTGAGGTCAGATGGGGCTAGGATTTCTGTCTGGGACTACAATTTATGCTGTCAACAACCAACAGCCAACCAAATTGTAAGAAAATATATACAGTTAGGCTGTTGTACAGACTTTTCCTAGATAACAAGGTATCTGATCTCATCACTTCATGCTATTATTCACACTTTTAAAATTGAAAAAAACAACAAAATATAGCCAGACGGGGCTGTTAGTTCAGAATAAATACAGCAAGGATTCTGTAAATATGCTTTAGACTTGCCATGACTGAATTACAGCCACTTCTATTTCCTCTGTAAGAATTTTTGGCAGAATGAGTTAAATGCAGAATTGTTTACTGACTTTTAAGCAATGATTACAAATAATGCACATAAAGTGATTTTTTTTAGCTCATAATCATGAATCTGGCACTGGAAACACAAACCTGAGAATGACTGTTATCCAGAGATCACAAATATGCTGTTTGATGTGTGTCCTCAGTCTGAGACTGTGTTTATCGAATACAAAAAAGCATCTCTAAAAGAGCCACAGGAAAGAGCTATTTGTGGAGAAAACATACAAAATAATAATAATAATAATAATAATAATAAATACTTTTTAAAAGCCACAAACAGGTTTTCTTCTGCCCCCGGATGCCCAGAAGTATTTTGCCAAATCTGCATCTTGCTTGCTGTTACGCTTGTATGGAAAGCTGAACTACGATTTCCTGTATTCTAATGCAAAGTCACAGTGTTTCTTAGCTGCTGAAATCAAATAATCTCAGATCTCTGTGTGAACTGTTGATTTCCGTGATTTAGCGTTTGCCTTGGATTGAACACTGATGTTATCAGTAAACTGTTGCAGCAGGGTTTATCTCTTTGCGCAGTGGCTATGCATTTATCAGGCAGCTGTCAGTACGCACAAAGGGAATTCATAGACCCAAAGATAAACACAGGACCACAGAAAATGTAAGAAAATATCCATGCTGCTGCACACTCTTCTCTGCAGTGCAGCGTGGCTCTGCAGGTAACTACATCCTTGTTTGAGAAAGCACATACCTGTTTACGTATTATGGATTTCAGTGGAATTTAACAGAGTAGTTAAATTCAGTTGGTGGATAAGGAGTATTTAAATGATTTAATCTATACTATCAATTGCTTGGTAGGTCATCTTTCAATGCTAATGGACAAATATGAGACAGTATTTTTGCTTCAATGTTTTGTCTTTCAGAAGTATTCATAGGATATGCATGGAAATGCACCTCTCCAACAAATATAAGTTACTTTCTTAAAATAGTTGAAATCCTAAAAAGAGAAGAGGAAATTCTCAATACGTTTCTAGACCAAAGATACAGAATAAAACTGCAGACTTAGAGTGGGTGGTTTCATCTTCCTAAAGTATTTAAAGGTATGAAAGAGAATTTTGACTTGGAAATATTTACATTAACAGTTACCAGTTTCCAAAAACTGCACACTTATGGTGACTTGCGTGGACTCCTAGAGCCCTGATTCCACCTTGGAACACAGACAGAGAGGAGCAGATAGTTTGGTCAACATCACATAGACCATCCATGGCTCAGCCTAGATTTGAAGCCGTATTTCCTTCTGGGGCAGAAAATGGCCAATCCACCTCACCAGCCCAGAGTCCCTGTACTGTGCTGTTGTCCCTTGCACCATCACCCCCAGCAGCAGGAAAGCAGAAGCTGCTGAGATGTTTTATGAGTCTGGGAACTACCTCTAGTTGATACCTGCCTTTTTCATGCAGATACCATAACCAGAAATGCTTGGCAGCAGAAGCCGCTTCTCCTGATCGACAGAGACCAGAACAGGCAAACCTGACAGTTTCAGATACATTGTCTGTGAAGGACTTGCCTGTTTGGGAGGTAATTTCTCAGCAGCAATGCTTGGTAGGCTGTTGACCATAGCGTGGTTCTGTGGGTAAGGCAGAAAACTGGGTAGCAAGAAACTTGCTCTTGCTGGGTGCAGCAGTAGGGACAATGGGAAAGTGAGCAAGGTGAGAGTGGGGATGACAGACTTGCCCACTGCTGAACCCTGCCTGCCTGCAGGTGGCTGGTGCAGACCCCCTTTTCACCCTGCAAAAAGGCAAAGTGGTGTAAGTTGTGCTATCTAAGCTTTAGGTACAGAAAATACTTTTTTCATTCAGTTTGTTAACAGCAGTGTTAGTCCTGCATAAATGGGTGCAGTGCAGATGAACAGGAGCTGCTGGGAGGGTCTATGCAGAAAACAATTACATAGAGACAGGCTATTGCTGTGCTCTGGCATGTTTTAACTCACTGTTGTGCCATGATGGTATTTAGACAATTACAACACAGGACTGTACATTTTTGCACATGTATATTTGCTTGACAAAACAAGCCTTTATCCACACATAATGGGTAATTGCTTGTCCATGCATCTCGCATAACTGTGTGCACACTGGGTGCAGACGGAAGAGGCACAGAGGCCCTTGCATAAAACCGAGAGAGCCCAGAAACATGCTGAATCAAATCCTACTGTACAGGCTGTCCTATAATTGTACTCCCAGCAGCGTGTGTGTGGAGTTCCTGCGAAAGCTCTTTGGAGAGAGGGGAGGAGGAATAAAACAATATCAAAGAAGAGCCGTGCGGTGCTGATCGGCTTGGAAAGCCATCTTGCTAATTGTTAGCAGGATGCATTCCAGGTTACTGCAAGCCAAGAGGCCGCAGGGTTTGTTGGGCTGAACTGAAAATTACAGTGCTTTCTCCTGTCCTTGTATTACTTGACTGATGGGAGTCTCACATCCCCTCGGGCACTTGCAGGAATTAGGATCTGGTGTATACCACTGCCGGGCGTGCTGCTGGTTGGGCTTTGATCAGAGTTCAGCCTTTGTTGTTGAAAGGAGATATTTCATCTCAGCAGATTCAAAATGGAGATGGTCTGCTCAAGGCTATTGCCACAGGACTTGTCTCCCCTCCCATTCCTCCAACAAAAGGTGAACAAAAACAAATGACCAGCCAAATTATGTTTTGTTTCCACCGAGTAGACTGTTACCAGTCACTTGTATATTCATTATTACCAGCTCTGAAAGGCATCCTGCTGGGCTGATTTCAGAGCAGTTCCCTATTAGCAGTATTTTTTAATGTGAGTATCAAAGTCGACTTTCAATTACTGCCTATGACCTTAGAAAAATACTTAGCATTGTACATCTGAAGTTCATGCCACTAAGCCTTGTAATTGAAGCAAGCCCAGTAAATATTCAAGAATGAATAGTGAGAACCTGCCTATCCTTCTGTGTAAATCACTTCGTATCTATGCTCTGTGCTGAATGCTTCTGTCACCAGTGCTATCGGGCTTGGTCCACAGCCTGCTCCTCGTTAGCACACGCTGGATTGATGGATGTTGCAGCATTTCAGATTCTTTAATGCAGATGAACCAGGTTCAAGGATTAGATGACAGTGAAGAAAGAAAGGCACCAGCTAGACTTCTTCTGCAGTGCTGGATGGAGATGAGGTGCAATGGCAGGCAGCAGACAGGAGGCCAGCTACCATCGACTTCGTTCAGTCAGTGCTGTCCACAAATGGAGATCATGCAACCCTACAGGTTGTGAGGTATAATTCTGGTGTAGCAAGCCTAAAACCAAAGTGGTCGTACAAATCTGGGAGATCCCAGATGTTTCACCAGGTGAGAAGAATGGCACTGCTGGGTATTGATGCTCATTGTCGGATCTGAATACTCTTATCTTCACCCTGAAAGCTCTTTCTTGCTGCACATCTTCTCATTCACTTTGGCTGTAGGAACTATTCATGAAAATGCTTTTTTCTGCCCCTCGAGTGGTTCCTGCACTTTCTGCCTCATGTTGAAGTTAACTTTCCTCAAATTAAGCTGTGATCCAGCATCAGTGAGGGAGTGGAGGGAATGTGTGCCTTTCTGGATGCCCCTGACATGTCAAACAATTTGTCAGTCCCATTGCTATTGTCTCTGATGTTCCTGGGATCCTTCCTGACCACCTCTTCAGGCTGATGGGGCAGATGCTACAGTTGGGATATAATGGATTAATCACATTGAATAAATGATTTAGCCATTGAGCTGACACATAGTGACAGACCCAAGAAATAACTCTTTGTTTCATCAGGTAGCCAGACACTTTGATGGATGGGAACTACAAGGTAATTCACTGAGGTTAATGGACTGTTATGCCAGAGGCTGACAAAATGAAGACTTCACCAGTTATACTGAGTCCCAGAGATACTTATATTTGGTGCCAAGTGGGAGCTGGAGTTAACTTTCCACAGAGTAATTGAAAGACGTCTTTCAACTTAGTTGAGAATGGTTGTGCACTACAGCAGACCAGCCTTCCTACCGTGTTTGGTAGCTCCTGGAGGGTGCAGGCGTGAGCACCCCGTAGCCTGACAGGTCACTGCCAGGTATCACTGCCCCTTTTCTCCTGTTCACTGGGTGCTGCTGAGCCTTACTGAAATTCTGGGTAAGATGGGGATCACTAGCAGATAACACAGTCACGTAACTATAGATGGGTAAAAGCTGAGAGCAGAAGGCAGCCTTGTTCTGTCATTTGGGGTGCAGCAGGCAAAGGATGTTCCAGATCTGTGAGGAAGGGAAGTGTTAGCCCTGGCCAGAAGCTTCTTCCTAACAATATTAACAAGGGTTCAGATCTAGTGGCTGGCATCATGGACACTTTTTTCCTTTTAATTTTTCTGTCAGGGTGCTTACAGTAACTAAGCACTGGGTGTGTTTGGCTACTGGTCACACCCATACCATTCCTTGGAGACACTAAGGGGGCCTCAGATGGCAACCAGCCTCAGTCACCCCCACCAAAATGGGTTTTTATTTGGAAGAAGAGGTAGCAAGCATGGCCTGACCCTCACACCCCATCATTAAAATTCCTCAGCAATTCCAGCCTAGCCAAGGGCAGATTACAAGTACTGAGGGTGAGATCATGTCTGCAATGAGCCCATGACAATAATTGCCATTATATGGCCCTATTTATTCTCTGAAGACACACTCATGTTGCTGCAGAATGAGGCCACGGGCAATAGAGAAGGCCATCTATTTGTGATTTTATAGTTTTATTAACTTGAAGTTGTTAATCTGTGGTTTCCAATTGCCTTGGTCCAGCACAACAATAATATACCATGGATTGCTGAGCTCTAGTTTATCAGCACTAATAAATAAAAAAGGTGTATTTTTAAATAAATTTAAGAAGAGATGAAAAGACTGAGTAGTTCCATGCAGCACACCATGAGAGTGTGTTGGTATGGTCTGCAATTGTCTTTCACAGTATTGCTGTCCTTCAAGATTTTGCTTTCAGGAGGCTTGTAATTGTTGTCCTCATTAGCACAGGGGTTTGAAAAGTACCTGGCCAGGATTTTTCAGAGGTCAGATGAGTTTCGGTGTGCTTGAATCTGGGTTGGATGCAGAACAGGTTTAGGGCTTAGGCCTGGCTCTAGCATAAGCACTTTCTTTGCCTTTTTACTTCTATTCTCTCCCAGGTGAATTTACTTTTCTTCTTCACTGTTTGCTATGTTCTACAAGAACTGTTATTCCATCTAAATAAACCTGTGTGCTCCTGTTTAACCTGAGTAATGAGAAATTAATGATGGGACATACCCAGGAAATGTGCAGGGGTTTTTAGCATTCACACACTTTCTATTGAAGTTTGGAGTTCCTGCATCACCTGTGCATGGACCTCAAGAGTCCTCTGCCCTCTGAGTTGGGTTTCCCTTATTCATTACCTTCTCTGTCCTGCAGGGGAGGAATGAAATTTAAAAGATTACTCTTTTACAGTTTCTGCAGGTACAACATCCTTGTTGCTTTCTTGTGCTTCCTTTCTACTAGTAGACAGCACTCCTTAAAGGGAGGGTTGAGTTTTCTGTCTATATGTGGCCACAGGACTATTATCAGTGACAATTCTTTATTTCTTTACACCAAAATTTAAAAATATTTGTTTTCAGAATGTGTTTTTAATACACTACTGAAGCACAGGGGAAACAATCTGGGACAAGGGTGAGTTAGTAAAAACTTATCATTAGGAGATGAAACCTAAATAAGGAATATAATTAAGGTAGCATTATTTGGCCTAGATTTTTATCCAGTAATTTCTGCCCATTTGTTTATGTTCTTCAGAGTAAAAAACAATTACTCCTTTCAGCACCTTTCTGTTGCCAGTAGCCACACTGGACGTTTAAAACAATATGTCAAGTTTAATCCCCTTTATGCTAGCAGAAAGCAGAATTAGGTGTCCAGGTAGTCTGTGCAGTGAGTCTAGTTGAAGGGAGAGAGGGAGGATGGGCATCTCTCTCCCCAGATCCAAACTTCTTTATCTGGTTTTCAGGTGGCTGAGTGAGGAAGTGATTTAAAACAGCTGACGACTTAAAAATATTCTTTCATGATATATAAACACCTGCCCCCACTCTGCCTTGTGCTGGCATCATCAAGGAATGTTAATGAGGAATTTGCAAAAGGTTTTTAACATAGGTCACAACACTCATCGTGATGTGCTCTATGCAATTCTCAGCTGCTTCATGTCCAGCTTTTTGTACTGAAAGAGAAATTTATGGCTTTCTTGCTTTATTCATTCCCCTTTCACATAATGCTCCTTGAGCTGGCACTGAAGATAAATCCTTCTTAAGCCTTTAAACATAAATCAGAGTTCAGGGATGATGTGCACTCAGAAGATGTCAGCTGTCTATAGCTAGTGTTTGCAGCCTGAACGGCTTTGAACTGCTTGCTGCAAATTCAGAGAAAACCTCTTTGCTTTCCACTGCAAATTCTTTCCTTGGGTCATTACAGATCCATGGAAACACAGCGTATGATGCACTAAGAGTTAAAGTTTTTAATCTAATTTTATATGAGTCTCTGCTCTGTTGCCATCCTTTGTCTGACAATTACTGCGTAATGCACAGGCAGTAATTGCGGTGCCATTTATTTCACTGAATTCATTAGCGTGTGTGTGACTCTGATCTGATAATACATGTCTTGTGCAAAACATTTGGCAGCAGACACGGCCTGAGCCTTCAGTCTTATGTCTGGTCTGCACTTCAGATTCCTGAAGGTGGATTGCCATTCAGTTCAGGGCTTGGATTCATATTTATCTTTACACAAAAGGAAAAAGGGGGCTTAGTTTGATCAGTCTCACAGCTTGGGTGTGTGCTTGGCAGTAGTGCCCATGGGTGTAGATGTGCCCAGATGTCTAGCAGGGAGCAGAGCATCAACAGGACCAAGTCTGAGGGCAGAGTGGGAACGGGGCAATGGGCATTTCAGACATCAGGGCAGCTGAGTGCAGCGATGGCTGTGGGACTGCGTAAACGAGGTGTGACCTGACCACAGACTGCACAACAATTTCAAAATGGCTTATTAAAAAAGTGAGCGTTTCAGGGCTCTTGCAAACAAACCAATCCACACAAGATGGGAGTCACAGCACTGTGCATGGGGCTTGGGTGCCTGTTCCTAATAATCACTACTGCCTGTTCCCACACAGCCACAGGTCATTATCTTGCGTGGGATTGTTCCCCTCCATAGATTATTGGCCCCAAATTTTCACACTGGCAAGTTTCACACAGAAAGACACGAAAGGTGTTTGCACTTTTTGAGAACAAGGGCAAGGTCTGCTAAGAGGTCTCTGGAAATCACATCATGCAGCACTCCTCAGGCTCTGCTGTTCCAAACAGATCTCCCCCTCCCACGTACTAAGTCCTTCCGAGGTCTGCGGGTCACTTCTCGACACTGGAGGTCAGTTTGCACAGATCCAGTCAGAGCCCTTCCTGGTTTATGTTTATTTAACATTTTAAGCTGCTGTAACTAATCACTGCAGCTCTCTTTTCGTGAGTCACTGAGTTTAAAAATAGACATTTGGTGCATTTGGATTTGTTCCAAGACATACTTCTGGGTTTTCAGATAAAGACACATTTTCTCCATTTGTATAATATTTCAGAGGAGTTGTATAATTAATTATTTCTTATCTTGATCAATATGTTACCAAAGTGGGATTCATACCCATCCTTCTGCTCAGTTTTAAGAGATTTTTTTTCCATGTGAGAAGCCGCTATAAAATAATTACTTTTTCAACTAAAATAAATATTGCCAACTCAGGAGCCTCTTCTGAGAGGAGGAATATCAGAAGTTTTTCCAGTATAGTTCTCCAGAGAAAAAGATCTCAGACTTTGCTGGTCGAGGAATGGATGATTTGACTAAACCAGTAGTGATCACTGGCTCCTGTGTGGTTTGCATGAAAATCACAAATTTACTTCTTGATTTATGTTCTCCTTTTGCAAATTGTGTTCCAACTGGCTGTAGCGATGGAAGCTGGGCAAATTTCTACTGGGCTAAAAGAGCTTGGCTCCATGAAACATTTAGCTAAACTAGAGTGGAGGAGTGGCTGGAGGAGAGACTGGAAAGTTGATCAAAATACTTGCAAGCTGTGGAACTGAGCAAGGAGACTAGGGTCTGATCACTGCGAAACTGCTGTTGCAAAAAGCTATATTTCTCTTTTTGTCATCATTCGAACTGTGGTGGAGTTTCAAATTCTCCATCAGCTCTTTGGCCAGTTAACAGGGGTATAAATTTGCAGTAAAAATGAAGATCAACTTAGTGTCCTTCATTAAGATTTAGGTTGTTCAATTTGAATATTGGTCATCTTAACCACTTTGGAAGTGGGGTAACCACTTTGGAGACATCCACCTGTGGTTACAAGAGGGACAGGTACAGAACTGGATGAAAAAACTGTTTTTCATAATATTATTGCAGCTCTGGGTCAGAATGAGAAGGACTGGGGCAGGAGATGCAGCAGACTAAACTATTCTGCTTGGAAGAGGAAGTCTAAAAAGTTACAGAATATGGAGGGATTAAAGATAGGAATCCACATGGAAATTTTACCTAGCTGTCTTGGATATGTGTCAAACTGCCTGCTGGGGACTGGGGCTTACAGAAGCTGGTGTCTGGTGTCTTTGTTCTTTGCTCCAAATCATAGCCTCTCGTTGCTATCACTTTTACTTCTGCTACCTGTACAATGCAGTTATTTGAAAAAGGAAGCTGGCTTCTCTTTGTACCACTGTGCATGGGAACTCATTGCTGCAAGATACGCTTGAGATACATCAGTGGTCTAAAACATGGCTCTAAATCTCTTAGCTTTAAATCTTTTGCAGACCTCTTTGCTTACAGCATGTGTGGAGTATCATAGGGCAGAGCTGGAAAATCCCTCTGTGCGCCACTATTTCTGTGGCTCTGCACTGTGGTGCAACGGGGAGCTTTGGTGTACCTTGGTAATTCACGTCTGAAGGACAGGAACCTTGAAATGATAACAACTTCAAGAAAGCAGGTACAGCGTCCTCGGTCACCTACACCAGATATCTGAAAAAAAATGAGAACGTGGGTCCAGTGTGCATCTGGGATGCAATGTGTGCAGCCACACCCTGGTGAAGACAACAGGATGCGAATAGCTCTGCTCCCCTGGGACCCTCAACAGCTCTAAGGGGACACCAGGGCAGTGGGTTGAGTGTAGGCTGGGCCTGCTTTGACTCAGCCACTGCATTTTCCATTGCCACTGAATGTATGCCCTAAGGTGCCAGTTACCATTGAAATTTTTGCTGGAGTGTCCTAGCGCATCTTCTGCATGGACCTTGTTGAGGCTGAGAGGCTGTAATGGCAGAGCATGCCTGCCTCAGATAGCTGACAGTCTGGCCCTTGGGGTTTGCCATTCTACTTGTGCTGGTTTTAGAACAGATTTTTTCAAGTGTGCCTTCCAGCAGCTCTTTGAACTCTGTGGCTGGAAGTGATGAATGGGTGGTCAGTGAAAAGACTCAGAAATAAACTGCTGATTCAATCATGAATGAAATTGGCCAAGCTGGCACTATTAAAATAAATATTTTGCCTTACATTGAATAGAGAAGCGCATGATTTTACAGCTGTGTCCACAGTCAGGGTGATGTAAGAGCCTAGGGATATTTCTAATGCAAGAGAATTCAGTTGAAGTTGAGCAAAAGCTGTTGCTGAGTGTGGGAATGTGTTGTTGGTGATGAAATATCCTTAGTCAGAAGAAGGCTTTTTCTTTTGGGTGATTTAATAAAGTACTGGAGAACACAGCCCAGAGAAATCTGCCAAAAATTTTCTAATCTCAGTCAATGGTTCCTCTCCTTTCTTTCCCCTCCCTGGCCCAATTATTGCATGTTCTTATCATTATTATATTTTATTATGTTATTATTATTATTATTTTATTATTATGCATGTCTTACAGCTTTCTGCACTGCCTTTAGGTATTTGTGCCTTCTAGGCAATGTTAGTTTAACTCTGCATACACACACTTCATCTCCCTTGAACAGTAGACTACTGGCATGGCATTTAAACCACATGATTGATCTTCAGGAGAGTACCTTGATGTGAATGAGGGTGTTTGTGTCCTTCCAGACGAATACGCCACGGTCTTAACAGAGATGATCATATGCCACTGCATGGATTCTGCACACTCTGTATTTGGAAGGAGCTCAGAGAGCCTAAGAGACTTCAAATACAAAAGCAACTCTGTGAGAAACGCTGGAGATATCTGTTGGCACTGCCAGCTGGTGCTTTGCAGTCACTTCCTGAAAGGGAAGAGGTTTCATATTGGGAAGCACTGGTGGGGAAGTGTCTGTCCTGCACTTGCAGTGAGACCTTGGAGGACATACTCAGCTCGAAGATGAGTACTCAGTCTTGTAAGTCATGTAAGCTCCAAAGTCGTTGATCATACCTCCAGGTACATCAGATGAAGGTCTGGGCATGAGCTAAGAGATGAGCGCAGTCCCACATTGCAAATCTGTGCAGCAGTTCCTGGGGAGTTATGGGATCACCCCTGGTGAGGAAGAGTGGCATGGCCAGGTCCCTCACACTAGCCTTCCTGTTGCTGGCCTGCCTGGGTGCTCACTGCTGCTCCACAGGCATTAGGGCTCATAATAGTGAGTAGGAACTGTCATGAAGCTACACCTGAACAGTATCTATGGAGGTGACTTCAGTGGTAGGTCTCAAATACGTCGCGTTTCTAAGACAGTTCACACTGTCTCTGTTCTTTTCCTGAAGGGCAAAACAAGTGGGAAGGCGATGAACCCACAGTGACACCTGCTGAAATTGCAGGAAGCTTGTTGACTCCCTGCCAGCATTTTAATGGACATCAAGCTCCCTTTCTCCTGTAGGTGCTATGGGAGAAAAATCTGTCCTTGGTCTTGCAGATCAACCGGAATTACAGTAGTTGTATTGGCCTCAATTGAATCCCAAGGGTCTATCATAGTTTCTTAGCCATGAAGTGACATTCTGAAGATATAGTGGTCACTGTCCTCTGTGTGCAAGCTATTCTCAATACCTTTTTTTAAGAACAAGAAGAATGTTCAGCAAAGGACATTGGTCAAGGATCAACAATCATTTTGAGATGCATAACTTCTTGTACAAATAGTTTTTTTAAAAAACGCAAACGGATTTTACTTCAGAATAGCTTATTTCTTTCCAAAGCACTTCTAAGCCCATGGGAAACCTGACATCTAGTAAGTGTTCCTGGACAGGGATTGCAGACTTTGACACTATCATAATAGGAACATTTGGCCCGTGGAGATGAATAAAGTGATGGTGACTGCCATGTCTTACTACTGATATTTGAAAGAGAAGGAACTCCCACGTAGGGCACGGTGGCCTGCTGGCTGATGTAATGCGTTGCATGATGGCTATAAGTGGGGAAGTGGTGTAAGTGTTAGGTGTTGCACGAGGATTGCTGTTCCCAGCTGTCAGTGATCCCTTGTGTGACTATGGATAAAATACTTAAATAATCTACTTGCTTCCTTTCCTGTCAGGATGATCAGTGATATCCACTTAATAAAACTCTAGGAGAGATGAGAAGTGTGAGGTAAGACTTGGTGAACAGGATTATGAGGGAATCACATAATCAGAATTCACCACTTTTACATTACAAGATGATTCTCAAAATAGTGCAAGAGCCTAAAATGAGGGTCAAGAGAACTAAAATTCATACTGAGCTCTGAGGGTGATGCTTCCCCCTTTACAGTGTGCTCTCCGCTCTATAGCATCAGTGTGCATAGAAATCGAGCGAAGTAAAAACTCGTTTGTTTGTTTGTTTATTTGTTTTTGTTGTTTGTTTATTTGAGCTCCACGTAGCACTGAAGTTGAGGGAGTGCTACAGGACTGGCCTCATAATTCACGACGTGCTGAGTAATTGAAGGGTAAAGAGTAAAGATAATAATGTTGTCTGTATGAACAAGAGGTAGAGTGGATTTGAATAAGTGATGGATATTATGAAAACACCTGCTTGTTTTCTCTGTATGTGTGTATTTGTGTGCACGCACACAGTCTGTCCTCCATCTAATGACTGTGCAAAAGCTGACGATGGGACTATTAGTAAGATAAAAAAAAAAAAGGAAAAGCATAAAACAGAAACTGAAGGCCACTCTTCTTTGTGCTGATTGTACTCCAGCTAATAGATCTCTGAAAACATTTAGGAGAACTCTGTGTCAAGATATGCAGTAAAATATTAGTATTCAAACCTAAACAGCAAGAATCATAGAATTGTAGAATCATAGGCTGGAAAAGACCTCTTAGATCCTCAAATCCAACCGTCAACCCAACACCACCATGTCTACTTCACCATATCCTGAAGTGCCACATGTGCGTGTTTTTTGAACACCTCCAGGGATGGGGACTCCACAACATCCCTGGGCAGCCTGTTCCAATGCCTGAACACTCTTTCACTAAAGAAATGTTTCCTAATATCCAATCTACACCTCCCCTGACACAACTTGAGGCCATGTCCTCTCATCCTATCACTAGTTACTTGGGAGAAGAGACCAACACCCACCTCACAACAACCTCCTTTCAGGTAGTTGTAGAGAGCAGTAAGGTCCCCCCTCAGTCTCCTCTTCTCCAGACTAAACAGCCACAGTTCCTTCAGCCATTCCTCATAAGACTTGTTCTCCAGACCCTTCACCAGCCTCGTTGCCCTTCTCTAGACACGCTCCAGCACCTCAATGTCCCTCTTGTAGTGAGGGGCCCAAAACTGAACACAGTACTTCAGGTGTGGCCTCACTAGTGCCAAGTACAGGGGCATGGTCACCTCCCAACTCCTGCTGGCCACATTGTTCCTGATACAAGCCAGGATGCCGCTGGCCTTCTTGGCCACCTGGGCACACATTAATTTTATAGTTGCTGCAGCTGCTGTACCTTAAGTCAAAGTTCAGGAGTTTCTTTTCAGGGATGTTCTTTTTCACCTTTTGAAAAGGACCCTTTTTATTCTTTTGATGCCTAAAGAATGGCTGGGAGAAACAGGACAGTTAACGGAATTAAAGAGTGAGGCTCACTTCATGCCCTACAGAAACGTTTTTTTTCCCCACTTGCATTTTACGCTGCAGTGACTAGTGTGGCATTACTTGCTCCCCCTTGCAGGAGCCCTGCTGCCTTTGGACAGCTGAGCTAAAATGGTGGGGAGGAGTAGAAGGGAAATTCCATATTTTTATTTTTTGGGTGTTGTCTAACCATCTCACTTCATACATCTCTGCAAAATGTCTTGGTGAAGACCTTCTGAAAAGGATGAAAGTACAAAACCAAACTGTCTTTGAAGATTTTAGAAATAAAGCCAACCAAAGCAGTATTCTCAGTGGTTCCCATTAATATGGAGTTTCTTGGGATTGTCATCACTGGGCTAATTTGTGATTCTTCCATCTCATTTGGGGTCTACTCACCTTAGCATGCTAGCCACTGAAGTGAACTACGTCTGAAAGCTCAAACCCTAGAGTCAGGCCCTGAAATAAATGCACTGACAGGCTAATCAGCTGTGAGATGCAGGGGGTGAAGGTCAAAGATGCAGCTGACCAACCCAGACCTACCTAGAACATGTGCTCGTGAATAGGTCCTGCTGGCCCCAGGAGGGGAAAGTCTCATTCTTCAACTGCACATCTGGGATATCTTCCTTCCTGTCTGTCTTCTCTGAGCTCTCTGAGATAGGCATTGCTTTTGCTTTAAACAGAGTATCAAATTTAACCAGGCAATACTATGTTTGAAAGGAACATATGATAAACAAGACACTGGAACTGGTTTCACAATAAGCAATCAGGGCCACCATGGAGTCAAGGGAGGATCTAAAAAATCTGTGCGTGCAAACACACCCTTACTTGCTGTGTGTTGTAATTAATCCTAAAGATATTCCTGGAAAACTCAACAAGAAATGCTGACTTCTTTACTGATAGACATCTAAAATCGTGCACTGTTAAATTTCATTCATTAGTCTATCACCTCAAGAGCACTCATTTGCAAGTGTATCCCCAGCCAGCCTGTCGTCAGACCTCCTTATAGAGAGAGTTTAGAACAGCTACAGGAAAATATCAGAAATATTTTAACCTCTGATTGTGCATACTCCTTTTGAGATGTCTGGGCCACGAAATGTGGGGGCTGAGCTCTCTACAGCAAGGCTGGTCCCAGTAAGTGGGTTGGGTACAAGCTCACTTACTAACTTGAAAGTGGTTTTGACTTTGACAAAGAAAATAAAAAAATGAATGTAGGAAGTATTTTCTTCCAGAGCCTTTCTCTCCTCCCCACAGTAACAATCTAAAAAAAAGTACTAAGTAGGAGTTCTCTGTTCATATTTTTCTTCTCCTGCACCCTCATTTAGCTTATTTAGTGGAGAAGAGAATAAGCAGAAAAGAACAAAGAGGAATAAAATGCAAATGCTGAATGCAGTGTTTTGTTCCCCTGAACTAGGCTTATGCTAGGGAATTTTTGTGACAATTTCCTATGATATGCAGGAGATTGGGTAAGATCCCCTGCTGACCTAGCAATCCATGACACTGGGAATCTATGAAGACCTTATGAAATCTTTTAAATCAGGGCAATTTCTGGAGCTGGAGAAACCTGGAGGTCTTCCTTTGGCCCAGTGAGCACGATATAGGTGTGCAAGGATCAGGTGAGGGAAGAGAATAGGAGGACTGTATCTGGCTTGCCATCATTGACAAGGGGCATAGACAATGCTGGATGCAGGGAGAGAGCCACAGGGTCTTCTTCCTCAGGAGACTACCTTGAACCCAACTTGGGACTTCTGCTCCCACGAGTTTTTCCACAACAATGGCATGGTTACTTTATGAAGGACAGAAAACACTTATATTTTAACCCAGTTTCTAGTCTGAAGGTTAGATCATGCCCCTCTAAGGGCTAGGGTGGCTGAGTGAGGATGCATGCTCCTAGGTCACTGTACAGAAGGAGCCACCCACCCACAAAAGCAAGCTCAGTTTTCTGAGGAAGGGACTTGCTGCTTGCACCCAAGGGACGTGTGACACAGCCAGCACCCGTTCCTGTTGGTGCTTGGTCGGTCCACACTCAGAAATTCCATCATACTTTAGAGCTGCCCATGGTGGGAAGACAGAGGTAGCTCCTGGCGTGGGCACTCCAGACAGCCTCATAAACAGCAGGTCTGCTTAGGATTGCTGCCAGGAGTCCCAACGCCGAATCTGGGTGAGCTGAATCACCCCTGCGATGCCTTACCCATCTAACTTGTACTTGTCACGGCTAACCAGTTAGAGTGCCTAAATTTTGGCATCAGCCTCCCGTGGAGATTAATTAGGTTCAAGTCCCTGATCTGGTGAATAGTTAATTGTCTGTACAAAACTGAAAATCTCCAACCGAAAGGGCTGAAAAAGCCAGCAGCCTAATGAGTGCTTCGGTGCCCCTGAGAGCCCATGCCCCGGTCCCCTTTGCAAATCAAAGCAAGCACAGCTAATCTGATCTTAAGTCTCTTTTATCCTAGGTGAGAGTCCTAATCACAGCCCTGTGGGCTGCCTGCCTATCTCTCCGCTCTTTCATTTAAAGGAAAACTGTAAAATATCTCTCTTTTTCTTCATATGGAAATGGCATTTCTAAAATCCCAGGAATATTTGCAAGGCAGGAGAAGCATTTCCTGCCCAGCCACAGCCACAGGTCGAGATCACAGCCCTCTGAGACCGCGTATGGGCTCTCTATAATTGTGTGTTATACTCAAATGGGTTCACTTTCATGAGAGTATTGTAAATTTTTTTCTCACTTCTAAAGAGTTTTTTTGGTGTGAGAACAGCTCCAGACCTGATGAATATACCTTTGTGTGTAGTTCTCTAAGTACAGTATTTCTAGGTTAACAGTCATGGACTTAAAAGCCAGCCGAGATCTTGGAGGAAACTTTATTAAAAATAGTCTATCTGTCTGGAATAAAATCCCAGAGTTTGCAATGTAAAATAGTTGCTTATGAAAAAGACATTCTTCTTAAATGAAACAGAGCTTAATCTTTCTGGCAAAAAGCCAGAAGTTGAGTTTCTTTTCAAAAAGCTGTCAAAAAGCAGTCAATAAAAAATACCTGTCACATTTATAATTTCACATTCTGTCTGACTTGGTGAGCAGATTAACTACAGATAAGGAAAAGGAAACTTCCAGCACAGCTCAAAGAAGGCAGCCAAAATGGGATGAGTGGGAGACCCCACCTCAGAAAAGGTTTTTCGTCCCTGTTTCAGGCACCCAAGGGCTCGGACTGTACTCAGGAGCCGTGTGCGTTTCCACCTCTAGGCAGTGACGCTGTGCACAGCAGTGAAGACATCTGTGTGTGGACATATTGACGCAGGGTTGTCATTTGGAAGTGGCTTGACTGTCCCTTTTGTTGTCATATAATGTTGTTGGGAGTGAGTGGTAAGAAGGTGGGTCCTGGGGAGACTGGGGAGAGGACCAGACTTCACGTGCAAAGCATCCTTCCCGTGGGAGAAGCCTCCCACTTTGATTTTCTGCTCTGGTCCTTGAGACAGTGTTGCACATGGCAGTACTGGATCAAGCCCTTAAACAGCTCCTGTTCTTGCCACTGACCATGCTGCGATGGCTGTTTAGCACCACTACTTTTAACAGAGTGTTGGCAAGGTATTGCTGGTTGTTTCTTACATGCCTCTAGCATTTTACCTAAGAGACAGAGGCTTTCAGTGGTGTAAAGTTATTCCTTGAACAGCAAGAGTCACTTGATAGCTTTCATGGGACAGAGGAAGAGAAAATTTCCATTTCACTCAGGATAGATTTTTACTTTGGCCAAAATTTTATGTTCTTTTTCCCGTTTGGTGACATTTTTATTGAAAAAAAACCTGGAAAAGCTTTTCAAAGTGCTAAATTTTGCAGTTGGGGTGCTCTGCATCTTCCTTTTTCCCTCTGAAGAAAAAATCCCAAAACTGTAAACTAGCCCTCTGATGTGTAGACAACATTTCCTTAGGCCAGGGAATGATGTGAACTCCTGTTTCCTGCATCCTGGGCTTGTGTATTATGGAAAAAGGCGCTCCATCGGAGGGTGGGAACAGGGCTTTCCACCCCACGGGGCTGTGAATGCTGTCCAAGCCAAGCAGCCTTCCGTGGGGTGAGCCTTGACAGGGCCTCGAGATTTCTCAGCAGGTCGCTTACGTGGCTTCTCACCCGCAGGGCTGGTTTGGGGCTCCTGTTTTCAGGAATCTCTGTTTAGGGAGCCCAAGCGCCTCGCTCAGCTCTGTTGTGTGAGACAGTGAGTGTCTGGGAACAGACTGTTGTGCTTCTCAGTGCTGTGATGCCTACACCCTTGTGGGTCCTGTCCCACGTGCCTATGTCTTCTCAGAAAAGTGGATTTAGGCTCCAAAAGTTCTTAATGCTGCTTAGCTCTTCACCAGCACTGCTGGAAATGTCAGTTCTCCCCACATAAGACCAGGCACGCACAATGTAGAAAATGGAGAACTGAGTACAAAACCCCTTCCTCTCTCTGACGTCCTAAACCAATGGTAAAATTCAGCTCATTTTGCCCTTGCTTGTAGTCATGGTGAAGGGTACATGAAGGGTCTATTGCAGGTACTTAATTGTGAGCAATTCTGGAAAGAAAGGTGTTGGTTTCCAGCATCCTGTGTTTCCTGAATATGTTCTTGAGCTACAATTTAATGTTCCTTCTCTAGCCATTATGTGTCTATCAAATTCACTGGGTTAGAATAGTGCTATTAATCTTGATTAGCATTTTACTTTGTTTTATCAGAGTATGATATACAATACCTTAGGAAGTGAGAGTGGATGAGAATCATAAAATAAATTAATAAAATTGTTAATGAGTAAGGGTCTTGCAAAGTCAGCATGATGGGTCACCACGGGAAGCAGAATGCTTGCAGGGTTGGAGAACAACCCTTGTGAAGAATGTGAAAGCAAACCAGCTGCTCATCAGCCATGATGGTTGTAGCTAAGACATATGACATTGAGGGGGCACCAAGATGTTGTAAAACAAGGGCCAGGTAGGAAGGAAGCCCTAAGAGAAGGATACACAGACCCTGAGAAAATAGCCTGCAGGCTATCACTCTGATGTTCAGCAGATGACTATGTGGAGAGGGGATTGCTTTGTCTTTCAGGAAACACCTCTTTTGTTGTGCATAGCAACAGTTGCACTGGTTTTGGAAGTTCTGGTGTTCAGGATATGAGTGTGAGCTACAGTGAATGTAGTAATAAAAAGCAAAGAAAAACATTGTTCTGAAAGCAGGACTGCAGCAGTGTGCCAGAACCTAAGTGTGTTATGTTGCAGCACGCTTACATGTTAGCCCTGAACCATAATATCCTGGAGGCCATCATGAAGCAAGTGAAAGAAAAGAAGGTTATCAGGAGTAGTCAGCATGGATTCACCAAGGGGAAATCATGCCTGACCAATCTGATAGCTTTCTACAATGACATGACTGGCTGGGTAGACGAAGGGAGAGCTGTGGATGTTATCTA
>Ga0065711_1036848_pt1 | contig 20501 bp, 10 predicted proteins | sample Hoacrofraction12_FD_59098 | JGI IMG/M metagenome (GOLD analysis project Ga0065711, IMG submission 59098) | Hoatzin crop microbial communities from Cojedes, Venezuela - Epithelial fraction 12 v2 (version 2) | ecosystem: Host-associated > Birds > Digestive system > Esophagus > Crop | place...
TTTTTTTTTTTTTTTTTTTTTTTAAGCAGGCTGTCTGTGCACATGGAAAGCAGGGCTTTTTTCTCTACAGAAGTTTTGGTTCCACATCTTCCTTTAGCAGAAAAGGGGAAAAGAGACTCATTTCATAGGGTGAGGACATATTAATTTATTTTATGGCACTCAAATGAAATTCATTGTTGTCTTAAAAACAACGAGCGGAAGATGCAAGTAAACAATTCCAAACAATTCATTGGCTTTGCTGGTACTGACAAGGCCTTACACAGAGATCTACATATGAAGTCCATTATTGCATTTTACATCAGTGTGGCTTATGATCCCTGCAGTTTTACTCCATAAAAGCTACAGATTTTGCCATTTAAAAGCAAACAAAAAATCCAGCAGTCATATACCCTGCAGAATTTAACAGAAGACTATTCCAATTATCTCTACTATTACATAAGTTTATTATAAAAAAATGCCGTGGTTTCAGATTATTCGGGAGAATTCCAAGAAACAGATAGCATGCTGTAGAAGACTGCTTTAAAATAAAAAGTGTCCTCATTTCAATTTTATAACAGGCACGATGCAGTTTAAGGTTAAAAACTTCTGTTTTTGCCTTACTGCAGGGGCTGATGTGGGGACTGTGAAGACCTGTGAGTTTTGCAAGCAGGACCTGGTAACTGATGTGGACAATTCTAATGTGAATGCACACTACAGAAATCACCAACAGTCATGGGTAAGAAACTGCCTTTCTTCAGATAAGAGTCCATAATCCTATTTTGATATTGCTGCCTTGCAATATTTCAGTGCCTAGTGAAATGTCAACATCAGCTGAAACCTGCTAAACTGTGAGAGAGAGATATGCTTACTTATGCAGATTTCAATAAATGTAAAGAGACTTTATTCATTTTAGGCTTGGATTGTATAATCCCATAGCATTTCACAGAACTGCCCAGTATCTGGAGGCTTTGCATAGAGAAAACCTGTAATTAAGTGTGGCAACGGAAAAAATTCTTGTTTGTTATATAGATACAACATTGCAGGAGAGAAGCAGATTGAGGGAGAGCAGCCAAGGATTTCATTGTTTGTCCTTCACAACATTATGTAAGATGAGGAATTTAGCAAACTAAGAAACAGAAGAATAATCTTCCTGTTAGGGTTTTTTCTTTTTTTAAATGAATGTGGAATTTTAAAGAAAGAGATACAAGAATGAGGGACAGAAACATTGAAACTAAGAGCCCCCTTTTTAATGATAGCCACGAATACCCTGCTTTCCGAGAAATTAATCTTAGCAAAGCCAGATGTATTGATTTCATTATAATGCAAGACTAGTACTGAGGAAAGAGATTGACATGCTCAGCAACCAAAGAAAATCTTCTTGGTAAGACTTCAAAAAACACTACTCTGGAATTTTAATGCTCAAATTCATTGTTACTGACAAGTTTTCATGGCCCTAGGGAGTTCAAGTCTTGGACAGGACCCCACTGCGCAAGCTGTACGTAAAGAAGATATCACAACAAGGCCTTTTAGCAAATTGCAACAGAAGTTGCCTTCTCCAGAAGCCTTGCAAACGTCTTGGCTTTCCTCAGAGTGGCTGGTGGGAGTTTCAGTCCTCCCTTCTACACAGTCTTTCGGTACTAGCAGTCGAGTTGCAGGCTTGCATGTGAACCACACGCATACAGTTCAGCTTTGAAACTTTTTAAGTACTTCACAGAATTTGAACCGATGCCCATATTGGAGTCTAGTTTGATAATTCAGCCCATTGTGCTTACACATTCCACACAAGGAGAAACAGCAAGGCTTATGTCCCCCCCCAGGCATTTGAAAAACAAGATGAATTGCAAGGGTGAACAATTGCTGGAGTGTTTAGAATAATTAAGATTATAGGTTGTGTTGCTTTCTTGAGGTGGTTTATATCATATTATACTGCTGTACTTTTAGGGTATTATTTGTAATGCATTCCTAGTGATGCCAGAAGCTTCCAAAACATATGGTTAGGTGCCCTTTCCAGCATTTCTACTCATCTAAATAAATAATTCAATGTGCCAGAGTCTTTCCTATCAACTAGGAGAAGATGCACAATCTGGTAGAAGCGTCTTTCTCAAATTATTTGCAGTAAACAGTGTATATTTCCCCATCTGCATGCCTTCAGGCCTTACTTCCTCATATAAAAAAGTAAATGATTTCCCAGAATGCTTTGACAGAAGCATTCACTAGCAAACTATTTTCTAGATGATTGATTTGCCTCTATGCTGTAAAATATATATGAACACAAAGCCTTTTATTTAGGCTGAGATTGGCAGACACTCTTTGAAAGCCTAAAAGAGAACAACAGTATGGCTTGAGATGTCCAAAAGGAATACAGAAACTCAGAGGAAAAGGGTGGAGAAAGATGCAACAGTTAAAAGAACAATTTGAGGAGAATTTAGAAACGTGGTGGAGCATAGAATACTATAGCACAAAGAAAATGTCACCCCAGTTACAGCCTTTTCCAGGTGCATCAGAATGCCTAATCTATGAAAGGGACACACCACCACCCTGAAAAACAACAGACAAAAAAACCCCAACCAACAACAACAAAAAAAAGAGGTGTTTTTCTCTAGTCCTAAGGAGCAGGAAGAATTCAAGGGTAAGGGTGACGCTGCTTCCATTCACTGGCTGGCTGGTCCTGCCTCTTCCTAGTCACAGTTTTTAAGATGACAATACTTCTCAGGAACACTGTCAGGAGCCCTAGGGTAGCTTTTCTCAAGCTTGGATTTACATTCAGCATCCAGCATGTGCATTCTGTAAGTGCACACGTACAAAATTCTCTCCCTTGCTCTCTGCCATTTTCCCCTCTCTCCCCTCCTCAAACGCATTTACATATACACATCATTTTTTGTCTCTAATCAGTGGAATACAGCCATGTCTGGCTTGGAATGAGGGCTAGCCTTCCACGCCAGCAATATCGTACAGTGTATTTACAGGGTAAATAATTATTAATTTCTATAGTTCATTTCACTGTTGGCAGCTGGCACTTTAATTACAGAGGCAAAATGCAAACAAAACACTTGTTTGTCAAGAGCGAGACAAAATAAGTGTTTTGTCCTGAGGGTTGATTAAATTCACTATTTTTAAAGAAGTAGTCAATTAGAACCATAGAGTGGAAACCTGGGGAGGCAAAATCAATTACCCCCAGTGGAACGCAGCCAGGATGCTGCGTTTTATTTTATGACAGTTACAAATACCATGAAATCTTCAATACCTACAGGTGGTCAAGATCTCTTGCTGTATCTCCCCAAGATTCGACACTCTGAAGCAGTTCATCCCTGTTTGATGATCTGGTTTAGGAAAGCTTAACACCATCTAGTTCTACACCTGGTTCTCCACAGTGCCAGAATTTTCCTTAGAGACCTTCCATCTAAGAAGGCAGAAAATTCATTCCTTGTTTTTCTTATCAGTGATTATTACTTACATTGTAGTGGATCTAGATTTGAAAAGAAAGCAGTGACATCCGCCCAAAAACCAGCCCTCCCCCTGTTCTGAATAGTACATCTGCAGCCTGAATTGCACCATCTTTTTCCCCTTTTAATTGTTGCTCGGTATTTGCCATTGCTGGTGTCAAATCAATACTTCACATTTGCTTTCTTCCCAGTGAACTATACCAATCTTCACTAATATTCACTGGAGCAGACCCATTTCTCTGCTGGACTTGCCAAGTTCCATTCTGGACAAGTATCGTCCTCATACAGTGTTACATCCCACGCTCCATCTTATACTGAGGCCAGACCAAATGTTGATCTTTTCTGTATTCTAAACATTCATTCTTCCCTTTTTAACAGGATATTGTCTCAGTAAAACTAGCAACCATGCATTTTTTCAGGCCAGGACTCAAAATCTAAGAGAACTCCCTCAGCATCCTTCCTCCCTTGCGAGGATGTTGAATCCTCCCAACAGGCCAACAGCCACAAGCATTGCTAGCGATAAAGATTAGCACATACAATATTAACTGTGAAAATATTCCAGAGTTAACAAGTGAATTGCATTCAGTAAATCAGATACTCAACCCACAGACTTTTTGGCTGAATATGACTCATATACAACTTCCTTCCTTCTGAAAACCTCTCGGATGTGGACAGAAACATAACACGTGAAGTGAGTTATTCTGGTCACCCCCTCCATCCCAGCCTCTTTCTTCAGGCTCCAATCTCATTACAGTACTAGACACAGAACGCTAAATCATGTCCTACACACTGGGTTGTGACAGGAACATACATATGCATCCATAAGTAAGTGTCAATCATGTCCCCACAACAGCGGTGCCCTCATTTTGGCCAGGTCCTTCCAGCCAGGTGCTGGGACGTGCCAGCTGCCACTCGGGCCAGCCAGCCTGCACCGCACTCCTCTTGCTCACACGCTTAGTGCGTAACCAAGGGGCACCTGCTTTTTACTGATATAATATAAAAAAGATCAATTAAACACTGGAATAGATAACTATACAGCCTAGCCCAGCCACTAGACAGGTCATCACTGCTACAACATCGCCTAAGACCACGGGCAGCTTTAACACCTTTGCGTAGTTTTGCACAAGGTAGTCATCAAGAGTGAAAACACAAACTTGTTTTTTCCATGCCAGCACAGCATGAACTAACAGACTCAGGTCACTGTCTTGCACTGCATCACTCTTACGAATAGAGATTTGCAGAACTCATGAGACTAAGCTACACCCTGGTCACCAGAAAAAGGGTAAGAAAAGTAGTGAAAATAACACTGCTCACAATTACCTGCTAGTTATGGCCTGCCCTCGCTGTTTTCTTCTGAGAGCTACAGCAGTCTGCCACTTCTCTTTGGTTGTCAAGCTCTTCAGTCCACATAGAGCTAGCAAAGCATTTCCAAACAGACGTCCTTCTTCTTCAAAGACCAGCCAGTAAACTTCTCTTGTGCAGCTTCCTTACAGGTGTAGGCTGGAATCACACCTGAGCCCTATATCCTGCTGACATCCTAAGGCAAGGTACTTCATTTCCTTGTTGTCTTCCAATTATGTAAATGACCTTCATAGCAGTTTTGGCAGCTTCACAAAAGTCACCTGTGCTCACCCCGCTCACCAGTCATAATATTACATAAATTTTTATAAGAGATCCTGGGTAACTTTTGGGATTGTATGGGATTGCATGTCTGGAAGATGCACCTGGAATGACTGAGGAATGTAATGTAATGACTTTTCCAACACTGCTGATTTAAATGAGTACAGACATATCCCAACCAGCTTCTCTGGTTGATGTTAACTAGTCACCAACTCCTTTAAATAGTTTGGCAGCAATGCATTAGGGAATTTTAATTAAACTAAGGGTGAAAATGAGAGGTTTAATGAGGCCTTTTCTGCTAGCACTCCTCCTTATGGTAAGCATCTCAACCCATGTGAAAGGGTTTCCTGGCTGCAGGTAAATACTGTTTCCATCATCTTGGGAGGCGCTTCGTTATTCCACTCATTTCAGGCGTGCAGGCAGGAAGAGTTAGAATACATTTGTGGTGCTGTCATTTGTGACCAAGTCAGTGGGTCAGCGCTATGGACATGTCAAATTAACACACATATCCCTTGTCTTAGCTTGTCATGAATTGCAAGCCTGCAGATGAAACTTTGCAGTTAATTGTCAGGCAAACTCTACATGAAACTGGGACTGGTCTGTACCTTGCAAAGCTCCCTGGAATGACATTTTTGATGGTTTTAAATTCATAGAACATCTTTTCACTGGAGCATTATGATTGTAGTTGAGCTGATCTAAAAAAAGATCACATCGACTGATCCAGTGGCTGCTTGTGGCTTGTCTGAAGTCTTTCATCAGTCATCTTGAAACTGCAGGAATAATGATTTTCAGCCCTGACTGTCTGGAGGTTGGGAGGGATTTTAATTAGAACCCAGGGTATGAGATGCTGCATTGTTGTGATCCCTTTCTAGTCTTGCCATTTTGAAATGTCCAGTCTAAAATAATACTGACATAATGATAATATTTTTTATTTTATTTTACTGTTGTTGTTATGATATGTTTACCCTTATAATTAGTGAGTATTTCTGGCTTAGTTATGGCCAAACATCACTAAAAACAAGACAAGATAAAACAACTCAAAAAAACCTCCAAACCAAAGAACGAAGCAACAGTTCTCTCCTGACAAATCATCAGTCCAGATGAGAAAACAAAAAGTAAAAGAATACTTTCAGATGTAGCACGTAAACCACCCATCTGTGGTGCATCAGGAACTGGCATTTCCACAAGCTACCTCTCATTTTGACTATCTATTATAATAAATAATTTAAAAAACCTTTCCCTTTGCCATTCATAAAGCTGAATGCAGCCACAGTGCCAGCTGAAGTCAGCAAAGAATTCAGCACTTTCAAAAACTGGGCAAAAGAAGGGGGATTAATCTCTGCTCATTTTAGACATCCCCAGTACAAAGTTAACACCGGTTGGCAACAATTTTGTTATAATTTGCTTAGGGAAAAAGGCAAGTCTGAGATATAGAAATATCGTGTTCTATTCTAGATACGGTTAGTTTTACCTTGGGAAAGACGACTTAAACTGGTCACACGAGCCTCACTGTAAAGACCTTTGTCTTTTTAAGGGCATGACTATGTTACAGATAAATACCTCTGTTGCAGATGTGAAGTGGAGCAGACAGAGCACAGTCACAGCAGTTCACTCTGGTTACTGTGAAAGTGAAGCAAAGAGAGTCACCTAAAATCACCAGCAAACCCACAGACAAAATTTTCAACTTCTGAAAATTTCAGTTTGTGTGCGAGATACCAAATCATGCAGCAAGTGAGAGAATTAGGTGTGGAATCTGCTCCTGTGGGTAGGTCTCTGGCACGGTGCAGCAGCAGGACAGAATGAGTCTGGTTTCTGAGCAACCTCAATTATCTGTTAATGGCCCAGCATTACATGGTCAAATGTGCTCTAAATTAGTCTAGCTCCCTCTCCTGTAATATAAGCCAAGCTCATCTGATGTGGGACATTTACTGCAAGCAGTATACATAGTACAAAATGCTGAAAATTTTTATTTGCCATCATTTTCCTAAAACCTTCAGAAACTGAAGTGACAGCTTTAGTGTCAAATGATACAACGCTGCAGCAGTCAGAGGTTACAGATGGCCTTGTTAAAAGCTCTCATAAAGAAGTCTATCAGCAGCAGGCAAACATGAAAGAGAAACTACTTTCAAACACATGCTTCAGAGAGAATACTGAATTAAAACAGAGGCCCACGGAAGCAGTTCAGTGAAGCTTTTCACAATCACTCATTAGTTAGTCACTCAAATATTTTGATACAGAATCACGTACAGACATTTTTGAAGTGCAGTTTGGTAGCTGAGTCAGCCCACTTGATGTAAACAGATCATAGCAGGAAATATAAATGAGCAGTCCCCCGAAGGTGGCACAGAGGTAGAACGTTCCTTGATGGACATTTAATGAGTGTTTGAGCCTATTTATTCAAACGTTTACCATCAGTGCTCTTCTGCTGTTGGGCTGCTTGCACTGTTTAACCTTCCCTCCCACGCAGGTCCGCGTTAATATTGTTTGGATGGGGAACAGCAAGTGAAATGCAGGAGCCTCCGGCGATATGAGACCTTTGGGCTTTGAAAAACCTCCCGTGTCTCTCTGAGTTCAAAGGGATGACAAAGGCTTTCCCATAGTCTAGGTGCCATCCTGTGATGAAGAGGCAAAAGGCCTTCAGCTGAAACGACCACACAGGTTGCATGAGCAATATGCCATGTTCGTGCATCTCTCCTCTTTCAAAGTCTCAGATGGGATTGGACTTGGAAATGAAAAATACCAAGTCCAGATGCCAGCTCTCTCCCATACATCTCTCAGAAGAATGAATTACTCCTAGGTTCAAGTTCAATCCCACGTGTATCTCAGAAGAATGCATTACTCCTAGGTTCGAGCTGAATTGTATTTCTGAAAGTCTGAGTGTTATTAGCACAAAATCATGACTAAATCCATATAAATCCCTGAGGGTCTGGTAGTTTATCCCCATGTATAAATTTTATTTTAGAAGCCAACAACTCAAAAAAAAGATCAGAAATCATAAAAACTAAGCCACAACCTTAGATTTTTTTGTCTCAGGTCTAGCTACTTCAACGAAATGAGTCTTTTAAAAAATACAGTGAAATACAGAGGAATTGAGTAAAATTTAATGGCAAACCAGTCACGTCTTTTTCCAAGTCATCTTGATATTGAGAGTAATCCACAGCTTTACTGTAGCTTCAGTATTAATTTCCTCACTTGTCCTGTTTTTAAGCATTTCCATGCTTTAATTTTTTTAAAAAAGCATTCTCTTTGCTTTTTCTAGCTATATTAAAGCATATGTCTCATCAGTGTTAAAAATGGGAAAGCTTTATTAATCCTGGTTACCTGTCCCCTAGTGCTCAAGACAGCCTAAAGCAGGCGAAAATGAAAGGAAGCTTTGGAGCTTAGAACTCACTTTTAAAAAATTTGTGTTTAATTGTTCTTATTAAATATGCAAGATCTCATGAATTGGCAAGAGGGACTCAGATATAGAAGAGACATATCAAACATTAAAAAGTGGGAAGAAAAAATTCAGGAAATGCAAATTTCAGAAATTAGGAATATTTACATGGTATCAAGTGTACAGTAAAGATATTTAGTCGAAGTTTCCCACAAAAACAATGAGTGAGGAAGAGAAAAAAGAAATACCCCACTATGTACAAGTTCTGGCTTTTTGGGCTTTAGTCTTCTAATTCTTTAAAAGTCTATTGCAGTAAAACTCGATTTGTTACGCTTTTGGTGTGCTAGCACTCCCCCTGATTATTTGAATCAATAAGATGTTAAATTGCCTTTAACAGCATTTATGAGCTTTTTCTGGAACATCTAAAAAGAAGGCTGGCATCTTATTAAAGACTTTATTCATTTAATAAGGCTTTTGTTTTTGTCTAGTTTTAACAAAGTCACTATGTTTTCTCTCCTTTGAGCGGATCAGGAAACTCTACATACCCATCCAGTTTTAAAAGAGAAATGCTCACAGCAAGACATTGACATATGTAAAATAGGGCAACGAACTGGATTATTTTTAAGATGTAATCACAAACTGTAAGAAAAGGCTTTGCTTTTGCTTGCAAAATAATCCTGGATTCTGTGGGTTAGAAAATTGAGTGCTTACTCACGCAGCTGGTCCCTACGATGTCAAAGAGCATGCCTACATCAAACAACGAGGAGGAGCCCGAAGCTGTTTTCCACACGAGGTTCAGTGTCTGAACACACAGCAAGCGAAGCCTTGTCCTCTGAGAAAGTTCCCTGCCTTTGTTTCTGGTGTTTCAGGGTTCAAGATCTAGAACCATATTAAGCCACTGGATTTTTAGGTGGCTGCCCCTGCTGAGCTCAGCAGGGTATCAACTGGAAGTTGGGACTACTAATAAACTGCTTAAATAAAAAAATACCCCAAATTTTAATTTTTCTTACCTTAGTGAAACATTCCAGACAGGAATTTTAAAGAGGTGCTAGTGCTACTGATTAAAAAAATATGTCTTCAGCAGTCTGAAACCAGTCTTTGTTCTTCCACAAGAAGTTTCAGTCTCTGCCCCCTTTTCCCACCCTTTCAAGCTCCGTATCACCTTGCAGCTTTTTCCTGAACGTGACCATTAGCCATGATAAATAAACTCTTCTTCAGTCCTACAGTACTTCTAAGTTTATAGCAACCTCCACCCTGGAATATCTTCTATGAACAATGGGGGGTTTAAATGAAATAATGAGAAGAAAAGAACGATTTTTAAAGATAGTTCAGATACTTACTTAAACTTATTTGCTTCTTGATATTTGCTTGCTATCACATGGTAAGTTAGAGATCATTCAATGCCCATATTTGAGAGTAACTCAGTTTACATTTGTTCTTTGCCTTGTAATTGTAGAACTGCTGCCTCCAAAGTTTCTAGCCACAACCTTGACTTTGACCTCGAAGTTAAACTATCCATTACAGAGATATTTTATCCATTTTCCATTACAAAGAGATTTTTCTTTGTCTCAAGTCTGATTTTGTAATGGGTATTTAAACAAAGTAAACCTCATATTTAGATAAGTTGTGTGGACAATGATTATTGGCTAAAAAGAGATTAACTCTCTGTTTCTGATGTAAATACTTGCTGAACTGCATGACAGAACAGGGACTCTTGTCCCTCAACCAATAGGAAGGACTTGTATTTCTGTCAAAGGTAGAAATAAAATGGAAATAAAAGGGTAAGGAAACTTTCTCTGGTAAATCATTTATTAACCTTAACATGATAATATTCTCCAGAGATGTGAAATTGCCTTCTTTGGCCAATCCAGCCACTTCGCCTTCACCTTCTAGGTCCTATTGCAATTCATTGTCCAAGATTAGCGAACAGAAAAATGAGAATGCATATTTTAAATAGACATTTTACCAGTGAATGACAGGCATTTGTTGTCTTGCAGATCCATTTACTGTGGAGCTGAGGACGAGGTATGAAATCCCGACGCTGCTGCTAAGGAAAGGTTTCTCTGAATTCCAACACGCCAGTTACAGGAAAAATACCACATATAAACAGGACTTAAAAGACTTGTAATGTCTGGGAACAATGCTAAATGCCAAATGAGTTATTTCATTCTAGAGGAAGACTTCAGATCTTGTGTTTATAGCACAGCTAATATTCTCAGAGCAAACCTGCTTCAGCTGGGGCGAGTTTCGTCTCTGCCTTGGACACGCTGCCATGGGTTTTTGCCAAAGCAGGGCCCTTTCGGCTCTGTCAGCTGGGCCTGCAGTGACATCTAGTCCCTGCTCAGCTAATTACAGCCGAGCTTTTCCCAGGCTCGGTCCGGCCCGCTCGCTCCAGCAGCCAGAGGTTCAGCAGGATTTGCCTTCTGCGCCGCTAGCCCATCCATCGCCTCCGCCTGCCATCGCTCAGCACTGAACCGCCTCACGCGCTCAGAAGCAGAAACTTGCTTGCTTATGCTGACACAATCCTTAGAATATAAAATGATGCTTAGAATCCGACATTTTAATTAATTAGTGTTACAGTATCACTTCTGAAGAGACCTTCCTGCATCAACCCCCATACGGCTGCTAAGCCAGCTGGTCATTCCCTAGACAAAACACATCTGCTAGTTATCTTACTGAACAGACTAGATATGCTTCTTACATATTATTTAAGAGTTAAATAACAATTCAAATACTGTAGATTTGACGAGCCTATAAAAAAATGCGTTTTCAGCTGTACTGTCAATAAATCAGGTACCAATAAGTTAGGCAGGCAAGCTAACAAAGACGGTCGTGGCAGTTTTTGCATGATTTGCAACCAATGACTTGAAAAGGTTTTCCATGTATTAAAACTTAACAACAGTATGGTAAGAATTACAAAATTCACCTTTGAGGAAAAAAGATGCTGAACCACTGGGCAGTCCAGTGATTTCCACAGTGTTTAGAAGATGCTTATGTGCAAAGAGGAGACACCATACTTTCCGCTCTACCACATTTGCCCACAGTAATTCAAACTGTATAAATCTGAAGGCTATGTCAATGAATAAATATCTTTCGGATTTTGGGGAAGCTGTTGTATCCTCAGATGGGCAGCAAAACTGAGTTCAGAAGGGATGACACAGGTGCCTCTGAGAGCAGAACAGCAGGCTAGTAGTGCAGCTAATTGGCAATCAAAATAATTAATTCCACGACTGTTCTCCCAAGCTTAAGAGAAAGCAATGACATTTCACCTTGTTCAGTTCGTATTCTTCTTGTTGATGAAGAAAGGTATTCTAAAACACCCTTCTTTCTTAATTTACAGATCCTGACTCTGAGAAAAACAGATAAAGCTCTCATGATGTTGGAATTCCACCAAGATGCTTTATATTGAGTACCCTTTTCACTGGTCTTTTGTGCCCCTACTTTTCTCCTACTTTAATTAAAGCCAAAGCAAGTCTGTTTATGTCACACTGTCCTTTTTGTAGTCCTACTGATGTCTTTAAATGTCCAAACACTGAGTGCTAATTACTTTAAAAGACCATAGGTCAAGGTAACTTGCCAACATGGTACTTCTATTGATTATGTCCTAAAACTGCCTCACCTAATTGGAAACAGTTGGCTAGTAAGTTGGGTTTCTAACTGACCTTGTTTAACCTTTGAAATCACAAGCTATGGAGATGCCTGTGGTTCCTTTACTGTGTGTTTTGAGTCACATATAATACTGACATTCTTTGCTTCTGAGGTTTCTTCTGATTAGAGCTTGAGCCCATGAAGTGACGTGATCCTGCACACAAGTTGGAGCCAAAAGGTCCAAAGCACACGTTTACATCTGCTGATCAAATGCACGTGACAACAAACCATCGGGTGCATTACCTTCAGCTTGAGTGGGATGAACTTTTGGTAAAGTTCCTGTATTCAGTGTTCTCTTTCTTTAACAGCTAACGTGGCCTGAACAAAGAGGAGCTTTCCTTTGTTTTGGAGGAGAAAATGAAGGCAACCAGTTACTCAGATCTTGACTTAAATGCTGACATACAAAGACACTGAGTTGAGTCCATGCAAAGCAACTAGAAAACACTGCTGTTGTTTGGAACTGAAGGTAGGAAGGAGCCTGAAGGCTTCACTGTACTGCACAGCAAGAAACTTGGAGTATTTGCATCTCAGCAAAAAATTGGATTGACTGGTACAAATTTGCTGTAGAAATTCTTTTAAGCTATTCAGAGATTTGTGCATGAACCTTCTGAATTCTTGTCTGATTAACACATTTCCTAACAGCTCAATTCCACATAAACTTGAAATATATTACTTAATAAATTAAATTTCTTTCTACTGTGTGTGATGAAAGGGTATAATTTTGCAAGTTTAAAAACACTTAATATCCCCTATGCTCCTTGCTAAGACTGTGCTGGTTCTTGGCCATCAGTGGAAACTTGATACGCATGCACGGCTGTGCTCACTAGTCTCCAAGTTGGTCCTTACAAACGGCATACTGACTGCATGAACTAGAATTATTAAACAAGAACTATACATGATAATATGACCGATGACCATCCCAAGTGAAGAGTACCTAGCATATATTTATGATTATCCCTGAACAAAATGATTTACTAAGCAGGCACTGTATTCACTGAACACTGCATTCCTTCTTCATCCAGCAAAAATTAGTAACTTCTGAGTCAGACTTACGCCTGGATTCTGGGAATGAGGAAACAAAGATCTTGTGGTTACTCATTTTGCACAAACTGGTTCTTTTCAGAGTAGCGGTTTTTACCATGGGGTGAAATGAAAACAGCTGCCAACTGGAATTTGCTTCACAAAGGCGGTGTCCACTGGTCACGTCCATACACGTCTGTGGCTCTGAGGAGCCCCGATCTTTGACACGCTACAGCCACGGAGAGATTTCTTCTTCCTGAACGCTGAATTCCCACCTTCGCAAACACTGCTGCGTCGGATCCGAGTGGTAAAGAGCAGGCTCAGCCCAGCGGACTCCTCACCCCTGCTGCACACACTGCTTGACATAGCTTGTAGACAAAACAGCCGGCGCGTCTTCAGAAGAGCCAAGCACGGCGTAACTGCTCCTGCACCGCCCGTACCGTATCCCGCATCGCTCCCAAATACATCTGAGCACTTCCCACACACTCTGGATACTGGGACCATCTCAGTGCAGGGCTAAAAGTATTCAATGCAGATGATGAGCAAATCCTAAGCAGCTTAGGTCTGCTTTTACCAATCAGTGCAGGCAAAACCGAGGGAATTAGCCTCTCAGGGCAGGATTCTGGTCACCTAACGTCAGATGCGATGTAGCCGCTGCAGCTCAGCTAGCTGCCCCAGCCTTCTTTTTTTATTCGAGAGAACAGGGCACTTTAGGTCACCATTCATAACCATTCATCTGACCCAGTTTAGACCCACCAGTGCCTAGTGAAGCGCATCGAAGCTGACGGGAGCCTGAGGCTATGCCAGCACCCCAGGCTGACTCAGATTTATCAGATGAAGCCCATCCTGGAGTCTAGGTGTGGTGTGCTGCACTTCTTAGGCATGTTATAAATTGTTTCTGAAAATAAAACCAACGTTCCTCTTCAAACCCCTTACCACTAGTCCGCAGTCCAGGGGCTGGCGAGCAGCACACCGGCCAGTGGCTAATTTTAGAGTGTCCTAGTTGCCTGCTTCGGAGGTGTTGCCTTCCCTCTGCCTGATAACCAAGTAGTCAGTAGGGAAATTACTGGGGATTAAAATAACAAGGCTATTTCGTATCCTTCTCCAGATGAACCCAGCCTGAACCAGACCCTCATGGAATTTTCTAATGACTCCCGTAAAATGGGTGTGCTCAATTCAAGTTTAGAAGAGCAGATAAAAGGCAGAGACTCTTCATCTCCGTGAGAAACAGCCTTTCGTCACTACAAACTACAATTTTCTTCAAAGGTTGCATTTCTTTTAAATTAAAAAAAAAAAAAATTAAGCACATTCTATACTTCACTGTTTAAAATCAGCAGTGCAAGTTTTACAGGGCTTCCTTTGAAGAGAAACCGCATCCCTGAATTCAGGTCAGGTCACCCTGAGCGCGTTTCAGCTCCAGAACAGGGATGACTCCGGCGTCCTTCCCCCCACTGCAGAGCAGTGCCGCTCAGCGTTATTTCCACTGCTGTTTGCAATTAAACGGCGCAGCCCTTGCTGCCCCCCGCCAGCTCCTCTCACCTCTTGCGTGAAAAATAAAAGAAGAGAAAAACAATCTGTTCCTTCAAAGGCATCCTGAGAGCTTCTGCTCCAAGCGCCTGCGCTCAGCTCTTCACCAAACGAAAGGCAAAACCGAACGGCCTTGGCAAACCCAAGGGAAACCTCGTTGAGCTCTCACTCTCCCAACCACACCAGGGAAGGGAGCGGTGGGTGCGGGCAGCCCCAGGCTACCGAAGTGATGGGGGGAAGCCCTGAAGCACAGGGAGGCGAGAAACCAGCACCCTGAGTGAGCGCGGTGCGAGCAGGGAAGCCTCGCGTATGGAAACACCGCTGGCAGCTGCCCCCGACGCCATGCCCGTGCCCCGTGCCAGCAGGACGCTGCGACCTCGCTGCTTCACACGTGCTCTTGTGCAATGGCTTCGGTGCAGCTCGCCCCGCAGCCTTCCTCCACCGACACTGCCCGGAATGCTGCGGCATGGCCAGGGATTTTGGTGCTACGGTGGTCCAGTGCTCACCACTCCAGTACGAGCTACGGGATGGAGCTGCTTCAGCTGGTCTACACCCCCACCTCCCAACCCTTGGTGAGAAATAGAAGTTTCAGTGCTTTTCTAAGGACGCTGCTCAATCTGACATCTTCCTTGAACTCAGGAGTCATCCGCAAGCAAACGTTGCCTGTTCTCCTTCATCTTCTTCCTCCAGCCGACTCTTCTGAACAACCACCAGCAGAAGAGAGCCACCACACCCCTGGGACAGGCAACCAAGCAATGCCAGGTATTAATACAACACCCCCCCTCACCTGGGCAGCCTTTGCACCTCCTCTGCTAGAGACAGGCAGGTGTAGTTTCAGCTTTATGTTTGCTGCTTGTTAGGGACAGAGGAAAGACAAGTTTTGTTTTCCCCAAATAAAAGAAGGAAGAAAAAAAAAAAGGAAGAAAATAGGTGGGGAAGGAAATTTTATTTCCAAGCTTCTAAAAGGATCTTACAAACCACAGAGTAAAAAAATGCAAAACTATATATATATATTTTTTATATATATATATATATATATAATTGACAGGGTCCTTGTAAGCAATTCTTCACATTATTCTAATGGTGATAGGAGATACCAATTAACCATATATGCGTTTTTCCCGTAATCCTGATCACTGCCAACAGCTGACAAAACTCCTCTCATACAAAATTTCCCCTAGGCTGTACAGATTTCTTTTCTTGAAAGTAAAGAAGGAGGAGAGGGAACAAAATAAATCAAGGATAACAAAAAAAAAGAAAGAAACTCTCTTAAACAAGGTGTTCCCAGGTAGGGCCGTGTGAAAGCCAGGCGCGATGCCTCCTGCACGGCTACGGGACCTCCTTCCTAACCCCCGGCACTCCACGCCTTTCCATGCCACGGGCTTTCCTCCCGCGCCGGTAACTCACCACCCTCCCAGCCGTTCCCCCGTGCTCCCCTGCGCCCGCCTAGCCCAGGGTCTCATGCACGTCTCCAGCCGAGCCCCAACCCTGCCCGGCTGCACCCCTCGACCTCAGCACCGCTCTTCGCCCTCTCCTTCCCACCAATCCTAACCTCAACCTTTATTTTTCCGGACTTCCTAACAGTTCTGCTCATCCAGGAGGAGTTAACCCAGGACCTCCGTCCCCACCAGCGGCCAGCTTCCAGCTCAGCATCCCTCCTGCTATTCCAAGCATCCTCGCAGCAGGGATGCCAGCACACTCCAAGCTTGCTACTCGGCACATCACCGCCCGCTGGGGATGAGCAGGAATCCACGCTTGGCTTTTCAGGATCTGGCACCCACATCGGGAAGCCGTGGGCCCACGGACAAAACCAACAGCTCCAAACCAGAAAGGACCTCAGGAAATAAATGCAGAGAAAGCCAAGAGAGAGAAACGGAGCCGGGGCAGCTCCATGCGCTCCAGATTCTCTCCTGCCCTGAAATGTGGTGGCTTTTGGACATTGCCAAAACGTAAACAAAACCCCAACGATCCCTTGTTCCCCCATCCCACCCCCCAACAGTTTCTTAAACACTTAATGTCCAGCTTAAGTGAAATCAACAGATTTTACAATCCACACAGGTGTCGAAAAGGAGAGTAACACAAATTAGCTAGTTCCTGTTGTCATCACAACAAAACAAAAAAAACCCCAACTCGAGCCTCGGAGGCAGAGGGCTAACTGCAACGACCCTCGCAGGGGCTGTGCCACCCCACCGCAGAGCTCTGAGGGGCTCTTTGGGTCCCACTCCCAGCAGGGAACCCCCCTCGGGGCCCAAACGCCTCTCGCTGTCGCCAGGCATCCTCTGTCCCGACCCCAGCACCGGGATGCTGCTGCCCCACACCTCCTTCCTCCTCCTCCTCTTCTACATCCTACACGTAAAACAGGCAACCACAAACACCCCAGCCAGCTGTGTGAAAGAACGTATATATTCAGCACGCACTCAATACAGTATAGCAAAAAAAGCTATCGTTTCCTTAAAAAAAAAACAAAACAAAACAACAAAGCCACCAAACTGTCAACATAACCACTGAAGCTTCCAAATCGCTCCCCACCCTACAGCCCTGACGCCCGTCCTTCTGGCCCGAAGAAGGCAACCAGCGGCGAGCGACCCCAGCCCCGCGCCCCAGTCCCTGCCCGGCAAGGCACGGAGGGTGGCCCCGGCTCTCCGGCAGCACCTCGTGCCGCAGCACCCAGCTCCTCCCGCAGAGCCTGGGGTGCCGAGGACGCTCCCGCCGGGGAGGGGCTGGCCAGCGGTTCGCTCCGGTGCCACTCCATGCAGTTATTTGGGGGGGACACACAGCAAAGGGACAGAAAGCCGAGGGGGGGTCAGCCGCAGCCTTGCCGGAGCTGGACGCAGCCCCAGGGATGTGCCAGGGAGGAGAGCAGGGGGTCCCATCGCTGATGCTGGGCGGGGGTCCATGCTCGGATCGCTGTGATGGCGTCTCCGATGCTTTCTCCCGGAGGTGGGGGACGGGGCCGAGGTGGGGGACAGGAGCGGCACGGCGGCGGGGATGGGGGGCTGGCAGGGCCCACGCCGCTGCGCGCAGAGGGGAGGTAGATCGGCTTTAGAGACCTCTTGCCCAGGAGGATGTCTTCTCGGACACCAGCTCGGTTCCTGGGGGGAACGAGCCCACCGCAGGGTCCTGAACGCCTGCTCTTGCCTGCTCCCAAGGGGAAGGTGTCTCGGAGCCTGTTCACGCTCTCGAACCGTGGGGGACAACTTTCCTCTAAACTTTTTAGCCCTGAAACTGCCTCCACGGCTGCTGCAGGCAACCTCCCGGCGGCTGGGGACAAGCCCGGAGGTGGTGGCAGCGACCCACAGGGCAGGAGGGACCCCAGCTCCCTCTGCTCGCCCGCCCGGCCGGACCCCAACCCTGACCCCAGCCCCTCTCCCTGCCCTGCTGCAAGGGTCCCGCTGCCGCCCCTGCCCCGCGCGCCGTGGGGATAGCGTGTGTGATGCTCCCCATCCTCCCCCCTCCCCAGGTCCCCGTCCCCAGCGTCCCCCCTGCCGTTAGTCCTGCTGCTCGTTCATCTCCATGTCCGACACCAGGATGTTCTTCTCGGCCGATTCGCTGGGGTTGGAGGTGGTGCGGCTGTAGCGGGCGCTCTCGAAGGCGCCTCGCTCCGCGCTCCGCCGACGCTTGTACAGGTAGACAGCGACGGCCAGCACGGCGCACAGCGCCAGCGTCGACAGCACCACCACCGCGATGGCCGTCGTGTTCTCCGGCAGATCTGCAGGGAGGGGAGATGGCTGGTGGAAGGCAGCCTGCCCGTCTCCCACCGTCTTGTCCCGCAAGAGGGGCTTTGGCTGGTGGGTCTCCAGCCGGACGGGCAAGGATGGGTCACAGCGGGACGGGACTGGGATCTGCTTTGGTGTTTTGGGGACAGAGCTCCCAGGGTTGGGCAACCTCTCCGGGTTGCTCCTGATGTGCATGAACATCTGGCAGCTGCCTGGGATGGATCTTTGCGATCCCACCAGCAGATGTGGCATCTGTCCCCCAGCCTGGCCAGGTAGCACGGGCGAGGGCAGCAGAGCCCGGCAAGGGGCTGGCTGGACACCCTCCTCCACAGAGGGATGGCTCCTGCTGCTGGGGAGTCCTAACCCAGGGCCAAAGCCACCTGGAAATGGGATTTCCCACCCAAAACCACCATTTCTCTGGTTATTAATAGAAGCTGGGCTGCAGCACAGCCCCCCCAGCACTGGTTCCTGGTTCCAGTGCTGTGCCCAGGCCCACGGTGCCACTCACCTGCCCTGGAAAAGCTGCTCTCCTCCACTGCAACGGCAACACAGACAGATGAGTGCACGGCCACGGCACCCTCCCCTCCTGCCCATGCAGACGCCGGGCCGTGCAGAGCCATGGGGTCCCCCAGCTCTGCTCCACCACCCCTCCACTGGTCTCATCCTGACCTGGCCACCGAGATGGGCACAGCCCACCACGGAGCCCAGTGGGGACCTGCAGACACCAGCACCAGCCCCACAACCCCCCTGGACTGGAACTACCCAACACACGGAGCCGGTGCTGCCAGCGGGACAGAGCTGTGCCCTGCAGCACCCTGCCTGGACCCCCAGCTCACCCCACATCAGCCCCAGTGCCTCGGGGAGCTGCGGGGCCCCTACCTCGGGGGATCTTGCAGATGACCCCCATGGTGATGTTGGTGCAGGAGCCCAGGCGCCAGACGCCGTTGCTGCTCTGGATCCAGTAGCAGCTGTTCTGGCTGAGCATGCTGGGCCCCGTGTCGTGCTGGCCCCAGTTGGAGTAGTTCACGGCGGTGTTGTCATGCCAAACCAAGGTGCCACCTGGGAAATGCAAAAATTAGGTCTGGGTTGGCTGAAGGGGACGCCCCATCTTTGCGCCAGTTCAGAAAGCACAGGGAGATGTGATGGGGCGGCGGGGAGGTGTGATGGGGCGATGGGGAGGACTAGGGGCTGCAGGGCACCTTCCTGAACCTGCAGGCTCCAGCGCCTTGGAGGAGGCTCTGGGCTTCAAAGCCACCACTGTCATGTCACCAAGCCAGAGGAGGACTCACACGGCACATCCAGCATGGCCTGAGACAATGGGGCTCCCGGCCACCCCTGACATGAGACCCCCCCCCACTGGTGCCACCACCTAGGGCTTCCTCTGCTCACTGCAGACCTGGTGGGAATCCATGGTGTTGCCTAAGGGGGATAAAACCTTGTTCCTTCCTTTGTACCTTTGGGGTTGAAGGTCATGCCCAGCCAGGCGCCCTTGGACGGGCCCTCGTATGCCTGGAGATGCTCCCACACGAAGACGTTCTCCATCTCGTCCTGGATGGACAACACCGTGCCACCGACTGCAGAGGAAAGAGTCAAGGAAGAGCTCAGAGCTCGGAGGATGGAGCTCGACAGCAGCAGCGTCCAGGAGGACAAAGCTGAGGAACCACCCATGAACCTCATGGCAGTTGAGGAACCCTAACATCTAACAGCAAGGAGATGATGGCTGACCAAGGCTGGATGTGGGTGCAGGGACAGGGGTCCCATTCATGGGTGCTCTGCTGCACCCATGGGCATCCTGGAGACCCCACCCTCTCCATTTCCAACAGTGGGTCACCCTCCTCCACCACCACAGCCCCCCCATACCTTTCTGGCACCTCCTCATGGCATCCTTCTGCCCCAGGGTGATCTCCATGTGGAAGGTGTAGCAGTGGTCCCGGAAGGGGATCCAGGACGAGTCCTCCAGCGATTTGGGACAGCTGCCGCTGTAGCTCCACTTGTGCGTGCGGGGGGCACCTGGGGAGCACATGGTGCGTTGGGAGATGGGGGAGGCACAGTGTGCTGGGGTCCCACAGCACGCTGGGGCACCCAGCCCCGCGAGGACATGCACAGAGCTCCAGAAGGTCCCTGGTGGGATGCCATCTCCAACCCTTGGGTGCTCCCCACCCTGAGCCCCCG